>Ga0268298_10002974_pt1 | contig 17892 bp, 16 predicted proteins | sample WWTPWeurt_MetaG_FD_194462 | JGI IMG/M metagenome (GOLD analysis project Ga0268298, IMG submission 194462) | Activated sludge microbial communities from WWTP in Nijmegen, Gelderland, Netherland - WWTP Weurt | ecosystem: Engineered > WWTP > Aerobic digester > Activated sludge | place...
TTGGCGGATGGGCGCGTGCTGCCCTGCCGCACAAGCCAGGAGAAGCTGGATGCCTTTGTCTCGTTGCGGGACTCGATTATGGCGCTGCCCCGCGACAGGCTCGGCGATCGCGTCAACGCGATGTTCGAACAGGCGCGTTTCGACTGGCGGCAGATGTGTGCGGCGGAAGCCTTGAGCTGGGACGATCTCTGCGAGCTGGCGCGGGATCCCCTAGTGACCATCGGCGCGCATACCGTGAGTCACCCGGTCCTGTCCGCGCTGTCCCCGGAACAGGCCTGCGCCGAAATGCGCGATAGCCGGGAGCGGATCGAGGCCCGCATCGGCGTGCCCGTTGCCCACTTCTGCTACCCCTTCGGCAGCCGCAACGAGGTCGGTGCCCGGGAGTTCGAACTGGCTCGGAAGCTGGGTTTCAAGACCGCCACCACGACCCGCTGGGGCAATATTTTCCGCGCGCACCGGGCGCATCTGCATGGGCTGCCGCGGGTGCCGCTGACCAATGCATTCAACTGGGATGACTTTCGCCGGCAGTCCCTCAGGCGCTTCTGGCGCGGGCGAGTGGTCAGCGCATGAAAATCGCGATGCTCAACACCTTCGACGGCGGCGGCGGTGCGGCTCGCTCGGCTTATCGCCTGCATCTGGGACTCCTGCGAAGCGGGGTCGCATCGCGCTTCGTGACCCAGTACAACAAGCGCGCCGATCCCGCCATTGTTTGCGGAACCAGCCGCGTGGAGAAGCTGATAGCGCTTCTGCGGCCGCTGGCGGACATGCTGCCCATGAAGCTGTACCGGCAACGTGACCGCAGGCAGCCCTTCTCCACCGCCTATGTTTCCGTTGCGCAGCGCGTAAGGCAGGCCGTCGCGGAAGCGGATGTGCTCCATTTGCACTGGGTCGTCCACGGCTTCATCAATATCCCTTTTCTACGGCAGGCGCGCCGCCTCATCGTCTGGACCCTGCATGACTCCTGGGCCTTCACCGGGGGCTGCCATCTCCCTGCGGGATGTCGCCGTTACCAGGAAGCCTGCGGCCGTTGCCCGCAATTGGGATCCCAGCGTGAGGCCGATCTGACGCGCTTGAACTGGCAGCGGAAAATGCGGGCGTGGCGGGATGTGGACATGATTGTGGTCGCGCCGAGCAACTGGCTGGCGGAGTGCGCTCGCAGCAGCGGCCTGTTTGCCGGTCGACGTGTGGAAGTGATCCCCAACGGCATCGATACCGACGTCTTCAAGCCGTTGGATCGCGGGGTGTGCCGCCGCATTCTGAACCTGCCCGAGGACAAGCACCTGATCCTGTTCGGGGCGATGGGTGCGACCAGCGACGAGAACAAGGGATTCGAACTGTTGCGCCAAGCCATGGCCGCCCTGCCGCGACGGATGGCCGGAAAGGAATGCATGCTGGTGGTGTTTGGCGCACAGCGGCTCGATCTGCCGGACCTGGATATCGAGGTGCGCTTCATGGGAACCCTGACAGACGATATCGCGCTGTCGGTACTGTATGCCGCAGCGGATGTCATGGTGGTTCCCTCCAGACAGGAAAACCTGCCCAACACCATCATGGAGGCCATGGCCTGCGGGACACCCGCAGTGGCATTCCGAACGGGCGGGATTCCCGATCTGATCGATCACCAACACTCCGGTTACCTGGCCGAGCCCTTTGATACCGGTGATCTGGCCCGGGGGATCGCGTGGACACTGGAGCAGTCCGGACCGGAGCACCGGCTCGGGCTCAATGCCCGCCAGAAAGTAGAAAGGGAGTTCGCCATCGATTTGGTCTCCGCACGCTATATCAAGCTTTATTCGGAGTTGTCAGGGAACACGAATGGTCGCCAGTAGAGCCAAGGCATTTGTCAAACGCCTCCTGACCCGGCAATTGACCAGCAGGCTGCAATTCGAGGGCGCAATTGAGGTTACGCCCGTGTCCGAGATGTTCGGAATCGATCGTGGCACACCGCTAGACCGGGTTTTTATCGAGCGCTTTCTTCAGCAGCACAGGGACCTCATCCGCGGCGACTGTCTTGAAGTCGAGGAGCCCGCATACACGCGGAAGTTCGGCCAGCCGGGCCACGTTGCCCACGCGCTCAAATTCACCACTACCCCTGGCGGGACAGGGCATAGCGAGGTAGTAGCCGACCTCACCCGGCCGGAGACCGTACCGGAAGCCAGGTTTGATACGTTCATTTGCACCCAGACCCTCAATTTCATATTCGATCTCGACCAGGCGATAAGCTCTATTCACAAGCTGCTGAAGCCGGGCGGACACGCGCTGATCACGGTAGCCGGCATTTCGCAAATTTCCCGCTACGACTACGAGCGCTGGGGGGATTTCTGGCGGTTTACAGATATGTCGCTGCGAAAGGTTTTGACGCGACACTTCGACGAAGCATGCTGCAAGATTGAAACCTACGGCAACGTCGCAACGACCTGTCTGTTCTTGCAGGGCGTTGCCTACGAAGACATTTGTGACAAGAGCATGTTTGGGGTAGTTGACAAGAATTATCAAATGGTAATTTGCGCGGTTGTAGAAAAATAGCCGAATACAAACAGTAGCGGAGCGCATCCACTCCTCCCAATTCATAGGATGACAAGCGGTGAGAGACAACGTGGTCACAGAAGAGAGAAACAGGGAACACAGTCCCGGCGAGAAGTTCTACACGCGGGAGGTAGCGGCCCAATATGAAACGCTTCGACAAAACGATAGATATTGGGCTTGGGAGAATGATGTCGTCGACCGTTGCCTGTACAAGTTTCAGGTCGATACAAGAATTGCAGATTGCCCGGTGGGAACAGGGCGGTTTATGGATATATACAGAAGGCATGGGCTGCAGGTCTTGGGCATCGACATTTCTCAGGACATGCTCAATGAGGCCAGCAAAAAGGTGCAAGCCGCCGGCCTGGAAGGGCGGGTCGAATTGATGCAGGCCGACGCCTCAGCCCTCGCCCTGGATCAGCCGGTCGCAAAAGCATTGGTATGCTTTCGGCTGCTACATCTTATTTCCGATAAGAACCTGAACGATGTCGTAGAGGGGTTGGTTGCGATACCTTCGCACTATATTTTTCTGCAGGTATTTTCCGTGAAGGACTTCAATATCCGCAGAGTAACGGGGCGCGTGGCGCATGCTATTGGTTCGGGCGAGATCGGTATTGTCAGAAAGTTGAAGTATGTCTATCGTACACTTCGCGCTCTGTTTGCGGCTTTGTTCGTTCCCAGGGAAACTCCCTCCGCCCATCAGCATGAAGAAAACACTTTTTGCGATGTGACTTACGCGCATCCTTTGCCCCGCATCCTCTCCGCATTTGCGAAAGGAGGATTCTATATGGCCGACACGTTTGACTTTAGAGACAAAACGCACCTGATGGGTGAATCCGGCTGCTACATCTCTATGGTCATGGTCATGCAAAAAGCACCGTCGGTTGATCGCTAAGGTGTCCTTGATACAACAGCTGGATCGAGCCTATTCCGATCGCCGGGATCGATACGGCGTTACTATTTTGTCTCGCTCGCGGGCTATTCGCGCTATAAAGCGAAGCGACGATGAAGCTGTGCGCCGCCTTGTCGAAACGAACTTGCTGGATATTCTTGTCGCGGCACGGGCCATTCTTCCAGCGAGGGTCATTCGTGGTCGACAAGATGATTATGTTTTTCTTGTCCAAAAGAGGATCCGTCCGGCCGTAGCCCCATCCGAATGGTCGCCATCGATGTTCGCTGACGCCGCGCTCTTGATATTGCGTGCAGAAAAAGCGTTGTCCCTACATGGCATGACCGTTGACGATCCCCATCCGTGGAATGTCCTTTTCGATGAAGGAAAACCATATATCGTCGACATGGGAGCCTTCAACGTGGTCGGAACAGGGGTGCATTGGTCGGCCAGATTGGACGCAGATATTTGGCCTGCAGGAAACGTATATAACGCATTGTTTCTAAATGTTGTTGCGCTGGTTGCGGCGGGTCGGGGGCACTATGTCAGGCAGGCACTGACTGACTGGAACCCGATCTCCGGATCCGACACTGCGCTGTTGCTGTTGAAAAATCCAGCAACCCTTATCCCTTATCTGGCGATTCGGTTTCATACCGCCTTATTTCGATTGGCATGGACGTTTTCAGCGCCCGTCGCCTCTACGTCACAGAAAAGCAAACTCAAATCGGCTTATTTAAGTTTCTTGAGCCGGTATGTGCAGCGGATGCGATCACGTATTGTCAGACGGATGGGGGCGGTTGGCCGTGGCATGAATCTCAGTCCTAGCGCGGCAGTGGCCATTCGAACGTTTACCCGCCAACACTCGTCGCGAAGGTTTCTGGTGTACGGAGCGAGTCGGGAAAGCGTTGACTGTATTTCTGCCGGTGGGGTGACCAGCCTTCTTGTGGTTTCGCCGGACGAGGTATTGATAGAAAGTCTCTACCATTCCCCGACTAACCACATGTCGGTTGCCGTCATGGACCTTAGGTCGCCAACGCCCGGAGCCGGCCCGGGCAATCGATGGATATTGCCGGCTTTCGAGCGCCATAGATCCGAGGTCGGGGTGTTTTGTTTTGACTTGAAGGAGCTGGTTATTGATAAATGCCTGACAGTTTCAGAATTAGTTCAGGCCGCTCGCGAGCTAAGCAAATCCGTCGCGCTAATTATCCTAACCAAGCCCTCACGCGATGACCGAACGCGAGGCCGCGACTACGGCCAAACAGGTGATGACGTATTGCTTGCGTGCCTAGAGGAACACCTAGAGGCGTTCGAGGTAATTTTTAACGACAGTAGCGAGATGGTCGTCACCTTTTCCCACAACAACCCAATCCGCCGTTCTCACAATGACCGTGAATAGCGTGCCGCTAAACGGGCACGGCTCATTTCTGTCTTTAGACGATTATGAGGATACCGTATTCATAATCGATAATATCAGCACAGCTTTTGCCGTGGCGATCCTTGCCAAAGGTCAAGCAATTCACTGCATTTACGAGTGCAAAGAGATCACGTGGCGCAGGGCAGATTTCGTGGCGCTTTATGACTTCATCCTTTCTGACGTCACGTTCCAATCGAAAACGGTGATCTCTGTTCCGCATCCCTATTTAAGTCCAAGCAAGACAGTACTTGGTCGGATTGCGCGGCAGATGAAGTTTGCAGAATCAGTAAGGGGCTTGCATGCCCTCGATCCAAAAAAGCTATACGTATCGTCGATCGTTTCATCACTGCTGATCGCGAACAAACGCCACGTCAAGTCGATCCTGATTGATGAAGGGATGAGTTCGGTCGTGGCGAGGAACCGAATTTCGTTTCGCGGAAATCGCCTGGTCGAGCGGCTGAAAGTTGCTATTGGAGACCAAGTGTTTAGTTTTCAGTTTCCGAATAGCACGCCACAGATCACTTTGACAAATGACGCTCATCCATCAGTCGTGAAAAATCTGGACTATCGGGATTTTGATTCGACAGCCTTCGCATCGTCTTTAGGCCGGCTCAAGTTGCTGTTGGAAGGGATACAGTGCAGTGTGCTGGTACTTCTGAAAGGACCGTCTACGGGCATTGCTGGGCATCATGATGAAGCCCATGAGTATGGAGATGCCTATATCGAATTCAATCTACGCGCAATCCTGTCATACAGGGATCAGTTGCCGCGTGGCGTTTCCCCTACTTTATTTCTAAAATCCCATCCAAGCCTGGGCAACAGTAGCGAAAAGCTTACCTCGCTCATAGATGCCTTGAAATGCGAGGCGATTGTTGCGCATGACGTCCTGAACTATATCGACTTCGACGAAGCATCATCTCTCCCCGGAGAGGGCTTGCTTCGCTATTTATGCTTCAACCATGTCTTGGCGCTGGATGCATCGAGCCTGCTCTGGAATGTTGCCTATCGCGGAGCCGTCAAATGTTATTTGCCACTAAGACATATCGTTGAGTTCTCGGAAATTGAGGGCGGTCTTCACACCGACTTGTACAGACTCCAGGATCGAATCAACAGGATGACTGGAGGGCATGTGAGTTATTTTGACGTGGACCGCAAAGCACTTGAACAAGGGCATTCCTCATAATCTTGTTCTCAGAGACGTCTGCATTAGCGGTCTCACATGCGCCGAGAACGCAGGACAAGAAAGAGCCTCAATGGCATTCAAAATAGAGAGAGCATGTTTCGTCATAGATAGCCCAGTAAATGCGCTGATGGCGGCACTTCTCGCTAGAGAGAGCGAAGAGATATATGTCATTTATGCGTTAGATCCCGATCGCAAGGATATTGATGAGTACCTCCAGGTGTCGAGGGCCTTGCTCGCTGGCTTGAACGTCGTATCCGAAAACGTAATTGAGATTGATTCCGCTCGTTTCTGGGGCGGAGAAAAAAACGATCTGCTGCCGGCCGCCCGGCGAGCCTTGGCGCCCCTGATAAAACACCATGCTCAGGGGACCGTGTATTTCGGGAACTGCTTGACCAATCCCGTCGCCTTGGCCTTGAAACGCTTTGCCAGGGTCAATCATCTGTACCATTCTCCCGGTGATTTCTTCCCGGAAGGGAACCCACTGAAATCAGCACTCAAGAATTTAGTGAAGCGGATTCTTGGCCTGGAACTCTACAAAATAGAGATCGGAGACTTCCCCATCTATTCCTTGTTGAGCTTCGCCTCGCAGAAGAATTTCCAACATCTGGATTTCAACGATTTCTCCTCGAAGGCGGTCGAGACCATCCTCGCTGAATTGAGCCGCGAACTGGACGGTCCAGGTAAGAACATCATGCTCCTGTTGGCGGGCGATGAGCCCGAGCCGGGGGACAAGAACCCGTCGAATATAGCGAAATACCTGATCCCCCATCTCGAAGCAGTGGGCTTTCTGATGAAGACGCATGTGCTGGATAGTGCCACCCTCTGGGTTAAGGAACACAAATCTTATCTACCCCTCACCATCGCAGAGAGGTCTCTGTTAGTGGATGAGTTCTCAGAACTGGGTTGCTCGGTCCGGTTTGTCGCAGACTATTTACCAGCGGGTTATCGAACGCTACCCGGGGAATGCATACTCCGGTACGGGAAGATGGATTACGTTGTTGGCGAGCCATCGGCATTCTTGTTCAACATAGCCAACTCCAAGGTAATTCCTCTTGCAGCGGTAACTCCATTCGCTTTGTTCAGGAATGAAGACCAGATAGGTCGAAATGAGGAGTTTTTGTCGATCAACAGCATGCTTAGCAGGCCCTGCAGAGTTTATTGAAAATGAACAAGAGTGTTACCAAATCGCTGGAAAGTTGGTTCCTATCCCGCCTGTCCGGGAACAACGCACAACCGCATTCGCTTGATCCATTGGAACAATTGACCGTCGTAATAATTAGCTATTGCCGACAACCCTTCATTCTTCGCCAGATTGTCTATTGGATGCGCTCGCCAGCAAAAGTCGTAATCCTCGACGGCTCGCCAAATCCACTTAACGAAACCGTGCGGCAGGCTCTAACTGAGTTGCCGAGTACCACGTACATACATAATCCAGTCGGCGTCGTCGAGCGGATATCACAACTCAAAGACGCGGTCACTACCCCATATGTCGTGATGTTAGGTGACGATGAGTTCCATCTCATGAGTGGGTTGCGAAAGGCGTTACTCAAGCTGCAGGAAAATTCTGAGTTTTCCGGATGCATAGGTCAATCGGTACGTTTTTACCTGTCGGCGGATAAGTCCCAGATCCTCTATGGCACCGGCTACTCGCATTTCAAGTTTGAAAGTTCGGCGAGCCAATTTGGAGATCGATTAGCTCATGCGCTGAAAAATTACAATTCAGCGACCTGCTATTCCGTGCTGAAGGTCGATGCGTGGCGTGAATCCTGGGCTTCGTTGCAGAAGACAAGTTGCAAGGACGTTTGCGAGGCTCAGCAAGCAATTGCCACTTATGCGGTTGGTAAATTCTCGACAGTCGATGAAATCTACTGGCTTAGATCCGATGAAAACGTTTCCGTGCAAGATCATAATGATTTTAAGGATCTCTCCTTTCCTGAGTGGTGGAGGCGCCCAAGGTACGCTAATGAGCGAGAGAGGCTGATTAATGCTCTGTCAGAACTCGGATACAAATATGGGTGCATGTCAGTTGCTGATGCGGACGCCGCAGTGCGCGTCGGATTTGAACTTTTTAACGAGAGCTATATGCGTTCAAATCACCGAGCGAGCTTGTTGAGCGCAGCAAGGCTAAAGGGGATTCTGGTTGTTTTTTTGCAGGCTGTTTTGCCTGAAAAGATATATGCCTATCTGAAGTCAGTAGGTGGGGCCTATCAAGCAAAAAATCCGTTGGAGAAGGCGGATTTGGGGAGCAGGGCGGCTTTAAGTGGAAAATCAAATGAGCTATTTAAATACGATCCTGAGACAAATGTCGAGTTAGCTGAGATTGAAACCTTAATTTGTGAGTTCTATGAGTATATATAGGGCCTAAGCCGCACAATGTCGTTCTTTGACGAAAGCATTTTCTTCATAAAATTATTTTCAATTAAGTACCGGGATCGCGTGGGCCTTCTATGGAAAAGCGACAAGAAATGACTTCACTGATGAGGTGTTGTCGTTTATGTGGTGGGTTAGTAATGCCTTCAGGTAACGCTTGCGGTGATCGATCATCATTGCTGGTGGGTAAATGTAGTTCGTGTGATCTGGTCCAGCTAATGAGCTTTGAACATGTAAGCCTCGATCATTATCGGGGTGATGGTTATTTCCCCGCAGATGTGAGTGAAGTGTTCGAGCGGGAGGCAAATTGGAATCTGAACAGAATTGAGCGAATCAAGGCGGCGTTGCCAGACCATTCGGATCGGCGGGTTCTTGATTTTGGTTGTGGAGTTGGCGGGTTTTTGCTTCGGGCTCGTCACGAGTTTGCGAATATCGTGGGATTTGATTTGAGTTCACGGATGGCGGCCATGCATCGAGAAGCCGGGGCCAAATGTGTTAGCCAGTTAGATGATGTTCCCGATGATGTGGATACTGTGGTCTTATTCCATGTACTGGAACATGTTGCTCAACCTTGGATGCTGTTACTAGAGCTTGTCAATCGGTTTTCGGCGATTGATCGTGTGGTGATTGAGGTTCCTAATGGAGATGAACTGCTGATCAAGTCGTTTTCGATCCCTGACTACCAGTACATTCATTACAGTGCCGATCATCTCTATTACTTTACGAATCGAACGCTTGGCACCGTCGTGGAGAAGGCGGATTTGCGGATACTAGTTGACACCCAGTTGCAGCGTTATCCGCTGGGTAACGCCTTTGGCTGGCTTGCTGATGGGAAGGGGGGAGGGCAAGCTCACATCCCGACATTTAATGGCGTAGCTTTTCATCGCGCATATGAGTCAGTACTTGTAGATGCAGGTCTGGCGGATTCTGTATTTATGATCTGTGAACCAAAGCGGAGCCACTGAAAAGTTCGTAGTTGGCTTATTCGAAAAGATGGGTTTTCTATGCAAATAGACGGTGGCAAGAAGATATTGATAGCAGGCGCTGGTGAATTAGGGTCACGCTATCTGCAGAGCATGTCGACATGCAAAGTGCCGCTTGAGGTGCACCTGCTCAGCAATAACCCTCGGTCCCTTGATGTTTGCGCAACGCGGTGGGTGGATGCAAATGGCGGATCTTCGGCCCACAGGCTGCTATACCATACCAAGTTAGGAAGCATCCCGGATAATTTTGACCTTGTAATTGTGACTTCTACAGCTGACTGTAGGCCGTGGTTGGTTGAGTCAATTGCCAAGCACGCGCAAGTCGCTTATTGGGTTGTTGAGAAAGTGATCGCTCAAAGTCTCGCCGGTGTTGAGTCCATAGTCGCCAACGTGAGCGGTGCTTCAAATAGTTGGGTGAACTATTACATGGGCTCTCTGACGTGGTACGCGGAGATCAAGAATCAGTTAGGCCCAAGTTCATCCAAGCATATGGAAGTCAGAGGGGGCGACTGGGGCCTGGCGTGCAACGCTCTTCACTTTCTTCATCTCCATGCTTGGTTTTCAGGTGAGCAGCTTGTCGCGCTGGATGGCTCCCGCTTGGCCGGGAGTTGGCATGAGAGTAAGCGGCCAGGCAATTGGGAAGTCTTTGGTGAAATAGAAGGTGTATTTTCAAATGGCGGAACGGTGCGGCTTGTCTCTGAAATTGGCCCTCCTTTGTATGCTTTGACCTTGCGTGATGGGGAATTTTCTTGGCGGATTGACGAGCCAACCGGCATTGCGCGGCGATCCGACGGATTCGAGGTACATGGACGGGTACCTTTCCAGAGTGAGCGCCGTTTGGTTGAAGAGATACTTTGTTCTGGTACCTGTGGCTTGCCGACACTGACTTCCGTAGCTGAGGCGGACAAGTCCTTTGTTGGATTGATGCTTGAGCATTGGCGAAAATGTAATGACCTCTCTGCAGAGACGGTTCCGATCACCTGATCTGCGTCTGGTCGCTCCGGTAGCTAAATAGAGGTGTGCAAGTGCGAACATGGCTGATAGGAGTCGGTCCCATGGGCAGGGATTACTACAAGGTGACAAAGGCCCTCGGAGAACCGGTGAAGGTCATTGGTCGCGGCGACCAGTCGGCTGCTGAATTCGAAGCGGCAACGGGCCAGCCTGTTAAACATGGCAGCCTGGATATCATCCTTGAATACGAGGGAGCTCCAGAGCGAGCTATCGTTGCGGTCAGCATCGACAACTTGGCCTTGGTCGCTTCGGCCCTGATCCGGGCAGGAACCAAACGGCTGCTCCTGGAAAAGCCGGGGGCGCTGAATCGGGCCCAACTCGCCACCCTAGCTGCGCTGGCGGCAGCCCACGGGGCAAGGGTGGTGATCGGCTACAACAGACGCTTCCATGCGGCGACCCTGGCTGCCGAGCCGATGATTGCCGAAGATGGGGGCGCGACGTCTTGTGTGTTCGAATTCACCGAATGGGCTCATACCATTACCCCGCTCCGGCTTGCCGCCGAGACAAAGCAGAACTGGATGTATTCCAATTCCTCCCATGTTTCCGATCTGGCGTTTTATCTGTGCGGCCTGCCCGCCGAGATGACTGCGTACCATGGCGGCGGACTCGATTGGCATACCAGCGCCGCGCGGTTCGCCGGCGCCGGCATTACCGAACGGGGAGTCTTCTTCAGCTACCACGCCGATTGGGAAGCCCCGGGACGTTGGGGGGTGGAGGTCATGACCCGCAAGAGGCGCTTCATTTTCAGACCCATGGAAAAGCTGCAAATCACCCCCCTCGCCTCGACAGCGGTGGAAATGGCTGAACTGGACGATTCCCTTGACAAGAACTACAAACCCGGCCTGTTCCTGCAAACCCAAGCCTTCTTAGCCGGCGATGATCGGAGGTTCTGCAGCCTCGCCCAGCAGGAAAAAAACCTCGCTGTTTACGGCAGGATGGCGGGCTACAGCCAATGAGCATTCGAAAACAAACCAATCGACGAAGAGGTTAAGCCGGGGCATGGGGCAATTCAGGGATATCTACCGGAACCGCCGGGTTCTCGTTACTGGCCATACGGGTTTCAAGGGGAGTTGGCTCTCATTGTGGCTGCAGGAGTTGGGGGCTACCGTAGCCGGCATTTCTCTGGCACCCGCTACTTCTCCCAATCATTGGAGCCTGCTCGGGCTCGATCTTGACGACATCTGCCTTGATATTCGCGACACGGCCAAGCTGCAAGAGACTATTGGCAGGCTGCAACCGGAAATCGTCTTCCATCTTGCAGCTCAGCCCCTAGTACGGCAATCCTACCGCGACCCCCTCGAAACCTGGTCCACGAACGTGACCGGGACTGCGAATGTGCTGGAGGCTTGCCGGCAGGCCAAATCGGTTCGCGCCATCGTGGTTGTGACTTCCGACAAGTGCTATGAAAACGAGGAATGGGCATGGGGGTATCGGGAGAACGACCGACTTGGTGGCCACGATCCCTATAGCGCATCCAAAGCGGCGGCTGAATTGGTCGCGGCGAGCTATAGAAGCTCGTTTTTCGACTTCCCCGAATCTCCATTGCTGGCCACCGCGCGCGCAGGTAATGTGATCGGTGGCGGCGATTGGTCCGCGGACCGTTTGATCCCAGATCTGGTCAGGTCGATCAGCACGCAGGATGTTCTGGAGATACGCTATCCTAATGCCACCCGACCATGGCAGCATGTACTGGAATCATTGAGCGGATATTTATTGCTGGGCCAGCAGTTGCTGGAAGGGAAGCGGGAGTTCGCCACGGCATGGAACTTCGGCCCTGCGGCGGAAGGCAACCGGTCGGTGGCCGAGGTGCTTTCGCGACTTAATGCTGAATGGCCAGCCTTGCGCTGGCAGCTCTCTGCAGTGGCGCATTTGCATGAAGCGCAACTGCTTTTCCTCGATAGCACCATGGCCCGCAGCCGACTCAAGTGGATGCCGGTGTGGGATTTCAACCGGGCATTATCGGCAACGGTCCAATGGTATCAGTCCTGGATTGAGCGCACCGAGGCGATCAGTCGCAAGCAGTTGGCCGAGTATGTCACGGCTGCCCAAGAGCAGGGCGTGGGCTGGAGTTGCAAGTGAGAATAGAAACGACACCCCTGGCCGGGGTGCTGGTCGTTGACTTGGAGAGGCGCAGCGATTCGCGCGGCGCCTTCATGCGGGTTTTCTGCGCCAACGAATTGGCGCAGGTGTTGGATGGGCGGCATGTCGTCCAGTCCAATCACAGCAGCACTGCCAAGGCCGGCACGGTGCGAGGCATGCATTTTCAGCATCACCCTCACGCGGAAATGAAACTGATTACCTGCCTCCATGGCTCGGTTTGGGATGTGGCCGTGGATTTGCGCTCTGGCTCGCCGACCTTCCTGCAATGGTTCGCTGTAGAGTTAAGCTGTGAAAATCCGCGCCTCTTGGTCATACCAGAAGGGTGTGCCCATGGCTTTCAGGTCTTGCGCCCACAAAGCGAGCTACTTTATTTCCACACCGCCCCCTATATCCCTGAGGCCGAGGGGGGGGTGCCTCATGATGATCCGGCACTAGATATACCGTGGCCCTTGCCGGTTTCGGAGGTATCGCAACGAGACCGTGCCCACCTGTCAATAGGCCCGGAATTTACAGGAGTCATTGTATGAAATGCAGGCACTGCGGGACGGTTCTCGATCATGTCTTTCTCGACCTGGGATTCGCTCCGCCTTCAAATGCGTATTTGACCGCGCAGCAACTCCATGCGCCAGAAGTGACCCTGCCTTTGAGGCTATTCGTTTGCGACAGCTGCTGGCTGGTTCAGACAGAGGATTTTTCCAGGCCGGAAGAGCTCTTCGATTTCAACTACGCGTATTACTCATCCACTTCAAAAACTTGGTTAGCGCATGCTCAGGCCTACGCACAGAAAGTGACGGAGCTGTTTGGGCTGAACTCCAATAGTTTCGTAGTGGAGATCGCCTCGAATGATGGATACTTGCTGAGAAATTTCCTAATTCCCGGGATACCCTGCCTAGGTATCGAGCCAACCAAGGGGACGGCAGAAGTGGCGGAAAAGCTCGGCATTCCCGTGCTGAAGGAGTTTTTCAATAGCGAGGTGGCCCGCAACCTGGCAGAAAAGAAGAAGGCGGACCTGATCATCGGGAACAACGTCTATGCCCACGTTCCCGACATCAATGATTTCACGGTTGGGATGCGAGAGCTTCTGAGCGAACATGGCGTCATCACTCTGGAATTCCCCCATTTTCTGCAACTGATAGAGAACAATCAGTTTGACACCGTTTACCACGAGCATTTTTCGTATCTTTCCCTCCATACCGTGGGTTGCATATTCCGGCAAGCTGGGCTGCGTATCTGGCATGTGGAACAACTAGCGACGCATGGTGGAAGCTTGCGGGTATTCGGTTGCCACGAAAATGATTCGAGGCAAGAAACGCCTGCCGCAGAAGCAATTCTGCGCGCGGAGAAAGACGCCGGACTGCGTAACTTGGATACCTATCGGCAGTTTCAGTCTCGCGCCGAAACGATCAAGCATGACCTGCTCCGGTTCCTTCTTGAACAGAAGCGCGCGGGGAAAAAGATTGCTGCCTATGGAGCGGCGGCAAAAGGCAACACCTTGCTCAACTACGCTGGCATCAAGCCAGACTTGCTGCCGTATGTCTGCGATGCGGCACCGTCGAAGCAGGGCAAATTTCTCCCTGGCAGCCATATCCCGATTTTGCCGCCTGCTGCGCTGATTGAGCGTCAGCCTGATTTTGTCCTGATCCTGCCTTGGAACATCGCGACCGAGATCCGAGAGCAAAATGCCAGTGTAGGCGAGTGGGGCGGCAAGTTCGTGACTGCGATTCCAAGATTGGAGATATTGGGATGACTGTCTATGTTGGGCCTCTGAGTGACTGTTATGCAGTACGACTGATTAGGTCCGTATTTTTGACAATTTCTATTGCCACCTGCTCCGAAATTTGGTTTTCTGGTTGATCGCCGTCTCACCAGCGCCGACTTTATTGCCATGAAAGCACTAGTGACAGGTGCCAGCGGGTTCATTGGACGTTACGTTCTCGACCATCTGGCTCAAAATAATATTGACACTGTCGTTGTGGGGCGAACGCGTCCCTCCGGCTTCACAGGAGATTTCATCGAAGTGGATCTTCTGGTCGATGATTGCACTGACATCGCTCGGCGCGCCGGGGCGAGCCACTTGGTTCATTTGGCTTGGTATGCCGAGCATGGCGAATATTGGACTTCGCCTTTGAACCTACGCTGGGTGGACGCGACGGTTCGTCTGGTCGAGGCTTTTTGCGCTGCTGGCGGGCAGAAAGTCGTGGTGGCAGGCACCTGTGCTGAATACGATTGGTCATGCGGTTGTTGTCGTGAAGACACTACACCGCTGAAACCGGCCAGCATGTATGGCACTGCCAAGGATGCAACCCGGCGTTTACTCGCTGCCGTTTGCAGTGCCCATCAGGTAGCCTTCGCCTGGGGCCGCATATTCCTTCCCTACGGAAAGGGCGAAGACAGTCAGCGCCTAATACCTTCCTTGGTGGAGGTCTTCAAGGGAACACGATCGCCGTTTGGCGTGAACGCAAACGCCTACCGGGACCTCTTGCACGCGGACGACGTCGCCAGGGGATTCATCAACCTGCTTCTGCCAGGTGCCGAGGGAAGCTACAACATCTCATCGGGCCGGCCGACGCAAATCGCACAAGTCGTGAATACGATAGCGAACGCCTTCAATGGCAACCCCCGCATCGTCCTCGACTTGTCCACTGAACGCCCCGGCGAGCCCGATATTCTTTTTGGCGATAACGAAAAATTGAAAGCGCTTGGTTGGCAGCCTATCCATTCGACGGCCGACATCGCTGCAAGTCAGGACCTTTGATGCTTAACGAACACGAGTTGTACCGCGTCGAGCAGCTACCGATCTTCCAGAATCGGATGTACGACTCTGCACAAGAGGCGCGTGCGTGCCCGCGTGGCAACGTTCGTCTGGTTCAAGACCTTGAAACCGGGCTGGTCAGCAACGCGGACTTTTGTCCCGGGCTCATGGTGTATGACGCCCGCTACCAGAACGAGCAAGCCGTGAGCCCGCAGTTTCGCGGGCATTTGAGCAGCGTTGCAGAAATTGTCGGGCGGACCATGGGCCGTTTTGGGCTCGTCGAAGTGGGGTGTGGCAAGGGTTACTTTCTGGAAGTTCTGTCCGAAAGCGGCTTCGACATTACCGGTTTCGATCCTGCATATGAAGGCTCCAATCCTCGCGTCAAGCGCCACAATTTTGGACCGGGGATCGGCATAACTGCGCAAGCATTGATTCTTCGTCACGTGCTCGAACACATACAAAAACCCTATCAATTTCTTGAGGGTTTACGCACGGCCAACGCCGGTTCCGGCCTGATTTACATTGAAGTGCCCTGTTTCGACTGGATACTCGAGCATCGCGCCTGGTTCGACATCTTCTACGAGCACGTCAATTATTTCCGTTTGGCCGATTTCGAGCGCATGTTCGATCGCGTCATCGAAAGTGGCCGAATTTTCGGCGGGCAATATCTCTACGTCGTCGCCGACCTCGCCCGCCTAAAGTCACCCCAAGCCAATACCTGTGACCGGGTGTCGTTTCCCGATGACTTCCTGCGCAACCTGAGCGATGTCGAAGAGAGCGAAATGTCGGCGGTGTGGGGCGGGGCATCAAAGGGGGTGATTTTCACCCTGCTGAGAGAACGGCTCAAACGACCCATCGAACTTGTCATCGATATCAATCCAGCCAAACAGGAGAAATACCTTCCTGCCTCCGGCTTGAAGGTGGTCTCGCCGGAGGAAGGCCTGGCAAGGCTACCGGCGGGCTCGACGATCTATGTAATGAACTCCAACTACCTTCAGGAGATCAAGCAAATGTCCAATAACTCCTACCGCTATGTGAGCATCGATCATGACTGAATTCGAAAAAGAAGTAGCAGCAAGAGTTGCCGCGAATCCCCAAGATGGGGCGTTGTGTGCAAGTGCGGCTGCGTTTATGCGGTCCTCCATTTCAGCCATGTATTCTTACAACTACAGCTGGCTGGGGCGCCCCGTGATCCAGTATCCGCAGGACATGATGGCGATGCAGGAAATCATCTGGCAGGTGAAGCCTGACTTGATCATCGAGACCGGCATCGCGCACGGCGGTTCGCTGATCTTCAGTGCTTCCATGTTGGCTCTGCTTGATGTCTGCGATGCGGAATCGAGCATTGCAGCTGCAGAATCGCGCCGCAAAGTGCTGGGTATAGACATCGACATCCGCGCCCACAACCGCGCCGCCATCGATGCCCACCCCATGGCCTCCCGCATCCAGATGATTCAAGGCTCCAGCATCGACCCAGATATCATCGCGCAAGCACACGCCGTCGCCGCCAACTACTCGCGCGTGCTGGTCTGTCTGGACTCCAACCACACCCACGCGCACGTCCTTGCCGAACTTGAAGCTTATGCACCGTTAACCAGTGTGGGCAGTTATTGCGTTGTGTTCGATACCATTGTCGAGGACATGCCTGCCGACACGGCCCCCGACCGCCCCTGGGGCCCCGGCAACAATCCAAAAACGGCAGTATGGGAATTTCTCGAAACGCACACTGAGTTTGAAATCGACAAGAGCATCCAGCACAAGCTGCTGATTACGGTGGCTCCGGATGGATATCTGAAGCGATGCGGATAATTCCCTCAATGAGTGTTGTCCCCGTATTGGCCGTAGACTCTGGGATGAGCTTCGGCGACTATTTTTTCTGAACAGAGGTTATCGAATGAAGGCAGTAATTCTCGCCGGCGGCCTGGGAACAAGGATTTCAGAAGAGTCCAATGTCAGGCCCAAGCCGATGATAGAAATCGGCGGCAAGCCGATCCTGTGGCACATCATGAAAATATATTCCAGCCACGGAATCAATGACTTCATCGTGTGCTGCGGCTACAAGGGCTACGTCATCAAGGAGTATTTCGCGAACTATTTCTTGCACATGTCGGACATCACCTTCGATTTGCAGAACAATCAGGTGGAAGTCCATCAGAAGTTCGCGGAGCCATGGCGTGTCACCCTGGTAGACACCGGGGAGGAAACCATGACTGGCGGCCGCTTGAAGCGTGTCGCACCCTATTTGGCCGGAGACGAAGCCTTCTGCATGACCTATGGAGATGGGGTGGGCGACGTGGATATCACGGCATCAATCGAGTTTCATCGGGGCCATGGTTTGAAAGCCACCTTGACAGCGACACATGCCCCAAGCCGGTTCGGTGTGCTGAACATACTGCCCGACAGAACCGTGAAATCGTTCAAGGAGAAGCCTCAGGACACGCGAGACATGATCAACGGTGGCTTCTTCGTGTTGTCGCCCAAGGTACTCGACTTGATCGAGGGAGACCATACGGTCTGGGAGCGGGAGCCCCTGGAAATACTGGCAGAGCAGGGCCAGTTGAAGACATTTCAGCACGATGGATTCTGGCAGCCCATGGATACCCTGCGTGACAAGAATTTTCTTGAGTCCCTCTGGCACTCTCGTGCTGCCCCCTGGGTCACATGGAA
>Ga0268298_10002975_pt1 | contig 17888 bp, 15 predicted proteins | sample WWTPWeurt_MetaG_FD_194462 | JGI IMG/M metagenome (GOLD analysis project Ga0268298, IMG submission 194462) | Activated sludge microbial communities from WWTP in Nijmegen, Gelderland, Netherland - WWTP Weurt | ecosystem: Engineered > WWTP > Aerobic digester > Activated sludge | place...
CCTCCTCCCACGGCGGCTCGTCGGCGTAGCTCACGACGAAGCCGCAGGCGCAATGCCACGGACCGAGGAGTCTGCGCGTCCAGGCGTTGGCGCGGACGTCGCGCACGCTCGTGCGCAGGTAGGCAAAGAGCCGCTCGGGGTCCCACGCGCCGCCGTCGCTGTGGGACGAGTCCACCACCGCCGCGCCCGCTTCGGACAGCTCGTCCCACGACTCGGGCGGGATTCTCCCCCCGAATCCGATGCTGAAACGTGCGCTCTCCGTCGCCGCGCTGGCGTGCAAGCGCGCGGCGAGTCGCAACGCCGAACAACGGAGCTCGTCGCGGGCTCCGGCTTCCTCGCGACTCCAGTCACCGCCCCCCCAGACGACGACCTTTCGCGCGTCGAGGTCGACGAAAAGTGCGTTCGAGCTGGCCCCCGGAGACAACCCGGCGTCCCGCTCGTCGACGAAGAGGCGCAGCAGGGTACCCACGAACGTGAATGGATCGTGAAGAACCTGATTGCACACCTCGATGACGACGCCGTCAGCGTGGCGATGGAACGAATCGAACGCGCGGCCGTGGACGCGCACGCGAGAACCCAGACTCACGCCCTGGAGCGAAGCGCCGATCGACGGCGGGCGCAATACGGTCGTCGCCGGCTCGGGCGCCGAACCGCCGTCATCACTTGGCTGGTGCGCGCGGCACGACCTGTTTCTTGATCTTCTTGCTGAAGGTCTGCGTACAGCTGCCGTGACTCGTCTCGTACTCCACGATCTCGCGGATCAGTCTCGCTTTGACGTCCTCGCTGCAGATCGGGCTTTCCTTGACCAGGTTCGCCAGCCGCCCGCCCTCCGGCGTCGATGGCCAGTTCGGCTTGGCCATCGCGGCTTGCTTGTCCTGGGGTCGATGGTGTGACGGCTTCGTCTTCGTGACGTCGCGGAGCAGCCCGGTCTCTTCACTCTTCCGTCCGGTTCCATTGCAGCCCGGACAGCGCTTCTCTCCGCCTCCGAACGAGTTCGCGATGCGGCCGTCGCCTCCGCACACCCCGCAGGGCTCAGCCGACAAGGGGTGCTCCGGAGGACGCAGAGGTTCTCATGACCGACACCATACACTGGATGCGCGGGCTGTCCCGACAATCCCCCGTTCGCAGAGGTTTGGGCGCTCGTCGCCCTGATATGCTGGGCGAGATGGTGCGTAGTGCCGTCTGGCTCGCCGTGCTTCTCCCCTCGTGCGTCGGTCCCAAGTCCAAGGAGTGCATCCGCCAAGTCGGCGTGGCTTCCGAAGCTTCGCGGAACGTCGACTCGAAGAGCATCGACAGCGTGCGACAGGGACTGGACGCGGTGGAGACCGCGCATCGAGCGTGCGTCGAAGCGGGCCGCGACGACGAGGCGGCCCAGCTCGACAAGGGACGAAAGGACTTGCGCGCCCACCTCGAGCGCCTCGAGAAGAAGGCCGCGGACCCGTCCCAGCGACCCATCAGTGAGGCCGAGCTCGCCGAGCTGGTCAAGAAGGGGGACTCAGGCTGTCCGCAAGGGCAGGGTTACAAGCACTCCGGCAAGGAGGTGCGCTGCACGGGACCGCAGATCGTCGACATGAGCTATCCGGTGGCCCGGAGCTACTTCGAGCGTCGTGGCTACAAAGTGACCGACGTCCCGCCGAGCTCGCTCCGAGCCGAGCACGGCGCGGAGCTCTTCGTCCTCGAGTACGAAGGCGCCCAGGACGACCGCCCCCCACGCTGCCTGCGCATTCAGCCCCCGCCCGAGCAGAGCTGGCAGGAAGCCGTCGCGCGCGCGAGCGGTGTGCGTCCCGACAAGATCACCGCGGGAGGCAAGCTGTCGGTCAAGCGGGGTTCGCTGGGCGTGAGCGTGGAAGCCGATGCTGGGAGCGCGGTGCGGCTCGGGGACTGCGCGCGCTGAACGCGCGAGTCGCTCACTCCGAGCTCGCGTCGAGTACCCCTGCGTCGCCATTGCTCGCGTCGCCGACCCATCGGCACTCGCCGGCGCCGCACGCTTGACCGTTCGGGCACTTCACACCGTTGCACGGGTCGGGCGCGCACGCGCCGCTTGCAGGTTCGCACGTCTCGCCGATGCCGCACGGGGCCCCGGCCGCATCGCCCTGGCACAGATCCGGCACGCAGGCGTAGCCGCCGTCGCCGTCGGACGCGCACACTTCGTTCGCCGCGCAGGCCGCGGCGCATCCGGTCGCCACGCAGGCGCCGTCCACGCAAGTTTGCCCGGCGGAGCAGGTCACGTCGGCGCACGACGGCAGACAGTTGGCCTGCGTGAAATCGGAGTTGGGCTTGCAGGCCTTTTCCGCGGCGCAGGAGTTCGGCGCGCAGGGATCGTCGACGCACTCGCCGGAGTTGCAGAGCTCGCCGCTGCCACAACCGGCCGCGCACTTGCCCGTGCCGGCGTCTGCGCCGAGGCCACCGCTGCCGCCCATTTGGATGCCGCCGCCGGTCCCTCCGCTTCCCGTCGTGCCTCCGCCGCTCGCAGCTGCCCCGCCTCCGGTGCCGCTGCTGCTCGAGCCCGGCACCTCGGGCTGGGGGTTCAGATCGCAAGCAACGAAGAGCAGCGCGAGCGCGCCGACGAGCGGCCACGACGCGAACCACCTCGAACCCCGGGCGGAAGCAAGCTTCGACAAGGCGCCGTCATTCTGCGCCGCCTCGCCGCGGCACGCCAGCCCGGTTCACGACGGGGATCCATCTCCGAGCTTTCTGGAGGGCGCACGGGTTCTTCGGCGTCCCCCGCCCGTTGCCGCCCGGGGACCTCAGAACCCCGTCGCAGCGATCCAGCGCGCCACACCGAAGTGCCCGTCCACGTGAACGGCGAGCTCCAGCGACGGCGCGCCGGCGGCGTTGTGGAACGCGCGACCTACGGCCTCGAGCGTTTCGTTGGGCGCGAGCGGCAGCCCGAAGTCACGCGCTTCGCCGTCGCGCTCGACGCGCAGGTCGAACGCAGAGACCTCGATGATAAGATCGTCGAGGATGCGTTCGATTCCGGACAAGCCGCGCGGAACGATCTGATCGAACGAGCTTCCGTCCGGGCGAATCACGAGACCCGTCGGCACGCGATCGTGGCAGAAGATGGAGCCGAGCCAGCTCGGACCGTCGACCACCATCGCGCCCTCCCGGTGCGGCGCGAAGCCGTGGGTGTTCGGGGTCGGAAGCTCGAGCGCGTTCACGAGTTCGCCGGTCTCCCAATCCAAGGCTTGTGCTTCGCGGGCGCCGATGAACCACAGATGCTCGGGCAGCGCCCAGACGCGCGGTTCCGGATTGACGACCGAACCCGTCTGCTGAGGATGCGTAGCGACGCGGTTGCACCAGAGCTCACGCCCAGTTCCGGCGTCGAGGCAGTGGATGCCGAACTTGGAGCCGACGAACACCACGTTTCGACCGTGGGGCAATCCGTGTCCGAGCGTCAGGAAGAGCGCGAGCGGCTCACCGTGCGCGGTGAAGCGCCACTGGGTCTTGCCATCGACGACGAGCGACAGGACCTTGGTGCGACTCACCACCAGATCGCCGCGCGGCGTGGTGGCGGCCGCCAGCACGTCTCGCCAATCGTAGGCCGGTCGAGGCGGGACGTAGCTCTCGTCGACGGTCAGGAGCGGCAGCGAGCGGGGTCGGGCACGGTGGCGGAGCTCGCGCAGCCCAGCGCGGGGCGGGAGACCGTCGGTGTGGGGAGCGAGCCTCGCGGCATCGACATCGAGTAGCTCGAGCACCTCTAGCACCGCGGCTCGCGTGGCGGGCTCGCCCCGGCTCGCGAGGGTGAGGAGGCGGTCGGCATAGTCGCCCGCGAGAGTCGCTCGTAGGCTGGGATTGGCGCTGCCGAGCCGGTCTCGGAGCGGCCGAAGCGCCGCGAGCGCGCCGGTGTCGGCGGCGGTCACGAGCTCGTCGAGCCATGTCCGAGTGCGGCCGCGGCCACGCTGCGCGTCGGATTCCGGCGCCAGGAGAGAGAGCTCGCGGTCCAGCTCTGGGTCGTCCCGCGGCAGTGAATCACGCGGAAAGTCGGGCCACTCGCGGATCGCATGGCACAGGCGCGATGCGTACACCCGCTGCCGAGGGCGATTCGCCCAGGCCTTTCCGAGTTCTTCGACCAGGCGTGGAGCGAGCGCCTTCTGGACGTACAGCCGATAGCCGATCGCGTGGGCGCTGGCGTCGTCTTCGTCGCGGAGCCCGGTCAGGAAGCGCTCCTGAGACGCCGCGTCGATGGGCTGCATGACCAGTGCGCGCCAGATCTCGGTTCGTAGCGGGGCGCCCGCGCTGCCCTGGATCTCGGGCCGGTCGAGCAGTGTCATCAAAGCAGGGACATCGCGCGGCTCGAGCGCGCGTTTCACTTCGTATTCGAGCGCCCAGGGCGGTGGCTTCGCGCTTCGAGCGCTCTTGCCCAATTCGGCGATCATCGCATCGAGGTCGGGCCGCTCCGCGACGTGCCAAACGCGACCGCGCCGCGCGAGTTCATGCACCGTGACCGCGCCGCGCTCGACCACGTGAAGGCAGCGTTCTCGTTCCTCGCCCGCCGAGATCAGCGCCACACGCGCGTTGGGTGCGTCGCTGGCCAACGCCTCGAGATCGCGGTCGAGGTCGCCGGCGGTTTGGTCGTCACCGCGGGCCGCGGCCACGAATCGCTCGACGATTTCCCGCTCCGCATCCGTGAGCCCATCGGTCCACGCTCGCGAAGCGATGACGGTGACTTCGTACGGCATGGCCGCGAGCTAGCACGGGGCGTTGCCCGTGTCTCATGAGCGCTGCTGCACGCTCGAACGGCGAGTCAGCGGTCGTACTCGATCCCGACCGCCAGATCGGGCATCGGGGCAAACGTGACGTCACGGTCGCTATTCCCGCCAACCGGCTGCGAAATGAAGCTGACGTGTGCCAGCGCGTTGACTTGTGGGGAAACGGGCACGGCGAGCTCGCCCAAGAATGCGAGGCCGAGCCCCTCGATGTCGTCGACGTCGGTGCTGCCCGCCTCCACCGTCATCATCTGATAGGCGATGGCCAGCCCCGGCCGAAACTGGAGTCCCACGGCGCCGCATGCGCCGCTTGCCATCGGGACCGCTCGTGCTGCTCCACGTCGCCTGCCGCCAATACTGCGCCGTGCGACGACCGAGCAGCGCGGCCTCGCGCTCTCACGCGCCGCGGGGATACCATGGGCCGCGTGACCCAGTACGTGCTGATCGGCGGCGCTGATACCGCCAAGCTCGGCGACGCACACTACCTGTTCGATCGCACGGCTACCTTCGCCAACGTAGTGAACATCCCGACCCAGCGCATCTCGGCGCGCGCCGCGAGGGTCGTTGCGACCCTGCGCGGTTGGGACCTCCAGCGTCGTCCGCGGACGCAGCAGGAGATCGAGTCGCGCTTTCGGAGCCCCCAGGCGCGAGCCTTCGTGGCCCAGCTGATCCGCAAGGGCTACCTCGAGCCGATCGACGTCGGGACGTCGCGAGGTCGCCGCGGAATGCGTGGAGCGTTCGCGCTTGAGGCACAGCGTTTTCGCGAGCGCGGAATGCTCCACTTCTTCAAGAAGCACACCTTCTTCAACCTACCCGACGCCGTCGGGGATGCCGAAGCGGACGTTGGGCTCTTCGGCGTTCCGTTCTCGTCGACACAAGAATCCACCGGGAGCGTTCACGCACCCGCCTTCTTGCGCGCGCTGACCGGGCGCCGTGGGTTCTGGTTCGACATCCATCGCGACGGTTTCCACAGCGACGCCGGATTGGCGGGGACACTCGGCCGGGTGTTGGGCAAGGGCGTGGTGGCCAAGGACTACGGCGACGTCGGTGACGGAGCACGTCGTGTGGGCGACCTCTTCGGCGCAATCGACGCCGTGGTTCGCGACACGGTGGTAGCGCACGGCATTCGGCCGCTCTTCGTCGGTGGAGACCACGCGGTCACCTTTCCCGTCGTTCACGCGCTGCTGGCGCATTTCCCTGGCCTGTGCGTGCTCCACCTCGATGCTCACCACGATCTCTTCTACACCGCGCAGATCGACTTCCACCATGCGGTCCCGATGCAGGGCCTGCTGTCGTATTCGGGTCTCGAGCGCCTCTGCTCCATGGGCCTGCGCACGACGTTCGATCCCCGGGTCGAGGCGCGCTCGCGATTCGCTGGGAGTCGCTCGCTCACGAGTCGCGCGCGCTTCTACTCGCTCCCCGCTCTCCGGCGCCTCCTCGCCAAGCCCGGGTCACTCGGGCGTGAGCTCGAGCGATTCGTCGGGCGGCGACCTTGTTACCTGAGCATCGACGTGGATGTCGTCAGCGCCAGTGCGCTGTCCGGCCGGACATCCACCGCCGCGGGGGCCGGGCTCGACTGGCCCGAGCTCTTGGAAGTCGTCCAGAATCTCTTCGCCACGCGGCACGTCATCGGCGCGGACGTAGTCGAGCTCGATCCGTTCGCGGCGCGCACCTCCGATGGCGACGAGATCACGCACTTGCCGGCGCTCGTCGCTCTGCTCGTGCACGGCCTCGCCAGGTCTCACCTCCCGCCCCGCGCGCGTGGGGCCCCGCGGGGACAGGGGAACCGCCCACCTGTCCGTCGAGCGATTCGCTGAACGCGCGGCGTCACACGAGGCCGCGGGGAAGCGTCGGGGTCGGCAGGCCCGACGCTCGGCCCGCCCAGTCGATCAGGCGGTCGAGGAAAGGACCCGCTTCTGCCTCGATCCGCGCGATCGCAGCCTGTCGCGCCGCGCCGTCGAACGCGCGGCCAGACTTGGAGTTGCGTTCGAAGTGGGAGCTCCGAGCGCGTGCGGCGATTCGCGACGCGCCGAGCCCGAGTCCGAAGAACGCATCCACGGCGCGCAGACCGCCCCGAACGTCGCTCAGGAAGCGATCTCCGTCGAGCGAGGCGGCACGCTCGCCCAGGGACCGCATGACCTTCTGGAAGTGCGCCATCTGTAGGTGCCAGCTGAGCGCAGCCACCTGCATGTCGGACAACGCGAGCAGGTGGCCGAGTGGCCACTGTCCCTGCGGATGACCGTCCTCCGTGAGCGAGACGAACAGGTCGCGCACGTAGCTCCGTCGCTCCTCGCCCTGCTTCAGAATCGAAATCAGAAAGTTGCGACAGCTCGAGAACATCATCAGCATGCGGCCGTCGACCGTGCGCGCCGCCTCTGTGATGAGGTTGTTCGCGAAGTTCGACGGCTTGAGCAAGATCTGCTCGTGCCTGGAGAAACGCCGCGCATGGAGCTCGAACACCGCGCTGGCGACGCGGTCGAGCTTCGCCCTGGGACGAGCCCGCTTGAGGTCGGCGAGGTCGACCAGCGCCGTCGGCTCTTTCAGCGCCAAGTTCAGCCCGCGAACGTCGAGCGCTGCCGCGAGCAGGGTGGAGCAACAGAACGACGTGTGCCAGATGAAGTTCAGCTGGGGGCGGCCCTGTCCAGACGGTCCGAGCGCGGCCATCGGGAGCTCCACGACCGGGAGAGCGGCCCGATCCCAGCGTGGGTCGAGGAAAGCCTGTCGGCTCAAGGTGTCCCGGTCGGTCTGGACGAAACGAGCCTTCGACGTCTCGGCGTCCAAGTGATCCAAGAACCACTCCGGACGCGCCAGAACCTCGGCCGCTCGCCGCGGGGCGTGCGGCGAGGTCGCGCGCTTCGTGCGATGGCCTCGGGCGGAGCGGTGGGTCATTTCAGCAAGGTTCGCAGCCACGATTGTTTCAGCAACTCGACTAGCCGGCGCACGTTTCGCTGCTGGTGCTCCAACTGGGCCGGGGCGCACGCTCGTCTCAGGCGGGCGACGATCTGCGCCCACGACAGGCCGTCGAGCAGCCATTCGAAGACGGTGAGGGAGGCCGGGCCCAGTCGAATGGGCAACGTATTCCCCGCTGCTCCGGCGTCGCCCGCGGTCAGCTCCTTCACCCAACGGAGAACGAGCGCCTTGGGCGAACGCCGGGGATGCCGGCGAGCGACGAGCTCGAAGATCGACGCGCGGTCGGGCAGCGTCATCAGCGCAGCGAGAAAGAACCGATGCTCTGGCGCCCTCGCGCTCGGGCGCAGCGAGGCGATCTCGTCTCGGCGCGCTTCCTCGGCGAATACTTCGGGCCAGGCGTCGATCAGCTCGCCGTGGCGGCGGCGTGCGACCCGCAGCAGTCGCTCCAACGTCTCGGGCGAGTGCTCGCGCAAGTCCTCGTGGTGCTGGCTGAACAAGAGCGTCGCCGCGTAATAGTCGGTGTGGCGCAGAAAACTGGTCGCGTGCGTGGCGAAGCTCGGCGCGTCACAGCGGCGTAGGAGCTCGAGCAGCTTGAGCTGGCGGTCGAGGCGCGCGTCCACCGCACGGTGAGCGATGGCGATGTGAGGCGGTAGGTAGCTGTACTGCGGCGTCGGCGTCGATTCGTCGAGCGTTCGCACCACGAGGGTGAGCGTCGGGCGATCGAGGTGCATCGTGGAGTGAATCAAAGCGTCCCCGGCCAGGATCTGCCGGATGGCACCCGGACGCAGCAGCTCGACCTTCGTGAGCCGCAGCGTGCCGACGCGGATGTACGAGTTCACGGCCGAGCGCAGGGCAAAGCGGTATCTTGCGTGCAGACTCGAACCGGAGAGCAGCAAGAACGCTCCGGAAAAGCCATGCTGGTGAATCGCCGTGTGGCTGTCGACCCAGAACAGGATCTCGATGAAGAATCGAGAGCCTCGGAACACCATGACCGGCGGCTGGCCAAACGACGAATCCAAGTGCTGCGCGGGCACTTCGGGCGCTTCGATCAGCCAACGCACGACGGCTTCGGAATCGACGGACCTCGACCAGTCGAAGCGTCGGAGCGTCTGCGCCGCGACGCGCGGGAACACGGCCTCGGAGTAATCGTGCTCGCGCCAACGGCGTTCGACCGCCGCGCCCAGGTCCGAGAATATTTTCATTTTCCGAAGTGCTCGTCGCGAGCTCGAAGCCTAGAACGAGCTCGTGCGGCTTCGGCGCGGCAGGCCGAGCTTAGTATCCGCTTCCTTGGCCGCCGCGTGGTGCGCGATAGGGGGCAGGACTCCCTCCGCTGCCGGAGCCGTAGGGCTCCATCACCGTGCCGCCGCGGGTAATCGCCCTGCTTTTCGCCCTCCCCTCGACGGCGCGGCCCGCAACGGTGGCCGTTCCACCGGACACCTGGTCGAGCTCTTCATCCGAGAGGACGAACTCTTCCTTCTTGCTCGCGGGCTTGACCTTGGCAGGTTTGGGCTTGGACTTCTTCGGCATGTCTCCTCCGTGCGCTCCGCGACCAATCTATCCGAGTGTGGACGGAATGTCTCTCATCGGGACGCGTCGAGTCGCGGGTGGATCGACGGGCCGACCCACTGCGGGACCGGATTCGACGCGCGTGCCGGCTGCGGGCGCTCCGCGCCGCCCTGTGCGCTCGGGAGTCGCTGCAGCGCCCGCGTCACCAACTCGTGGCGGGGGCGCAAGGCGAGCGAGAGATGGAATTCGTCCACCTTCAGCATCAGCTTTCGTTCGACTGCACGCGCGAGGGCCGCGGCGACCTCGGTGGCGTCGAGCCCGGTTCGAGCGACGATTCTCTCGGCTTGAAGTCCCGCGTGGCAAGCGTCGTAGACCAGCGCCTCCGCGCCCTGCAACCGATGACTCTCGAGCCTCTGCCCGAGCCTGCGCGTGATGACCAGGTCCGATTCGGCGAGCCTGGTGACGTGGAGCGAGCTCGCGGTGCGGGGACGCTGGAACCAGGCGCAGAAGGAGTCCCACGCTCGCCGAACTTCTCGGCTCGGGCCGAGGCTCTCCGGCGCGGCAAAACCCAAGGACGCCTCGTAGCGCTGGAGGGCCGGGGGAAACCGCGACGCGCCTTGGCGCTTCAGGTCCTTTCGCTGGATTTCGGTCAGCCCTTCGTACAGCGGGCTGCCGGCCATCAGCACGAACCGGCTCAGGGCGAATGGCTGGAAGTGCCCGATGAGTCCGAGGACGCGCCGGGTCTCGGCTACGTCGGCGAGCGTCGAGCCGGGATGGTGCGTGATGAGGTTCGTCCCGGAACGCACGCCCATCTCGGTCAGGCACTTCTGCGCGACGAGATTCTGGATGGCCATGGTGTCCTTCCGGAGAACCCGCAAGAGACGTGTGACGACTGCCTCGGCGCCGAACTGGAGCATCGTCACGCCGGAGAGTGCGAGTTTGATCCAGTAGTCCTCGCCGTGATGCGCGCGGGTTTCCAGGAATGCCTGGAACGACAATCCCTGGCGCAGAGTCTCGTCTGCGTATGCTTCCGCCCAAGTGTCACAGGCGTAATCGCAGAAGGCGAGGCGCTGGGAACCGTAGCGGCGCAATGCAGCGGCGGCGCGGGCAAACACCTCCGTCGGGTCGTGGCGCCGGAATCCAGCCCAGCCGAGCCGAAAGTTGCAGAAGTCGCAGCGTCCGAAGCAGCCGCGAGACCCCTCCATCGGGATCGGGACGTGGAGCCGCCAGCTCTCGAACTCGCCCTGGCTGCGCATGTGTTTCCGCGCCGTCCTGAAGAACTCGGTGTAGTCGGGCACCGGTAGGCTCTGGAGCTCGCGCACCTGCGACTTCGCCATCGCGGCATCGGGCAAGCGGAAGTCGAAGGGTTCTGCGATGCGAAACACGCCTTGTTCGGGCTTCGCGAGCTGGTCCGCGAGGAGCTCCGGAGTGTCTTTCGGCACGGTCCCGGCACGCTCGAATGCGGCCACCTCGGAGAGCAGCCTAGCGAGTGGGCGCTCCCCCTCCCCCGAGACCAGGAGGCCGCGCGCCGCGACGGCGCGGAGGATTGCTGCGGTATTGGGATTGCTCGCCCGAAAGCCGCCGTAGACGAACAAGAACCTCTTGTCAGAGAAGCAGGATTCCAATGCGCGCGCGCAGTAGAGCGAGCCGTAGAGCTGGTCGTAGCTCAAAGTGAAACACACGATGTTCGTTCGGTTCGCCCGCAAGTTCGGCCCGATGGTGTGTTCCACGAAGGTGCGAGTCGCGCGCTCCAGTCGGTCGAGCTTCGACCAGCTCAACTTCTTTCGTCGACCGCGGTTCACTCTTCGAAGTAGGTCGTCGAGCGCCCCGCGCCGCCGCCCCAAAACGAATCGACGCAGGTAGAGCAATGCGTAGACGTACTCACCGTGCTCCGTGTAGGTCTCGAACTCGCGGTTCGTACGCACGCCGAACGCACCGGCCAAGATGGACAGGTGGCCGGAGTACGTCTTCAACTGCACTTGGTCGCCGAGCTCGCGGTCGATGTATGCCTGGAGCGCGCCGAGCTGGATCAGCGGCCAGAGCGGCGGAGGACCCGGCATCGAAACGAGGTGAGCGCGAAGCGCGGGCAAGCCAGGATTGTCCGCGCGCCGCCGCCAGGCGGCAATGGGGCAGCGACGGGTGTGATACATCCAGTCCCATGTCGGGAGCGGAGCGGTCCGGCCGAGGTACGGCTCGAGCTCGATTGGATCCCACGGCGAAATACGTCCTCGTCCAAGACATTGCCTTTCGCATGGTGGCGCGGGACCAAGTCCAAGTGCGGGCTTTCGGCGACTCCGTCACCCTGCCCCTGGCCTGGTACCTCATCCTGCTGAAGTTCGCCCGGCCGTCGACCGTCCACGAAGCCTGTGCAGCCTACGGCGTCGCACTCCGCAAGCGCCCGGAGATCCGTCGAGCGTTGGCGCGGCTTCAGCGCGCTGGAATTCTGCAGCGCGAAGGAGCGGCAGCGGAGAACGTCTGCATCCGCGATCTTCTCGAGCACGAGGTCTTCGCCAAGCCGTCGAGCCGGAGCCAGGTGCGAGCCGCGCTCAGTGCTGGGCGCCTGGTAGTGATCCCCAACGCGTTTCGGAAACGGGTTGCCGAAGCCCTACACCGGGAGCTCGTCGGCACGACCGCCTGGCGACCTCAGACGGAATTCAGTCAGGGTTTCTTCTACCGACACCACAATCTGTACGATCCGTGGGCATGGCCGCCAGCTCTGCGTCGAATGCAGGGCGTCTTCGCCAGCCCCGCGACGCGCGCCTTCATCGCCGACCTGGCGCAGCAAGATTGCTCGGCGCTCCCGGCGTTGTCTGCGAGCCGCTATCTCCCCGGCGACCACTCGCTCCCTCACGACGATTCCGATGGCAGGCGTTCGGTGGCGTTCGTGTGGCACCTCACCAAGACCTGGGATCCGACTTGGGGCGGAGCGTTCTACTGGGCTCGCAGCGACTTTTCGCTGATGCCTGGCTTCAACACCTTGCTGCTGTTCGTGGTCTCCGAGACCTCGACCCACTTCGTCACCACCGTCTCGCCCCACGCGCGGGGCGAACGCCTGGCCGTCAACGGTTGGTGGCGGCGCGCCGCCCTCGAAAAGATGCCGTCGACACGACGACCTAGTCGCAAAGACGCGCCGAGCCTTCGGATTTGCGGCGGCCGCGTCATCGTGCATTGACCGCCGCTCGTTCGAGGCACGCCCGAGATGGTAGCCTGAGCGGCTCCAGCGCCGAGAAACGCTGGCGAGTGCCGTGGGAGTCCATTCCGACGTTTACATCTGTCTCCGCGGCGATGCGCCGCTCGCCGCCGAGTCGCGCGCTCGGATCGTCGAGCTCTGCGTCGAGCACGAGCTGCTCTTCGGGCAGTGTGCGTTCGCCGTGCCCGATCGCGAGGCAGTCGAAGCGGCGACCCGAACGTCGTTTTGGAGCCGTGTAAAGCGGCTGTTCGGGGCAGGGGAGAAGTCGGCTCCGCTCTCTCCGTTCGTGAAGGCCGCGCTCGCAGCCTACGGTGGAATGCGCGACGGCATGCCCGGGGTCCGCTGCATCGAGGAGTCCGACGCCGGATCCTGGATCGCCAAACGCGCTCGGGAACACGGTGTCGCGTTCGCCGTGAGCGCGAGCCTGCCCAAGTGGAAGGGTGAAACGCAGGACGGCGGCTTTTCGTACCTCGCTTACGACGCGCCGTTCAGCATCCACGTTTCGAACGCCTATCGAAGCCCGGGGAGCCGAAACCCCCACGTCCCCGCCGACGGCTACGTCGGTGACTTCTTCGACGTGGCGGTGTTGAGCTCGCGGGCGGCACCCGACGGTCGCGCGCTCGCATCCTCTGCGTTCGTCCAGGCGTTGAAGAAGAGCCTCGGCGTCAAGGTCACGTGCCGCGCGAGCTTCTCGTGAACCCGTGCGGGTGTCCGGCTGCCATCCGCCGCGCTAGGGCACGGGCTTCTTGATCGGCGGCGCCTTGATGGGCACCTTGACCAGGATCTGCTCGAACACGGTTTCCGCCACTGCCGCGGCTCCGCGGGTGACCTGGACCTTCACGAACCGATGATCGCTGGGCTTGCTCCCGGTGAAGGACGCGGTCGAGCTCCCGCCGATGCAATCGGTCAGCGTGCGAACACGTTCCTCGAATGGACCGGTGCCAGCCTTTGCAGAAGAGACTCTCACGTACACCGCCGACATGCCCTCAGCGATCTGGTTCCTGACCGTGAACGAGTAGCTGGCGTCAGTCGCCTTCACGTTCTCGATGGCGAAAGACGGCGTGCCTTCGGCGGGCAGCGCCTCGGTCTTGGTGGCGGACGCGTGGCCGAAGCTCGGATCGTCGACCGCGGCGCTGAGCACGAGCTGAGTCGTGCCCGGACTCCTCGACCAACCTCCCGCAAAAGTCGCGGCGTCACCTGGCCCGAGTCGAGGCAGCGCGCCGCTGGTGAGCTGCTTGAGCGGGGGCCACTCCGCCGAGATGAGCTGTCCCGTGCCCTCGACGACCAGCGCCGGTCCCTCGTTGCGCACGGTCGCGCTCCATTCGTAGGCGCAGGACTTCGGATCGCTCCGCTTCACGCTGGCCGTGATGGTGAGCTTGGGTGGCGAACCTGCGTTCGTCGGCGTGGCCAGCGGCACGATGGCAACGAGAACAGCGGGAGCGATCAGCAAGGCAAGAGGACGCACGTACCAGGTCATCTGTCCTGGTCGGGCCACGCGCAATGACATCGGTCAACGCCGCCCCGTCCCCGTACGCGTGAACTTGTCTCGGGCAACGACGCGAGCGAAGCGCGCCCGCCGAAGGCGGCGGGGGAACGATCGCGCCAGCGAGCCGCGGGGGCAAAGCCCCACCATTAGTAATAGAGGAACGGCCACCAGTTCTTCATCGCGACGCCGTTCGAGTCCTTGGCGACGCGACTCGGACCGGGGAACTGCTGCCACCACCAAACCAGGAATGGGCCATCGCAGTCGCTGGCGATGGCTGCGTACTCCTGCCAGTCCGCCGCGCTGACCAGCTCCTCCGGGTCACCCCCACCCGGGCCCCCCGCCGTGCGATAGCCACGGCAGCCACTCTTGACGGGGTCGGCGTTCACGATGTCGTAGTTCTCACGCCCATTGGGTGGAAAGTGCGCGTTGCCGCAAACGGCCACGTACGGGTCGACGACCCCCGACTGACCGCCGATGTTCCAGCTCACGCTGCTCGTCGTCGGGTACGAGAGGCACTTCGGTTCGTTGCACGCGTACCAGCTGTCGAAGGGCAGGCCGTAGCGCTTCTTCAAATCGAAACCCGCGAATTCCGGGAAGTACTGCGTGAAGTAGGGGATGTCTTGGCTTCGCCCGATGGCCTCGATGGCGTGCGAGATGCTCTCCAGAAAACAGCCAGGCCCCCGTGTGTTGTTGACGAAGCCGATGCGCAGCGTTCGTGTGCAGTCGCTCGGGATCTCGTCGTCCGCGTCGAAGCAGCCGTTGCCCGCGCACCGATTCAGGTCGACGCCCGAGTAGCGGTGGAAGCCATCGTCGTACTTGGGTTGGATGCCCAACACCTCGGCCGCGCCAGCGTCCGGGACGTCCGCGTCGGCATAGACCCAGACCTCGTGCACGAGGCCCTTCTCGCTGAGCTCGCACAGCGTGAGCTTCTTGCCCGGTTGGTCGGGATCCTCGATGCCGAAGTAGCCTGCGTATTCCTGGCTGAAGAGCTTGCCGTAGTCGAAGCCCCATTGTCCTTCGGTCGGGTTCTCGCGCGGGTATCGAGTGCTGTTGTTATGAGGCCAAGCGGCCGGCGGCGGCGAATCCCGCAGGTCGACCGAATACGCGATCTCGTACTTCAGGAACGGCTGCGCGCTCGGATCCCGGTCGCCGTGCGGCCGAGTGCCTTCGGCGATCGCCGCGGTGATCTTCTGCAAGAGCGCGTTCATCTCGGCGTTCGTGCGCTTGTTGACGAAATTCAGCGCGAGCACCCGGGGGCGCATGGTGACGATCTGGTCGTGATGGGTGGCGATCCACGGGTCGCTGGTTCCCGGCGCCACCGGGTTCGGCCACTCTGCGCCGCCCCCGGAGCCGGCCGTGCCGCCCGAGCCCGCGGCAGCGCCTGCGCCCGCGGCGCCGCCCGTCGGAGCACCTCCCGACCCGCTCGCGGCGCCGGAGCCGCCGCTGCTCTCGCCGCCTCCGGAGCCCTCCGAGCTCGCGCAGCCCCACGCCGCCGCCGCTGCCAGCACACACGCCCAAGCTCGCGTCCTCATGGCTCCGACTCTAGAGCTTCGCGGGGCGGTTTGCCTGGAGCTCGCGCGCGAGGAGCTGGAGTTCGGGCCGCGGCTTCTTGCCCTCTGCGAGGAAGCGATTCTGGGACATGGCGACCCCCAACGGCTGGTTCTTGCCGGCCGCGAACAGCACTCCGTCGTCGAAAGGGAACAACCAGAAGTCGAAGACCGCCTGCTTCTTCGCCGGCGCGAGGGCGATGCGCCAGCGAATGACGTCGACGCCATCGACGCTCGTCTCGAGCTGCTTCGCCTCCCAGGCGAAGAACGCCTTCGGTGTCTGCTTCTTGCCCGTCATCTTCGCGACCGCGGCCGCGAACTGTTTCTTCGCCGCGGGGTCGAGCTCGTCGATGGTCGTGAGATCGAAGGCCTGCTTGCCGAAGAACAGGTACTTGCCGCGAGTGACCGGAGGTTCGGCGCGTGCGGGCTCGAGCGGTGGCGCCGGCGCGTCCTCGACACGCATCATCGCGGTCACGAATCCGGGAGCCTTTTCACCTGCGTCTTCGTACACGCGCGCGATCGTCCCACCGACCCAAGCGCGGAGCTGCAGCTCGGGCGAGCGCATGATCTCGGCGGTCCAGCGTTTCGCCCAGGCGTTGCGCTGCGATTTCGTGAGTGCCGCAACGGCGGCCGTGAACGGATCGCCCCAGGCAGTGGTGATGCCGTAGGCGCGCGCCTTCACTTCGGTCCAGAGCTCGACCCACTTCTCGGGAGCGAGGTCGAAGTAGTTTTCAGTGATCCAAACTTGGGTCTGGGGGTGCTCGGACTTGGTGCTGTAGAGCCTGCCGAAGTGATCGAGCGCGACCTTGAGCGCCTTCCAGCGTGGATGCGAGCCCTTACCCAGCTTGGCGCACGGGATCTTCTCTTCCATGATGCCGGCCGGATCGAGGCCGAGCTGCCGTCGGCGAGAGCGGATGTCCGGCGCCATTCCGCTGTTCCCCCAGTTCGAGCCGAGGTCGGCCTTGCAGAGGAGCTCGAGGAGTCGACGCTGCTGCTTCGACAGCTTGTCGATCTCGAGCGGATTGCTGACGAAAGCCTTGTGTGCGCCCCGGCGACTCGGGAAGTGGCGCCGCTGAATCTCCGTCGGCCACGACGGTGGGGTTGCCGCGCCCGGGCCTACTCCGGGCTTCAGCGCTTCGAGTCGGGATATCTCGTCGTCCATGCGCGAACATACCACGCGCACTCGACCTCTCGTCGGGTGAGTTCGCCGCCTGTGATCTCACTCGGCGGGAACGTGGACGATGAGCCCGTTCGTCGGAAGTCGCGCGTCCGCACCGCAAGGCAAGAGCACGCGACCGGACCCCGGAGCCGACCCGGTGCACTCGAGCTCGACGCTCGCGCCGTCGATGCGGACGTCGCACTCGCTCGGGACGCCTTCGCAGCGCACGTGCCGCGCACGATCGGTCCCTTCGGCGCGGCAGCGCGCCGCGCTCGGGTTGCGCAGCAACTGAACCAGCTGGATCCGGCTACGATCCGCGTTCGGCACCATCACACTCACCCTGCTGGCGTTGGTGGCGTCGAGCTGGTTCAGGAAGGGTACGTCGTAGGCGCGCGCCGCCTGGCCCGCCGGGCAAGCGGCGCCTGGCAGGTCGCGTGAGCTCTTCTCGGAGCGCGCGATCACGACATCGGTGCCGGCAGGGATCGGCACTTGCTTCGGAGCTCCGCCCGAGCGCGACAGCTCGAGCGCCCCTGCTTGCTTCACGAGCGTGAGCTCGACGAGACGGATGTCGGGGGTACACGTCACGGTTCCGCCGCGCTCCGTCGGTAGCAAGCGACACACGAATGGGCTCGGCACGGCCGCGGCTCGCTCGTCGAGTCCCAGGGCCTTCGCCACCACGAACACGGTCGGGCGGGGCGGCTGACCATCCATGCGCACCTCGAGTTCGACGCCGATCGGGCGAGCTCCCGACGCGGGCGCCGAGCTCGAAGTCGGCGGTGCGGGCGGAGGCGGCGAGCGGGGCTCCAGCGACGTTCCTGTGGCCGTTCCCCCGCTTGGAGCGGCGGCGGCGGGTCCCTGCGCATCGCCACGGCCGAAGCGAAGGTACGCCACAACGCCCAGCACCACCGCCAGTGCAACCACCGCCAGGAGCACTCCCGTGGACGAGCGCGTCTGACCAGGTGCAGGCCGTGCTCCCGCGGGCTTGGGCGCCGCCTCGGCACGGCGCTCGCCAGCGCGACGTTCTTCGTCGGCGCGACGTTCTTCGTCGGCGCGACGCTCCTCGGCGCGACGCTCCTCGGCGCGACGCTCCTCAGCGCGACGCTCCTCGGCGCGACGTTCTTCGTCGACGCGTCGTTCCTCGTCGGCGCGACGCTCCTCAGCGCGACGCTCCTCAGCGCGACGTTCTTCGTCGGCGCGACGTTCTTCGTCGGCGCGACTTTCTTCGTCGGCGCGACGCTCCTCAGCGCGACGTTCTTCGTCGGCGCGACGTTCTTCGTCGGCGCGACGCTCCTCAGCGCGACGTTCCTCTGCGCGACGTTCTTCGTCGGCGCGACGCTCCTCAGCGCGACGTTCCTCTGCGCGACGTCCTTCCTCGGCGCGA
>Ga0268298_10002976_pt1 | contig 17883 bp, 15 predicted proteins | sample WWTPWeurt_MetaG_FD_194462 | JGI IMG/M metagenome (GOLD analysis project Ga0268298, IMG submission 194462) | Activated sludge microbial communities from WWTP in Nijmegen, Gelderland, Netherland - WWTP Weurt | ecosystem: Engineered > WWTP > Aerobic digester > Activated sludge | place...
CGCGACCGAGGCACCATTCGCCACACCGTTTGAAAGAAATAGGGTCTTGTTACGCGGGTCGTAGTGGTCGGTCAATTCACCGCGCGTCCCTTGAACCTGCACGCCATACAAGCCGCTACGTGAAATGAGACGCTGCGCAGCCTCAGAGCCGGACAACCGGCTACGGGCCGGAACACGGCCCCACTTATTGTATGCCGAGCGGACATACCATGAGGTGAGCCCCATGATAATGAAGGCCGGCAGCATGAACATCAAATAGGTTGGATTGAAGAAAAACATTCTAACTCCTTGGGCCAAACAATCTACGGTTTGGCGCACATCTTACTGTCCGATCATTTCCATTAATACGCGTACCGCTTCATCGAGTTGCGGATCCTTCTCAGCCTGGCGGTCTTCATTGGTGAACTCCATCGGAAAATCGGGAGTGAGTCCCTGTTTGTGGATGGTGCGTTCCTTGGGCGTCAACCATTTGGCGATGGTGATGCGCACCGCACCATTCTCACCCGAGAGCGGGATCCAGTTCTGGACCGACCCCTTCCCGTAAGAGACGGTGCCCACCAGTTTTGCGCGGCTGGTATCCTGCAAAGCGCCCGCCACAATTTCAGAAGCCGAAGCGGAGCCTTCATTGATCAGCACCACCATGGGAAGTTTGGCATCCGTTGCCATGCCGCCAGGGATCACATCATATGTATTTCGCGTGCCATCGCCGTATTGCTCATACAATACCACGCCGTCCCCGATGAATTGGGAAGCTACTTCCACAGCGGTTTGCAAATAGCCACCGCCGTTGTTGCGCAGGTCAAGGACGATGCCCTTGGGATTCTGGGCCATCAGGTCGGTCAGAGTCGCCACCAGTTCAGACGTCGTGCGGGAACCGAAGGTTGTGACCTGGATATAGGCAATTCCGTTATCCAGCATCTTGCCACTGGCAGACTCAATGGTGATCTTTGCGCGCACAATATCGAACTCCAGCGGATGGTCTTCGCCATCGCGCATGATCGATAAGTGAACGGTCGAACCGGCCGGGCCCAGCACCTTGAGACGCACAAGTTCGGCGTTGATGCCGGTCATGTCTTCGCCATCGATCGCTACGATCGCATCGCCGGGGAGCAGACCAACCTTTTCCGCCGGGGAACCGGGGATGGGGCTGGTAACGGTCAGGTATTCCGTGGTGGTATCAACATATGCACCGATGCCTTCATATTCACCTTCAAGGCTGGAGTTCGCCTGCTTGAAATCTTCGGGGTCCATGTAGGAAGAGTGCTGGTCGCCAAGCGCGCCCATCATGCCGCTGATCGCGCCGCGCATGAGCGCGACATCATCCACGGGCTGGTCCACATAATTTTCGTGGACGAGGTTCCAGGCCTCCCAAAACGGGCCGAACAACGTCTGCATATCCTGCGGCGTTGCCGATTGTTGTTCCGTTGAGGCGGTGGGCGGAGCGGAAATAGCGGGAGCCTGCTCCAGCCCGGGGATGCTGATGGGCATCAGATGGCCGGTCACAAAACCACCAGCAAAGGAGCCGAGCCCGATGACAAGCACTACGAGGCCAAGCAGGGTCGCCTTTAAAGTCTTATTCACAAATGCCTCCAATTTTGGCTGTACTGCGCTGATAAAACCGGGGAAACTGTAGCATTCTCCCTGTTGCGCGATACTTCACTATAGGTACGCAAAAAGATACCACCCGGTTATTAAAGATTGCTGAATTAATTGTACGATTTCCGTAAGAATCGCCCCGGAGGGTTACGGCCCGGTATCTCCATCCTTTTTCTGTCCGCTTTCGCTCAATTCCTGTACGGTGCGGCGCAGTTCCTCCATCTCATCGTCCTTCTTCTTTTGGACGGGGTTCATGGCATTCATCATCTTCACAAGGGGGTCGTTCTTCCCGCCGCGCATAACACCGCGCACAATTCCATACATGACAGCATTGATGCCCACGATCAACAGGATAAAAAGCAGGGCGGCAATTGCGGTTTTACTTTCCATGTTGGCCCTCCAAAATGGGGACGAGTTGGTTCCAGTCTGTCAGGTGTGCGTCGGCGCTGCCTGCGGGAAATCTCTCGTTATACAAAATACTGAACAAACCCGCTTGGCTGGCGGCGCTGGTAGTGCGGTGGATATCGTCGATCATCACACATTTGGAGGGGTCGCTTTCACCGGCAGCCTGCATGGCAAGCTGGAAAGACTCGGGCATCGGTTTGCAATAGGGCGCGATGGCGTTCACATCCACCACGATATCAAACAGGTCACGCAGGCCAAGGGCGGTCAGCACCCTGTCAGCGTGGGCAGAGTCTGCGTTGGTGAAGATCAGGTTGCGGGTCGGGAGCGAAGCGATGATGGAGCGCAGGACCGGGTCGGGAGTGAGGTACTCCTTCAGCGGCAGGTCATGCACGAAGGCGAGGAAATCCTGCACATCGATCTCATGATGTGCCTGCAATCCGCGCAGGGTGGTGCCGTATTGCAGGAAATATTTTTCACGGATATGCGCGATCTGGTCTTCAGGGAAGCCCATGCGTTCACGCATATAAATGTTCATGCGTTCCTTGATGGCCAGCCACAAGCCGGTATTGGAGGGATACAGGGTATCGTCGAGGTCGAAGAAGATGGTGGTGAATCGCATGCCGCGATTATAGTTTACCCGGCCCGTAAATTGCTCGAAGACCGCAATTTATAAGCGCACTGGGTATAATCGCTGCATGCCCATTCGATTGCTTTCCTCCGAAGTCTCGTCGCAGATCGCCGCCGGTGAAGTGGTGGAGCGGCCCGCTTCCGTCGTCAAGGAGTTGACCGAAAACTCATTGGATGCGGGCGCGAAGAACATCTCCATTTCCATTGAAGATGCGGGACGGGCCCTGGTTGAGATCGCAGACGACGGGCATGGCATTCCGGCTGGGGAATTGGAACTGGCCGCTTCGCGTCATGCGACCTCGAAACTGGTCCAGTCCGATGACCTGTTCCACATCCGGACCCTGGGTTTCCGGGGTGAGGCGCTGGCTTCGATCGGTTCGGTCTCGCACATGACCATCACCTCACGCATAGAGTCGGCAAAAGAAGGCGCGCGTCTGCGCGTGAATGGCGGCAAGTCCGAAAAGGTGGAGAAGGTCGGCGCACCCAAAGGGACCGTGGTGCGCGTGGAGAATCTTTTTTACAATGTGCCCGCGCGTTTGAAGTTCCTGAAGACCGATACCACCGAGCGCCGCGCCATCGATTCATTGGTGACGCGTTACGCGCTGGCATACCCGCAGGTGCGCTTCAAGATCATGGACGGCAGGCAGGTCACTTTACAAACATCAGGAGACGGGGATCGCCGTTCCATCCTGGCTTCGCTTTACGGGGTTGAAGTCGCCAAACAAATGCTGGAAGTAATGGCATCGGAAGAAGGGATGACGCTGACCGGTTTTATCAGCCCGGTTTCGCTGACGCGCTCCAACCGCAAAGAGATCACTTTCTTTATCAATGGCCGCTGGGTGCAGGAGATCTCCCTCAACTCAGCCTTGTTGCAGGCTTATCACACGCTGCTGATGGTGGGGCGGTATCCACTTACGGCGCTGTTCCTGGATATGGCCCCCGAGGATGTGGATGTGAACGTCCACCCGACCAAGGCCGAAGTACGCTTTAGGGCGCAGGATAAGGTTTTCAGTTTCGTCCAGCGCTCGGTGCGGAAGGCGCTGCTGGCGTATACGCCGGTCCCGTCTGTCTCGCCGCAGTTGTGGGGAAGCAGGTCGGTTCCATCTGAGCCGCGAACGGTGGGGATCGATTGGTCTATCGCACATGATGAAGAGTTATCCGCCAGTGGCGAGCGGCCATCGGTGGGTGGTGATGGATCACCCGATACCAATTATCAGGTGTCAGTTGGCAGTGGGCAATCATCACAAGCCGAAGGTCAAAAAGCATTTTCCACAGGCGTGCCATTATTACGCCTGATCGGCCAGATCGGTGCGACGTATCTTGTGGCGGAAGGACCAGACGGCTTGTATCTGATCGACCAGCACGCGGCGCATGAGCGGGTGTTGTTCGAGAAGTTGATGGCGCAGCATGAGCACAAAAGCATTCCATCGCAGTCACTGCTTGCGCCGGAGATCGTAACCCTGCCGCCGCAGTCATCGAAAACATTGCTTGAACAATTGCAGTTTCTGAATCGCTTCGGCTTTGAGGTGGAAGAGTTCGGGACGAACACCTTTCAGGTACGCGCCATGCCGACCCTGTTCGCAGGCGGCAGCCCGTCCATGGCACTCAAGGCCCTGGTGGAGGATTTTGAAGAGGATGAGAGTCCGCTTCAGGCGGAGGTGGAAGCGAGACTGGCAGCCAGGGTCTGCAAACGTCTGGCGGTCAAGGCCGGGCAGGCACTTACATCCGAAGAACAAAGAAGTCTGCTCAATGATCTGGAGTCATGCCAGTCACCGCGAACCTGCCCACACGGCCGGCCAACGATGATCCACCTGACCGTGGATATGCTGGAGCGTCAGTTTGGCCGACGGGGTGCAAGATAGTTTAATAGTCCTTTAAGGGGGGATTACTAAATTTGATAGGTGGGAAAAAAGCAGTTGTTCATACGCTACAATGGATACATGAATAATTTTGTGAGCGAACTATCGCCACATGATGTGGAAAGGGTATTTGAGCAAATCAACGCTGCACTGGCCTTGGTAGATTGCCAGGGGAGATTGCTGGCATGGAACACCTCGTTTTCAGCTTGCACATCCGAACATTCAACATCGGAAAACCTGGATCTTTTTTTTCCAGAGGCCGAACGACCCGACTTGCACACACGTTTATCCAGTAATTCAGTGGAACAATGGACCGGGGTCTTTCATGCGCGGGGTGAAGCAGCTGCTGTTGCGTTCACCTTCCGGCTCATCCCCGTCTCCGGGGGGCGCGCTGTATTCATTGCAGAACGGGTTGTATCAGACTCGGTGTTGCAGGGCTTTTACGAATACCTCAACGACCAGATCGGCAATCTACGCATAGACGTTGAAAAATATAAAAAGGTCATTCATGCCAAAGAAGTAGAGCTCCAGGCGGTCATCACGCAATCCAAGGAAGTCTCTGATATGGATGCGCTGACTTACCTGTTCAACCGCCGGGCCACCATCCGCGAATTGCAGGCTGAGGTCTTGCGTGCTGTACGGTATAGCTCAAGTCTTTCGGTCTCAATCATTGATGTGGACCATTTCAAGGCCATCAATGACAGTTATGGGCACCCTGTAGGTGACAAGGTCCTGCAACAGGTGGCAGCCCAATTGCGAGACGGCATCCGCACGCCGGACATTATCGGCAGGTATGGCGGAGAGGAATTCATCATCATCCTCCCAAATTCCGGGGTGGATGCGGCCGGGGAGCAGGCGGCGCGCTTGTGTAAGATCATCAGCGCAAATCCGCTTCACATCAAGGAACATGCCATCCCGGTGACCATTAGCGTGGGTGTGGCGGAATTGCGCATCGGCCAGGACACCTGGGATACCCTCCTCAACCGCGCAGACGACGCCATGTACAACGCCAAAAAACGCGGAAGGAATTGCTGGGTACAGGCGGAATAAGAACGGGATGGCTGGTTTGCCATCCCGTTCTGTTTTTTACTTGAAGACACCAAGGGGATTATAGTTCCCGGAGAAACCCGGGAAGACCGCTTCGATATCGGAATTATTCATACGCTTGGAAAGCAGTTCACCCAACACCTGACGGTAATCTGTGGTCACAGCCAGGTCGGCATGGTCGTACAACTGTTCATTGTGGAGGCCCGGCCAATTCCCAAAGACCTGTCCGCCATTAACGCTGCCCCCGAGCGCGAACATCACGCTGCCGTGCCCGTGATCCGTGCCGTAGGATTCGTTCTGCACCAGGCGGCGGCCGAACTCACTGACCACCACCACGGACAATTTTTCGGTATGGCCTGAGTCGAGGTCAAGATAGAAGTTCGCCAACCCGGAGGCCAATTGTCCGAGCAGGGTAGCGATGTAGCCGCCATTGCCATCGTTCTCGTATTCGTGCGTGTCCCATCCGCCGAAGTCCACAGTGGCGATCCGCAAGCCTGCTTCCAGTTTGATCATCTGCGCGACGGTCTTCATCTGGAGGCCAAACTCATCGTCGTTGTAAGCCGCGCCATTGGATGGGGTATAGCCACCTCCACTGAGCGGACTGACAATGTTCAACGCATCCAATGTGCGCGTCCCGGCGCGGTGCAGCAGGCTGTCTCCGGCATACAACTGGCGCAGCGCATTCATATGGGAGTCGCGCAGGCCGTTATCCCAGAGCGAAAAATCCTCCGGGGTATTCAAGCTGACAGTGGGAGTAAAGTTCAACAAAGAGGTCGGCTGGCCTGCGGTGGAGAGCACCGGCAGAATGGAGGATATTCCCGTGGATTGCAAGTGGCGGGTGATCCAGCCGGAAGCGGTGCTCTTGGAGCCCGGCGTGCCCAGTTCGATATATTCCTGTGCATCGAAATGGCTGCGCGTGTCGAAGTCCAGCCCAACAGCATGGACAACGCCGACCTTGCCGGACTGGTACAGATCATACAGCGGGGACATGGCCGGATGCAAACCGAACTGATCGTTCAAACGCAAGGGGTCGGATATCTTGAGGTTGGGTCGGGCGAGCTCATAGAAACCGCGATCGTCCCCGGCAAGTGGCGGAACCACATTAAGCGCGTCCCAGCCGCCACGCAGGAAAACCACCACCAGCGTATCAGAGGGATTGTCCTGTTTGGCAAAAGCGAGGTTGGTCAGTTTGGCGCCGGCCATTGCAGCGATGGCCGCAGAACATCCCTGCAAAAATTGGCGACGGGGGAGAAGGGTTTTTGTCATCGCATTATCTCCACTGGAACTCGGGACTCATCAGGATCACTTCGACCATGGCAGGCAGTACATACCGCACATGGTCATCGGGCAGGGCCTCTTCCGGGCCATAATCTTGCGCCATCACAGTCATGATGGCATTACGGCCGGCCTCAGCAAGGGGCTGGTTCAGGATTCTTTGGATCCAGTAATCGGCGAGGGCAGAAGCGCTGCGAATCTCCGCCGGGGTCTGGCCATACACATCCGAAGCGATCTTGAAGCCGGTATCGTCATCATTCATCCAATTCTCGGTCAGCCCCACTGCAAAATTCCAGCGATACAAAAGAGACATGGAATTAGCCCAGGCTTCGCGCACATCAGGGTAGCCATCGGGCGAGCGGCGCTCAAAAATGGCCTGACCCATCAACCCGAGCATCCAATGAATGCCACCAGGGATGCGGTTGGAATCAGAGTTAAGGGCGCGGACCATGGAGATCACCGCTTCGAACGGACGTTTTACCTTTCCGCCCCAACTGGCCTTGAACTCCGCCGAAAGCAGGATCGTCTCCATCACGCGCTTGAGCTGGTCCGGCGCGGCGCGGTTTTCGTAAAAGGTGTTGGCCACCGCCTGGACGATGGACTCGGGCGGAACATCGGAAATGAAACGACGACATAATTTACGGGCAATGAAACGCGCCGTACCGGGATGGTTCGCAAGCAGGTCGAGCACATCATGGCCGTCCTTCAGGTCTTCCTGGTCGGCAGGGATGTATCTGCCAAGTACGATCTTATTGAAACGGTCATGCCAGGGCTTGTAATACAGGAAGTTGCCCGAAATGCCCACACCTTCCTCCCAGCCGCCGATGTTGTCATCGATGCGCCAACCGGTCAGGCAGCGGGCCGCTTCGTACACATCGTTATCCACATAACCGATGGCCACCCCATCGGCATCCTTCTGGACGGTGTTCGGGTCACGCACACCCAAATAGTTCTCCGCCCCGAGGGTGTGCAGTTCAAAAAGTTCACGCGCATAGTTCTCGTTTGGCCCGGCATCGCTGCTGTTGTTCTGGTTCAGGTAATACAACATGGATGGATGCTTTGCCACCGCTTCCAGCATCTGCCGGAAGTTGCCGAGCATGTGGGCGCGTAATGCATCGCGATTGTACGAGACCAGCAAAGGCACACCATCATCCTGCCAGAAGTAAACGTTGAAATGGTTGTGCCAGAAATCTGCAAGCAATTCCACGAGTTGTTTTTCACTGTAAGCCGCACGCAGGGCGGTTGCATCTGCGAGCTCATGCGCGGGTTTGCTGTACCAATCCCAATAACTATTATCGTTCGAGTTGTAGGGGTTGTTGGCGATATGGTCGGCATATAACTGTTCGAGGGATTTATGTAACGTTTCGAAACCGGCGTTGTTGTAGCGGTTCTCGAATTCGCTGTCGTCGATGGAGTCAGGGGTCAGTTGCAGGGTCACGAAGTTTTGCAGGCGCTCATCGTCCGTGGCGCCGAGCGTATTGAAGGCCTCCACATCCCCAGGGCGAATGCCAAAGGTCAGGCGGTTGAGCGCGAGGATGGCCATCGGCACAGGTGGAAGCGGGGTTTGCGCCTCGGTGGTGACGATCGGACTGATCGGGATGCCCTGTTGGGAAACAACCGTCGGCGGAGTCGCATCATCCGGCGCACAGGCTGCCAGCACCGATGTAGCCGCCAATGTACCGCCCAGTTTCAGGAAATCTCTGCGGGTGAATCTATTAGTCTGCATATGCACCTCGTCGCTTCTTATACAAGATGGAAATTATTCGATATATCCCGCATTAGTACCGCTCAAAAGGTGGAGCCTACGGCGTATCTGCAAAGACTCCGCGAAAGGCCCCACTCACTTTTTCTTTCACATCCGCCATCGTTGGGGCCGGGTCGAGCAGGTCAGCCAGCGAGACGACCGGCTCGTTCAGCCCGCAGGGGATGATACCCTCCCAATAATCCATGTTCGGATTCACGTTCAACGCAAAGCCGTGACGGGTCACACCCTTCGCATCCACCTTGACGCCGATGGCCGCGATCTTGGCGGGCTTCTGCTTATCCTCTGGCTTGCAGTTCACGCAGCGCGAATAGACATCGGCCTGGATCCACACCCCGGTCTTGCCGGGAACCTGGCCCGCACCGAGTCCATAGTTCATCAGCACACCGATGAGCATGGTCTCCAATTTGCGGATGTAACCGACATAATCAGCCTGAGGAATGAGCATGGAGTCTGAAGTCTCCGGACTTCGGTTTTCCAACGGTTGAGGTTGTTGGTGGCCCAGTGACAGCAACGGATACCCCACCAACTGGCCCGGCCCGTGATAGGTGACATCCCCGCCGCGGTCCACCCAATAAGTGGACACGCCTTTCTCTTTCAATTGGGATTCATTCCAAAGCAGGTTGCTGGCATTGCCTTTGCGGCCGAAGGTATACACGTGCGGATGTTCGAGCAAAAGCAGGGTCGGCGGACGAGTCCCCGCTGCGATCTCCGCCGCATATTGATCCTGCAATTTCCAGGCTGTTTCGTAATCGACCAGGCCTAAATCCAATATCTTGATGCTCATACCATTAAATTCCGCAGGGGCGCAGTATACCGCGCCCCTGCCTTTTTCAACCGAAGATCCTGCGATATAGGTCCGATTCCAGCAACCCGTTCGGGTCGCAACGCTTCTTTAATTTCTTGAACTTCACCACGGTCTCCGCGCCATAAAAAGCCAGGGCCGTTTCGGCGGTGGTCTCACTGTTCTTGGCGAAGTAGAAACGACCGCCGTTGGCGATCACGATCTTATCGAACTCGAACATCATCTCACGCATCTTCGCGCGGGTGGAGTCCGTCACCTTGAAATCAAGGGCGAGCGAGAAGCCATCCACCGCATGGGTGAGCAGGAACTTGTCGGGGCGATGGCGCTTGGTCACGCCGAGATAGGAGGGCATACCGCGCTTTTGCGAAAGGCTCAGCATCTGCGTCCATGCGGCTTCGGCGGTCTCTTGCGGCAGGAAGGACTGGTATTGAATCAACCCGTCGCGTCCGTAGGAGAGTTCCCAGCTCGGGACGTAATCCAAAAGAAAATGGAAGGCCGCATGCGATTGGCGGAAAGTATGCGTCCGCAGAGAGGCAACATATTTCGCCAGGTTCACCATGCGCCAGCCAATATTATTTCCAAAAGGACGCATAAAATAATGCAGCAAGGATTTCGGGAACACGCCGAAGATCATCGGTGGCAGGATCTGATTCTGCAACTTCATCGTCTCCTGCGGTTTGGGGTCTTCTCCTTCGTGAACATAGCGCGCCGCGTGAATTTGTCCACGCCCGAGGGCGGAGCCGCCCGCAAACGTATCCAGCCAGCCGACGATGTAGTCGTTGTTCGGCGCGCCATCCTGCAACGCGGAAAGGTGTCGATGTAGATTCTGCACGGGCAGGGCATCCACGGTCAAAAGTCCCGAATGGATGCGCTTCATTTGCAGGGTGACGGAGGTGAAGATGCCCAGCATCCCATATCCGCCGATCATGGCGTGGAACAGGTCTCCGTTCTTTTTGGGCGAGCAGGTAATCTCCGCGCCGGTCGGCAGCACTGCGGTGAACTCCATCACATGTTCGCCAATGGTGCCCATCTTGAAATTGTTCTTGCCGTGGATATTCGCGCTAAGACAGCCACCCAGGGTGGTGCGCATCGTGCCGGAGACAACAGGCGGCCACCAACCCTCCGGCTCGACCTTCTGCCAGAGTTTTTCCAAAGTGACGCCCGGCTCGCATCGCACCACGCCGGTAGTTGGGTCCCATTCCAGGATCTGATCCATCGCCGTGAAGTCCAGCACGATCCCGCCGCCATTGAGCGCAGCATCGTTGTAACTACGTCCCGCTCCGCGCGCAGTGACGGTCAGTCCCTGCTGTTTGGCTTGCTTGAAAGCAGAGTAAATCTCCTCGCTGTTGCGCGGCTTTAGCAAATATGCAGGTGCCTTGAGAGAGTGGCCAAAGTTTTCGAGTTGAGTGAAGGTTGTACGCATGGCATTAGATAATGAAACCCTAAAGGCCTCAAAGACTTTTAGGGTTTACCAGGTTAGAAGGATAGCCGCCTGAAAATAAAGGATGGGATATGCCGGATGATGAGCATGATAAATTGCCAGAAGAACGGCGTGTAGATCGACTGCTTGCGTTTGCACATGGCCTTGTAAATGTCATCCACCGCCTGCTCGACCGGAATGGCAAAGGGCGTTGGCCCCACCGCGGCTTTGAGCATTTCGGTTTTGACGAAGCCCGGTTTGACCGTCAGTACGTTCACGCCGTGGCGCGTGAGCCGGTTGCGCAGCGCCTCAAGATAGGTTGCCAACCCGGCTTTGGAGGTGTTGTACCCCGGGTTGCCCACACGGCCGCGATCTCCAGCCACCGAAGCGATCCCCACGATCTGACCGGCCTGCGCGCTTTGGAACATTTCCGCCACCGGGCTGAGCCAGGCCATCGCGCCGATCAAGTTGATCTCGATCATCCTGCGGTCATTCTCGAAGTTGTATCGATCGTTTCCGCCGGGCGGGTAATTAACCCCCGCCATAAGGATGAAAGTATCCAGTCCACCGAGGTCCATCACGATCTTTTGCAACAGGCCGGGAACTTCGGCGTAATGAGAAACGTCATGCGGATATGCCAGTGCATGCGTCTCGCCTGCCTGGTTGATCTCGGCGCACAAAGCGGTCAATTTATCTTTTTGACGGGCGACCAGTGCAATGCGATACCCCTCTTTTGCCAATCTTCGGGCAAGTGCGGCACCCATTCCTTCGGAAGCGCCGACCACAATGGCGCGGTGGCGTGGATTTAACGGTGTGACTGGGTCAAGATCGGATGTTTCAGACACTTAATACCTCGATCAAATTGTGTGGAATTCATTCTAACACAGTCGAAACTTCGAAATACCGAAAGTGTTGAATAGTACAAAAGAGTTCTTGTGGTAATGAGAGTGAAGTGAAACAATACTCATAATGAACGATACCCCGATAAGAACTGGAAGCACATTTGCCCGTGCGTGGGAGGTCATTGCCCAGGATGAATCTATTTCAGCCGAGGAAAAAAGGGCCATTCTAAAAATGATTCAGACTCTCGCCGAAGCCGCAGACCGTTCCTCAGAGGACTCAGGGGGTTCTCCGCAGATCATCACCCAGGAAGTCATTTCCAGACATTCGCTGCTCGCCACGGTCAAACATCAGGCCGACGAACTGGATGCTTTGAAACGCATCAGCCTCAACCTGACCTCCAGCCTCGACCTTCAAGAGGTGTTGGATACCGTGGTGGTGGAAGCCATGGGCCTGATCCGCAATGCACGGGCGGTCCACATCTTTCTTTATGAGCGCGGACAGCTGGAGTTCGGCTCTTCGCTGGATTCGGGGGGAGCCAAAAACATCCCGATCTGGCTACCGCGCAAAAATGGGCTGACCCATTCCGTCATCCACAAGAGGGTGCCCATCATTATTGAAGATATGTTCAACAGCCCGTTGTACAAAAATAGCCCGATCCCCTTATCGGGATCCATCATCGGCATTCCGCTTACTTTTAAGAACGAGATCGTCGGGGTTTTGAATCTGTCACGCAGCGTGAAGGGACACTTCACCCGTTCCGAACTCCGCCTGATCAACCTGCTGGCCGACCAGGCCGCAGTCGCCATTTACAATGCCAACCTCTACAAACGTGTAAATCAAATGGCGAACACAGACAGCATCACCGGCCTGCCCAACCGTCGTGCGCTGGATGAGCGCCTTCAGGAGGAATGGCAGTACGCCAGCCGCATGAGCACCCACTTTGCGGTGGTGATGATGGATATGGACGGCTTCAAAGCAGTGAACGATACCTTCGGTCACAAAGTCGGCGATGATCTCCTGTATTCTTTGTTCAATTTTCTCGCACAAAAAATGCGCAGTTCCGATTTTTTAGCGCGTTACGGCGGCGACGAATTGACCCTGGTAATGCGCGGCACCGATCTGACCGCCGCCGAGATCGTCACCCAAAAAGTGATCGACCTGATGAAGGAATTCTCCTTTCAATTTCCCGAAGGGGAATACATGGAATTGGGACTCTCCGCCGGGATCGCGGTCTATCCCATTCATGCCGAAACTCCAAGCGACCTGTTACGCGCAGCCGACTCGGCCCTGTACCATGCTAAAAAACATTTCCGCGGCAAATATGTCGTGGCGAAGGGTGTCACCGGCCGGTTGTCGCCGATACGCCTCAACTCCTCCCGCTGACGGGAACGCTTTGCAAACCAAAAGCAGGTTCGGGGGTTATATCAGCCAAACCAACTCAGGAGCAGGGTCATGCCGCGAAAAGTCAAACTCATTCTTAACCCCATGGCAGATATGGGACGTGCCTGGAAGACCGCCAACGATCTGCGTCCCATTGCTCAGGAATTTCAGGGCGAACTCACCTGGAGCGGCACGGTCTATCCCACCCACGCCATCGAACTGGCAAAACAGGCGGCAGAGGAGGGCTACGATCTCGTTATTGCCATGGGCGGCGATGGCACAGCTCATGAAGTAATGAACGGACTCATGCAGGTTCCTCCGGAAAAGCGGCCGATGATGGGCGTAGTGCCCATCGGCTCCGGCAACGATTTTGCTTATTCCATCGGCATCACCCAAAAACCGGCGCACGCGTTGGCCCATGCACTAACGGCAGGGGATGTCCGCACCATCGACATGGGTCTGCTGACCGACGAGAACGGCCGCAGCGAATATTTTGACAATACCCTCGGAATCGGTTTCGACGCAGTGGTCACCATTCGCTCGCACAAACTCCCCATTGTCAAAGGCTTCCTGATGTATCTGACGGCCGTCATCCAGACCATCATTCTGAATCACAACCCTGCCCGCATCAAGATCGAAACCGACAACGAATCTTTCGAAGAACAAATGCTCATGTTCACACTCTGCAACGGCCCGCGCGAAGGCGGCGGGTTCATGCTCTCCCCTGATTCCAAGAACGACGATAGCGGTATGGAATACGTCGCCGTGACCAAAGTCTCGCGTGCCACCATGTTCCGGCTTGTGCCCGAGTTCATGAAAGGCACGCACATGCGCTTCAAACAGATCCGCATGGGGCGCTTCAAAAAAATGTCGCTCACCTCGAACCTTCCGCTTTACATCCATGCCGATGGAGAGATCTTCACCAGTTTCGGCAGTAATCTGAAGAAAGCCAGTTTTGAGGTCGTACCCAATGCATTAAAAGTAGTACACGGTTAAAACACACAGCGGCTGGTTTATCCAGCCGCTGTGTGTTTACAAGAACACTAACCGAAGAGCCGTGCAGAGGCCATGAAGAGGATCGCGATCATGATGCAGATCGCATTCCCTTTCCCAACCAGAGCCTGCCGCTTGACGAGCGCCTGCAACGCAGAAACTTGCTCCGGCGTCGGCTTTCCCTGGATCTGAGCGCCCAACATAGCCAGCGCAGTATTTGCATTCCCAAGCATTGCGCCAAAGATAAATGCCAATATACCCGCTGTGGCTCCGACGCCAAACCCGATCCCCGTTGGCGTTTTCATCCACGAAGATTGGAACCAGCTGGAGTCAATTCCATACAGGACCACACCGGCCAGCACCGTGGTCAACCCGGCAACCGTCATGGCGGCAGTGAAGCGGGTTTTGCCCATTAAATGCCCAACAAACTGCTTGCCCGAATCACCCGTTGCGCCGATGGTGGGGGCAACAAAGAAAAACAACACCAGAGCACCGCCTGCCCAAAAAACTCCAGCTACAATATGAAGCACACGCAAGATCGAAAACAATAAAGTCATGGCTTATCTCCTTTCTCTATAAAACCCCGGAAACCACAAACGCTACGAAAGCGATGATAGAATCCGAACATGCCGACCCTCGATCAAAGCCTGCAAAAAACAGATATTGGACATCTCCGCATCGTAGCCGAATTCTGGGGTCTTGAACTGGAATCCAATGAAGCCGAAGCGGCTCTCGAAGAACTCTGCGCTTCACTTCTGGACCTGGAAGCGGTCTCTGAAACCCTGGAAGTCCTCTCCGCTGAAACCCGCGCCGCATTGAACGTATTGATCAACGCAGAGGGAAAAATGGAATGGGCGGCGTTTGCCCGCAAGTACGGCGAAGTGCGCGAAATGGGCGCAGGCCGCAGAGACCGCGAACGTCCGCACCTCAAACCCATCTCCACCGCCGAGAATATGTTCTACCGCGGGCTGCTCGCCAAAGCCTTCTTCGAAACCGAAAAGGGATTACAGGAATTCGCTTACATTCCCGAAGACCTGCTGGAGATCCTCTTCGAGTTACAGGCAGATGAATCGGCCCCATTATCAAAAAACGACCCGCTGGGCCGCGCTGCCACCCCGATCGAGAAGGCATTTGAGATGCCTGCATCCGACCACATCCTGGATGAGGCTACAACCTATCTGGCCGCCCTGAGAATGGGCGACAAATCCTCCCAGACTCCTGTTCGACGCGACCTGATTGTGCTGCTTGAAACAGCCGGTCTTATTAAAAAAGATGCGTTGCATCCTGAAAAGGTAAAAAAATTCCTGGAGGTTTCGCGTGAGGAAGCCTTGAAGATGTTGTATGCTGCCTGGCTGCCCTCCGCCGATTTCGATGAACTCCGCATGTTACCCGGCATTCTATGTGAAGGTGAATGGAAAAACCAACCACAGGTGACGCGTGAGTTCCTGGTCAATTTAGTGAACGATGTGCCAACGGGAAAATGGTGGAGCATTCCCGCCTTCGTCAAAGCCATCAAGGATAAATATCCAGATTATCAACGTCCTGCCGGAGATTATGACTCGTGGTTCATCAAACGCGAAGCAGACGGGCAGTTCCTGCGCGGTTTCGCCTATTGGGATCTGATCGACGGCGCATTGATCCGGTACATGATCCAAATGCTGCACAGATTGGGCAGGGTAAGCCTCGCGGTACCGGAAGATGGGAAGGAGCCAACCGCCTTCCTTCTCCTTTCATCTTTCCCTGAAAAGAAAGAAGAAAAGGGAAAGATCGTTATTTCCTCCAACGGCAAGGTCACGGTTTCCCGATATTTTTCCCGCGCGGTGCGTTATCAGATCGCGCGGTTCTGCGAGTGGAGCGGTGAAAAGAACGATGAGTTTAATTATTCTGTCAGCGCCAGGTCGTTGAAGCGCGCCAGCGAACAGGGCTTGAAAGCCGAGCAGTTGCTGGCGATGCTGGTCAAATACACCAACGGAACGGTGCCGCCTGCACTGGTGAAGGCGCTTAAACGCTGGGACCTGCACGGCTCCGAGGCCCGGGTGGAGAGTCTGCTTGTGCTAAGAGTCAGCAGCCCCGAGGTTATGGAAGAGATGCGCAAATCGAAGGCGGGGAAATTCTTCGGCGAGATGTTAAGTCCAACGACGGTGATCGTCAAAAGCGGAGCCATCGAAAAAGCCCTGGCGGCGCTGGCTGAGTTGGGCTTGCTGGCGGATGTGATAAGTGACAAATAGAATCGTGACATCGCGCATGGGGGAAATCGCTATAATGAAACTGCACTTCCAATAAGGAGAAACCATGTCGAAAACAGATTGGATCCAGCAAGAGATCGATTCTCTCAAGTCGCAGGGGCTATATAACAACATCCGCACCATTGGCTCGCCGCAGGGCGCGTGGTTGACGGTGGACGGTAAAAAAGTTTTGAACTTCTGCTCGAACAATTACCTGGGGCTGGCGAACCACCCCACGTTGACCGCTGCCGCAAAAAAGGCGACCGATGAAATGGGAGTAGGTCCCGCCGCGGTACGCTCGATCGCAGGGACGATGACCCTGCATGTGGAACTCGAAAAACGACTGGCGCAGTTCAAAGGTGTCGAAGCTGCGATCACATTTCAAAGCGGTTTCACCGCCAATCTGGCAACCGTGCCGGCCTTGGTCGGGAAGGAAGATGTGATCTTCTCGGATCGTTTGAACCATGCTTCGATCATTGATGGGTGCCGATTATCGGGAGCGAAGATCATTGCATATGAACACAACGATGTGAGATCGCTTGAGGAACAGATCCAGGCGAACCTGAAAGATTTCCGCCGCGCACTCATCATCACAGACGGTGTCTTCAGCATGGACGGCGATATTGCACCCCTGCCCGATATTTACGAAGTGGCAAAGAAGTACGATATTTTGCTGATGGTGGACGATGCTCACGGGGAAGGTGTGCTTGGCAAAGGTGGCCGCGGAATTGTGGACCATTTCGGCCTGCACGGCAAAGTGGACGTGGAGATCGGCACGATGTCGAAGGCGTTTGGCGTGGTAGGCGGAATTGTTGCCGGCAAATCGGTCATTATCGAATGGCTGCGACAGCGCGGACGGCCTTTCCTGTTCTCGTCAGCGGTGACTGTCCCTGATGCGGCGGCTTGTTTGGCAGCCGTGGACCTGCTCGAAGACTCGACCCAGTTGGTGGATAAACTGTGGGCTAACGCCAAATATTTCAAAGCCGAAATGAAGACCCTTGGTTTCAATACGGGTGTGAGCGAAACGCCCATCACACCGGTCATGCTCGGCGAAGCGCCGCTGGCACAGCAGTTCAGCCGCGAGTTGTTCGAGGCGGGCGTGTTCGCGATGTCCATTGGCTACCCCACCGTGGCCCAGGGCAAGGCGAGGATCCGCGTGATGATCTCCGCCGCGCATTCAAAGGAAGACCTTGATAAAGGCTTGGAGGCGTTCAAGAACGTGGGGAAGAAGTTGGGTGTGATCTGAAAGGCAAAGAACAAGAAGTGAGGACTGACGCCATTCGCTGCTCTTTTCTCACTACCTCTTATGGTAAAATCGCACCCGCCTAAAATAGTGGGCACTGGAGGGATGGCCGAGCGGCTGAAGGCGCATGTCTTGAAAACATGTTTGGTGAAAGCCAACGTGGGTTCGAATCCCACTCCCTCCGCCAGATGATTTTGGAAGTATGCACTTGCACCGGATGCAAGTGTTGACGATTGAAGATTTGCGATTACAATTGCACTCGCAAATCGAAAAACAGATCATCGTTCTTTGCTTGGGGAGGTGCCAGAGTGGCTGAATGGGCTCGCCTGCTAAGTGAGTGCCGGCTTTAAAACCGGTCGCGGGTTCGAATCCCGCCCTCCCCGCCACTAAAACACACTCGGTT
>Ga0268298_10002977_pt1 | contig 17882 bp, 14 predicted proteins | sample WWTPWeurt_MetaG_FD_194462 | JGI IMG/M metagenome (GOLD analysis project Ga0268298, IMG submission 194462) | Activated sludge microbial communities from WWTP in Nijmegen, Gelderland, Netherland - WWTP Weurt | ecosystem: Engineered > WWTP > Aerobic digester > Activated sludge | place...
GGCCGGCGCCCGGTGCAGGTAGCTCTCCATGGCCTGCATCGCGCCGAAGACGTCGCCCGTTCCCTCCAGGGCCAGGGCCAAACCATAGTAGGCGTTGATCTGGTCCCGTCGCAGGGACGTCGCCGCGTCAAAAAAATCCCTGGCCGCGGCGGACTTCCCCAGGCCCAGCAGGGCAAACCCCGCGTTCACGTGGGCTTCCGGCATCTCCGGCGCCAATTCCAGGACGCGATGGAATGCAGCCAGGGCGTGCTCGTATTCCCGCGTGTGCAGCATCACGACCCCCTGGGCAAAACGCTGGTCGATCTCGAGTCGGCGCTTTTCCGCCACGTGGCCGTCGGCTCTCAGGGGAACCGTGGGGGAAAGGCCCGGCAGGAAGCTCAGTCCCGCACCGCCGGCCACGACGGCGGCCAGCGTGACGCCGGCCGCCCGCAGGCGCACGTCCCGCCTCGGCGCCTGCGCATTCCGCGCGCCGCGCAGGCCGGCGCGCAGCAATCGCGCGCTGAGCACCAATACCGCCGCCAGGGCCACGAAGCCCCCCAGGCCGGCCAGGCCCATGGCCGTGAGATAGGCGCTGCCCTGATCCAGAAGTTCGGCGTGGGTCGCCTTGCGCGGAATTCCGAGCAGGCCGGACCAGCCGAGTCCTGCCGCCAGGATCGCGATGCCGCCTCCGTACACCAGAGGCAAGCGGAAAGCCGACGCTGCCGCTGGCGAGGTCTGACGCAGGGCGAGAGCCAGGTAGGCCAGGGTGACGGCGCCGACGGTACCGTGGTAGTGGGCAGGCACGGCCGTGGTGGCGTTGCCCGTGATGGTGGCGCCGATCAGGCAGCCGAAGGCGTACAGGGCCACAGAGGCCAGGAGGCAGCGCTCACCGCCGTCGAAGCCCTGCCCCCTGTGCCGCCAGGCGCCCAGCAGCAGGCCCGCCGCCAGCAGGGTCGGTCCCGGCCATAGCCCCCAGCGCATGAGGTCGGTGTAGCCGCCGCGCTGTTCGCCGCTGCCCACATCCCAATGCAGGGAGAGGTAGACGCCCCCGAGGGAAAAGAGCGCCGTCGCGGCGGGCGCCCATCCCGCCGGGGCCGCGAAGCGCGGAACGGCGTCCAGGAAGCGGCGGCCCAGCAACGCCCAGGCTGCCATCATGAGCAGGGTGTGCACAAACTGAAGGAGGTGCCCTGCCCCCCACAGCTGATCGTCCAGGGTGACCGGCAATACGAGGCGCGAGGCCGGCGCCCGCCCGCGGTCGATGAGGAAAACCGCCAGGGCGGCCGTCATGGCAACGGCAGCCCAGCGCACGGCCTGGACCGGCAGGGGTGACACCGCCCCCCAGCCGCCGGTGGCCGACAACACCCCGGCCAGCACGGCGGCAGCGAGGAAGAGTCCCAGCCCCCAGAGAAACACCGGGCTGTCGAGGACCGGCAGGTAATTGGCCAGGACCGGGGGCGGACCGCCCAGAAAGGGAGCCAGGCCGATCAGCGCGACTCCCAGCACGGCCAGGGCAAAGGCCGCCCAGCCGGCAGCGTCCTGCCGGCCGCGGACCAGCGTCCAGGCCCCGGCGGCGGCGGCGAGAAACCAGACCACCACCGCCAGGTTGACGTGCAGCACCAGGGCGGTACGAAAAAAACCGCCGCCCAGACCGAGGAAGGGGGTACGCGCCGCCACCAGGACGACGGCCAGCAGGGCGGAAACCCCCAGGGCCGCGAGGGCCAGGCCGAACCAGGCTCGCGCGAGGAGGCTGGGTTCCGGTTTCACACGGCCCCCTTGTGCGGTGCGGTAGACACGAAGGGCACGCCGAAGAAGGTCAGGAAAGCGATGGCAAAGACGGCCATGACCAGCAGCGAACTGCGTTCCGGCCCGAGGCGGTAGGTGTGGCGGGCGTGCAGGGCAAAGCCCAGGGTGAGCCAGGTGACGAAGGCCCAGGTCTCCAGCGGATCCCAGGCCCAGTAGCGACCCCAGGCGTCCTGGGCCCAGATGGCTCCGGCGATGAGCATCAGGGTTTCGAAAATGAAACCGATGGCCAGGCAGCGGTAGCCCAGTTCATCGAGGTGATCGCTGGCCGCCAGGCGGGCAAAGCGCCCGTCTCCCCAGGCCGTGCGACGCAGGAGGATGACCCCGGCGAGGCCCACCGCCACCAGGACCGCACCGAGAAAGACCTTGCCGAAGCCGATGTGGATGTACAGCCAGAGGGTATGGTAGGTGGGCGGGAAGTGCCCGGCCTTGGGGCTGGTCATCATGAGCCAGCCCATCATGAGGAAGAGAATGGGCATGACCACGGCGGCGCTCGCACGCAGGGCGGGGATGCGCCAGTACGCAAGGGTGAAGGCCAGCATCAGGCTCCACACGTTGCTGGACAGGATTTCGAACAGGGTCACGAAGGGACCGTGACCCAGGGTGGCCCAGCGCACGGCGAGGGAGGCGGTATGGGCCAGCAGTCCCAGGACCATCCCGGCCAGAATGGAACGCTCCCAGCGCTTGTGCAGAAGCAGGGCGAAAATGGCGGCCGACCCTGCGCCGACGTAGGCCAGCAGGGCAAACCACAGCAGTTGGACTTCCAGCATGAGGCTCCTTGCTCAAACGTTCCAGGGCCGCTCGGCGAACTTCTCCCGATAGTGCGCGGCCAGCGCCAGCACTGCCGCCACGGCAGCCGCCAACAGCCAGGGCAGGGTCGGGTCGTAATGCACCGTGTAGCCCATCCACGCCCGCAGCCCCAGGTAGCGCAGTTTTCCGCCCGGCAGGGCAAGTTCCGCCCCCGGGCCGACTTCCCAGCGTCCTTCGCCTGCGCGCACCACGACCCCATGCCGGGCTGGCATGCGGAATTCGCCGGCCCGGTCGGGATCGAGGGGGTTCTCCTCGAAAACGAGCTGAACCCACACTTCCTGCCCCGATCCGGGCAAGGTCCAACTCTGGGCCTGGCGATACTCATGCAAGGGATATGCCGGCAAATGGACCGATCCGACGATGGCCTCGGCGCCGCCCGCCGGAAGCCAGGCGAAGGTGGGAGCAAAGCCCTTGTTGTGGCTGGTGTAGAAACGGTAGCCGGCCATGACCAGGGGGGTCTGGTCGCCGATGACGGCCTCGCGGGGCCTGCCCTCCCCGTCCACATAGCTCACGGCGTTGCGCGTCGGCCCCCGCCGCAAGCCCGCTTCGTAGGCGATGGAAAATCCCCTATTGGCGAAGCGCAAGCGGCGGTAGCCGTCCCCGTGCCAGGGGCCGGCCTCGAAGGCGGTCAAGTTGCCCTCGAACCAGGTTCCCTCCGTGACTTCGGTGCTGCCCTTGAGATAGGTCAGGCGTCCGGCCAGGACCAGGAGGATGAGCGCGAGCAGGCAGAGATGAAAGACCAGCAGGGGCAGGCGGCGGCGGAAGACCCCATTGCTGGTGATGGCGGCCGCCAGGTTGAGCGCCGCCGCCGCCAGCGGCAGGATCACCACCCAGGCGGGCCTGGCTTCGCTCAGGTAGGTGACGACCACGGTAATCCCGAGGAGCGCAAGAATGGCCAGCGTAAGCTTGAGGGATCCCAGCGCGGAGACCCAGCCCCCCGGCGACAGCCGCTTTCTGGCCAGCACCTCAGGGAGGGTTGGCGCAATTTTCATTGGAGTCCTTCATCCAGTTGCGCCCGCTCTGACCGTTGCCCGGTGCCCCCCGCGAGCCACAATCGGTATCGGACCAGTTGCCGCTGGTCTTGAAGTTGCGCACCTTGAGCAGGGCATTCATGTAATAGGGCTCCTGGTTGTAGCCCGCCGTGGTGTTGTTGCGCACCTGGGTATTGGCGGCCAGACCGGCTTCCGGCCCCACGTCGTTGAGATTGACCAGGAGGGCCTTGTTCTTCCATCCGTGGGGAACGGCCACGTGGCACCAGCTGCAGCGCATGCGGCCGATCTTGTCGGCGTGGTAGGAGTGCAGATTGGTGTCCTTGCTGCCCCCGAAGCCGCTGGTGCCGTTGCCTCGGGTGGCATAGAGCGTGTAGCTGTGACACTTGAAGCACAGGCCGTCGTTCTGCTGCCCGGTGCCGGTGCTGCTGTTCCACTGGCCCTTGAGAAGGAAGTTGTTGTTCGAACCATGGGGCCCCCAGGGGCTGCCGTTCTCGCCCCCGGTAGGAATGACCGACGCCGACCCGGAAGCGACGCCTGAGCCGTGGCAGTCCGTGCAGTACATGGTCTGGGTGCCCACGGCGTTGCGCCAGGGGAAGTTCCAGTTGTTGGCGTTGGCCGCCCGGATGGCCGGGGTGCGGCCGGTGTTGTCCATGACCGGATGCCAGGAGCGGTGATTGGCGGTGCTGTAGGTGCTGGAAGCGCCGCTGTCGGTCGTCGTCACTTCGCCCTTGTGGGTCAGGGGGGCCTGGAACTCCCGGGCCTGGTTGGTGTATTGGGTCAGGTTGTTGGTCCCGCTCGGCGTGCCGCCGGTAAAACTGCCCAGGGTGGGCCGGTTGCCGGCCGGATGACTGTTGTTGTCCGAATAGCCGTAGTCCGAATGGCACTTGAGGCAGATCTGGTACTCCCGCGTCACATGGTTGGCGCTGGCGCTGGAATCCGTGCTGTTGCCTGGATCGCCGCGCTTGACCAGATAGCTGGTGGGCAGGCTGTTGAAACTTGCCGAGCCATACACCGGCTCCACCCCCCAGGCGCCGCGCAGGACGCCGGAGGCGATATTGCTGTGGACGGTATTGACGTCGTCGGTATGACGATGCGTACCCGCCGCGTCGGGCGTTCCCGTCAGACTGCCGGAGCCGGCGGCGCCGCGGAAATCGCGGAACTTCACCACCCGGTGGGGGTTGTGGCAGTCGGTACACTCGGCATGGCGGTTGCTCAGGTTGCTAACCCCCAGGGTAGCCCGGCTTTCCAGGAAATCCTTGCCGCAGCGGCTGGTGGCCAGGGTGCAGTCGATGAAGATTCCGTCGTTGAAATTGGCGTTGATGTCGTGCCGCTCGCTTCCCCCGGCCTGATCCGACGAGCGGATGGGCATGCGACGCGCCAGGGTGGTGAAGTCATCCTTGATATTGGGCACCGTCGTGGTCGGGGTGATGACAGCCTGACCCGCGGAGGCATGGCACTGGTAGCAGGTCTCCTCGATGGCCGGATTGCCCCCCGACTTGGGCGTCGTGGCGCTGTCGGTGCCTTCCCGCAGCAGGCGCCGCGATCCTGCCACGGTATGGGTGTCGTGGCAGTTGAGGCAGGCCGCCTTCCAGACCGGCATGGCGGCGGGAAACTCCCGCTGCGTCGCAGCCGCGGAGAGGTAGGTCTGGGTGGCCACCAGGGGATTGGCGTGGGCTGAATAGGCCCAGGCGCCGTTGCTGCCGTTCTTGTCGTGACAGGCCAGGCAGATGATGTCGCCGGAGTTGTCGGTGCTGTCGAAGCCGGTGGGGCTGGGAGGATTCTTTTCCTGGAAACGGTTGAGGCGCAGGAATTTCTGGTTGCCCACCGTGGCTTCGTTCTGCTCGCGGATGTGGGGGTCATGGCAACTGGCGCACTGGATTTGCGGCTGGTTGCCCGCCTCGGCGATGCTTTCCAGGGGCAGTTTCGGGCGCACGCTGGGGGTCCGCTGGCCAACCAGAATGTTGTCCGGCGTGCGCAGTTCGCCGTCGCGGCTGGCCAGAGTGGCGTCGAAGGTGACCGATATGGGATGGTCGTTGGCGAGGTCGGTCCCCAGATTGCGGGTAAAACCGGTGGCGGCTCCGGCGCCGCCCGGCATGGGGTGCTGGGCGCCCGGCGTGTCGGCGACCCCGCCGGAGGTCATGGTGACGACCTGGGTGCCCGGCGTCGAGGCGCTGCCCTGACCGTTGAGGACATTGACGCTGCCGATGGCCATGGTGCCGTCGTGGCAGGACAGGCAGAGCTTGGAACTGCCCCCGGGCTGATTCAGGGCGCCCTGGATCTGCTTCGCGTCCAGGCTGGACGAGTCGTACATGACATAGTTCTGGGTATAGCCCTGCCCGGCCACCTTGCGATTCCACAGCGGGGGCGTCGAGGCGGTCGCCCCGTGGGGGGTATGGCAGAAGACGCAGACCTGGGTTTCGCTGGCCGCCTTCAGGGTGCGGGTGGTGACGCTTCCACTGCTGCCATCGCCCCGGGTATAGGCGCTCCCGTCCGCGGCGGCGGAAAGATTGTGCTTGGTCCCGCGGATATCGGAAATGCGTGCCGCGCGGGCCGGGTCGGCCGCCAGCCAGACGACGGCGAGACACAGGAGCGTCGCGGCACAGGCCCCGAGACGGCGCCATGGACGGGTTTCATTCACTTTCGGCACCTCCGCCCAGGAATTGAAAAATGACGACGCGGCCGTTGAAGGTATCGGCGACGAAGACGCGGTTGCGGGCGTCCACCCACACGCCCCCCGGCAGGTAAAACCGTCCGACCTCCTTGCCGGTGCCGCCGATGGGCAGCAGGAAGCGGCCACGCCGGTCGAAGATGAGCAAGTGATCGTGGTAGGACTCCACGGCGTAGAGATTGTCCTCGCCGTCGACGGCAACCCCCTTGGGCCGCACGAAATCCCCCACCCGGGTGCCGCGCCGGCCGAACACCAGGGGAGGCCCGCCTTCCTCCAGGGGCAGCACCTGAATACGGGCGTTCATGGTGTCCGACACCACCAGGCCGTCCCGTGCCAGCGCGAGGGAGGTGGGGTAGTTGAATTCGCCCGGCCCTTCCCCCCGTCTCCCCAGGGTGCGCACCAGCCGTCCGGTGAGGTCGAAGACCTTGATCTGGTGAGCCTCGGTATCGGCGACGTAGAGCAGGCTGGCGGCCGCGTCCCAGGCCAGTCCCGTGGGCCGCTGCAACTGGTCGGGGCCGACGATCCCGCTTCCCTTTCCTTCCCGGTCCAGGAGCACCACCCGCCTCAGGTCGGCATCGGCCACGAAGACGCGGCCTTCGGGGCCCAGGGCGATGCCGGAGGGAGACACGAAGCGGCGGAATCCCTGGGCAAATTCCCACAGGTCGAGTTGTCCTGCCTTTTCATCGAAGACAAACACGGCACCGCGGCTCACATCGGTGACCAGGATGCGTCCGTCCTCGTCGACCACGCCGGACTGAGGCCTTTGCAGCACGGTGCGCTCCGGGTTTTCGAAGAAGCCTGCGATGGCCTTGCCCAGCACCGTCAGGAAGCCGTCCCGGTGCCCTTCGGCGGGGACGAAATTCTGCTCGCCCAGCAGCTCACCGGCATAGACGTAGCGCGGCACTTCGCTGTCGGCCTCGGGCGGAAAGTGGATGCGCCTTGTCGCTTCGGGCGCCAGGTTGAGGCGCAGGACCAGGGGTTCCGAGGCGCAACCGGCCAAGAGCAGCATCAGACCGGCAAGGAGCGGTAGCGGGCGCCAGACGAAGCTCATGGGCGCAACCTGAAGGTGGCGATGCGACGCGCGCCCGCATCGGCCACGTAGAGCGTCCCGTTGGCCAGGGCCATCCCCTGCGGATTGACCAGCTGCAGATCGCTGTGGTGCCGCTCCACCCGCAAAAGGCCATCGCGGTAGAGGCGCAGCAGCCTCTCGCTGCCCTCGTTGATGGCCAGCCAGCCCCCACCGGCGGCCAGGGCGATCACCTGGGGCAGCGCCTCGGCGACGACTTCCTTGCTGCGGCTCCCGAACAGGTCGATGGCCTCGACACAGGCGCAGACGCGTCCGGCGGCGTAGAGCCGCCTGTCGTCCATGGCCAGGGCAACCGGCAGATCGGGCAGGAGTCCCGGCGGCAGGACCACGCCGCCGCGTCCCTGGGGCATGGTCTCCTCCAGGCGACCCTGCACCCGGTCCAGACCGTAGAACCGCCCGCTGGACGGATCGGCGACGATGTCGTCGTAAGGGGCCGACCCCAGTTGCGGGTCTACGGTCTGAATCTGGCGCCCGCCCCGGGCAAAGCGCTGCACCGGAAGCGCACCGCCGTTGGCCAGGGCAACCGAGCCATCCGGCAGCGCGGCGATGCGGGACTGGGGACTCACCCGGGCCCCCCGCACCGGCGCCATGGCGTCCAGGGCCGGGTCATAGCGCAGGAGCGCCCCCAGGCCGGGGTCGACGATGTAGAGGTCGAAGGGAGTCGCCGCCACCGCGGTGGGGAAGACGAACAGGGTCATCGGCCCGAAGGTGTCGGGACGCGCTTCCGGCATGCCGGTGGGCGACACCCTTTGCAGGAGGCGCGCACCGACATGCACCGGCCCGGGAATCAATACGGCAGGAGATCCCGCCCGGAGCGCGGGGCTCAGGCCCGCCAGCGCCCCCGCCAGAAGCAGGCGTCGGCGCCGGGCATCGAGGGGCCTACCAGCGGCCGGGGCCGGAAGTTTCGTGTCCACCGTAGATTCCCGTGGGAAGCCCGGGCTTGCCCGAATGGCACAGCTCACAGCGCTCAGGCGCCCAGGCGATGTCGTTGTTGTGGCAGGCGCCGCAGTAGCGCCCGTCGATGATGTCGGTCATGGTAATGGGATTGCCGCCGGCCTTCATCTTGAATCCCAGTTCGGCGTGGCAAACCTTGCAGCGGAAGCGGATGCGGTGGAACCAGTGGGGGAAGATCACCGGCCGCATGCCATTGCGCTCCGACTGCCGATTGATGACCACATCGGCGTACTCGGCGGCCGCGAGGGGCGTATAGCCCGCCAGGCACAGGAATGCGAGGGCAAGGACGCCGCCCATGGAGGCAATCCTGGTCATGACCCCGGGCGTCCCGGCTGATGGGTGGCGGGATCGGCTCCCGGGGGCAACTGCGGCGCCTTGCCCGCTTCCTTGGGGATGCTGTGGCAACGCATGCACTCGGTCAGGGGAAAGGCGACGGCCCCATGGCACACGCCGCACTGCTCCCCTTGCAGGATCTGGAACATGGAAATCTTGGTGCCGCCGGTCTGCATGCGAAACAGGCCATCGTGGCAATTGCTGCAGTCGAGCCATTCGGTGTGCTGGCGATGGGGAAAGCGCACCGCCGGCATGCCGCCCTTGAGGTCGAGAATGATGTCCTGGTCGAGCTTGCGGATTTCCCGGGCCGGATTGAGTTTCTCCCGCGGGGCGATCTGGCCTTTTTCCAGGGCCTGAACCCAGCGGACCTGATTGCCCGCGTGGTCGGGGGCCAGTTTCCCCAGCGCGTCGGCCGGCTGTTGCAGGAGCTTGATGCCCGGCCCCTTGGGATCGTGCACGCCGTCCCGGGCCAGGGGCTGCCACTCGCCCGCCGCGGCAGCATGGAAAAAGGCGGCGAGAAACGCCGCCAAGACGAGCGCCAAGGCCCGGGCGAGGGTTCTCGTCCGGGCCCCGGCAAGTGTGGATCGGAAATCAGCCCGGAATGTAGATTCCCGCATTGCGGATGGCCTTGACCAGTTCGGCCGTCGATTCTTCCAGCAGGCGCACGGCCTGGGCATGATCCTTCTTCGCCGCCGAGGCTTCGGCGGCGCCCCGCAACTCCTTCGCCTTGGCGGTGAAGGTCTGTACCTGCTGGTCCAGTGCCGGATTCGAGGCCCGCTTTTCCTCCACCAGCACCTTGATGAGCATCTGGTGGGTGTCGTTGCGGTCGATCTCGTAGTGGTACTCCTCTTCCTTGTTGGCGAAATTGAGGGTGCGTACCAGGGTGTCGCCGCTGCGCAGGGAACTGACGCTGGCCTTGGCCACCAGGTAGGCCCGATCCAGCTCCGCCCTCCCCTCCTTGTACTTGCCGGCCTGGGCCAAAACGGCGGCGCCGGCCACCAGGCGGTCGATCTGGGCCACCGTATCGGCAATCATCTTGCCCGAGCTGCCCTTTTCGTTGGCCACGCGCCGGTAGGCGCCCAGCAGGGCATTGACGCTATCCAGCCGCGCCCGGTAGTCCGCTTCCAGCTTCTTCGCCAGCACTTCCTCCGGCGCTGCCATGCGCACGGCGTCGAAAAAGCTTGCCCGCACCTCGGACAGGAGCGCCGCCGCCCGGGACAGGTCGCCGGCCTGCAAGGCGGCCCGCGCGGCCTTGTGTAACTCCCTCGCCTTGTCGCGTCGGGCCATTGCCTCCGGCGCCTTGCTGGCCTCGATCTGCCGCGCGGCGGACGAAGATTCCAGCAGGGTAGCCACCGATTCGAGCTGGTAGGTCAATTGGTCCTTGTCCGGCTTGGTCGAGGCAAGGCGGGTCGCCGCGCTATCCGGCGCTCCCGGCTCCGCCGCCCCAAGCAGGGCCGGCAGGGTCAGGAGGGCCAGCAGGGTGGCGGCTCGATACAGCTTGGCGTTCATGGCCAGGGTCTCCGATAGGGGCCGGGCTGCCCCGGCCCGGTTGCTTACTTGGCGGCGGTCTCGGCGGTTGCGGCCTTGACCGGAAGATCCTTCTTCTTGGAGTGGCAGTTGCGGCACTCGGATACCGGGAAGGCCACCTTGCCGTGGCAGACGCCGCATTTCTCGCCCAGCAGGATGGCGGCCATGCTGATGGCGTTGGCACCCTTCTGCGGCACGAAAATGGCCGGGTGACAGTTGGAGCAGTCCAGCCATTCGGTGTGCTGCTTGTGGGGATAGACCACGTCCGGCATGGAGCCCTTCACTTCCCGCACGATGTTCAGATCCATCACCACCGGCTCGGCCCGGGGGTCGGTACGGTCGTAGCGGGGATTGATCTTCTTCTGGTTGAGGGCCTCGACCCAATTGATGCGATTGCCAGCATTGCTCTTGGGCAGGCCGCCGTAGGCCGCGAGCGGCGGCTGTAGCGCATGGGTACCGTCGTTGGCCGGGTCGTGGATGCCGTCTTCCGGCGGAGGCAGGTTGCGTTTACCGACAGGCTTCAACAGGCGATTGAAGGAATTCACGTCCCCCGGCGCACTGGCTGCCGCCGCGGCACCGGCTGCAGCGGCTTCCGTCACCGGCAGGGCCGCGGGAGCCGCCACCGGCGCCGCCGCGCTTGCCGCCTTGGGCTCATCCTTCTTTGCCTCGGCCTTCTTCGGCTCTTCCTTCTTCGGCTCTTCCTTCTTGCTTTCGGCCTTCTTGGCCTCCGGCTCGGGCTTGGCGGCCTTGAGGGCATCCTTCACCGCGGCCAGCATGTAATCCACCGCGCCTTTCACCTCGGCGTCCGCAAGCGAAGTATTGCCGCCCTTGGCCGGCATGCCCTTCGGCGTTCCCGCCAGGGCGCTCTGGTAGAGCTTGGCGGTACCCGCCTGGGCGCGAGGCGCCCAGTCGCCACCGTTGCCGTAGCGCGGCGCGCCTGCCAGGCCAGTGGAATGGCAGGTGGCGCAGACCTTGGTATAGACATCCTTGCCGCTCTGCTGGGCGTGTACCGTGGGGGCGGTCAGAGCAGTCATCAATGCGAGTGCGTAGAGCTTGTTCATGGGGACACCTTATTTCTTGGGAGCTGCCGCGGGCTGCGCCAGCTTCTGGATGGTGCTTTCGTGAACCTGGGTCGGGGTTCCAGGCTTTCCGGAGTGGCAGAGATTGCAGTTCTCCACCGACCAGGCGATATCGCCGTTGTGGCAGGCGCCGCAAAACTGGCCGTCGATGATCTTCACCATGTTGATGTCGTTGCCCCCGGCCTTGAACTTGAAGCCGAGATCCGCGTGGCAGACCTTGCAGCGGAAGCGCATGCGATGGAACCAGTGGGGAAAGACTGCGGGCCGCATGCCGGCCTTGTCGGAATAGTTGTTGATGACCACGTCGCCGTACTCGGCCTGGGCGTCGGGGATGTCCACGAACAGCCCGGCAAAGAGCGCGAGCATCAATGTCAGCGCCACGGCGCCACGCAAGCGCAGGATTTTTTTCATTGCTTGTCCTCGAAATCGTTGGGGTTGACCGGTGACCCTCTTCCGGCGGTCAGTAGGCGCCGAACTGCCGGGTCGCCTGGAAAAAGAGCAGAGCATTTTTCTTGCCACCCACGTCGTTGATCGCCAGATTGGCTCTGAAGTCGAGCATGCCGAAACGAAAATCGAGGCGATTGCTGAGGGTCCACCGCGTGCGGTCGATGACTCCGTTGGTGTCGCCGAACAGGCGGTCGTCCCGTAGCCGCGTATCGGCCGTGAATAGAAGGGTGTAGCGCAGACCCCGCACGCCGACGAAGCGCGAGTGGCTATAGGACGCCGAACCCAGGAGGCTCATGTGCTGGTCGTTGGCGCTGCTGCGGAAGCCATCGAATTGCAGGATGCTGTCCTGGTCGGTCCAGTTGAACTGAAGATTCACGTTGGCCGAAGACAGGGGCGAAAGCTGGCCCAGTCCGTAGAAACCCAGGGACAGCATGCGAAAGTGCTGGGCGTTGTCGCCGGTCGTGAGGGTGTCGGAGAGGGTGCCCGTGGCGTTGCCGGTGAAGCGCTCTCCCCAACGCAGGCCGTAGCTGGCCGCCGCGCTATGGGACAGGGACAGGGAATTGCCCGTCACCTGGTTCTGGGCCAGGCTGGCCGTCTGGGAGAGCGAGAGCGATACGGTGTCGGCGTCGGACAGGGCGAAGAAGCGGCTCACCGAGTGTCCGGCCTGGGCGCCGAAAAAGGCGTTGGCCGGAATGTCCCCCGCCCCGCTCTGCCAGTTGGCGCTGGCCCCGGTGTTCCAGTTGTAGGAATATTTCCCGAAAGTGAGAGGGTCGCCCACGTAATTCACGTTGGCCCCCAGGGTGGTGAGCAGGAGCGCGGCACCGGCACCGCTGGCCACCTGATTGACCCCGGCGTTGGCGCCGCCAGTGAGGTTGGGGGAAAAGCGGTACAGGCCGTTGACGTTGGCCCCGAAACTGCGGGAATCCACCGTCTGCCCGCCAAACTCGGCCTGGAGAACGCTGTAGCGCACGCTGCCGCTCAGGGTCAGGGGCAGGTCTTCCCGCTCGTCGAATTCCGGCATCCAGGTGGCGAAGGCACCGCCCTGCATGAAGCGGGTGCGCGCATCGCTCTGGAGACCGGTTGCCCCGCCTTGCAAGGTGTTGTCGACAAAGTCGAAATTGCCAGAAACGTTGAGGTTGTCCTCCAGCGTCGCGCTGTGGGAAGTGTTGAACCCCATCAGGCGCGCCTTCTCCCCCGTCTGCTGACGCTCTCCCAGGGAGTAGCGCCCGCTCACGCTGTTGCGCACGATGCCGATGTCGGTGGCGAAACTGCCCGAAAGGGCCGTCACCAGGTCGCGGCCGCTGCGTACGGAGTCAACCACGCTGCGGTCGAGCTGGAATCCGGCGCTGGTGGTGCCCTCGGCGGCACGATAGCTCTGCCGTATGCCGTAGCGGTCGTTGACGTAGTCGCTGGAAACCAGATTCCCGCTGGCCCGGCTGTCCGAACGGTCGAAGTACGCCTGGAAGGGAAAGCGGCTGGCGGGAAAGACATTGAGGTCGCCTCCCCCGACGACGGTATTGCTGCGATTGCTGGAAGACTGACCGCCGGAGGCAGCGCCACTGTCGCTCCAGCCGGTGGTCATGCCGATGCGTCCGGTGACCGTCGCAGCCCAGGGGGCGTAGATGTAGCTGGCCGCGCTGAGGTTGGAGAACATGGCCTGGGAAACGGATGTTGCGCCCCCGCTGGACGAGCTGCGCTGCAGGGAGTAGCCGCTCGATCCGCCCCAGCGGATGGGAGGAATCGTCCAGCGGACTGCGCCTTCCTCCTTCGCGGCTTCCGGGGCGGAACTCGCCGGGCCCGGCCCCGCGCTGGCCGCCGCGCTTCCCGATTTCGGGAAGCCGTTTCCATTTACGGGAAGCCCCGCTTCATCGAGTCGGGGCTCCGACCCCGGGGGAGCGGAGGGAAGAAACTGCCGTGACGGCCGCAGGAGAAGACCGGCATCGGTCCCGGCGGCCGGTGCACGCCGGGACGCCCCTGCCGGAGGGGCAATCAGCACCTGGCTCAGTCGCAGTTCAGGCGCCGGCGCGGATTCGCCCGCCGCTTCCATCGGCGTATAGGCCTGCTCGACCGCCCAGGCTCCTGCCGAAAGGCAGAACCAGGTGAGCCCGGTTATTCCAGCGGCGGAACGCCGGAGTGTGCTGCGGGGGAGGATCTGAGCTTGTTTTCCCAACGTCTGCGCCACTGAAGGCGCGGATCAGGGCTTGGCGCCTTCCTTGTTTTGATCGATGGCCGGTCCCTGGAAGAACTTGACGTCGGCAGCGGCCACCAGGCCCTGTACCAGCGCCTTCCAGGCCTGATCCTGTCGATCTCGCAGTAGCAATTCCCGTGCGCGTTGGGCGACGTCGGCGAATTCGCGCTTCTGCGGAGTGATGCGGTCGTCGACGCGCAGGATGGCGACGCCTTCGAGGGTATCCACCGGGTCGTTGATCTGGCCCAGGACGTATTGGTCGACCCGGTCCTGCAGAGCTTCCGGCAGCATGCCGCGGTGCAGGTAGCCCATGTCGCCGCCGCTCTCGGCGTAGGCGCCAGAGTGCATGCGGGCCGTTTCGGAAAAATCGGCGCCGCCCAGCAGACGTTTGTGGATGGCCTTCGCCTCCTCCCGCGTGGCATCCCAGGCGGTGGCCGGGGATGACGGATCCACCATGAGCATGATGATCGACAGGCGAACCTTTTCCGGCTCGGTGAACAGTTCCGGCCGGGCCTCGAAGAAGGCCTTCACGTCGGCGTCGCCAGGCTCATCGACCTTCTTCACCAGGGATTCGAGCTGGGTGACGAGGCTTTGCTCCTCGAGTTGCTGCTTCAATCCCGGCAAAAGCTTTTCCCGGCTCTCGCGCCAGGCGGCGGAGGAGGCGTAACGGGTGTCGTAGGCGGCCAGGGTCTCGCCCACCTGGCGCTGGTCGGGAACGATCCCCCTCCGCGCCGCTTCCTCCAGGAGGACGATGCGTTGCACCAGCCGGGTTCTGACCTCTTCCCGGGCGGCGGCAATCTCCTTTTCGGGAACCTGCCCGTGGTAGAACTTCTGCCGCACCAGGCTGGCGAAGGCATTTTCGTACTCCTGGGAGGGAACCTCACGCCCATTGACCACCGCGAAAATGCGCGAGTGGCCCTCGGCGTGGGCAGCGCTCGGTTCTGCGGCGCCCAGCCCCAGGCTGGGCAAGCCGGCCAGGGCCATGGCCAGGAGTGCGTTGAGAATCCGGGGAGAGAGCTTCGATCTAGACATGGGGTTCACCTTGGATGGAAAAAACGGGCCGGACCTTTCGGCCCGGCCCGCTCTGGGTTGCACGCTACCGGCCTGGGCTTACTTGTTGTGGCAGGTCAGGCAGACCGCGCTACCGGTGTTGCTCACGCGCAGGAAAGTCGGGTTGGTGCTGGTGTGAGGATCGTGGCAGCTCGCGCACTCGACGAAGGGCTGGAAGAAGCCGGAAGTGGCATCACCGGCCAGGGTCGGCGCCCGGGCGTAGAGGATCATGTCGGTCTTTTCCCGCGTGTTGGTCGTACCGCCCGCGGAGTCCACCCACCAGACCCGCGTATTGGCGACCAGGCCGTTGGCGGCAGCGAAGAAGTCGCCGTCGCGGCAGGCTCCGGTGCTGGCCGCCGAAGTCGAGGCGCTGCCCGTACTGATACCGCCACCGCAGTACTGGATGCCGACCGGGTGATCGTTGGTCAGGTCGGTTCCCAGGTTGGTGACGCCGGCAGCCAGAATGCCGGTGGCGGCGCCGACGCTGGAGCCCGTCCAGGTGGCGCCGGTGAGGCGGGCGCCGGAGGCGTTGTAGCCGCCGGATCCGGGGGCATTGATCATGGTGTCCATGGCCTGGGTGCCGTCGTGGCAGGACAGACAGGCCAGCGAAATACCGGTCATGTCCACCGAACCATTGATGGTCGAGGAAGTCGCCGTGGTATAGGTGGTATAGGAACCCCCGTTGGTCGGCTTGTTCCACAGGGGCGCCCTCACCGCGGTATTGGAGGCGTGGGGCGTGTGGCAGAACACGCAGATTTCGCCCGTACCCGCGGTCAGGTGGTTGTTGCCGGCGGCGCCGGTGGTGCCCAGGTTGTGCTTGGTCGCCGAAATGCCGGCGTGGGCCGCCGGAACCGCCAGGGTACCGGCCACCAGGGCGGCCAGCCCCAGCAGCTTCGCCAGGGTGCTGGCGAACCCCTTATTGCTGGATTGTCGTTCCATGAATTACTCCCGATCCCTCAAGGTTGAAAATGTTCAGGCGTGACGCCCTGCCCACCCTGACAGCATCATTCGTGCCAAGGCCAATAGATCACGCTAATAATCTGTTTTTACACAATTTTTTTCGTTCCAATCAAGGAATACCCCTACTTATGCAGCAGGATTTCCCAGCATCAGGAAGGCGGGCTTCCCGGCTTCGGGAAGGCTTCAGCGGGCGGCCACAGGCTTGGGTCGCTGGCCCAGGAATCCACCGTCGGACGCCAAGCCATAGGGACGAAAAACGTCGACCTTGCGGAACCACTGGTCGACCATATAGATGCGTCCGTCCTCGTCCACATAGATGCCTGAGGGCAGCATGTAGCGTGCGGCACCGTCCTTTTCGGAACGCTCGCCGATATACATGAGCAGATCGCCGTCGGCGTTGAAGATCTGGAAGTTGCCGAAGGCCGCGTCGACCACGTAGACATTGCCTTCGCGGTCGGCGGCGATTTCCTTGGGGCGGGCGAAATTGCCCAGTTGCTTGCCCACCGAACCGAAGCTCTGCACGTATTTGCCGTCGCGGTCGAAGATCTGTACGCGGAAATTGCCCCCGTCGACCACGTAGATCTGGCCGTTGCGGCCGATGGCGGCGTCCCGCGGCAGGTTGAATTCTCCGGCGCCCACGCCGCGCCGGCCGATGTCGAACAGGTGCGTGCCGCTCAGGGCATCGAAGACCCGAACCTTGTGCTGATCTGAATTGACGCCACCGATATCGACCACCAGGAGGCGCTGCCCGGCAGGATCGACGGTCACGCTCGACAGGCGCTCGAACTGCTTGGCGCTGCCGATCTTGCGCAGGAACTTGCCGTCGCGGCTGTAGACCATGATCGCCTTGAGGGTGGCGTCGGCCACGTAGAGATTGCCCGCGCCGTCCACGTCGATGCCCAGCGGTTTGACCAGGGTGCCCTGCTCGTCTTCGCCGATCTTGAAATAGCGCCCCTCGGGGACGTCGAAGACCTTGACGAAGCGCTCCGCCGAGTCGCTGACGAAGATGCGGCCCCGATGCACCGCCACGGCGTAGGGCTTTGCCAATCCCTCGGAGCGGTCACCGTCCAGCCCCGTGACCAGGCGCTTGAAGGCGCTGCCGTCCGCCTGGGGAATCACGTCGGCGCTGCCGTAGAGCGTCCGCTCGTAGACGAAGCGGGGTTCGTCCGGCGGCTCGGGATAGACGAGCGTTTCCCGCCGCGCATCGCCCTTCTGCTCCTGGATAGGAGCGCAGGCCGCCAGGACGATCACGGCCAGGGCGGCCAGCGAGCGATACACGGGGGAGGAAGGCTTGGAGCGAGGCATGGCAGGAATCCTCATGGGGAAACATCATTTGTCATGACAGGTGAGGCAGAGACGGCTCCCCTCGTTGCTGACGCGCAGGAAAAGTCGGTTTGCCGAGTGGGGATCGTGGCAACTGCTGCACTCCACGTAGGGGATTTCCCCGCCGGGGGCGGCGCGGGCATAGAGCGGCAGGTCACCCCGAGTACGCAGCGCGCTTGGCCCCGCGGAGGAGACCCACCACACGCTGCGGTTATCCACCATTCCCCGGCTAGGCAGGCGGAACTCATCCAGGGACTTGAGGTGACGCGCCGCCCGGGAAGGGGCCTCGTCTTCCTTGCCTTCTTCTTCCCCTCGCCGTTCCCGCCCGCGGGAAAATCCCCGGTAGGGAATACCGAAAGGGTGGTCGGAGTCTGCCGCCATCACGGAAAAGGCCTGATTGGCGTCGTGGCAGGACAGGCAGGCGATGGATTGGGAACCCACTGCGACCTTGTCGCCGAACTGGAGCCGTCCGATGTCGTCATACATGACAAAAGCGTGATTGCCGGGCAGGGAAGGCTGCCAGGCCGGCTGGGCCACCCCCGCGCTGCGCTCCACCGAAGGCCCCACGGGGATTTGAGGCGTATGGCAGAAGACGCAGACCTCTTCGGCATTGACCGCCTCGCGGGCACGGGTCAGATTGTGGGGGGTTCCCCTGATGTCGGCGGCAAACCCCCAGGGTGCTGCC
>Ga0268298_10002979_pt1 | contig 17875 bp, 15 predicted proteins | sample WWTPWeurt_MetaG_FD_194462 | JGI IMG/M metagenome (GOLD analysis project Ga0268298, IMG submission 194462) | Activated sludge microbial communities from WWTP in Nijmegen, Gelderland, Netherland - WWTP Weurt | ecosystem: Engineered > WWTP > Aerobic digester > Activated sludge | place...
CTGATCCTGCAGGGCGAGAAATGCGGCCTGTGCCACGGCGCAGTGGCCTTTCCGCTCACCGAATGCACGCGCTGCCACAGCGTGCCGCGCGGCAGCCCCGAGGCGCTGGCCTTTGGGCGTGGCCTGGTGCTGGGGCCATGAGCCTGTGGCTGCGAGCCGGCTTGATGATGGCAACGGTGGCTATGCCCGGCCTGGCGATGGCCGAGTACGGCGACGTGGTGCTCAATCGCCAGGCCGAGAAGGCGGGCGTGCGGCCCGTGGTCTTCCCGCACTGGTTTCACCGCATCCGCTTCCGCTGCAAGGTGTGCCACAGCGAGCTGGGCTTTCAGATGCGCGCCGGATCGAACGCGGTGTCCATGGCGGACATCATCGATGGGCGCTTCTGCGGCATGTGCCACAACGGCCAGGTGGCCTGGGGTGCCGAGCGCTGCGATCTGTGCCACTCCGGCAAGCGCGGGCTGGCCAGCGGCATCTACGGTGGCAGCGAAACCAAGGGGCCTGGCAAGTGGTGAGCCTGCGCAGCATGACCCTGATCCTCGCCTTGATCAGCTTGCCGGGCCTGTTGGCCGGCTGTGCCAGCCCGCCCACCGTGATGCGCTGGGATGCGGCAGCCGACGACCCAGCGTCCGACGGTCGCGTGTGGCCCGCGCCGCAGACGCTCGAGGTGCCCCGCTACCGCTACCTGGGCCAACTCACCGGCGAGACCAACTTTCGCGCCGCGCAGGCCGATCGCAGCCTGTGGCGCGAGGCCTGGGCGCTGATCGCCGGGCTGGGGCAACGCACGGAGCCACCCACCGAATTGCAGCGGCCCTCGTGTGGCACGGTGGACGCGCGCGGCCGTGTGCTGGTGGGCGACGTGAGCCGCGGCGCGGTGTTCGTCTTCGACGAGGCACAGGGCCAATTGCAGGTGTGGGACCAGGCCGCACCGGGCCAGCGCTTCGTCTCGCCGGTGGGCGTGGGTAGCGCTGCCAATGGCGAGGTGTGGGTGGCCGATGCCGAGCTCGGGCGGGTGTTCCGGCTGGACGGCACCGGTCAACCACTGGGTGAAGTGGGTGCGGGCCTGCTGCAGCGCCCCACCGGGCTGGCGCACGATGCGCGCGGCCGGCGCTGGTTCGTGGCCGACGGCGCTGCGCACGACATCAAGGTATTCGACGAGCAAGGGCGTTTGATCGATCGTTGGGGACGGCGTGGCGACGGGCCTGGCGAATTCAACCTGCCCACGCACCTGGCCTATGCCTCCGGGCGCCTGTGGGTCACCGACGGCCTGAACGCCCGCGTGCAAGCGCTCGACGACCAAGGCCACGCGCTGGACTCGATCGGCCGGCGTGGCCTGTATGTGGGCAACCTGGTGCGCCCCAAGGGTGTGGCGGCGGACGACGAGGGCAATGTCTACATCGTCGAGTCGATGCACGACAACCTGCTGGTGTTCGACGCGCAGAGCCGGCTGCTGCTGGCCTTGGGCGGCACCGGCAAGGACATCGGGCGCTTCTACCTGCCGGCCGGCGTATGGATCGACGGCCGCAACCGCGTGTTCGTGGCCGACATGTTCAACGGCCGGGTGGTGGTGTTCCAGTTTCTCGGGGGCGGCTGATGCGAGCCCTTGCAAGGATGCTGGCGATGCTGATCCTGGGCCTGCTGCTCAGTGGTGGCGCGCAGGCCGCGCGCATCGCCGACATCAGCAACACCCTGCACAACCTCTCGGTCAGCGGGCCGGGCACGCTCAAGGCCAGCAGCGAATCACAGATCTGCGTGTTCTGCCACACGCCGCACCAGGCCGAGGCCGTTCCGCAGGCCCCTCTGTGGAACCGCAAGCTCTCGGGCGCCACCTACACGCCCTACACGTCCAGCTCGATCGAGGCCAACGCCGCCGAGCTGGCGGCCGGGCCGGGTGGCGCGTCCAAGCTGTGCCTGAGCTGTCACGACGGCAGCATGGCCATCGGCAACGTCAACGTTCTCGGTGGCAAGGCCAACGTTTCAATCAACCTGCAAGGCACCGGGCCCGGCGGCACGATGGCGCTGGGTGAGGGCGCGGGCACGGGCTTCACGCGCAACCTGGGCGTGAACCTCAGCAACGACCACCCGATCTCCTTCACGTACGACGCCGCGCTGGCCTCGGCCGATGGCGAGCTGCGCGCGCCCGATGGCAGCAGCGTGGGCACGCGCGTGGCCGGCCAGCCCCGGCCCAGGCTGCCCCTGCAGGACGGCCAGGTGCAGTGCACCACCTGCCACGACCCGCACCTGCGCGAGACCGACACCAGCAAAGGCTCGGGCAAGTTCCTGCGCGCCAACCGCTTCCAGGAGCTGCCGCCCACCGGTGGCAGCTTTGCCGAGAGCGCCGACATCATCTGCCTGGCCTGCCACGACAAGGCTGGCCAGGCCTGGGCCTTCTCGGCCCACGCCAACCCCCTGGTGGCCGACGAGACCTACAACAGCAGCGCCAGCACACTGCGCGGCTTTCCGCTCAATCTGCCGGTTTGGAAGGCGGGCTGCCTCAATTGCCACGACACGCACACCGTGCAAGGCGCGCGCCGCCTGCTTCGCGAAGGCACCGACAGCCTGGCCACGCCCAAGGGCCCGGGCAGCCCGGCGCTCGAGCAGGTCTGCTACAGCTGCCACTCGGCGCTGGGCCAGTCCGCACTCACCAATGTGGCCGCTGTGCCCAACATCAAGGACGACTTCTTGCTGCCCCGGCACATGCCCATCACCGACATCGATCAGGGCGGCCCCGAGGTGCACGACATCGGCACCGGCCCGGGCACCCGGCGCGGCAAGGACGGGGTGGAGTCGACCACCTTGCTCGGCAAGGGCGCGCCGCAGAACCGGCATGTGGAGTGCTCCGACTGCCACAACCCGCACCGCGTGGTGAAGGCGCGCCTGTTCAATGCCGACCCGAGCGCGCCCGACGCCGCTGGCACCCACGACCACACGGCCGGCCACAGCAACCTGGCCTCCGGCGTGCTGCGCGGCGGCACCGGTGTGGAGCCGATCTATGGTGGCGCCAGCTTCGGCAGCGAGCCCATCGGCTTCGACTTCAAGCGTGGCGATGGTGGCGTGGGCGCCAGCACCGCCGTGGGCAGCGCGTGGGTCACGCGCGAGTACCAGGTGTGCCTGAAGTGCCACTCCAACAACGCCTACGACACGCCACCCAACCTGGGCGACAGTGGCGGCGGCACGCCCTCGGGCACCAACGGCCTGGTGCGCTACACCAACCAGGCCATGGAGTTTCAGGCCCCGGTCTCGCACCAGGGGGAGGGCAGCACCGCCAACAGCGGGGCCTTTGCGGGCACGCCGCCGGGGCAGGCCTACAGCGTGAACTTCCAGACCAACAACCACCGCGGCTGGCACCCGGTGCTGGGCGCCACCGGGCGCAGCAATGCCTTGCGCGGCACCGTGAGCGCGGCCTTCCAGGCGCCCTGGGGTGGTGACAGCGACGTGGGCACGCAGACCATGTACTGCAGCGATTGCCATGGCTCCAACACCAGTGGCAACACGGTGGTGCCCGATGGCGGCGAGAACGGCAACCCCTGGGGCCCGCACGGCTCCACCAACAACTTCATCCTCAAGGGCGAGTGGAGCGCGGGCACCGGCACCAACGCGCGCGAGGCAGGGTTCACCGCCAATGCGCTGTGCTTCAAGTGCCACAACCCCAGCAACTATGCAGACCGCAACGGCCTGGGCGGCATCAGCAACCGCAGCACCGGCTTCTACAACAGCAGCAAGGGCAATCTGCACGCCTTCCACACCGACAAGCTGCAGAAGCTGCGCTGCAGCTGGTGCCATGTGGCCGTGCCGCATGGCTGGAAGAACAAGGCGCTGCTCGTCAACCTCAACGACGTGGGCCCCGAGGCGGGCCTGCCCGCCGGCACGCAGGTGAAGAACCGGGTGAGCACGCCCTACACCAATGCGCCCTACTACCTGAACGCGGTGTTGAAGATCCGCACCTTCGCCACCAGCGGCAACTGGTCCGACACCAATTGCGGCTCGGCCGGCGCACCGGGTAATGGCCAGTCCGGCCGCGCCTGGATGCGAGATTCCAGCGAGAACTGCGCCAATCTGCCATGAGCAGCCACCCTGCATTCCACTGGACGGCGGGCGCGCGCAGTGCCCTGCTGGCGCTCGCCTCATTGCGGCTCACCGTGGCCTTGCTGGTGCTGCTGGCCGGCGTGGTGCTCTGGGCCCAGGCCGACACCCGAGTGCCGCCCTGGCTGCTGGCTCTGCCGCAAGCGCTGCTGGCGCTCAACCTGGCGGCGGCGCTGGCCACGCACCCGCGACTGCGCCGGGGCGGTCTGGCCGTGTTCCACATCGCCCTGCTGGGTTGCCTGCTGCTGCTGGCCTGGGGGCGGCTCACGCACGCGGAAGGGCGGGTGGAGCTGACCCAGGGCGCGGCCTTCGATGCCGCGGCGGTGGAGCAGCTCTCGCAAGGCCCCTGGCATGGGCAGCGCCTGCGGCGCGTGCAGTTCGAACAGGGCGCCATCGAGGTGCGCTATGCGCCCGGGCTGAAGCGCGCGCGCACGCTCAGCCAGGTGCACATCACCGACGCCAGCGGCACGCGGGTCGACACCGTGGGCGACGATCATCCGCTGCGCTTGCAGGGCTTTCGCTTCTACACCACGCACAACAAGGGCTTCGCGCCGCTGCTCACCTGGACGGCGCCGGGCCGCAGCCCCGTGACGGGCGCCGTGCACCTGCCGTCCTACCCGCTGTTCGATTGGCAGCAGCAACAGCGCTGGACACCGCCTCATGGCCCCGAGATGCGCCTCTGGTTGCGCCTTCAACAACCATTGAAAGAAGACATGGCCTGGCGCCTGCAGCCCGAGCAGGTGCAGGCCAGCTTGGTGGTGGAGGTGGCTGGCGAGCGTTTCGAGCTGAAGCCCGGCGAGACAGCGAGCGCCGAATTCGGCAGCCTGCGTTACGAGCGCCTGCTGGGCTGGATGGGCTACCGCATCCACTACGACCCCAGCCTGGCTGCCCTGTGGTGGCTGGCCTGCCTGGGCGTGGCGGGCCTGGTCTGGCACCTGTGGCCGCTGATTTTTGGTGACAGCCTCTGGGCCCGCATGGCCTGGCCAGGCTGTGGTGATGGCCTGGCCCAGGGCAGCGAAGGAGGCGGCGAATGAACGGCTTGCCGGTGGAAGTGGCCTGGCTCTGGTCCGGCTGTGGCGCCTGTGTGGCCGCTGCGTTGCGGGCCTGGCAGGTGGCGTTGCGCCCGCACAGCGCAGACGACGCCTGGGGCACGCGCCTGCTGGCCTTGGCCGTGGCCCTGGTGGCGCTCGGCATCGCCCTGCGCTGGCAGCGCTTGGGCCATGGGCCGTTCCTGGACATGTTCGAGATCCTGGCCAGCAGCCTGTTCAGCCTGGGTGGGCTGTTGTTGCTGGCGCAGACGCAATGGCCCGTGTTGCGTCGCGCGGCACCGGTGAGCCTGGGCGTGCTCGCGTTGATGGCCTTGTGGCTGCCCTTCACGGATCCTGTGGATACCTTCTTTCCGCCCACCTACGAGACGCCGGTGCTGTGGTTTCACGTGCTGATGGGCAAGCTGTTCCTGGGTGCAGCACTGGCTGCGCTCGGCCTGGCCGGCGCGCAGTTGCTGCGCGGCCACCTGCGCTTCGTGGAGCGCCTGCCCGGGCCCGTGCTGCTGGACGCGATGGCCTGGCGCCTGATGCAGGTGGCGCTGCTGTTCGAGAGCCTGATGTTGATCGCCGGCGCGCTGTGGGCGCAGGACGCCTGGGGCCGCTGGTGGGCCTGGGACCCGCTGGAGACCTGGGCCTTCGTCACCTGGCTGGCCTTGGTGGCTGCCTTGCACGCGCGCCGCCGCTGGGCCACGGGCCCGCGCCTGGGCGCACTGCTGATCGTGGGTGTGTTCGTGCTGGCCTTCCTCACCTTCTTCGGGGTGCCCTTTGTCAGCGTCGCGCCGCACAAGGGGGCGGTGTGATGGCAGGGGGCGGTGTGATGGGGCAGGCCGGTACCGCCATCACGGGGCCGGGCCGGGCACGGCCATGGTCAGTGCAGCGCCTGTCGGCGGTGGCGCTGTTGGCGCTGGGTGGCCTGCTGGTGGCACCGATGCCGCCGCCGTCCTGGCAGCCGCAGCAGCATGGCCGGGCCCAGCGCGCGGCCGAGTTGCGTCAGCGCTTCGACCAGGCCGTGGTCATGCTGCATGCCCGCCAGTACGAGCACGCCGCGATTGCCCTGCAGCGCGTGCTGCAACTGGCGCCGGGCTTGCCGGAGGCGCACGTGAACATGGGCTTCGCCATGCTCGGCATGCTGCGCGCCCAGGATGCGGCGCTGGCCTTCGATCGGGCGATCACGCTGCAACCCAGACAAGCCAATGCCTACTATGGCCTGGCCATGGCGCTGGAGCAGCAGGGCGATCTGCCTCAGGCGCTCGGCGCCATGCGCAGCTACCTGCATCTGGCTGCGCCCGATGAGCGTTATCGGGCCAAGGCGCGCGCCGCCGTGTGGGAATGGGAGCAGCGACTGGGCCGCCATGGCGCCGCGGGCGCGCCGCTCAAGCCTGGCGCACCTGGGCCCGGATGAAGGGCGCCGCACAGGCCCTTGCGCGATTCCCGGATGCGGGAATGCGCCCGCCTTGGCTTCCTGTGCGCGAGAAGCCCAGGCACGCCCGGCAGACCTCGCTGCAGTGCGCGGCCCGCGCGCAAGGCGCGCTGCGGGGCGCCGTGGCACGGACGATGCTTCGCACAGCGCCACCATGATCCCTTCACCGACCGCGCCCGACCCCGCCGGGCGCCGACACTGGCTGCTGGGCGCGCTGGGCCTGGCCGCTGTGGCCGGCTCGGTGGCTTGGGCGCGGTGGCAGCGCGAGGCCATGGCCGTGGCCGACTGGGCGCAGATCGACCCGCGCGGCCCGCGCTTTGCAGGCCTGCAATTGCGCACACTGGACGATGCGCCGGTGACCCTGGCCATGGACCACGATCGCCTGCGGGTGCTGAACTTCTGGGCCCGCTGGTGTGGCCCCTGCCGGCGCGAGCTGCCGAGCCTGGCCCGCCTGGCCGATCGCCTGGGGGCCGAGGGTCTGGCCGTGCAGGCCGTGGCGCTGGATGACGATGCTTTTGCGCTGCGCGAATACCTGCGCGACCTGCCGCTGCAGGGCTTGGCCACGCTGCGCTGGCCGCCACCGCAGCTGGCGGGCGGCGATGCGCTGGCCAGCCTGCCGCAGACCTGGGTGGTGGGCCGGCGTGGCGACGTGCTGGCACGCATCGGCGGCAGCCGCGACTGGGACGACGGGGCCTGGATGCCGCGCCTGCTGGGCCTGGACCGGCTGGACCGCCAGCGGGGCCTCACGTGAGGCCTTGGCTGCTGCCGGCCTGGCCGAATGCCGAGGCCCGCGCCTGCAAGGCGACGCCGGGGCTGGCAGGGTCCACCGGGCCAGGGCGCCTGGCCGGGGCGGCCCTGTCGCTGCGACAGAAGGGCCTGCTGGGCTTGCTGGCCCTGGTGGCGCTGCTGGCGTGGTTGCTGGCCCTGGTGCTGGCCTACCGGGCGAGCATGGAGCAGGACTTCGACCACCTGGCGCACACGCGGCAAGCGGGCCTGCAGGCGGCCGAGCTGGCGCAGGCCCAGGCGATGGCGCTGAGCGAGCTTGGCAACCAGCTCGGCGCCGTGCAGCCCGGCGCCTTCGACGTGGAGGCGGTCGAGCGCGTGCTGCAGCCGCTGGAGGCGCAGCTTCGTTCGGTGGAAGCCAATGGCCTGGCCGCGTCGGCGGACCGCGCTGCGCTGGAGCAGGCCCACCGCGACTGGCTGGCGCAGCGCGACCGCGTCGGACTGCTCGCCTTGCGCGCCCGGCTGGAGGGCGGCGTGGCCAGCCTGCGCGAGCAGACCCTGGATCGTGAGGCCCTCGCGGCCGCCCAGGTGCTGCGTGTGCACGAGCGGGGGCGGGCGGTGGCGGCCACGCTGGCCGTCAGTGCCGTCACCGGCACCTTGCTGGTGGGCCTGGTGATGGTGTTCTTCTTTGCGCGGCTCAGCGCCGACATCGCCCGCCTGCGCGGCCGCGCGCAGGCCGTGGTGGCCGGCGATCGCCAGGCCGTGCGCAGCATTGCGCGGACTGATGAATTGGGCGAGCTGGGCCAGGCCATCGATTCGATGGTGGCTGCCCTGGCCCGCAGCGAGCAGGGTCTGGAGATCGAGCGGCGCCACCGCTTTCATGCCGAGAAGATGGCCTCGATCGGTGCGCTCGCGGCCGGGGTGCTGCACGAGATCGGCAACCCGATCGCCGCGATCGACGGCCTGGCCCACGCCATGCGCGACGAGCGCGATGCCGGCACGCTGCGCTTCGCCAATGCGCTGTGCGATCCCGATCTCGTCTTGCACGAGACGGCCCGCCTGCGCGACATCACGCGCCGCATCTCGGCCTTGGCGGCACCGCCCTCGCGCGAGGAGATGCTGCTCAACCTCAACGAGCTGGCGGCCAACGCCTTGTTGCTGGCCCGGTTCGACCCGCGCATCCAGGGCATCGCCATCGACGCCCAGCTCGACCCGCAACTGCCGGCCGTGCTCGGCGTGGGTGACCTGCTGCTGCAGCTGCTGCTCAACCTGTTGGTGAATGCGGCCAACGCCACCCGGGCGCCCTTGGGTCGCGTGCCATTGATTCTGGTCAGGACATCGAGCCACGGGGCCCAGGTGAGGGTGACCGTTGCCGATAATGGCACCGGCATGAAAGCAGACACCCTGGCGCGCGCCCTCGACCCGAGCGCCGACCCCACCGCCGACGGCCACCGCGCCGGGCTGGGCCTGCCCATGTGCGTGCACATCGCGCGCCAGCACGCCGGCCGCCTGCGCATCGAATCCACGCCCGATGCCGGCACCAGCGTCACCTTGTCCCTGCCGCAGGCCAGCGCATGAGTTCACTCCAGGTGCTGGTGGTGGACGACGAGCCGGCCATCCGCCAGATCCTCTCGGCCAACCTCACGCGCGCCGGCCATGCGGTCACGCTGGCCAGTGGCGGGCACGAGGCGCTCAAGCGCCTGATGAAGGGCGACGTGGATGTGGCCCTGTGCGACCTGAACATGCCCGACCTCAGCGGCATCGACGTGATCCGCCAGGCCCGCCTGCTCGGCGTGGACACCACCTTCATCCTGATGACGGCCTACTCGTCGGTGGACACCGCGATCGAGGCCATGCGCCTGGGCGCCTTCGATTACATGATCAAGCCGGTGCGCTCGGAGGAGCTGCTGCAGCGCCTGCTGCAGATCGGCGAGCTGCGCGGCCTGCAAGGCGAGAACGACGCGCTGCGCAAACTGGTGGTGGGCTCGGGCTCGGACCTGTGCCCCTCGGTGTCGCCGGCCATGCGCGTGGTCGATCGCCTGGTGGGCAAGGTGGCGCCCACCGACAGCACGGTGCTCATCACCGGCGAGAGCGGCACCGGCAAGGGCGTGGTGGCACGGCGCATCCACCAGCAGAGCCAACGTGCCGCACAGCCCTTCATCCCGGTGAACTGCGGCGCCATCCCCGAGAACCTGATCGAGAGCGAGTTCTTCGGCCACACCAAGGGCGCCTTCACCGGCGCCGACAAGGCGCGCAAGGGGCTGTTCCTCGAGGCCGATCGCGGCACCATTTTTCTTGACGAGATCGGCGAGCTGCCGCTGCCCTTGCAGGTCAAGCTGCTGCACGTGCTCGAGACCAAGGAGATCCGCCCGCTCGGCAGCGAGCAGGTGCGCAAGGTGAACGTGCGCATCGTGGCCGCCACCAACCGCGACTTGCGCGCCATGGCCAGCGAGGGGCGGTTTCGCGAGGACCTGTACTTCCGCCTGTCCGGCTTTCACATCGACGTGCCCGCGCTGCGCGAGCGCCGCGAGGACCTGCGGCCGCTGATGGCCTACCTGCTGCAGCGCGGCGCCGCGCGCTTCGGCCTGTCACCCAGCCCGCAGCCCGATGCCGAGGCCGAGGACATCCTGCTGCAACACGATTGGCCGGGCAATGTGCGCGAGCTCGAGAACGTGCTGCACCGCGCGATGATCCTGTCGGAGGACGGGCGCATCAGCGTGGGCGACCTGCCGCCGCAGCTCACGCCGGTGCTGCCCATGGTTTCGGCCGCCTCGGTCGAGCCTGGCCTGAGCGCAACGCCCGCCAGCGGGCCGCTGCGCGACCAGGTGCGGCGCTTCGAGCTGGCCTTGATCCTGCGCGCCATCGACGATTGCGCGGGCGACCGCCGCGCCGCTGCGCAGCGTCTGGGCATTGGCCTGTCCAGCCTGTACCGCAAGCTCGAAGAGCACGACGGCGAAGGGCGCTGAGCTTCAAGGCGCGGCTGGCAAGCTTCTTGCCTCCTTGAGGGCATGAGCCCCACCCGTCGCCTGTGCCTGCAACTCGCGCTGCCGTGCGCGCTGCTGCCTTGGGCCGGCGCCACGCGGGCGCAGGCCGGCAACGAATGGCGCGAGCTCACGGCACGCGCCGAGGCCGCGTTCCAGACCGGCGACCTGATCGTGGCGATGGGCCTGTTTCGCCGGGCTGCGGATGCCGGCCATGCGCCTGCGCAGGCACGCCTGGCCGACCTGCTGGACGCTGCCGAGCAGGACGAGGAGGCCGTGGCCTGGTATCGCCTCGCCGCTGCGCAGAACGATGCCGACGGCGAGTTCGGCCTGGGCCGCATGCTGGCCCACGGCGAGGGCGTGAAGCGCGACGTGGACGAGGCGCTGAAGTGGTACCGCCGTGCGGTGCAGAAGAATCACGTGCGTGCCATCGAAGCCCTGGCGCGCGCCACGCGCAGCGGTGACCTGGGCCTGGCGCGCAACCCGGCCGAGGCCAACCGGCTCGAGCAGCATGCGCAGGCCCTGCGCGACGCCACCAAGGGGCGCCCATGAGCAGTGCCCGCCGGGCCTGTCGGCCGCCAATGGCTGCGCCCGGGTGGTGGCCATTCTCGTTGGCGGGAATGCCGTGTGCATCCATTGCGCCAGCGCGCCGGCTGTCCCGCAGCGTGCTCGCCGTCTGGCTGTGCGCCCTGGCCGGCCTGGCCCAGGCCGGTGATCCCGGCAAGGGCGGTGTGCTCTACGCCGTGCATTGCGCGGCCTGTCATGGCACGCGCGGCGAGCCGGTGTGGCCCGGCGCGCCGGACTTTCGCCGGCCTGGCGCCTTGCTGAAGACCGACTCGCAGTTTCTCGCGCTGCTCAAGCAGGGGCGTGGGCTGATGCCCGCCTACCTGGCGGTGATGAAGGAGCGCGAGATGCGCGATCTGATGGCCTTCCTGAGGACCCTGAGTTGATGAAGCCCTTGCTTGCCCGCCATGCCGCTGCCTTGATGTGCGTGGCCGCCGCCGTCCTGCCCGCGTGGTCCGCGCCGCCTGCAGCCGCCACCCCAACGAATGGCGTGACGGCCGGCTGGCGCGTGCTCGACAGCTTCGAGGTCGGCCCCCAGGTCTACGTGCGCGCCCTGACACCCGAGCCCGCGCGCGGTGCCATGTGGGTGGGCACCTCGGCCGGCGTGCACGAGGTCGATCTCAAGACGCTCAAGCCGCGCAGCACCTTCACGCGCAAGGACGGCCTGGCCAATGAATACGTGTTCTCGGTGGGCATCGACCATCAGGGCCACAAGTGGTTCGGCACCAATGCCGGTGGCGCCACGCGCTACAAGGACGGGCAGTGGAAGACCTTCTTCCCCATGCACGGCCTGGCCGACTACTGGGTCTACTCGTTCGCCTCGCAGAAGGACGGCACGCTGTGGATCGGCACCTGGGCCGGCGCCAGCCGCGTGGACGCGAAGACCGGCAAGTTCAGCACCTACGTGAAGCAACTGGTCAACGAATGGGTCTACGGCCTGGGTGTGGATTCGAAGGACCGAGTGTGGTTCGGCACCGAGGGTGGCGTCACGGTCTACGACGGCAAGGCCTGGAAGAGCTGGACCCACCGGGACGGCCTGGGCGCGCCCAACGACGACAAGCTGCCGTTCTCCACCAACACCGGCCTGGGCACGCGCACGCGGCATGACCTGACCACCTCGCTCGAAGGTCGTGCCACCTACAACCCGAACTATGTGTTCTCGGTGCTGGTGGCGCCGGACGACACCGTGTGGGTCGGCACCTGGGGCGGCGGTGTGGCGCGCTACGACGGCCAGCGCTGGCACAACCTCAGCAGCCAGCAGGGGCTGGCGGGCAACATCGTCTATGCCATCGCGCGCAGCCCCGACGGCACGCTCTGGTTCGGCACCAACAAGGGCGTGTCGCGCTTCGATGGCAAGGCCTGGCAGAGCATCACCAAACAACACGGCCTGCTCGAGGACAACGTCTACGCGCTGGCCGTGACGCCCAGCGGTGAGGTGTGGGCCGGCACGCGGCGCGGCGTCACGCGCATCGGGCGCTGAGGCGCGCGCCAATCCCGGAACCTCGACTCGGGCAAAGGAGGCCCGCACACATGCAATTCGGACACGGAACAATGGGCTTGCTGATCTTGGCGGCGGCCGGCGTCGTGGTCGGCGCCTACACGCTGGGCAAGCAGGGCTCGGCTGCGCTGGCGGCGGTGGCGGTGCCTGCTGCAGCACCCGCCAGCCCGCTGGACGCCGCCACGGCGGCCGCGGTACACGCCGCGGCCATGCCGCCCGCGCAGGCCACGACCATGCCACCGGGGGCGGCCAGCCCCGTGCCCGCAGCACCCGAGCGGCAGGGCCGCGTGCAGGTGGATCCGAACGCCAAGTTCGTGCACTTCCGCGTGGGCAGCCGCAATGTCAAGGACATCCACAGCGAAGGCCCGCTGCTGTGGGTGGGCACCTCGGGCGGCGTGATCCGCTACAACACCAAGACCGATGACTACAAGCTGTTCGACACGCGCAGCGGCCTGCTGTCCAACGGCGTGTTCCACATCAGCCGGCTCGGTGGCCGCCTGGCGGTGGGCACCTACGGCGGCGGGCTCTCGCTGCTGGACGAGAAGACCGAGCAATGGGAGACCTTCAACATCCCCGACGGCCTGGGCGATGCCTTTGTCTACGACCTGCTCAAGACCGCCAATGGCGATGTCTGGATCGCCACCTGGTCGGGCGTCAACCGCATCAAGGGCGGGCAACTGAAGGACCGCTCGAAGTGGGAGCTGCACACCGTGGAGAGCACGAAAGGAGGCCTGCCCAACGATTGGGTCTACGGGCTGGCCGAAGGCCGGCATGGCGAGGTGTGGCTGGCCACCGAAGGCGGCCTGGCGCGCTTTGCCGGTGGCCAATGGACGCACTGGAACCACGCCCAAGGCCTGGGCGCACCGTACGAGAAGGTGAAGAACGACATCAGCTTCAACAGCGACCCGGCCAAGGTGTCCAGCCACCACGCCCGGCAGAAGCAGGAGATGGGGCTGCAGGGCATCGACACGGCCTACAACCCCAACTACATCGTCTCGCTGGTGGTGGACCGCGAGGGCATCGTCTGGGCCGGCACCTGGGGCGGCGGCCTGTCGCGCTTCGACGGCAAGACCTGGCGGCACTTCACCGTGGCCGAGGGTCTGCCCGGCAACCACGTGTTCATGCTGCACCTGGACCCTTCGGGCCGGCTGTGGATCGGAACCAACAACGGACTGGCCCGGCGCGAAGCCGATGGCCGGTTCGCCGTGCTCACCACGGCCGATGGCCTGTTCTCGAACGCCGTGTTCTCGATGGCGACGGCCGCCGACGGCAGCCTGTGGGTGGGCAGCTTCGGCGGCGTGGCGCATTTGAGCGCCGTGCGCTGACAGCGTATTTCCCGGCCCGCGGCCTGCTCTGTGTCGTGTCAGCCATTCACACAGGAGCACGACATGGACACCCACGGATCTGGCGCCTGGCTTCGAGGGCCTTGGTGGGCCTGGGCCGGCATGGCCGCGCTGTGGCTGGCCCTGTGGAGCGGGCTCGCGCAGGCGGGCGAATCGGGCAAGGGCGCGGCCAGCCCCTCCGGTCACCCAGGTGATCTGGACCAGCAACTCGAGATCGCCTTGCGCAAGGCCGGGTTCACGGGTCGGATCGAATCGAGCCTGCTGGCGCGGCTGGGCCGCCCCATCGACAAGACACTGGCCCACCTGGGCCGCCAGCTGTTCTTCGACCCGATCAGCGGCCTGCATGGCGACAACAGCTGCGCCGGCTGTCATTCACCCAGTGCCGGCTTTGGCGACACGCAGTCCATCGCCATCGGCGTGCAGAGCAATCGCGTCGTCGGACCAGGCCGCGAAGGCCCGCGCAACCAGCGCCGCACGCCCTCGGTGGTGAACACCGTCTTCTACCCGGCGCTGATGTGGAACGGGCGCTTCTCGGCCCCGTCGGGCAGCCCGTTCGACAACTCGGCCGGCTTCAGATTCCCGGCGCCCGAAGGCAGCAGCAAGTTCCCACCCAACGATCCCGTGGTGCGCCACCTGCTGATCGCACAGGCCCACATCCCGCCCACCGAGCTGAACGAGGCTGCAGGATTCACCGGCACCAGGGGCACGCTCGGCCCGCGCTTCGACGCGTTCGACGACGGCCTGGGCAGCCCGGTGCCCGCGCCCGACGCGTCCGGCTCGCGCAACGAGCCGATTCGCGCTGCAGTGGCCCGGCGTCTGAACGACGTGCCCGCCTACCGGCGTCTGTTTGGCGACAGCTTTGCCGATGTGCGCGGCGGTGCGGCCATCACGCCGCTGATGTTTGCGCAGGCGATTGCGGAATTCGAGTTCACGCTGGTGCGTGCCGACGCACCGATCGACCAGTTTGCGCGCGGCCAGCGCGATGCCCTGAGCAGTGCGGAAAAGCGCGGCGCGTTGCTGTTCTTTGGCAAGGCCAATTGCGTGTCTTGCCATGCCGTGGCCGGGCCGTCCAACGAGATGTTCAGCGATTTCCAGAACCGCACGATCGGCGTGCCGCAGATCGCGCCTGTCTTCGGCCCGGGCAAGGGCAACACCATCTTCGATGGCCCCGCGGAAGACGAAGACTTCGGGGCCGAGCAGGTGAGTGGTCAGGCGATGGATCGCTACAAGTTCCGCACCTCGCCCTTGCGCAACGTGGCGCTGCAAGCGGCCTTCTTCCACAACGGTGCCTTCACTCGGCTGGACGACGCAATCCGCCATCACCTCGACGTGCGGGGCTCGGTGCTCAACTACCGGGCGCGCAAGGCCGGCGTGTCGCGCGACCTCGCGCTGCGCCTTGGTCCGATGCAGCCGGTACTTCAAACGTTAGACCCCTTGCTTGCACAGCCACAACGCCTGAGCGAGAGCGAATTCGACGACCTGACGCGCTTCGTGGCCAATGGCCTGCTGGATCGGCGCGCGCGCCCAAGCGCGCTGTGTGCCATGGTGCCTGCTGCGCTGCCGAGTGCATTGCCAGCGCTCAGGTTTCAGGACTGCGAGCACTAGTTGCAGGCAAGCAAGCAAGCCAAGCCGCGCCTGGAGCGCGGCTTTGTTATTTTTGTGCGGCGGCCCTGTATTTTCGAGAGCACTTCCGCCTCTGTGGGAGGCGAGGGGATCGATGCGGAACACAGCGATCTCCAGCCCTTGCAACAGCTGCTGCTGCAATGACATCCCATCGAAAAGGAACCACGCCATGTACAAGACTCTGCTTTCTCTGGCACTGTTCGCCGCGTTCAACGCGACCGCCTCCGTGCCCCAGGGCGCCGTGCCCCTGTCCCTGTCCGCGACGCTTGCCAAGCACGGAGCCGACGACCCCAAGGGTGACGACCGCGGCAAGCATGGCGTGGGCCACGCCAAGCACGGTGCCGACGACCCCAAGGGCGATGACCGCGGCAAGCACGGCGCGGGCCACGCCAAGCACGGTGCCGACGACCCCAAGGGTGACGACCGCGGCAAGCACGGCGTGGGCCACGCCAAGCACGGTGCCGACGACCCCAAGGGCGATGACCGCGGCAAGCACGGCGCGGGCCACGCCTGATCGCCGCCACCCCTGCCCACACCGCCCGCGCACTGCGGGCGGTTTTGATTCCACCTCTGCGGCGGGGCACTCGCGTCCCTGCGATCCACTCCATGTCCGTGATTCGACAAGGCCTTGGCAAGGCGGCGCTGCTGCTGCCCATCGTCAGCATGCTCCTGGATGGCGGCGTGGCCGCCGCCGAGACTGCAGCGGTGGCACCGCCGCAGCGGGTGGAGGTGGCCGGCACGCTGGCCGCAGACGATGGTCGTGACTCGACGGCCTCGCGCATGGTGGTGAATCGTGACGAACTCGCCCGGCATGGCGACAACTCTGTGGTCGATGTCTTGCGCCGCGTGCCCGGCATCACCGTGCTGGGCGGTCAGGGGCGGGCCACCGACATCCGCATGCATGGCCTGGGCAGTGGCTACACCCAGGTGCTGATCAATGGCGAGGCCGTGCCCGGCGGGTTCTCGCTCGAATCCATTTCGCCGGCCCAGATCGAACGCATCGAGATTGCACGTGTGGCCACGGTGGACCTGGATGCGCAGGCCATCGCGGGCACCATCAATGTGGTGCTGCGCCAGGCCATGCGCAAGGCGCAGCGCGAGCTCAAGGCCGTGGTCGGTTCTCGATCGGGACGGGCCACCCTGCAGCTGGACGGGCAGTTCTCCGATCGGCTCGAGGGCGCTTCGTACTCGGTGGGCACCGGCTTCAGTCGCAAGAGCGAGGCCTGGCCGTCCGACATGGTTCAAGAGGGCTTCGGCGCTTCGGGTGCGCCCGAGCTCCAGCGCCTCACCCGGCGCCGCGCCCACGGCATCGCCGACTCGATCAGCCTGATGCCCAAGCTGGCGCCCCAATGGGGTGAGCAGGACAAGCTCAGCCTCGAGGCACTCTTGCGGCACAACCGGTTCAACGACCACAGCGATGACCAGCGCACGACCACGCTGGGGCCCTTGCCGCGCTATTCGTCGGACACGCAGATGCTGCGCCTGGTCACCACGCTCGTCCAGGCGCGGGTGAACTGGACGCATGCCTTCGACAACGGTGGCACGGCGGAGGCTCGGCTCGGCACCAATCACCTGAGGCGAGATTCGGACACTCATTTCGAGGGCCAGGACGAGCACGGGATTCTGGCCATGAACGAACGCGTCAGCTCGGCCACCACCGAGCGCGGGCTCAGCGGCTCGGGCAAGTTCAGGCTCGCGTACCGCGCGGGTCACGCCGTCGCCATCGGTTGGGACGGCGAACGCAGCCAGCGCGACGAAGCGCGCTCGCAGCGTCAGTCCAGCCCCATCGGGCGAACGGTGGTCGACCTCGACGAGGCCTTCCGAACCAGCGTCGACCGACTGGCCGTGTATGCACAGGACGAGTGGGACTGGGACGACACGTTCTCCGCTTACGCGGGCGTGCGCTGGGCGAGCTTGCGCACGCGCACCGATGGGCAGGGGCTCGAAGCGGTCGGCCACCGGTCGGCCGTTCTGAGCCCCGTGCTGCAGGTGTTGTGGAAGCCCCCGGGCCTGCCTGGCGATCAAGTGCGATTCGCATTGAGCAGAACCTACAAGGCCCCGCGCGCGGTGGACCTGACGCCCCGCCGCTTCGTGGCCGTAGACAACACCGCCACCACGCCCAATCTGCAAGGCAATCCGAATCTTCGGCCCGAGCTGGCCTGGGGCATCGACCTCGCCTTCGAGCACGCGCTGCCGCGCAAGGCAGGCTCGATCAACGTCAGCGCCATGGCACGGCGCATCCGCGACGTGACCCTGGATCAACTCACGCTCGACCAGGGCGCCTGGGTCTCGAGCAAGGCCAATGCCGGCTCGGCGCGCGTGCTTGGCCTGGAAGTGGAGTCCAGGCTCAATCTGCGGGCCGCCTGGCCCGCGGCCGCGGACATGGATCTGCGCGCGAGCTTGTCCCGCAATTGGTCGAGCGTGGAGCAGGTGCCGGGCCCGGACAACCGCCTGGACAGTCAGATTCCGCTGAGCGCCCACCTGGGTCTGGACTGGCGCCTGGCCCGGCTGCCGGTGACGGCAGGCGCCAGCCTGGCCTACCGTGGTGCCTTGCGAGCACGCAGTTCGCTGACACAGACCACAGCCGCCAGGGCCTT
>Ga0268298_10002980_pt1 | contig 17873 bp, 9 predicted proteins | sample WWTPWeurt_MetaG_FD_194462 | JGI IMG/M metagenome (GOLD analysis project Ga0268298, IMG submission 194462) | Activated sludge microbial communities from WWTP in Nijmegen, Gelderland, Netherland - WWTP Weurt | ecosystem: Engineered > WWTP > Aerobic digester > Activated sludge | place: Netherlands...
AAGAATTATGTTGAAAGATGCGTCATAAAAGCAATCAAGAATGAGCTTGCTATTTATGCAATACATACCAACCTCGATCATGTGATGGGCGGTGTTAATGCTAAACTTGCTGAGAAACTGGGTTTGCTGAATTGTCGAATTCTTGCACCTAAAAAAGGTTTAGTAACGAAACTCATTACTTTTTGTCCAACCGAACACCTTGAAAAAGTTAGAAGTGCATTGTTTGAAGCAGGGGCAGGAGCTATTGGTGAGTATGATGAATGCAGTTTTACAAGTGAAGGTCGCGGAACTTTTCGTGCTTCTGAGGCTGCAAAACCATTTGTTGGAAAGCACAATGAAAGACATACCGAAGCTGAAGTACGATTAGAAATGATATTTCCTACCTATGCCGAAAAACAGGTTGTAACAGCATTGGTAAAATCGCACCCATATGAAGAGGTAGCATATGACTTACTCTTACTGGCAAACACGAATACAACTATTGGTGCCGGAATGATAGGTGAATTGACTAATGAAATTGCAGAAATGGAAGTTTTATCTCAAGTAAAAGCAACTTTTAAAGTAGGCTGTGTTCGCTATACTAAATTATTGAATAAGGGGGTTAAAAAGATTGCTGTTTGCGGAGGTGCCGGAAGTTTTTTATTGAATGATGCCATAGCTGCTGGAGCTGACATGTTTATTACTTCAGACTATAAATATCACCAGTTTTTTGATGCTGAAAACCGCATTGTTATTGCCGATATAGGACATTATGAAAGCGAACAATTTACAAAAGAGCTTCTATTTGACTTAATTCGGAAAAAATTTAGTACTTTCGCACTCCGTTTAACAAAAATAAACAGCAATCCAATTAATTATCTTTAAGTATCATGTCAAAAACTAAATCAACCGTTTTAGAAAAAGAGATTTCGGTAGAAGAAAAATTACGTGCTCTTTACAATTTGCAGCAAATTGATTCAACCATTGATAAAATCCGCATAGTACGTGGTGAATTGCCATTAGAGGTAAGTGATTTGGAAGACGAAATAATCGGTCTCGAAACGCGTGTTAAAAACATTACTGACGAAGTAAATACTTTTGAAGACGGCATCGTACAAAAGAAAAATGCAATCAAAGAAGCACAAGCTTTAATAAAAAAATACGAAGCTCAACAAGGAAAAGTTCGCAATAACCGCGAATACGATTCTATTACTAAAGAAATTGAATATCAAAATTTAGATATCCAATTGTCGCAAAAAAGAATCAAGGAATTTCAACAAGAAATGACCAGTAAAAATCTGGTATTGGATCAAGCAAAAGAAATTTTAAACGAACGTAAGAAAGATCTTAAAGCTAAGAAGAAAGAGTTGGATGAAATTGTTGCAGAAACCGAAAAGGAAGAGCAATCATTACTTAAGAAATCGAAAAGTTCAGAAGATCATATTGACGACCGTTTACTAAACGCCTATAAAAAAGTACGAAGCAATTCACGAAACGGATTGGCTGTTGTTACTGTTGATCGTGATTCATGTGGAGGTTGCTTCAACAAAATACCACCTCAAACACAAATGGATATTAGAACCCACAAAAAAATTATCGTTTGCGAACATTGTGGACGTATTTTAGTAGATGCAGCTATACTGTAAAAACTAAATAATTTAATCTAATTTAGGGGACGAAAGTCCCCTTTTTTGTTGCTATGAAGAATGCACGGTTACTGATTGTTTTGTTGCTGAATTGTTTAGCAGTTAAGGCACAACAGGAATTTGAATTCACCGCCAATTGCAGGTCTGCTCAAGAAGCAATTTTGCACTTCAAATTTTCAAGCGCTAAAACATTATTGTTAAAGGAGCGAAAAGCAAACCCCAATAACTTAATTCCCTTTTATCTCGATAATTATATTGATTTTTTATCCATCATAATTTCAGAGGAAAAATCGCGCTTTGAATTGGTCAAGGCCAACAAAGACATTCGATTAGAATTAATTGAAAAGGGCAACAAAAAATCACCTTATTATTTGCTTACGCTGGCAGAAATTAACTTGCAATGGGCGTTTGCTCGAATCAAGTTTAACGAATACCTTACAGCAGCACTTGAAGTAAACAGAGCTTATAAAATGCTGGAATTAAATCAACAAAAATTTCCAGATTTTGTGCTCACTAAAAAGTGTTTAGGTTTGTTGCATGCTGCTGTTGGTACCATACCCGATGAATATAAATGGGCAGTAAAATTGTTCGGATTTTCAGGAAGTATAAAACAAGGTGAAGAAGAAGTGAAAGAAGTATTGGAGGCAACTTTGCACCAACCTGAATTTGCGGGTTTTAATTCAGAAACCCAACTTTTATTAAGTGTAATTGATTTAAACCTCGCCGACAACAGTAAGTATGTTGAGAATAGTCTTATTCCAACCTTATCAAAACAAAAGGAATTAAATGTTGTACAATTATTTTGTTATGCAAACAGCTGCTTTAAACTTGGTAAAACCGACGATGGGATTGTTGCTCTTGAAAAGTATAAAATTTCAAAAGACAGTTTCCCTTTTTACTATTTGTATTATTTACTAGGACAAGCTAAACTCAACCGATTAGACGCAGATGCAAATGTTTCGTTAGAAAAATACTTGAAGGGTTTTAAAGGAATAAACTTTATTAAAGCAGCCAACCTTCGTTTAAGCTGGCACTACTTGCTTGCGGGTGACTTGCAAAAATACCGGCTTTACCAACGCAAAATAAAGGAGCAGGGGAGTGCACTTGTTGATGAAGATAAACAAGCCAAACGGGAAAGTGAGCTAAATCAAACACCTACCATTGCTTTATTAAAGGCACGTTTGCTATTTGATGGTGGTTACTATTCAAGAGCGCAAAATGAACTTAAAAAGACAGATAGTCGAAAAATCAAAGCAGTAAAAGATAAACTTGAAATAGTTTATCGATTAGCGCGTATTTACCACAAACAAAATAGTTTAGACTTGGCTATTGCCAATTATGAATTGACCTTACAGAATGGAAGTTCGTATCCTTATTATTTTGCAGCCAATTCAGCGCTGCAATTGGGATTGATTTATGAGTCGCAACACAATATTGGTAAAGCAAAGGAATATTACACCCGATGCTTGAGTTTAAAAGAACATGAATATCAAAACAGCATTTCACAGAAAGCGAAAGCAGGATTAAATCGGCTAGGTAATTAAGATTTAGTCAAGGAATTCAAGAAAGTTATCTGGGAGCTTTCAAGCAAATCATTTTAGGTGCAGACCATTCAAACCTTTCCAATACAATCTAATTAACTTAACAACTCGACATCCTGTTCGATTTGAACAAAAAGTCTACATTTTATTACATTTATTTTTGCTATTCCCTAATAAAACTGTAACCTGAGAGCTCGTTTACTTTTAAAATCGGCTATTTAATAAAAATTCCGGCAGATATTTAAAAAAAGAAAGCAAAATTTGAACGTCTAACTTTAAAATTTATATCAAAAGATTAATAGGACTATGATTGATAAAATCTAAAATAAAAGATTTTTATCCAGCGATTTTTATTGTTTTTAAATAATTTTTTTTGTTAGTTTAAGCATTGTTTGAATTAATTTAAAAATCTCCTATGAATAACTTAACACTAAGAATGAAATTAACTGAATTCCTTCAACGATTACTTTTTAGTTTTTTAATTGGATATTTTTTTATCTTTAAATACCGCCCAAGCTCAACAAGCCTTCCTGACGGCAATACAAATGGAAGAATTAAAAAATGAAATATTAATTGGAATGGGCGATAAGTCAATTCCCTTCGAAGCTACAAAAACCAAAATTGATTTATATTTTACTCAAAAGAAAATTCAACAAGCTGGACAACCTTTTTATGAGGATGATGAAGATGCGAAAATTCAAAGATGGTCATATTATTGGCAATCAAGATGGATACTCGATGTAAATCATCATGGAAGTATTGCAGCTGCACTTGATAAACAAAAATTTTTGTCGACGAACTTTTCTGTATGCAATTCTTCTACAAATGGTTTAAGCTGGAACAAAGAGGGACCGGTACAATCATGTAAACAAGATATCGGAGCTATTGTTAGTGTTGCTGTAGACCTTTTGGATACAAATATTATTTACGCCGGTACCAATAGTGGCGGTCTTTGGAAAAGTATCGATGGTGGAATTGGTTGGATAAACATTACAGATAATAATATTTCTATTCCAAGTTCAGGAACATCAAATGTTAGTATACCAAGTTTGGGTATAACTGCAGTAGCAATATCACCCTTAAGTAGTCCGGGAAATACAATACTTTATGCAGGAACAAGATTGACTGCGTTTACCTATCCTGGATATGAAGGAGGAATTGGCATTTTGAAATCTACAAATGGTGGAATAAGTTGGACATTACTTGAAAATTTAGTTCCTAATCCAACAATCGCAAAAAATGTTGAAGTGATAAAAATTAGCTTTGATGCCGGAATTGAAACTATAATTGCTGCAGGGGGTAAAAATATTTATCGTTCTATAGATGGTGGACTAACTTGGTCAATTTTTCAAAATCCTGCTACTTTTTTATCTGAGTTTATTGACCTTGAGTTTAACCTCAGCAATCCACAATATGTATATGCTTCTACAAAGTTTGCTAGAAATACTATTATAAATACAGGGGAAGGTGCACAATTTTTTGAATCGAATGATAACGGATTTACATGGACGCTTAAGGATGTTCCCGATGCAAATTATAATTCACCTGGCAATTCTATTCCGGGTCATTTTTCTGAAGCCATTGCAATTGATGTAACACCGGCTGATCCAACATTCGTTTACATACATTTTAATAGTGGAGGATCTCCAAGCCATGAAAACTATATTAAAAAAACTACTGGTTTTGCAAATCCTTGGACAATAGTTAAGAACTTTAATTATACTGCATGTGTATTCGGACCTGGGATTGGCATGCCCGGGGATATTTGTGGCTTTGACAGATGGTGTCATGAATTTGAAGTTTCTGATGTAACTTCAAATATATTTTATGTTGGAGGAACTGTTTTATACAAAGGAGTTTTAAATACCACAACCAATGCAATCGTTTGGACTCAAATCACTTATTACAACCCTAGTATTGCAACAACTTGCGAAAATGGTACACATGCTGATATTAGAGAAATTGTACAGATTCCCACCACGAGTAATAGCCCTTATTTGAACAGGGAACGACTTTTTATTGGGAATGATGGAGGAATAGCCAAAACTTGGAATGGAGGAAACTATTTTAGAAATATTAATGGATTTGGATTAGGTATTACACAATTCTATTCCATTGGAAGTTTTGAATCTAATGACGATCTTATTGGTGGTGCCTTTGATAATGGCATTCTTGCCAATCAATCTGGATATTGGTCTCAAAAAGTATCTACTGATGGTGGCTGGACGCAAATGGACTATGAGGATCCAACAATTGCATATGTTGCTGATTATGATAGAATTTTAAAAAGCACAAGCTTTAGTTTTAGTAATGCAATAAACAATGCTTATGCTGGAGGAGTTTTAGGGCGAAAATTTAACATTGACCCGGTTAATCACAAACGATTGTGGTTTGGAAATACAGATCTTTATATGTACGATCCTTCCAACCAAACTTCTGATCACTGGGTAAAAGAAACTGATTTTTTTTCTACCCCTTCAGCAGCACCATATCAATCTACAGTTGGATCAATTGGTGTAGCAGCAAGCAATAACAATAGAATATTTTTAACCTATAATTTTCCGATACTTTGGGGCAATACTCCATATTTAAATCAATATAAATTTTATAGAAGTGATGATGGTGGAGCTACTTGGACTGATAAAACGCTTGGTATAGCCCAATTTTATAATTATTTCAGTGCAACAGATATTGTTGTCGATCCTAATAATGAAAATAGGATTTGGATCTCTTTCAATAGTTATTGTGGACTTCCTGTATATAATCGAGTGATTTATTCTAATGATGGCGGAGATTCATTCAGTGATGTTTCAGTAGGATTGCCTCCTTATCCTGTAAATTGTCTGGCATATAGAAATGGAAGTAATGATGAAATTTATGCTGGAACAGATGCAGGGGTTTACGTATGGAATACATCAATTAACCAATGGGAATGTTTTAATCAAAATCTACCAATAACAATTGTCACTAAAATTGATATTGGCTATTGTAAGAATAAAATTACAATTTCCACCTTTGGCCGTGGAATTTGGCAAGCTCAATTAAATCCTGTCAATTTAAATAATGAATTACACATAACAACAAATCAAACTTGGTCAACAAAATGTTTGGGCACAAACGTAGTGATCGAACCCAATGCTACATTAACAATTGATAAATTTTTATCAATGGCTCCTGGCACAAAAATTACAGTTAAACCTGAGGCCAACTTAGTTATTAATGGAGCTAAACTTACAAATACATGCGAAAACATGTGGAAAGGAATTATTGTTGAAGGTGGAGGTTTGATAGATGTTGATGCAAATGGAACACAAAATGCTATCATTGAGAATGCCCAATATGGAATTGATTTATTAACTGGCAGCAAATACGCTATCGCAAATTGTACATTTAACCGAAATTTTATAGGTGTCCGAAAAACAGGTTATAATTTATGCCTTAACCCAACTACTAAAAACTTCTCAAATGTTATTTTTGATTGCACACAACCATTAAAATTGGGGTACAGCAATCAGTTTCCAATTCCTTCAACATCAGGGTTTGCCGGTATTTACCTTGATCATTCTACCATGACATTAGCCGGCTCTTTTCAGGGCAACAATTATCCTACATTTCAGAATTTAAGTAATGGAATTATATCAATTGAAAGTAGTGCTTACCTGAAAGGGGTATTTAAAGAAATTCACGAAGATGTAGGTTATAATTCCTTAATTGCTAATGCCAATTTACTCGCAAACGGCGTAGGCATAAATGTACAGGGTTCATCATTAAACAGGGCAGTCTGTGTTTTTGGTGGTGTTATAGGTGTACAACATAATTTTTATAACTGTGATTATTCTTTATGCAGTAATGGGACTTCAATTTTAATGCAAGCGAATACCATATTACATTCCAATAATAATAGTATTAGGGCTGTTGGAAATAATATTTCAGTTTATTTCAATTTTTTGAATAATGTAATAGAAGGGAATAGTGGCGGTATTGAGATTTTAAACCCAAATGCCAGTATAAATATTTCAGGAAATACAATTAGTAGTTACTTCTCAATTAACCCATTAATTGAGATTGGTATTGCAAATGGAACTCAATCAAAAGCGATAGAAATAAAAAACAATACATTTTTCTCATTTGGCGAAGGTCAGGGATTAAGATTAACTAAAATAAAAAATGCCAATGTTCATGATAATAATATCAACTTAATTGGTAATGCAAGTCCAGTGTTTTCTTTAAGAGGGATTGAAATAAATAATTGCAGTGGAACTAAACTTAAAGATAATAGCATAATTGGAACCTCAACCCTACTTAGTGATAAACAAGTTGGGATTGCTATTAATAACAGCGTAAATTCAGTTGTTAGATGCAACTATCTTGATCAAACCTCTGAAGCAATTCAAATTAATGGAAGTTGCTATCCAACAGACTTAGTAGCAAATCAATTCAGAAACCACGGAATTGGATTACATTATGACAACTTTGGTAAGTCTGGACCTCAAGATTGGAATGGAAATTATTGGGATCCCGCATCAACCTGTGTGGATTGGCAAGCTAAGCATGATAATATTTCGAATCCGAATTTCGTGCTGAGTTCAAATTTCAAGGTTAATGATTCCAATTGCCCAAATTGTTTCCCAACTAACACCAGCAGTATTGTGCCAACTTGGTTTTTCCCAAATGTGCTTCAAACAGATAAAATTTGTTCAAACATTCCTGATCCTCCTCCTTCTCCTGATCCCATATATGATATCGAACGCCAACGTATTCAGCATTATATTGATTCAATTGTAGCAACCGGTAATTTGGATTTTCAGGAGTATAATGATGAGGTAAACCTCATGGCCGACCGCGAATTATTTGAAAGAATCCAGAATAATCCGGACTTGCAAAACGAGGCATTGTTCAATATTTTTTATACCCAAAGGCTGAACAGTACAATTTATAAATTGGAGCGTATTGAAGAATTAGCTCAAGATGCAATTCTATATTCTTCACCATTGGAGCCTCAATTGGATTCAATTAATCAGCAACTGGAATCAACAATTCAGTTGTTAACAATTGCTGAAGAACAACTTGCCAATAACACCAATCCTGCTGCAATACCTCTTTTACAGAGTAATTTTGAAAGCGCCAGATTACAAGCTTTAATTCTTGAACAACAAGTAGCACAATTAAATGCAGCGATTGTTAATGGTCTAAGTGTAATTATTAACAATGCAAGTTCTGAAAATAAAATTGTTGGAAGTCCTGATCATATTGAACAAAACGAGGCTTTAGTTAATGAAATATATTTTCTAACTGTGGCGCGAGGTATTTACAATATAGATGCTAACCAAGCTAATCAACTTCAAGCAATCGCTCTAGAATGTCCCTATGGTGGAGGCCTATCTGTGTATTTAGCCAGAGCGTTGTATTACTTGATTGATAAAAGCCAAAATTATGATGATGCGGTTTTGTGCCATGAACAAGGATATTCCCGCAAAAAGAAACCAGAAAAAGAAATTATAGCCCCAAAGGTTACACAATCTAAATTAACTGTATTACCCAATCCTGCTGACAATATTATAGAAATTAAATCCCTGGCGGATACACTTATTAAAATGAATTTTGAATTGTATAATTCATTAATGGAAAGTGTCAAAATCATTGAAATTATTGATTTTGCCGGAAGTACTACCATTCCTATATATGACCTACCGCCGGGTATCTATTTTTATAGGGCATCTATCAATAGTAAATTGCATTTCACAAATAAGTTAATCATCATTCACGAATAATTAATTAGAATGAAAACCGGATTTGGGTTGCTATTTTTCACCCTTCTTTTCATAAACTCCTTTTCTCAGGGAATATCGAACCAATGGATATTTGGTTATCAGGGCGGAGGGGGGCATATTTTACTCGATTTTGATTCCTCTATTGTTCAGGTGGATACTTTTCCTGCAAATATAAGTTTTAAGGAAGCCAATTCGAGTATTTGTGATAAAAATGGGAACTTGCTTTTTTTTACGAATGGCATTTGCATTGGAAACAAATTACTTGATACGATGCAAAACGGAGGAGGCCTTGGCCCCGGTAAATTTGCAAATACCTGGAAACTTTGGGGCTCCCCATTAAGCCAAGCTGCATTGATAATTCCCTTTCCGGCTGATTCAAATAAATATTATCTTTTTCATGTAACAGCAACTGAGAAAAACAATGGCGATTTGCTTCCTCCCCATCAATTGTTGGAGACTATTGTTGACATGAGTCTGGATAGTGGAAGAGGCGCGGTAACCTTAAAAAACTATACCGTTTTATCAGACACTATCATGTATGGCAAAATTACAGCCTGCAAACATGCAAATGGACGCGACTGGTGGGTTATTTGTCACCGTACCCGTAGTACTCAATTTTATAAATTACTGATTACACCGCAGGGGATTCTGGGTCCATTTGCGCAAAATATTGGTAGTCCTTTTTATGAGGGCATATTTGGCCAAACTGTGTTTTCACCGGATGGTACGCATTATGCGTATTACAATCTGCAAGATGGAATCCACATACTTGATTTTGACCGATGCACAGGTGATTTTTATAATCCCCGGCACTTCACTACACTCGATAGTGGCTTTATATCCAGCGTAGCCATTTCGCCCAATTCAAGGTATCTTTATGCTTCTAACTTTCTCCGAGTGTATCAATTTGATTTGCAGGCAGCCAATATTCAGGGGTCAATGGATACGGTTGCTGTTTACGATGGATTTTCATCCCCTCAACCACCATTTTATACGCAATTTTATTTGGCACAATTAGCTGCAGATGGAAAGATTTACCTAAGCTCTCCAGGAGGAGTAAAGCATCTCCATGTGATAAATTATCCGGATAGTGCTAACAATGCATGCGGTTTTGTTCAACACAGTCTTTTCCTTAAGGCATATAATGCAGGGTCCATTCCCAATCTTCCAAATTATTTTTTAGGCCCCTTGTCAGGAAGTATTTGTGATACATTGAATATGGGTAATCAGGAAACAGTAGTTAAACAACTGAATTTGCGAATTGCTCCAAATCCTGTTCAAGATATTCTCTACATAAAGTATACTCCACAGAGCACATCCTTAACGCTCAAGATTTATGATATGAATGGTAAAAAAGTCCAGCACTCAAAATTACCACCCTGGAGCCAAATTCAAAGTTTTGATGTAAGCAATTTTAAGGATGGAATATATCAGGTGAAAATATCTTCGAATAAAGAATTAGGTTCAATTAAATTTTTAAAAATTAAGGAATGAGCAATTGCTCTGATAATTTAATTTAGACCTCATCATTCACATTTTAGCTATGTCCGGTCTTGCGTAAGATTTAAGATAAGATATGTTTGTTTTATTTAACATCCCATCTTTTAACTTTTTATTCCATTCTAATAATTTTTGTTAGTTTGCAATAAAAAATTAGCTTCATCAAATAGCTTCACAAATGTATGAAAACACTAGCAATTTGAAAGAAACTATACAAAATATCAATTAACTACTAACAAGTCAGAAAGTATTAGTATGCCAGCTAATTACTGCGCACTCTCGTATTCAAATTGTAGTTTGCTCAAATTACGGTATAAACCATTTTGTTTTTCAATCAAATTTGAATGTGTTCCCGATTCAACAACTTCTCCTTTGTCGATTACAATAATAGAATCAGCATTTCTGATGGTTGATAGTCGGTGCGCAATTACAAAGGAAGTTCGCCCTATCATTAATTTATCCAAAGCTTCTTGCACCAAACGCTCCGATTCTGAATCCAAAGAACTAGTTGCTTCATCTAAAATTAATATGGCCGGATTTTTTAATACAGCACGTGCAATGGCTACACGCTGACGCTGGCCACCACTTAGTTTAATTCCACGCTCTCCAACAATGGTATCATAACCTTCAGGAAAACCGCTAATAAATTCATGTGCATTTGCTTTTTTTGCCGCTTCTATTATTTCTTCCATGCTTGCATCCGGTTTTCCATAAGCAATGTTTTCGCGAATAGTTCCTCCAAATAGCAAAACGTCTTGTGGAACAATTGCCATGTTGTTTCGCAAATCTGTTAATGTGTATTCCGAGCTCATTTTTTCATCAAAATAAATACTTCCGGAATTCGGTTCATAGAATCGTAATATCAATGCAGTGATGGTTGATTTACCTGAACCACTCGGTCCAACAAATGCAATGGTTTGACCTTTTTTAGCTTCAAAAGAGATTTTTTTCAATACTTCAACTTCTTTACGAGAAGGATAAGTGAACTGAACATTATCAAACCGTACATTTCCTTCTAATCGCTTAAATGGTAGCACACTAAAATTTTTGGTTTCCGGAAGCGATATGCGCTCACTGGGTTCATCCAAAATTTCCATCACTCTTTCGGTTGCCCCAATTGCTTTTTGAATTTGCGCATATTGTTCGGCAATACCACCTATGGATGCACCAACAAAAACGGTGTACAACATAAATTGAATCATATCGCCATGCGATAACAAGCCTTCACTTTCGAGTTTAACGGCAAACCATATCAGCAAAATGATTGCCCCAAATAGGCAAAAAATAATGAATGAAAAAAAGGCTCCACGTGCTTTACCGCCAGTAATCGCTAAGGATTTAATTTCTTCACTTTTTTTGGTATAGCGCAATAATTCAAAAAATTCGTTCGCGAATGACTTAACATTGGCAATGCCTTGCATTGTTTCTTCCACAATTACATTGCTCTCAGCAATTTTATCTTGTACTTTTTTAGAAAATCCGCGAATATAGCGCCCAAAAAATACGGCAATAATTGCAACTACCGGAACTATAGCCAACATTAAAAAGGCAAGCTTAAGTGAAGTAAAAAAAAGCGCAATAATTCCTCCTACAATAATTATAAACTGACGCAAGAATTCAGCAATGCTCGTAGTAAATGTATCACCAATTTGAGCCAAGTCGGCCGACATGCGGCTGTTTATTTCACCTACTCTTCTTTGCGCGAAAAACGACATAGGCATTTGTATTAAATGTGCATAGGTTGCTTTGCGGATGGCCAACAACATATTTTCGGTAACCTGTACAAACAATACCACTCTGAAAAAAGAAAAAATGGCTTGCAAGCCAAACAATACAAGTAGTTTGAGGCCCATCTCATTTATTTTGTCGAGCGATATTTGGCTTGAATCAACCAGTAAGCCCATGAAGCGTGGAAAAACAATGGCTGTTATTCCGGTTAGTACCAAAAATACCAATCCTAAAAGGAAGCGCCATTTATACGGACCTATGTAATAAAATAAGCGGACAGCTTTTTTTAATGACGATTTCGAAATTTTTACCTTGGGAAGACCTTTGTCTTCAGCCGAACTAAATCCACCTTTGCGAGCCATACAACAATTAAAATTTCTGCGAAGGTAATAAGACTAGTCGAAATTTTATAGATAAAATGCTTGTAAATAAAGGAGTTCCTTTATTTTATTCGGATACATATATTTTTCGGCTCAGTAAAAAAATCCAGTGCTTCAAATCCTCCTTCGCGTCCTACACCTGAATTCTTAACTCCACCAAATGGGGTTCTTAAATCGCGCAACAACCAACAATTTACCCATACAATTCCCGCATGTAAAGCTTGTGCAAATTTATGGGTGCGTGTTAAATTCTCTGTCCAAACTACAGCTGCAAGACCATAATTGGTACTGTTAGCATACAGCAACACTTCTTCTTCTGTATCAAAAGGTGTGATACTTACCACCGGTCCAAAAATTTCTTCTTGATTGGTGCGGCAGTTATAAGGCAATCCTTCAATAATAGTAGGTGCCATAAACCATCCATCAGCACAATCGCCATCAAGCTTTATCGCATTACCGCCACAAAGTACTTGTCCTCCTTCTTGTTTTGCTAATTCAACGTAACTAATTATTTTTTCTAAATGTTGTTTACTTACCACAGCGCCCATTTTGCTGCTTTCTAAGGCTGGATTTTCGACTTGTAATTTTTTAGTTTTTGCAACAAAGTCAGTTTTAAACTTTTCATAAATGCTACGTTCTACAAAAATTCGAGAGCCACACAAGCATATCTGACCTTGATTTGCAAAGGAACTTCTTACCGTTGTTTTAAGCATTTCGTCATAATTGCAATCTGCAAAAATGACAACCGGATTTTTACCACCTAATTCAAGCGATAACTTTTTAAACATAGGAGCTGCAACGCGAGCTATATCTGCTCCAGTTTTGGTACCACCGGTAAACGAAATTACCGGTATTTTTGGATGTGCTGTTATAGCTGCACCTACTTTATGTCCGAATCCATGCACAATGTTTAACACTCCTTTGGGAAGTCCAGCTTCAATGCATAATTCAGAAAGTAGAAAAGCAGTAGTAGGAGTTATTTCGGATGGTTTTGCTACCACACAATTTCCAGCTGCTAAAGCAGGAGCAATTTTCCAGGTAAAAAGATAGAGAGGAAGATTCCAGGGAGAAATACATCCGGCAACACCAATGGGATTTCGCAAAGTATAGTTAATGGCGGTATCTTCCATTGCGTGCGCATTCGATGCATAATGTAAAATTGCAGTTCCATAAAAGCGAAAATTTGCTGCTGCCCTGGGTATGTCCATACTACGCGCCAATGAAATCGGTTTCCCATTGTCTACTGATTCAGCTTTGCAAAGCTTTTCCAAATTTTTTTCTATTAACTCTGCAATTTGAACCAAAATTTTTGAACGCTTTTCAACCGGTGTTGTGCTCCATAGTGGAAATGCCTCTATCGCAGCAGATGTTGCCAATTCTACATCCTGCTCATCAGAATCAGGAATTAATGCATAAACTTTACCGGTAGATGGATTATAATTGTCAATATAATTAGATGATATTGGAGCAACTAATTCGCCATTGATATAATTTTTTAAGACAAGTAAATCAGTTTTTTGAATACTTGTTTTTAGTGTAAAAGTGGCTTCTTTTTGCATGCGGATAGATTTTCCGGCTAAGGTACACATTTCTGTTAAAATTCGTTAAGCCAAAAGCTCCCAATAAGCTTATCGTTACATTTGTTTTGCACAAAGCCACCCGATAATTCAAGAAGGTAGGTTTAGCTGCAATAAAGGTTCATAAAACGCGTTGAAGTACCTATAAAAATAGCATGAATAAAAAGTACCTATTGTGGTTAAGCATGTTTGTGTGCATTGCACTGATTGGATTAATTTCTATTCAGGTTTATTGGATAAAAAGTGCGCTTGAAATAAAGGAACATCATTTTGATTTTGCTGTAAATGAAGCATTAAAGGGTGTTGTGGCCCGTATGGAAAAAAAATCGACTGCAGATAAAATTACCCGAAAATTTGCATTACGAAAACAAGGTGTTAGTTGGCTTGCACCCTATACCAAAGACGCAAAATCAAAGGGAGCTGATTTTAAAAAATACGATACACATATCTACGAAGAATTGCAATTGGATTCCGGAGAGGCTACCTTAAAGAAAACCAAGCAAAATTCTTTTACATCCGATTCACTGCTATCGGATGAATTAACTTCTGAGTTGACTAGGAAAATTAAATCTGGATTAACCCTTGGAAATAAGGATAGCACAGAATTGATACATGATTGGATGAACCATAAATCGGAAGTTGTAAACAATGTATTCGATGAATTTGTGAGTGTAAACATTTACAACAACTACGATGAAAAGGTGGATACAGTAATCCTTGATTCAATTTTGGCTACTGAACTAAAGGAAAAAAACATCCATGCAAGTTACCTGTATGGTGTGTTAAAAAATAAAGGCAATTACTTTTCAAAAGGTGTTTTGGAAAAAGATAAGAACAATATTCTGCAATCTAAGTTTCAAGTGAATCTTGCGCCTGACAATATGTTTATTCCTGCTAAGTATTTATCGATTTATTTTCCGAATCAAAAAAATTATATCATCAGCAATTTGTGGTTTTTGTTTGTTGGTTCCGGTTTGTTAGTACTTACCTTGATTCTTGCATTTTACTACACAATTTCAACCATTTTTAAACAGAAAAAATTATCGGTTATTAAGAATGATTTCATCAGTAATATGACACATGAGTTTAAAACTCCAATATCTACTATTTCATTAGCATGTGAAGTTCTCAACGATACGGGTTTTGAAAAAACCAAAGATCAAACTCAAAACTATATTCGTGTTATCAGTGAAGAGAACAAAAGGCTTAGTTTGCTTGTTGAAAATGTATTGCAAATCTCAATACTTGAAAAAGGGGAGTTTAAACTTAAAATTCAGACGGTTGATTTGCATCAATTGATTGAACAAGCAATAGCAAATACCAAATTGCAGTTGGAGAAGCGAGGTGGAGAAATTTTTACCGATTTGCAAGCACAAACTCCTGAGATGGAAGGAGACAGAGTTCATTTAAGCAATATTTTATTCAACCTAATTGATAATGCATTAAAGTACACAACAGAAAAGCCTAAAATTATTATTCGTACGGCAAATGAGAAGGACGGTGTACATTTATCAATACAGGATAATGGAATAGGTATAAGCAAAGAAAATCAATTGAAAATTTTTGAACCGCTTTTTAGAGTGAGTACCGGAAATGTGCACAACGTAAAGGGATTTGGCTTAGGGTTAAATTATGTTAAAGCCGTAATTGAAAAGCACGGTGGCACAATTCATGTTGAAAGTTCAATCGGAAAAGGAAGTAAATTCAATATTATCATACCCAAATATAAAAACCCTAAATAATCATGGCTAAAACAATCGCAAACATCCTACTCGTTGAAGACGACACAAATTTGGGAACTTTGTTAACGGAGTACTTAAATGCTAAAGGATATCAAACTCACTTAGCAGTAAATGGTCAAGAAGGATACACTAAATTTTTATCCTCGAAATACGACATCTGTTTATTGGACATCATGATGCCATTAAAGGATGGAATAACACTCGCAAAAGAGATAAGAGCAATAAACTCTACAGTGCCCATTATTTTTTTAACAGCTAAATCCATGAAGGAAGATACCATTGAAGGATTTATGGCAGGCGCTGATGACTACCTTACCAAACCTTTTAGCATGGAAGAACTGTTGGTGCGCATCAATGCTATCCTACGCCGCACAGCAAATTCAGTAAATAAAACCGAAATTCCAGCTGAATTCAAAGTTGGCGAATATACATTCCATACCCAAAATTTTATGTTGGAACGAAAAGGGAAGTCGCAAAAGCTTACTTCTAAAGAAGCAAATTTATTGCAACTGCTCTGTATGCATAAAAACGATATTCTTGACCGATCATTTGCTTTAAAAACAATTTGGCTTGATGATTCTTATTTTAATTCGCGTAGTATGGATGTATACATAGCCAAATTACGTAAGTACTTAAAAGACGATAGCACTATTGAAATAATAAATATTCATGGTAAAGGTTTTAAATTGCTTGCCGCTTAAAGCAGATTATTAAACTCGTACAAGTTGAAAATTCTGAAGTGTATAAATGCTTCAGAATTTTTTTTGAATATTAATTACAGGAATTTCCTGCACTTTTTGCCTTAGCTAATTTTGAATGCTTTTTTACATAATCTGAATGCGCAAGGAATTCTAATTTTATTTTCACGCTTAGTTATTGTGAAATTACGTTTAATCAATAGTGATAGTGTATTCAGCCATTGTTTAAGCGTTGCAGCAAAGAAATAGTAAACTAGTAACTTCTTATTTACATATCCATTAAATCCTATTTATCAAAATGCGAAGGAGTTAGTTTGTTTCACAATTAAAAGCACGCTTTTTAATTCAAAAATTTTAACTTCACCCAACTAATTTTGAAGAACTAATTTATGGCATTACTTCATTCTATAATGAGTTGGGTAATGAAACAACGCATTCACCAGATTGAGTTGTTTGTGAAGTATCCGCACGAGGTACAACTCGAATGGTTTCGAAAACTGATACATACAGCCAAGTATACCGAGTTTGGTCGTATGTACGATTTTAATTCTATATCAACCATACAACAATTTAAAGAACGAGTTCCAATTCGTAATTACGATAGTTTTAAGCCTTTTATTGACCGTGTTAGAAGCGGAGAACAAAATGTAATTTGGAATACACCTATACGTTGGTTTGCTAAATCAAGTGGTACCACCTCCGGAAAAAGTAAGTTCATACCCGTTAGTGATGAATCTCTTGCCGAATGCCATTTTAAAGCAGGAAAAGACATGCTTTCAATTTACTGTAACAACAATCCCAATAGTCAGTTATTTAGTGGAAAGTCGCTTACTGTGGGTGGAAGTCATCAAATTAATCAATTGAACTCCGACTCTTTTCAAGGCGATTTATCTGCCATTCTCATGCAAAACTTACCGTTTTGGGCGCAGTTTGTAACCACTCCTAATTTGAGTATTGCATTAATGGATGATTGGGAAAGTAAAATTGAACGAATGGCGCGTGCTACCATGACCGAAAATGTAACAAGTCTTGCAGGGGTTCCATCCTGGACACTTTTACTTGTAAAGCACGTTCTTAAACTCAGCAATAAGCAATATCTTACTGAAGTTTGGCCGAATCTCGAATTGTTCTTTCATGGAGGTGTTAGCTTTATTCCCTATCGCGACCAGTTTAAAGAGCTGATTCCATCCACCTACATGAATTACTTTGAAACCTACAATGCGAGTGAAGGTTTTTTTGGATTGCAAGATCAATCAAACAGTGATGAATTATTATTGATGTTGGATTACGGAGTTTTTTATGAGTTTTTAC
>Ga0268298_10002981_pt1 | contig 17865 bp, 15 predicted proteins | sample WWTPWeurt_MetaG_FD_194462 | JGI IMG/M metagenome (GOLD analysis project Ga0268298, IMG submission 194462) | Activated sludge microbial communities from WWTP in Nijmegen, Gelderland, Netherland - WWTP Weurt | ecosystem: Engineered > WWTP > Aerobic digester > Activated sludge | place...
GTTGATGCGATATCTGGTATCGGCTTATTGCAAGACTATACAGCCAACGACCTTACGCAAAACGTGACTGGCCTGTCGGGCAGCACTACCTATTTTTTTGCCGTTGTTGTCCGAGACACGACGGGTAATAAGACAATCTATCCGGTCGCGAGTCAAATGACTCTCGATATAAATGCCCCGTCTCTTGGCGCTGCGATTTCTTTCAGCAACGTACTCGAAACCAGTTTGACAGTAAGCTGGGGAGCCGCCATCGATACGGTGACGGCACAGGCTGCGCTCGAATACCGCCTTGTTCAGGCAACCTCTAGCACTGCCATTGACACCATTGCTGAGGTTGATGCTATTTCAGGTGGCAATCTATTGCAGGATTATACGGCAAATGATATCGCACAAAATGTCACAGGTCTGACTATGGGGACCACATATTTCTTTGCGGCGGTAGTCCGGGATGCCGCTGGGAACAAAACGTTATATGCGCCCACCAGCCAAGCCCTACCAGATCTGACGCCACCAACAATTGGAACCGAAATTTCTTTCACCAATGTAGGCGGCACAAATGTAACAGTAAACTGGGGCGCGGCTAGCGATGCGGGCACTGTGCAGATGAACCTGCAATATCGGCTTGTCAAAGGTTTGACGAGCGCAGCCGTCGATACTATTGCAGAAGTTGATGCTATTTCGGGTGGCAATCTACTGCAAGATTACACCGCGAATGACACAACGCAAACTGCAACAGGTTTAACGGGACTTACTAGCTATTATTTCGCGGTCGTCGTGCGGGATGCAGCCGGTAACAAATCCCTTTATACTATTGCCAGCCAGACAACTATAGAAGGGGATTCGCCAACTATTGGCACAGCGATTTTTTTCACCGCGGTGACCGACACAACGCTGACTGTCAACTGGGGTGCTGCCCTCGATGCGGTGACAGCTCAGCCAAATCTGCAGTATAGACTCGTGAAGCATGTAGGCAGCACAGCAATTGACACAATTGCCGAAGTTGATGCAATTGTAGGCGCCAATCTACTGCAAGATTATTCATCAAATGACTTATCGGAAACCGTGACTGGCTTAACCGCTGGTGCGACCTTCTACTTTGCAGTCGTTGTCAGAGACGAAGCAGGTAACAAAGCGATTTATGCGCCCAGAATGCGGTATACGTGGACGCAGAGAACAATGCCTAGTTCACAGAATTGGTTTCAGATCGCTTTTGGCAACGGCAATTTTGTAGCCATAGGGGGTACAGCCTGCGCAACCTCTTCCGATGGAAATAACTGGACCGCCGGCGCAATGCCTGCAGGTGGTAGCTGGTCAAGACCAACTTACGGAAACGGTGTGTTCGTGTCTGTCGCATTTTCGGGCAATGATGCTGCTACTTCTGCCGACGGGTTGAACTGGACAGGGCAAACCATGCCTTCTGGCACCTGGTCTAACGTTGCATTCGGCAACGGGACATTCGTGGCAATTTCTCAAGGTTCTGCGGCTGCAGCCACGTCTGTTGACGGTGTTACCTGGGTAGCACGTACGCTGCCTAGTTCCCAAAGTTGGAAGCAATTAATTTTCGCCAATGGTATCTTCTTGGCAATATCGGGCGTAACCAGTAATGCAGCAGCGACCTCGGTGGACGGCATAACTTGGACAGCACAAACGATGCCCTACTCAGCAAATTGGAGCGGCATCGCATATGGCAATGGTACTTTTGTTGCTATCGCGAACGCCACCGCAAATGCTGCGACTTCACCAGATGGTACAAACTGGACAGGGATGATCCTGCCGTCTGCGCAGAACTGGCAGTCCATTGCGTTTGGCAATGGCATTTTCGTTGTCAACCCGGTTGGCGCACCGACTGGTCTGACATCACCCAACGGATTAACTTGGACAAGCCGCGTTCTATCGAGCTCGGATTCATGGCGGTCGGTCGCGTTTGGGAACGGAATTTTTGCAGCCGTGGCCAGCGGGCCGACGACGATCGCGGCGACATTGCCTTAAGACAATGCGACAACAAGCGCACCAAAATTGGCCCCAAGGGCGGCGCTGGAATGAGCAATTTTGCCAGCATCGATGCGACGACAGGTGTGGGATTAGAGTACTAATGATGAAAGAATCGTGGCAGAAGGTGGCGGTTGCGGGAGAGTTACTCTTAGAAGATGAATCGTACACAGGCACGTTTGCGCTGAGCCTTGGGCTCCAGACGCGGCAAGAGATTGCGATCAGCGTTCGCTTTTCGTAGGCGAGGCGAGGTTTCTATGAAATGCAAAACACAGATGAAACAACGAAGAATATTCGCGTGTTCCCTAAGCACGGTGGCCCTGTTTGTCAGTCTGCAGTGCAAGGGCTTTGGTGATTTTTGGGACAAGCCTCGGGAAAAAAATCAAGATGAAACGATAGGTGCGATACCAGACATCACACCGCCGACGACACCGGGTTCACCAGTGGCAAATCCAGGAGGCTCGAGCCAGATCAATCTATCGTGGTCTGCAGCAAGCGATAACGTCACAACGCCGGGCTCACTGGTCTATGAAATCTGTCAGAGCACCACGCCTGGTGTCTGTAATGTTTTTGCGGTGACCTTTGCCTCTGCAGCGGGCGCAACGACGTATAGTCCGACGTCACTTTCTGCATTAACCACTTACTATTACCGTATTCGAGCCCGAGATGCGACGGGAAACACCGGCACAGAAACGGCAGAAATTTCTGCCACGACGTCAGCTACAGGGACCGTAAACACGCCGACCTTTAGTCCGGTCGCAGGTACATTCAGTTCTGCCCCGAATATTACCATCAGCTCTGCCACCGTCGGTGCTACAATCTGCTATACGACAACCGCGACGACGCCCGTTTGTGACGCGACGCCCTCATGTATTGGCGGTAGTCTTCTTTATACGGCTCCCTTTTTTCTGCCGACAACAGCGACGATCGAAGCTATTGCCTGCAAGAACGGCGAAACCGATTCTTCAGTGGCGACAGGCCTGTTTACAATTGATATGGCACCGGTCGCAGGGTCTGCTATTTCATTTGCGAGCGTAACGGCAACTACACTCAGTGTGAATTGGGGCGCGGCCACAGATGACATCACCCCGCTCGCAAGCCTTGAATACAAGGTGGTCAAAGACGATGCCACGGCTGCAAATATCGATACAGTTGCCGAAGCCGATGCCAAAAGCGGCGGAGACTTATTGCAAGACTGGACTGCCAATATCACCACGAAAGCAATTACCGGTCTGACAGGGTCTACGACCTACTTCTTTGCCGTTCTGGTGCGCGACGCTGTGGGCAACAAAACATTGTATGCTCCGGCAACGCAAACAACCTCTTCACCGGCAGGTTCAAACTGGACAACGCAAACACTATCAGCGTCGGCCAACTGGCGATCTGCCACGTTCGGCAACGGCATGTTTGTCGCGGTCGCCGACGGCGGCACAAATGCGACATCTTCACCCGACGGCATAACATGGACGCAGCGATTGTTGCCCACGAGCGCATCCTGGAGCTCAGTCACGTTTGGTAATAATTTATTTGTCGCCGTAGCCAAAGGGCCGAGCACGGCCGCTGCCGTATCGAGCAACGGCACCACCTGGACGGCTGCGACACTGCCCCAATCACTCAACTGGAGTTCGGTCGCCTACGGCAATGGTCTATTCGTAGCGGTGGCTCTCGGGCCGACAGCTGTGGCCGCAACCTCGCCCGACGGAATCACATGGACTCAGCGTGCGATGCCATCATCAGCCACTTGGCGCTCGATTGCGTACGGCAACAGCGTCTTCGTCGCAATTACCAATGGCCTGCCCGCAGCGACCTCTGCTGACGGAATCACGTGGACCGCGCAGACTATGGCAGGCGTCGCCGAGTTTATTCTTTTTGCCAACGGAATTTTTGTCACCGTACCATATGGTGGCGCCAATGCCCAGACTTCTTCTGACGGCATCAGCTGGGCATTGCATGCGCTACCGTCTTCGGGAACTTGGAAATCAGTCGCCTATGGCAACGGCACTTTTGTCGCGGTTGCCGATATTGGGGCCAATGGGGCTAGGTCGACCGACGGCATTAACTGGGTGACGCAAGCTCTGCCTCAAACCTCGTTAACGTCAATTACGTATGGAAACGGTTTGTTCGTCGCGCTGAAATATGCCTCGGCCGCTGCGATTACTGCCCCATAAAGAGAAACTCCATAACCTTAAGGTCGGTGGGCGCCATTGCCGTCTCAGACACAACGCGCTTGCGCCGTTGTGGCGCCTAGACACGCTGACTCATGCGCACGCAAGTCTACGCCGGCGAGGCACTCGCCCGTTACGGTTTTCCCGGCGGGCATCCGTTCAGCACCAAACGCTTCGGCGCGTTTTATGACGAGTTTCTTAAACGTGATTTGCCGAAGCGCAGCACTGTGGTCAATCCTCATGAGGGCGACCCGCAGATTCTCGCGAGCTACCATAGCAGCGCGTACATCGAACTCGTGCGCCGATCGTCTGAACAGGGCTTTGGCCTGCTCGACCGCGGTGACACGCCGGCTTTTCCCGGTTGTTTCGACGCCGCGCTCACCGTATGCGCGACAGCGCTCGCGGCGGCAGATGCAATCATGGCGGGTGAAACCGAAGCGGCGTTTGTGCCGATTGCCGGGCTGCACCATGCGCGGCGCGACACGGCGGGCGGCTTTTGTATCTTTAACGATGCCGGCATCGTGATCGAAAAGCTTTTCTCGCGGGGGAAAATCCACCGCATTGCCTACGTCGATATCGACGCGCACCACGGCGATGGTGTCTTCTACGATTTCGAGTCGAACCCCGGGCTCATTTTCGCCGACATGCACCAGCAATACATCTACCCCGGTACTGGCGATGCGCACGAGACCGGTGTTGGCGCGGCCGCGGGCGTGAAGCTGAATCTGCCGATGCGTGCGGGTTCGAACGATGAGGATTTCAACCGAGCCTGGGGCCGGGTCGTGGAGCATCTGCGCGCTCACAAACCGGAGTTCATCATCTTGCAATGCGGCGCCGACTCGATTGCCGGCGACCCGCTGACCGGTATGGAGTATTCGCCTGTGTCGTTTACCCGGGCGGCGCGCGACCTGGCGGCAATCGCGCGGGAGTTCGCGGGTGGGCGGCTGCTCGCCTTGGGTGGGGGTGGTTATAACCTCAGTAACATCGCTGCAGGGTGGAATAACGTGGTTCAGGGTTTAGTCGAGGCGTAGTTCGGTGTCTATGGTTTTCTCCAAACGCGGAAATTTACGGTAGAAGAGCAGGCTTTCGGTCAGAATTCCGGCATTTTGACCCCAAGCACACAAACTGAGCTCATAGTTAGTCACGTACAGATTGGCAATTCGTCTTCTTGATCGCTTCATCCACATCTTGATCATACAATAGACCAACCACGACACGCTGACACGCAGCGCCGCGGCCGCAAAGTGGAGCGTATCATATTCCGCCTCAGTAAATCGCGTCGTCACGATCGCAAAATCCCCACTCTGGCGATTATACCTGCGCTTCACCCCGCGCCTCACCGGCACCTTACGCATCTGAACGCGCAGCGTGCGAATAGCGAGCCGCATAATCGCCCGCTGCCGACGCCTCCACATATGCGCAAAATCTACCGGTAAAGAAACACTCGTCGTCAGCATAATCCCCCTATTGAATAAATACCAGAAAACGCGCATTTTTTCTCACCGACTCAGAACAATACACGGCCCGCACTTTTTTGATTGCCGCGCTGTTTTGAATTATGTCACATTGTGTGCGGGGCGCGGCAGATGAAATTATCCATTGCTTTCTCAATCCTCATTTTTTTCTCTGTGAACCTCAATGCGCAAGAGGCGGATGCCAAAACGCCCGCAGCCCCGGCCGCTGCCGAGAAGCCTGCCGCCGATGCGCCACGCAAAGCCGAGACGCTCGACGATTTTGACAAGCAACTGCAGCGCGAGCTCGATGCGACGCCGGGCCGGCCGGCGAACGGCGCAGACCAGCCTTCGCTCGTCTGGCAGTTTATTCGCACTCTTTTGACATTGGGTTTTCTGCTGGCAATTTTTTACGGCATTTTTCGGCTCTATAAGTTCAAACGCGAGTTGCCGCAGCAGAATTTTTCGGCGATCACGAGCATTTACGATTTTCCGCTCGGACCCAACCAGCGTCTGCAGATTCTTGAAATGGCCGGCAGGCTCATGATTCTCGGCGTCAGCGAAAATTCGATACAGCTACTGAGCGAAGTAACAGACAAATATACCGTCGATCGCATCAAACTCGATTGCGCCGAAGACAATAAGGCGCCGCGTGCAGATTTCGTCACAGAGCTCTCGCGCGTCATAAAGACTAACCTCTCACAGCGTTTCGGCAAAAAAGATCCGGGTTCATTTTCCATTCAAGAAAGTGGTGAAGGCAACACCGAACTCGAGGCACAGCGGCGCAGCTCAATGGAGCGCTTAAGAAAAATGCGCTCAGAAAAATTCGACTGGCGGGAAAAACCATGAAGTCACTGACACGCACGGCGCTCGTGCTCGCCATCGCCGTCGCAGCAGGGGCTCTTTACGCGCAGCAGGTGCCAATTCCACGGGTGGATTTCAACATTACCCAGGCCAAAAACCCCCAGCAGGTCGCACTCTCGCTACAGATATTGCTGCTGCTCACCATCTTGTCGCTCGCCCCGGCAATCATTCTGATGCTGACGTCGTTTACCAAGATCATCATCGTTTTTGACTTCATGAAACGTGCGCTGAGTTTACAGAACATGCCGCCCAACCAGGTGATGGTGTCGCTTGCGCTCTTCATTACTTTCTTTATTATGGCGCCTACATTCGACGAGATGAATAAGAAGGCGATCACGCCCTATCTCGACGGCAAAATCAGCAATACCGGCTTCTTTAAAGAGGCTGCGTCACCCCTGAGAAAGTTCATGATCAAGCAGATTGGGCGCGAGGGCATCAAAGAAATTGCCCTTTTTGTGAGGCTCAGCAAGGCTGAGCGGCCAAAAAAAATCGACGATGTATCGATGCAGGTGCTGATTCCCGCGTTTATGTTGACCGAAATCAAGAAAGCCTTTATCATCGGCATCTATCTGTTCTTGCCTTTTCTCATTATCGACATGGTCGTCGCGAGTGTGCTCATGTCGATGGGCATGATGATGCTGCCCCCGGTCATGATCTCGCTGCCGTTCAAGATCATTCTGTTCGTGCTCGTCGACGGCTGGACACTACTCACCTACGAAATTGTCCGAAGCTACGGGTAACCGTAGCTGAGGAGTTTACCCTGAGCGAAGCCGAAGGGAAGCTACGGGTAGCCCCCTTACGCGTGCGCCTTAGCCTGCGCGTCCGCGAGCTTTCTCTTGAGAATGTCGATGCTGCCGAAATTGGGGTCTATGTCGAGCAGCTCGGCGAGCATCGCCTCGGCGCGCTTGAAATTACCCATTCGCAGGTGCAGGTCACAGAGCAACGCCAGGTTTTTCGCGATGGGCACCTCGCGTAGCCGCAGCCGCTCTGAAAGATCGATCGATTTGCGGTAATCTTTTATGCGCCGAAAGCAAAGGCTGGCAAAGTACACGAAATGGGCGTCAGCGGGCTTCAGCCATAAATAATCCTGAGCGTATTGCGCGGCTTTTTCATAGTCTTTCGTCTGGTAATAGATCTGCGCGAGATTTTTTACCGCTTCTGGGTAAAACTCATCGTGTCGCAGGTAGCCCTCAATGCGCCTGATCGCTTTGTCGGTATGCCCGGTCTTGAGGTCACGCTTAACGCCGCTCAAGACGGCTCCGTAATCGAAAGCATTGTGGTTATTGCGCTGTTCGACGTAACGTTCGATGCGGATAATCGAAAGGTCGTCCATGATCTCGCCGCGCTGCTCGATGCCACCGACGATTTCTGTGAGCCTGCCTTCATGCTCTTCGATAATGCGCAAAAACAGTGTTTCGTCTTCGTTGATGATACGGTCGCCGTGTTCATCATAACCCAGAATCAGGTCGTCGCGTCCGTCTGAGCCCACAAAAAGTATATCTCCCGGCTCGAGCTGAGTTGTGGCAATCTGCAGCTTACCTTCGACGCCTGTAGTACCAAGCTTACGCAGCATCGTATCGTTTTCGATAAACGCAGCTTTGCCATTTCGGTAGAGCACGGCGCGGGGGTGTTCTGCCAGAATATGGTACATAAGACCTGTCTGTTCATCGATGAGACCGAAAAAGCCAGACATCAGCATCGAACCGTCAAAACTTTCGAAAACGCGGTGCAATTCGATAAAAGCATTTTTGAGCCAGCGCTCGGGGGCAAGCTGTTGCATCGCGAGCGTCGCCTGCGTGCGTTCGACGATCGTGTGAAACACTGACCCGAGAACGAGCGCGCCGCCGGCGCCCTGAATTGATTTGCCCATCGCGTCACCGTTCACGAAAGCGATATGTCGCTTACCTTCGAGTTCGATGATGTGCGAAATATTGATATCACCGCCGATGTCTTTGCTCCAGTGGCGAAATTCAAACTTCTTCTTTTGCCGCACGACAGACTCGATGCCCACGAGTGAGCTATCAACTTCGTTCACGCCTAACGGCTTCAACAAAAGCGTCGTTAGAAAATAGTCACCGTCTTGCTGCGCCTTTAACGCCTGCACATCTTTGAGCGTTGTCTGCAGCTCGTGTGTGCGTTCTTTTACTTTCTCTTCAAGTTGTTCGGCATATTGCTGCAGGCGCATACGGCCGGCCTTGATCGAGCGTGCCATTTTATTGAAGCTCTTTGCCATAAACCCGATCTCGTCTTCAACCTGCACTTTGACGCGCGCATCGAAGTTATCGTTATGTATTTCTTTGAGTCCCTCAACCAGCCAGTTGATCGGACGCATCAGCGCCCCGCGAAAGAAAATGGAAAAACCAACCAGAATGAACAAATAAGAGGCAAGAATAACAGCGACGAGCGGCCACGTCGCCATCGCTATTTGCTGCCGGTAATAGATATAAGGGTAAGCAACTTCAATTACCCGCTGTTGCCCCTGGTCAACAAACGGATACGAAACGTAATGCTGCGGAAACACACCAGTATAGTTGATCTGACCGCGATAGAGACGCTGCGCACCTGCACGCCATGGCGTCAGCGCTGCGATGAGCAAATCTCTTATTTCGCCCGGTGGTGTGCTCACGATTGCCTCAGCGGCTGCTGCAATTCCCGGAAACTTCTTGTCGAGTGCCAGAATGATGTCGCCGCTTTTTTTCCCGAACTCGGTGATGTTCATCTGGCGCAGTTTGGCAATCTGGTATAGCTGCTGGTTTCTCAGCGCGGCGATGGCTTCGGTAATCGCAGCGCCGTCGCGGTAGTTGCCCCGCGAGACGAGTTCTTGCAGATAGCGCGCCTGCAAGGGTGAGTGCTTCGAAACCTGCGCGACCAGCTCGAGCGCCGCCTTCTTCACAGTTTCAGGTTCTCCCTGCAGACCGAGCAATGCGTCGTTTAAATAAGTTGCCTGCATCTGCTGCAGCAAGGCTGCTTCACTTTCGTAATCCTCACCTGGTGCATTGAGCAATCTGTTCTGCTTGTGGTCATACACAATCTTTTTCACGCCATAGTCGGGTAGTCGCCCGAGCACATAACCTTCACGCGCGCGGCCATACAGCAGCGCGTCAAAATTTCTTTCGGCATCGTGCAGCCAAAAATAGGCAACTGCCTGAAAAATCAGCAATACGGTTAAGAGCGTGATGCCGGTAATTCGCCAAAGTACCGAAGTGCGGTCTTTGGTGACGTTGATATAAATAACAATCGCACCAAAATAGCCGAACAGATTAAAGATGACTGTCGCGGTCATGAACGTCGACCGTGGAATCAGATTGTCACGGCTCAGCACCTGCAGAATGGCAGGCGGTATCGTCGCGAACAGAAACGCAGCGGCGATCAGCCAAACACCAGAGCGCTCTTCGCCTCGCTCTTTGAAGCCGCGCCAGATGCCGGTTATAATAAAATGCAGAAAATGCAGAAGAATCATGACACTCACGGCCTTTTGCGCAGGCAGCGAATCTGAATCCCAGAAATGGCTGTTGAACAGATAATAGAGAGGCGAGGTCGCCATGACATATGCGAGCCAGGCTGAGACTAAAATTATTGAGGAGTGCCCAACGAGCAGAACCCATTTGACCACGCGCTCAGAGTACACGCGCGGAAACGAATGAAAAAACGTGGCGACGTGCAACCCGGCAGACATCGCCGTGTAGAAGTTCAACCAGCGGGTAAAAAAATTGGGCACCGTGTAGACGCCGTGCGTTACGATATAACTCAGATTAAAAATACCGGTGAAAACCATCGCGATCGCGAGCTGCGTGCTTGCCGGCGAACGGTTGGGCACCCGAAACAGCAAAATCGCCACATAGAGCAAGAATAGAAAAGAGAGCAAAGAACCGACGAAAAAGTAGTTGGGATACAGCGCAGGCATTCCCAGTTCTGCCTTTGGCCATTATAATGTAAACCAAAGATTCCGGTAAAGGTGTTTTTTACTTCCCGGCTGATTTGAGTTTAAGTAAACTGCTGTATGCCCAATTCGGCGGTACCCACCTCACTTTGGCCGGCGCTCTTGCAGTTGCTGTTCGGCGTTGGTTTTGCCGGCTTAATTCTGCTGCTCGCGCACAAGATCAGGCCCCGTACAGGCAAACCCGCCGAAGCACACCCCGATACGTTTGAATGCGGTATTCCCTATACTGAAGATGCCCGTGGGCTCTTCAACGTGAAATTCTATCTCGTGGCGATGGTATTTATCATCTTTGACGTCGAGGCGATTTTTCTGATGCCGTGGGCAGTATCGTTTCAACCCTTTCGTGAAGCTGGTTTTGGCCTGGTGATGCTCGTTGAACTCGTCATATTTATGGCAATTCTGTTCATTGGCTATTATTATGTGCTGAAGAAAGGCGCCCTGAATTGGGAGGATCCAAATTGAGCACTGAAACGCTGACGAATCGATTCACAAATCCGGGCCCCGAAAAAGGGCAGTTTGACCAGAGCTTTATCGTCGGGGCACTCGACGACTTTGTCTCATGGGGGCAGTCTTATTCTCTGTGGCCTTTTCCCTTTGCGACCGCTTGTTGCGGTATTGAATACATGGCGACCAGCGCCTCAGACTTTGACATCGCGCGTTTCGGGGCCGAGCGTCCATCGTTTTCGCCAAGACAGGCAGATATGATTCTCGTGCTCGGCACCATCACCTACAAGATGGCGCCGGTGCTGCGTAACATCTACGAGCAGCTTGCTGACCCGCGTTACGTCGTCTCAGTCGGCGCCTGCGCCTCTTCGGGCGGTATGTTTCATACGTACGCCGTTCTGCAGGGTATCGACCGCATTCTTCCCGTTGACGTCTACGTACCCGGGTGCCCCCCCCGCCCCGAGGCGATTCTTGAAGCGGTGATGCAGCTGCAGAAAAAGCTCAGAGCACAAACTATTGAAGAGCGCCGTGAAGAAATTCGCCATAAACTTGCTTTGATCGAAGAAAAGAATCGTCCCATTGTTGTCGAGTGAGGGTTCAGAAGGTATAAGACAAAAAAGCATCGCGTATCGCACCAACTATGGCAGCACCGTATTACGATATTCAAGACTCAAGACGCATCTTCGGCAGCGAAGTTGAGCTGATGAAGTTTCTGAAATCGCTACTCATCAAAGACTATAAAATTTACGAAATGCAGAATGAGAAAGGCACTATTGTACCTTACCATGCACACGCGCACACCGAAACGATTCTCGTTCTCGAAGGCGTCATGCGCCTCATTATCGAAGAAGACATCGTCGATATTTATCCGGGCCAGATGGTGACGATTCAGCCTTTTGCGGTTCACATGGCGGCTTTTCCGCAAGAATCGGGCGCGCGTTTCTATCTGCTCTATTCAGAGCGTGGTAAACAAAAACTCTTACCTTAACGCCTGCCCATTCAAAAGCTGCATCTCTTTCGGGCTCGCGCGATAAGGTCGCTCAAAAGCCTGCGGCGCCTGGCGCTGTAGATTGCTGAGCAGGCGTTCGGCGTCGGCGTTTTCGCCGGTGAGGGCAATGATTTCTTCTAACAAGAGCCGCGCGTCGTAGAAGCGCTTTTCAGACAATCTTACCTCAACGAGCGGCCAGATATAACGCGCTTCTGACCCGAAAATTGCGTAGAGCGCCAGCGCATGCTCAGCCGCTGGTTTCACTTGCCGCGCGGCCGCCGCGATGCGGTAGAGTGCAAGGTAGTTGGCTTCGCGGTCGGGTTTCATGAGCTTTGCCCTCGCAAAACATTCTGCCGCCTGAACGAGTTTTCGCTTTCGCTCGAATGCATCGCATTCGCCAGATTCGACAGCCGCGCCTTCAGGTTCAATAGCTTCAAGCACCTGCCGCGCTGCCTGCCTGTCACCCTGTCTGCCCAGAACAATCGCATAACGAATGTGTGTCGCCGAGTCTGATTTATTGACCGAAAAATAACGCTCGTAGAACTTTTTTGCCTCTCGCCGCTTGCCACGGTTATCGTATTGAACTGCGAGATATGCATAAGCGGCGGATTTCTCATAACCATGCGAGATCGCGAGTTCGTACATATTGACCGCTTCTTCATGCCTGCCGAGCGCCAGCAGTGATTCGGCTGACAAAACTTCGGCTTCAAGCCTGACCTGTGATGAATCGGTTGTCTGCAGCGTTACGCGCAACGAATCGAGTGCGTTCAGAAACCGCCTGCGCTCAAAGTGTTCACGGGCGCGCTCGAGAAAATCTTCTGCCGTGACGGGCTGAGAATAGGCTGCAGAGCAAAAAGACATCAGCAGAACACAATGCCGCGCGAGCGACATTGGTTTCAGCATATCAGAACCTTACGCCAAACGAAAGCTGAAAGCCGATTGCGTGGTTACGCTCTGAACCGGACGTCGCTTCTAAGAATAGTTGTTCGCGCACAACGTAACGATTCTTGAACATCTGTGCAGCAAAAAGTGTAATGATGAAAGAATTGCCCCGGTACGAAGAGAACGCATTGCCAGTGGTAGCACCGGTCGAATTGAAGCCGAAATAGCCCTGCCCATTGCCGAAGCTCGTCAGGTTGGTGTTTCCGGTGTTCTGAAAATAGAGGCGCTGGGTCAGCATGAAACCCCACGTCGTGGCGATCTTGTCGAATTCACGCTGCAGTTTGCCGAATTCCATACCCACAGACAGGTCATAGGTACCAAAATAATGACCGACAGCTTCGGTGCCCGTCGTTGGCTTATATTCGGTCAGGTAAATCTCGTCGATGACGAATTTCACGATGATGTCGGTGAAGGGCCCTTTACTCACAGGTTGCTTCTCGTCGACGACGGTGCCAAGTTGAAGCCGCAGATTGCGCCGGTATTCAATTTCAACCTTGGCGACGTCAAAAGCGGTACTTTTTGGCGCTGCCTCGGCGTCGCGAAACAGGTATCGCGGGTAAATACGCAGTACAAAGAAAGTCAGGTCGTCGCGCCCACCCATAAAAAGGCCAAACTTTGTATCGGAGATTGAGGTGTAGTCCGTATTTTGAATATAAGTCGTCGTCGAAACCGGCACCGTGCTGTTTTCAACATTGAGCTGACTGAAGAGAATGCCGCCACCAAAAAAGAAATACTTAAAATTATATTGCATCTCGATTTTCTGCGAGCCGGCATAGAATGCAGGTTGCAGAATACCATAATAAGGCGTTTGGCCATTCAATCTGAATGTCAGCTCGCGTAACGGGTTGAACTCCGCGTAGGCGCCCGCGGGTGTCTGCAACACGCCAGCAGGCTTGTAGAGATTCAAAGCCGTCGACTGCTTGTCGATCACGCCAATCGCCGAGGCAAAAAAACCAACCTCACCGATGACCTCGGGCCTTGCCTCGCAATTGGGGTTTGTCGCTGGGTCACCCGTCAAATCGTTACGCGCGTCGTATATTTTTTGTTCGGCGAGTTTCGCATAGGCATCGGGCAGCCACTTTTGCACCGACGCATTTCGCGGGTCGAGCTTCAGCGTGGTCTCGCCTGAAAAAACAGCGTCTTTGTAGAGCCCCATCGAATATTGCATGCGGCCAAGGCTTGCCCATGATACGGTCTGCTGCGGGTTGCGCACGACGGCTTTTTGGTAGTTCTCGAGCGCCTTGTTCTTGTCGCCCGCGAGTTCATATGTGTATGCCACGTTGTGGTATGAGCGCGCTGCCCGCGAATCGTCGAGAGATATGGCCTTTTGAAACCTGTCAGCGGCGTCGATGTACCGCGAATCGTTTGAGAGGTCTATGCCCTCCCAATTGAGTCTGTCGACTTCGGCGGCGAGGTCTTTGCTGCTCTTTTTCTGATTCTGCGCAGCCAGCGCCGAAGCAAAGGCAAGTACCAGGCTGAAAAAGGTGAAATTTTTACTGCGCATTTTCATAGTATATTAGACGCCCCGTCGCTAAGAATATCGACTGATTACGCTACAGGATGTAGCGTATTTTGCCGCCGCCAAGGATGGCGTCTATGCGGCATTTATGCTACACGATGTAGCTTATTTTGCCGCCCGTCGGGTCGTTGACCGCGCCGGGTCGACGACAGCCAAGGATGGCGGTAGCGGCATTATGCTACACGATGTAGCTTATTTTGCCGCCCATGCGCGTTTCACAGTTTCCTTGTTAAGGCAACTGTTAAACGCGTTCTTTGAGGGTCTTAGAGAGGGTGCTGACTTTATCTGCCAGCTCTTGCACGCTTTGGCGGGCCATCGGGTCAACCTGTTCGAGATAACCCTGAATGGCCTGACTGACTTCGGTCGCGCGTTTTTCGTAATCACGAATCGCCTGAATCGACTTTTCTATGAGCTCATCGAGTTTCTCGTTGGTCGTCTCTGCGGTGTTAGAAGCCGCTATACGCTGGCTCAGCTGCTGAATGTCGCGGTCAAGCACGGTGAGGCCATGGCGCACCTCTTCTGTCACCGAAATCAGCGCTTCGATGCCGGTTCGCAGTGCTTTTTTCAGGGTCTCTTCCATGGCGGCAAAAAAAGTTATTTGCATCGAATGTATATGTTTTCGGTCGTTTCGCCCTAGCCCGATATTTCTTTTGTTGCCGACTCGAGATCGTCGCTGACGTTAAATACCGATAGTAGCCGCGTTACTTCAAAAATGTTTCGAATCTGGGCGTTGAGCCCGCATAACACAACCTTCGCGCCCTCGCGCTTTTTGGCCATGCTGACAAAACTTACCAAAACGCCAATGCCCGATGAATCAACGAACGAAAGATCGGTCAGATCAAGTATGAAGAGGGCGGTACCTTTCTCAAAATGCTTTACCAGGTTCGTACGCAGCTCGGGGGCCGAAAACATATTCAGGTCGCCGGTTAAAAGTACGAGCGTGAAATTCGGCTCTTCTTTGAATGTGAATGAGAGTCCTTTATTTTTGTCGAGCATGCGACTTGGCCGTACCGCAAACAGACATAGTAAGTCAAGTCGTGTTTAGCCCCTACTTGCGGTATTGTTTCTCGAAAAGCTCTTTTTCAACGGCCGCGCAGAGAATATGACCAATGAGAATATGGCACTCTTGAATGCGGGGTGTTTCATCAGAAGGCACGCGCACGCAATAGTCGACCATTTCAGCCATTTTGCCGCCTTTTTGGCCTGTCAGGCCAATCGTCTTCAGGCCGAGTTTTTTCGCGACTTCGAGCGAGTGAATGATGTTCTTTGAGTTACCCGACGTTGATATCGCAATATAGACATCGCCTGTCTGCGCGTTGGCTTCGAGCTGGCGTGAGAAAAGCAGTTCGTAACCATAGTCATTGCCAATTGCAGTCAGCGCCGAAGTGTCGGTTGTCAGCGCTATGCTCGCAAGCGCTGGCCGGTCAAAATAGAAACGGCTCACAAATTCTGCTGCGATATGCTGCGCGTCTGCCGCGCTGCCCCCATTGCCGGCAATCAGGGTCTTTTTGCCAGCGCGGTAAGCTGCTATAACTTCGGTGCAGATATTGTCGAGCTGGGTGATATTTGCCTCGTCAGCCAGATAACGCTCTTTGGCGCTGATAGAATCTTTTACCTGCGCGCGGATATAGTCTTTCATTAGACTCAATATAATAAAATCAGGTGGCAGCGAAAAGCTTTTTGAAGGCTTCGGGCAGTGGCGCTTCAACGACTACATCTTTGCCATCTGAGCCACGAAATTGCAGCCGGCGCGCATGCAGCATCAGCCGGTCTGCCGGCTCACCACCGTAGGTGCGATCGCCAATGATCGGCATGCCATATTCAGACAGGTGCACCCGCAACTGGTGCGTGCGCCCCGTAACGGGTTCGGCCCGCACCAAGGCGCGCGGCTCAAGCGTCTGCAGAATTTCGAAACGGCTAAAGGCAAAAGAGCCTTCGGGCTTTGCCCCCTTTTGGCCGCGGGCAGCCAGCCATTCGGTGGATGCATAGCGGTTATGCTTTTTCTCTGCGCGCACGAGCTCGTTCTTAATTTCCCAGATCTTTTCGCGCACTGGCTGCTTCAGCGTGACTGCCGCAAGGTACTCTTTTTGAATGAGATTCTCTTGAAAGAGGCCCGCAGCGAATACATTCATCGCCGGGTCGGTGGTGAAAAGTATACACCCAGAAGTCTCGGCATCAAGCCGGTGGTGTATTCCGAGGTACACTGAAGTACCAGGTGAGCCCTCGACACGAGGTCGATCGTTGGGGTCACCAAGGTATGTTTCGCCACTGTCTGCAGATTTCGAAAGCAGCCGTTTGAGTGCCGCGACCAGGTTGTCGCGTGCGTTGTCGAGTGTCGGCACCGTGGGCAGCCGCGGAGGCTTGTTCACGACGATAATGCCGTTCTCATGATACAGAATATCGGCCTGTGTCAAATCGGGCACGTTCTGCTGCTGCGCCTGTGGCAGGCGGTCTGCCTTGTATTCGACGCGCACCTCGATGCCGCCAAATACCGGTTTCGATGCGATGCGGCAACGGCTGCCGTTCAGATAAGCGGCACCGATCATGATCAGTTTGCGCGCCATGCCACGCGAGACGCCGCCTTCGACACGTTCGGCGAGCAGCGCGTGCACGACTTTGTCGAAACGTTCGCCGTGCAGCTTCTGCGGATTCTTAAAACCGTATGAAGCCATGGCTCAGCTTTTCAGCTTCGCCTCTATGGCAGCCCAATCGACCTTGCCAAACGGAGTCTGGTGGTATTCGAGCAGCGCCGCAACAAGCCTGCCCGCTGCGACACCCGAGCCGTTGATCGTGTGCACATATTCGTTTTTGCCCGCGTCGTTCTTGTAACGTATTTTCGCCCGGCGCGCCTGAAAGTCTTTGAAATTCGAGCACGAAGAAATTTCGAGCCAGCGTTGAAGGCCTGGCATATAGATTTCGAGGTCATAAGTGATAGAAGACGTAAAACCCATGTCACCCGAACACAGGCTCAGCACGCGATACGTGAGGCCCAATTTTTGTAATACGCGTTCGGCGTCGTTGGTGAGAGAAATCCACTCTTTTTCTGATTCTTCGGGGCGAACAAATTTCACGAGCTCAACTTTGTTGAACTGGTGCACGCGAATAAGGCCGCGCGTGTCTTTGCCCGCGCTGCCTGCTTCGCGGCGAAAGCACGGCGTAAACGCGGTGAGTTTCACTGGCAGATCGGCGGCGTTCAGAATTTCGTCGGCATAAAGATTCGTCAGCGGCACTTCGCCGGTGGGTATCAGCGACAGGCCGTCTTTTTCCATGCGGTAATATTCATCGTTAAACTTCGGAAACTGCCCCGTGCCGAACATACACTCGTCTTTTACGAGTAGCGGCACCATTCGTTCTTTGTAACCCGCCTCTGCATGCAGGTCGAGCATGAAGTTGGCGAGCTGGCGTTCGAGGCGCGCGATCTGTTCATTATAAACGTAAAAGCGCGCGCCTGAAATTTTGACCCCACGCTCGAAGTCAACCAGCGACTGCGATTCGGCGATTTCATAATGGGGTTTAACCTCAAAATCAAACTTCGGAATCTCGCCGACCGTGCGCACGACGAC
>Ga0268298_10002983_pt1 | contig 17853 bp, 17 predicted proteins | sample WWTPWeurt_MetaG_FD_194462 | JGI IMG/M metagenome (GOLD analysis project Ga0268298, IMG submission 194462) | Activated sludge microbial communities from WWTP in Nijmegen, Gelderland, Netherland - WWTP Weurt | ecosystem: Engineered > WWTP > Aerobic digester > Activated sludge | place...
CGCAAACCGTTGTGCGGCTAAATTTAGTTAGGAGGAATTATGGCATCTATACATATCGGAACGATCTTTACGGGAAAAGTTGACAGCATTAATCAAGAATCAATACAGACCAAGTTTTTTATGCTTGGCCTACCATTAATCCCGCTAGAGTCTTTCTATTGTTTGCGCATGACTCCAAAGGGAATACAAGGCTTCCCCATAAAACTAAATCTAAAAAGTGTGTTGATGGCATATCTACGTTGGTGGGTCGGTATAGCATCTTTCATGCTACTTCTTTTTGGATTTGTATCTGAGAATTATTATTTATTACCGCTTGGATTTCTGGCGGGGGCGATTGCAGTGTCAACAATATGGCTTGGGCGTTTGTCAAAAAAAGAGAAAAATCGCCGTCAAGTTTTAGTAAACATTGTGGGTATGGGGATACCTCCCAACCTACTCCCGCCTGATACGGTTTCCAAAATCAACGCTAATTTAGAAAATGCCTGGGGGAAAAACACTTATAGTTCTTACCAAGAAAACTGGCGAAACATATCGTCGATAAAATCTGTTCCAATCAATGTGCTACCTTTACTTTTCTGTTTAGCAATGTACAATAAAAATGATCAAACAGCAGAAGAAGTTTGGCAAGTTATTGAATCTAATGCGCTAATCAATAATGATTCCACAAAATAGGTATCTCAAGTCCGCTCATGCGAGCGGGCTGCATCCTAAAGAATATGTACCTTGTGAGGATTTTAGCGCAAACCGTTAGGCGTAGCGCCGTGCAACCATTACAGTAACGCGTCGTAAACATCCATAATTTACGTACACTTTAGGAACGATCGCTACATAAGGATAAGAAAAAATGGAATGGATCTATTGGGCGTCCGCCATCGTTATCATCTTAATTTCCATCATCGTGAGTACGGCTGTTATGACGGCTTTACGCACTGAAAATCCGGTTGGTTTTCAAGTCGTCTCCACCACCGATCCAAGCGGACAACGATTCCCAATAGGAGTTTTGTATCCAACTCGAACACGTCCCCGCCCAACGACCTTTGTGGGTGCGATGCTCATAAGCGTAGCGCGCAATGCGTCCGTCACTGGCAGCGGTTTGCCGCTCGTAGTGATCTCACACGGAAACGGCGGGGGAGTCCAGTCTCATATCGATCTTGCTCTTGCGTTCGCCAATGCTGGTTTTGTCGTCGCAATCCCCCAGCACACCGGCGATAACTACGGCGACCAAAGCGCATTCGGCACAGGATCCTGGCTAAACAGGCGTTCGGATGAATATCGCGCCACTGTTGACTATATGCTCAATGACTGGGCGGGACATGACCACATCAATTCTGATCGTGTCGGCGCTTTTGGCTTCTCGGCAGGCGGATTCACCGCACTGACGGCGATCGGCGCGCAGCCAGACCTGCGTCTCATTGCCAAACACTGCGCCGAGACGCCTGAGTTCGTTTGCGACCTGCTCCGAAAGGTGAACTCGCCCCTGCTGAATAATGGATCGCCCGCCATGGATACAGCCTTTTCAAGTGACTTGAGAATTAAAGCCGCAGTCATCGTTGCGCCGGGTCTGGCCTTTATAATGTCCCCCAATGGATTAGGGAATGTAAAGGTTCCAATTCAACTTTGGCATGGCGATAAAGATACCCATGTCCCTTATGCCACGAATATTCAGCCGATCCTTGATCAACTCGGCACCGGGGTTGAGTTCCATTCAGTGGCCGGGGCGGGACATTTCTCGTTCCTCGCACCCTGTGGTCTGCTGGCCCCTCCGGCTCTATGCGCGGAGCAAGGGAATTTTGATAGAAAAAGATTTCATGCGGATATGAATGCGAGTGTCATTGCGTTCTTCGAAAAAATGTAGGCATGCCATAGGATCCAGGAATGATGGATTTTAGTTCTGTGACGTTACACCCTGAGTTCCCGCAAAAAGTATGGGTCATTGTTGAACAGCCTCGCAATGAGCCTGACCGTTTTTCTTATGACCCGATACATGGAACTTTTTATCGTACTGCAAATAGATCATTGATTTATCTAAGAGGATTCAGCGGGGTTTACGGCTGGGTGGGCGGCTCGGGCATCCCGCCGGACCTGCATCACGATGTCATGCTATTCACCAACCGATCGCCAACCTTTGGCGACATCCTCGTTGGGAATATTTGCGGTGTATTTGTTCGGCTGGATAATGACCACAAATTTGTCGCTGTAGATGATGAGATCAGGAAGACGATGGCTTCAGCCGATTTATCCTCTTTGAGAAATGATCTATACAGTGAACTGCTGCGACTGTATCCACGAATAGATGCAGGCGAAGGCTGGTACGGCGCAGAAACCGCCTTTGCATATCTTCTCGAACAACCCTTGCACGACTGATCCGCTGGATCGACCTATACATACAAAAGGAGTTTCGCATGGCTCGCTTGATCTACTCAGTGCTTTCGTCACTTGACGGCTACATCGAAGATACGGATGGTAATTTTGATTGGGCTGCACCCGACGAAGAGGTGCATGGATTTATTAACGACCTCGAACGGACGGCTGGTACGCATCTATATGGACGCCGAATGTATGAGATACTGACGGCTTGGGAAACCGACCCCGACCTGGCTGCCGATTCTCCGATCACGCGTGACTTCGCGGAGATATGGCAATCTGCCCATAAGATCGTGTATTCCAGGACCTTGCAGGCTGTATCCACCCGCAAGACCCAACTGGTACGAGACTTTGACCCGGAGGCCGTTCGACAACTGAAAGCGACCGCCGAACAGGATATCCTTATCGGTGGGCCTCAGTTGGCTGGCTATGCCTTTCAAGCAGGGTTGATCGACGAGTATCAGTTGTTCCTCGTCCCGATCGTTTTGGGAGGCGGCAAACCGGCCCTCCCTGAAAACGTCCGATTGGAGTTCGATCTTTTGGAGGAGCGCCGTTTTGGAAATGGCATGGTTTTTCTACGTTATCAAACCAGGTAGGTAAAATCCGCCCAACAAATGGTTATCGCCAGAATGAAAAAAATACAAGAACGGATTACCGATAGTTTCAATTCACAAGGGTTGATGATGACGTTGGGTGCGCGGATCGTTTTGGTCGCCGATGGCGAGGTCCAGATCGAATTGCCGTTCTCGGCGAACCTGTCCCAACAGCATGGCTATCTTCATGCAGGGGCGATCACAAGCATTGTAGACAGTGCCTGCGGATATGCCGCGCTGACCAGGGCTCCCGCCGATCATGAAGTTGTGACCGCCGAATTCAAGATCAATCTGATGCGCCCGGCTATTGGCGAGCGGTTTTTGGCGACCGGAAAAGTGGTAAGTTCGGGGAAACTCCTCGCAGTTTGCACCGGTGAGGTCCGCGCCTATTCGGGATCGGAATACAAGACGATCGCACTCATGCAGTCCACCATTGTGCATGTGCGTTGAAAGCGTTGACAGTTAGATAAAGCACACAGCGAGGCTCTAGAGCCTCGCTGTGTTTTAACGACCTGCCCTCAACAGGTAATTGTCTATTTTTTGTTTTTCAGGTACTCGTCGATCGCAAAACCGGCTTTTCGACCGCCCGCCATGGCGGTGACGACCAAGTCCGGGCCGGTGACACAGTCACCGCCGGAGAAGACACCCGGGCGGGAGGTGATGCCGGTCTTCTTGTCTTTGACCGTTACCAGACCCCAGTCATGGGTTTCCAGTTCGGGTGTGGTCTTGCCGATGATCGGGTCCGGCCAGTAGCCGAGGGCGAGGATGGCCGTATCCACGGCAATGCTGAAATTCGAGCCTTCCACAGGGACGGGTTTGCGGCGGCCTTTGGCATCCGGTTCGCCCAGTTTCATTTCGATGCATTCCACAGCGGCGAGTTTTCCGTCCGCACTGGCGATGAACTTTACCGGCTGGGTCAGGAAGCGGTACTTCGCGCCTTCATCGCGCGCCATCTTGCGGTCCTTTTTACCGCCGGGCATTTCCTTCTCTGTACGGCGATACAAACAGGTGACCTCTTCTGCGCCAAGGCGGATCGCGCTGCGCAGGCAATCGGAAGCCGTATCGCCGCCACCAATGACAGCTACGCGTCGGCCGATCTCAAGCGGCTTCTTCATGTCATCTGGAAGTTGATCCTGCTGTACGTTGGCGCGGATGAGGAAATCGGTCGCTTCATAGACGCCGGGCAGGTCCGTGCCGGGAGTATCTTCCATCTTCGCGTCGATCTCAGAACCGACACCGATGAAGACGGCTTCAAAGCCTTCGGCAAATAACTGGTCGATGGTTTTGTCTTTGCCGATGTAGGTATTGGGAACGAACTTTACCCCGGCGCGTTCGTATTGTTCCCACTTCTCTTCCCAAACATCTTTCGCAAGTTTGAAGTTGGGAATGCCGTACACGAGCAGGCCGCCGGGAGCGGGCTTGGATTCAAAGACCGTAACATCATATCCCTTTTGAACGAGGATATCTGCGCATCCCAGACCGGCCGGGCCTGCGCCAATGACCGCTACGCGTTTGCCAGTGGAGGGTCCGGCAGGGATGACGTATCCGGCGGTGCGGCGTTCGTAATCCACGGTGAAGGATTCGAGTTCCCCGCACAGCACGGGCTGATGATGCTTGTTCAACACACAGGAACCCTGGCACAAAGCCTCATGCGGACAAACACGTCCGCACACCTCAGGCAGCGAACTGGTCTTGTGATAGATACCCGCCGCCTCAACGAAGCGCCCCTGTTCGATCAGCCACATGGCGGAGGGGATATCGTTGGCGGTGGGGCAGGCCACCATGCAGGGAGCGGGGTCCGGGCAGTGGATGCAGCGGGCGGCTTCCACCATGGCGCGCTCGGGGGTGAATTCGATGACCACATCCTCGAAGTCGCAAACGCGCGATTCCGGCGTACGCAAATCGAGGTCAAAGAACGGGCGGTTGGCTCGTTCTTTGCGGTCGATCGCCAAAAATTCGCTGGGCACAGCCTGCATGTTTCCTCCGGATGCGGGTAATATATACAAATAAAATAATTCCTTGGATGATACCTAATCTATTTGGACAGACATAGGCGTAAATGTCACAAAACCCTCTGATAATCGTCACAAATTTATCATTAGACAATTGTTAATAGTAGTAACGAATCAGCCTTGACGATGGGCTGTTGAATTAAAATTTGGCGGTATAAAACCTGCACAATTTCTGCACACACCCCTGCAGTAATTGTGATAAAAAAGATAAGCCCGGATCGGGCGGATCGTACTCCCTGGAGGCAGCACATAATGAAACAATTTTTTTCTAGATTCTCCCGCAGGACCTGGGTCATTATCGGTATTGTGATCATAGCCCTGCTGGCGTTCGTTCTTGTGAATTCGAACAAAAAAGAAGTCGTTACCTATCAAACGGTTCCCGCTGAACGCGGGAACTTGGTTGCCACGGTCGGCGCCACCGGCAGTGTCCGCGCTAAACGGACGGCCACTCTGATCTGGCAGACGAACGGCATTGTCGGTTCGGTCAATGCAAAGATTGGCGATCAGGTTTCGGAAGGCGGGGTTCTTGCGGATTTGAACAAAGCATCCCTGAATCAGAGCATCATTCTGGCAGAAGCGGATCTGATCAGCGCCCAACAATCGTTGGACGACTTGCTCAATTCCGATACGGCCCTGCTTGAAGCGCAGAAATCCGTTGACCAGGCCGAGAAGGCTTATGAAAAAGCCTACAACTGGCGCATGGAATTGAACGGCAAGATCGACATCACCGAGACCTATTACGAGTTCGGCCAGTTGAAGATCAAACAATACCGAGGCTTCCCGAGCCAGGACACCATCGATCAGGCCGATAAGGATCTCGCATTGGCAGAGTCGCGCCTGAACGATGCACGCCGTAATTATGATCGTCTCTTGAAGGGCCCGGATTCCGGGGAGGTCGCGTCAGCGCAGGCCCGGGTCGATGCGGCGCAGGCGACGTTGAACCTTGCGCGTCTCATCGCTCCCTTTGACGGGACCATCACCCAGGCCAATCCCTCCGCTGGAGATCAGGTCACCACCGGCACGATCGGCTTCCGTGTGGACGATCTCTCCAGCCTGCTGGTAGATGTGCAAGTATCGGAAGTGGATATCAACAGTGTCGCGGTCGGGCAGGCTGCCACTTTGTCCTTCGATGCCATCCTTAACACAGAATATCATGGCAAGGTCGTGCAGGTTGGTCAAGCCGGCGAGACCGTTCAGGGTGTGGTGAGTTTCACCGTCACCATCGAGTTGACCGATGCGGATGAACTGGTGAAGCCCGGCATGACCGCCGCGGTCAATGTGGTCGTACAGGAAGTAAAGGATGTGGTCCTGATCCCCAACCGCGCCGTTCGGCTTGTGGATGGCAACCGGGTCGTATATGTGTTGAAGGATAATCAGCCGGTGCCGGTCAAGATCACTTTGGGCGCTTCGTCAGATACGTCCAGCGTGCTGGCGGGCGGCGATCTGGTCGAAGGCGATCCGATCATCCTGAACCCGCCATCCTTCGGCGGAGGTCCGTTCGGAGGATGATATGGACTTGGTGATCGAAGCGCGTGAACTAACAAAGACCTATAAGATGGGTGAGATCGAAGTGCAAGCCCTGCGGGGTGTGTCCTTTCAGATCGAGCGCGGAGAGGTCGTTTCCATCATGGGGCCGTCCGGCTCGGGAAAATCCACTATGATGAATACGCTCGGCTGCCTGGATCGGCCCACCTCCGGCGAATATATTCTGGATGGTGAGTCTGTCGGTCAGATGAACGATGACCAGCTGGCCAGCGTTCGTAATCGCAAAGTGGGATTCGTGTTCCAGAGTTTCAACCTGCTTTCCCGCCTTACTGCAATTGGGAACGTGGAATTGCCCCTGCGTTATGCCGGGCTGATGGAAGGCCGCAAGGCCCGCGCTCAAATAGCGCTGGAAGCGGTCGGGCTGAAGGATCGTATGCATCACCGCCCCTATGAACTCTCAGGCGGTCAGCAGCAGCGCGTGGCCGTAGCCCGTGCATTGGTGAACGACCCCGCCATCATCATGGCCGATGAGCCGACCGGCAACCTGGATTCAAAAGTGGGCAAAGAGATCATGAACCTGCTGCTCAGCCTGAACAAGGAGCGCGGTACTACCTTGATCATTGTGACCCATGACCCAAAGATCGCAGAACAGACCCAGCGCGTCATCCGTTTGCGCGATGGGGAACTGGATCTGTCTGAAGAAGAACGTACAGGAATGAAGAAATGAGCATTGCCCAGGCGATCCTTGAAGCACTTGAAAGTTTGAACGGGAACAAGATGCGCTCCGGCCTCACGGTGCTTGGCATCGTGATCGGCGTGGCTGCGGTTATCGCCATGCTGGCGGTGGGAAATGGCGCGCAAGCCTCCATCACCGGTTCGATCTCCAGTATTGGAACGAACCTTCTTTTCGTATTCAGCGGCTCACCCGATGGCGGGCCGGGCGGCGGCCCCGGAGGCGGACAGCGCAGTGGCAACAACGACCGGCCGCTGACCTTGAGTGATGCTGAAGCCATTGCCGACCCATTTGCCGCGCCTTCCGTGGAGTTGGTTGCTCCGGCCATTCAGGGCAACGGACAGTTGACCTATGCAGGTGAGAAGACCTCCACTTCGATCTCCGGTATCACTCCGGCATATTTCTCCGTCCGCAATCTTGAGTTGGCGGAAGGCGAGCCCATTAACGAAGAGCACATCCTTGGCCGCATGTCTGTGGTTATCCTTGGGCCTGAAACAGCGACAACGTTGTTCGGTCATCCAGACGGCGTGGTCGGTGAGACGATCCGCATCGAAGGGCAGCCCTTCCGTGTCATTGGTGTGACCGTTGCGAAAGGCGGCGGCGCTTTTGGCAGTGAAGATAACAGCGCTTACATCCCATTCACCACCGCCCAGGCCCGCCTGATCAAACGTTCCACTCGTGACGAAGTGGATGTTGTTTTCATCCAGGCCATTTCAGCAGAAGCGGTTCCAACGGCTTCGGAGGAAGTCTCCAACATCATCCGCACCCGCCATCGCACCCCGATCGGCATTGACGACTTTACCGTGTTCACCCAACAGGATTTTCTTTCCACTTTTGCCACCATCACCGGTGTGCTGACCATCTTCCTTGGCGGCATTGCGGGCATCTCCTTGCTTGTGGGCGGCATTGGCATTATGAACATCATGCTGGTCTCGGTCACGGAGCGCACGCGCGAGATCGGTCTGCGCAAGGCCCTTGGTGCGCGCAAACGGGACATCCTCCTGCAATTCCTGACCGAGTCGTCATTGCTTAGTCTCATCGGCGGCGTTATTGGGATCATGTTCGGGTGGTTGATCGCCTATGTTGTGGGCCGGGTGGCAATCGCCACCGGGAACAATTTCGTTCCCATCGTTGGGACGGATGCCATTGTCCTTTCGACCAGTTTCTCCGCGATCATCGGCCTGTTCTTTGGTATTTATCCCGCCAGCCGCGCCGCCAATCTCGAACCTGTCGAAGCCTTGCGTTACGAATAATTACCATGAAGAAATATTATTTTGCCCTGCTTCTCCTCGTATTTACGCAGGGTTGTTTTGCTGCCAGGAGACCGGGAGTTGGAATTACATCTCCCGGCCTGGAAACGCCCTCCCAACCGAGTGCCACCCCGCAACAATCGCGCACGCCTCGTCCCACGCCGACAGCGGTTCCCACCGCCACAGAGATTCCTCCTACGCCGCAACCGAAGGTGACCATCACCGCCGTCAAGGGCAACCTTTACATTCGGCGCGGCCCGGGCACGGAATACGACCGGGTTGGCGTTCTATATAAAGGGGAGAGTACTGAAATTATCGGACAGGATGTGCTCTCCAAGTGGGTCCAGGTCCAGGTTCCAGATTCGGATCGCACCGGTTGGGTATCTATCATGACCGAGTTCTCAAGCTTGGATGGAGATTTGACCTTCGTTCCCGATTTCACCTTCACCGAGTGGCCCCAACCTGCTTATATCAAGAACTGCACCGAGCATGATGTGGTTGTAGAGCCCGGCGATATTTATCTTTATAACCTCTTCACCAACTCCAAATACCTGAATGAATCGCAGGTGGACCCGGGCGTTTACACGATCTTCGATATGTTCCTGTCGGGTGAGCCGGAGATCCAAACGGTGGATGTGCGCGAAGGCGAAACCATTTACATCACGGTCGATGGCGATGGCACGAGACACAACTGTCCATAAGATGGCCTTCCGCACTTTACGATAAAATCGTGGGTGATTGCGCGAAGTTCCAAGCGTAGGTCAGGCCAGGGCATGGAATTGATTTCCGGTCCGGTTGGAAGCGGCTCTTTTATTTCAAAAGAAAAAATAGGAGAACATCATGTCAGAGAAGTTGAATCGGTTAAAAGAGGTCCTCGGCGAGGTTTCCGATATTGGCCACGCCGCCAGTGTTTTGGGGTGGGACCAGCAGGTGAATATGCCTCCCGGCGGCGGTGAGGCGCGCGGGCAGCAGCTCGCCACCTTGGGCCGTATTGCCCAGGAAAAATTCACAGCCGATGAAGTGGGCATTTTGCTTGAAGATCTTAAGAAGGAATTCTCCGACCCCGATACTGACGAAGGCGCGATGATCCGTGTGGCTGCCCGTACGTATGACAAGGCCAAGCGCGTGCCGCCGGATTTTGTGGCTGAGCAGGCCATTGCCGGGACGAAGGGGTTCAATGCCTGGGTGGAGGCGAAAGGCAAATCGGACTTTTCCATCTTCCAACCCTACCTTGAGAAGAATGTCGAACTGGTCAAGAAGTACATCTCCTTCTTCCCTTCCGCTGACCATCCTTATGACGTGTTGCTGGATGACTTCGAACCGGGTATGAAGACCGCCGAGGTGCGCGAGATATTCGGCAACCTGCGTCCCAAACAGGTGGCGTTAATCAAGGCCATCAGCGAGACCAGGCAGGTCAAGGATGATTTCCTGAACAGGAAATATAATGAGAAGAAAGTGTGGGATTTCGGCGAGAGCATCATCACCAAGTTCGGTTATGACTTCAGCCGCGGCCGCCAGGATAAAGCCCCGCATCCCTTTGAAACCACCTTCAGTGTGAACGATGTCCGCATCACCAACCGCTATGAAACGGGGAACCCGCTGGCGACCCTCTTCAGCGCCATGCATGAATCGGGTCACGCCATGTATGAGCAGGGTGTCAACCCGGCCTACGAGCGGACTTCCCTTGAGAGCGGCACATCGCTGGCCGTGCACGAGTCGCAATCACGTATGTGGGAGAATCTAGTCGGGCGTTCACTGCCGTTCTGGGAACACTTCTTCCCCGGCCTAAAAAAGGCCTTCCCTGCACAGTTGGATGGCGTCAGCGCCAAAACTTTCTACAAGGGCATCAACAAGGTCGAGCCATCCTTTATCCGCGTCAATGCTGATGAAGCCACCTATAACATGCACATCATGCTGCGCCTCGAACTGGAGATCGGCATGGTGGAAGGTAGTATCGCCATTAAGGACCTGCCTGAGATCTGGAACGCAAAGATGCGCGACTACCTCGGTGTTACGCCTCCCAATGACGCTCTCGGCGTTCTACAGGATATTCACTGGTCCTACGGTTCCATCGGTTATTTCTCCACATATGCGCTCGGCAACATTGTCTCGGCGCAATTGTGGGAAAAGATCAACAAGGACATCAAGGACCTCGATGAGCAGATCCGCAAGGGCAAGTTCGATGCACTACTGGCCTGGCTGCGCGAAAAGATCCACAAATATGGGCACAAATATGACCCGCAGGATCTCATCCAAAAAGCCACTGGCTCACGCATCGACTCCGCGGCATATGTTCGGTACCTGACCAAGAAATACTCGGATATTTACGGGCTGTAACCTGAACGGAGAATCCACCAAGAGACGCCCTGCCTGAAAGGGCGTCTCTTCTTATGCCTATGAAATACAGACTGATCATCCTCGCTTCTCTTCTTGGACTTTTAGCGGCTTGCTCCCAATCCATCGACTCTGCGCCGACGCCGTATCCGCCCGATTACTTGCCGACCATGGTTGTGCTGACCGGGCAGGCCATACTCGCCACTGCCAATGCCACAACACCCACCCCAATTTCCACAGAAACCCAGATTCCTACTTCGACCCCGGAACCAGTTGCGGATGCTCCCAGCCCTACGCCTACTTTTGCGGCCGGGTTCACAGAATTTGCACAAATCCGTTTCCTGGCGCCGGGGCCGATGTCCAGCCTAATCTCGCCGTTCAATGTGCAGGCAATTGTCGCAGCGGGGGAAAGTGAACGGGTGCAAGTGGACCTGCTCGGCGAAGATGGACGCGTGCTCCAGCGTGAGATCAAAAAACTGACACGCAATCCCCTGGGTATCTTCCAGCGCTTTGAGATCTCGTATGAGATTCGCGCCGTTTCTGAAAAAGGGTACATCCGCATCAGCACCAGGGATGACTTTGGGAAGATCCAGGCGTTGAACACCATGCCGGTGCTGCTGTATTCCATCGGCGATGCCCAGGTCAACCCGCCAGGGAATATGATCTATGAGCGAGTTATGGTGGAGGGACTGAAGGAGAAGGCCAATTTCTATGCCGGAGAGGTGAGTCTCAAAGGACGCATCTGGCCGTTCAACGACCAGCCTGTAGTAGTGGAATTGCTTACGCAGGAAGGCAAGCCGCTTTCTTCGCGCATTCTGGGTTTTGATGGCATTGACACCCAATCTTTTGAGACCACCCTGCCCTATAAAGTGAGTGAACCCACTCCCGCGCGCCTGACCTTCCGGCAGGATAATCCGCTGTTGTTGGTTGAAGATCCCGACCTTGGAAAGTTGGTTTATGTCTATACTGTGGAAGTGGTTTTAAACCCCTGATTTGACTTGCCAAAATAAGTTGAAATGGTATAATCTGCCCGCTATCCGGGGTGTGGCTCAGACCGGTAGAGCGCACGGTTCGGGTCCGTGAGGTCCCGAGTTCAAATCTCGGCACCCCGACTGCATCGAAAGAAAAGACTCCCACCCGAAGGGAGTCTTTTGATTTAATCTCCAGCGGTTGCTGATAGCGAATTTTGCAACGAAGCAGGCAGCACCGCCAGATCGAACTGTATATCCCAAGTTTCCACATGCTGCGTAGACTCGCCGGGATCCAATTTGACCAGTGGGGACAGACTCTCAAGTTCAACAAATTCCTCATTGCAGTATATCTCGGCGTTGCTGTTGTTGTCCGGATACATGAGGTTCGTCTGCACACTGAAGGTCTTTTTAAATAGAACGCCATCCACCCAATATGCGAGCCAGCCCTGCGGATTGAAGTATCCCATTTTGAATGGCGGGAGCGAATCGGCTTTGAAAAGGATGAAGTCGTCGCGCAGGCTGAGGCGCGGATCATTGATGCGGCTGTACGGCCAGAAGGAGAGGTTGCGGTTGGGCAATAATCCGGCAGTATCCACGTTTCCGACCGGCATGGGTAAAACGGCGGTCCCGCCCATGCGAAATTGGGTGATCGTCCACGGGGCGAGTTCCACGGGCCATAGCCCGTCATTGATGAGGGTGTGGGTGAGTGTTGCGGCGGCTTTGTCCGGCGCGAGTTGAATTTCGATGCGTTTGCGGATGCCCGAACCGGGTTCTGTTTGCGTTTCAAGAATGACGCCATTGGGCAGGTCGGTGATCTTCAACTCACCGGTATCGGGCGCGTAGGTGCGGGGCATGGCTTCGGGCGCGTGCCACAGACGATGCCCGCCGCGGAAATAAAAATCGCCATAGGGTGTTGGGATGGGCGGCTGGTGACTCATATCTGCCAGCAGATTCGTTTTGCCTGTTGGCGTCAGCCCCGAAATACGCAGTGAATGGGTGAAATATTTGAGTTCAAGAAAGTCGTTTTTGAGAGTGCGTTTGTTCATACAGGGCTGTCTACCTTCAGGTCGAGCCAATCCATCTCTTGCGGAGTCAATTTGATTTCTGCCGCTTTGATGTTCTCTTCAAATTTCTTTTTGCCATGTGGTCCCACCACTGCGAACATATTCATGGGTTGGTTTATGATGAATGCCAGCGCGATTTGTGCAGCCGTTACGCCTTTCTCTTTCGCCAAGGTTTCAGCGCGTTCCAAACGTTGGAAGTTCGCTTCTTTGGCATACGTCCGCACGACGACTTCGTCCCATTCCCGTTCGCCAAATGTATGCAAGTTGTCACGGCGGAACTTGCCGGAGAAGAATCCGCTTGCCAGAGGTGACCAAACCAATAGCGGCATTTGCGTCTTGGCATACCACTCGCGCGCTTCTGTGCCTTCGTCTCCGCTGATGCTGAGGCACAACGGCCACGGCTCGGTGTGGGACTCGGCTAGGCTGTATTGCGGGCTGCTGGCGATGAAGGATGCAAGTCCATTGGCTTGAGCGTATCGGTTCGCCGCTTCCATGCGCTGATGTGACCAGTTCGATGCCCCAAAGGCGTGGATGCGACCCGCTTGCTGGTGTTCGTTCAAGGCGTGGATGATCGGCTCCACGGGTAGATTCGGATCATCGCGGTGTAGCAGGTACAAGTCGATGTGATCCGTCTTGAGTCGCGCAAGTGAATCGAACAGGTCTGCGGTGATGTCGAAGGGAGTCATCCTGCGGCGGTCTTCAGAGTGCGCTCCGCCTTTGGTGATGATGACCATCTTCTCGCGCAAATTTCGTGCTTGCAGCCAGTTGCCGATGATGCGTTCGCTTTTGCCGCCTGCATACACATGCGCAGTGTCCAAGGTGTTGCCGCCAAGTTCATAGACCTGATCGAGCAGTGCGAAACTTTCGGCTTCGTTCAAGTCGCTGCCGATCATGGTGGTGCCTTGAATGATTCGGGCTACTGGTTTGTTGATACCTTTAATCTCACCGTATTGCATGTCACCTCAACTTTAAAATCAGGGGAAGGCATCGCCTTCCCCTGAACTCTCGTTTTACAAGCCTTTGTTCAAGTGATAGTACAGATCGTTCCAGCGTAATTTCTCGCGGAACTCCTGCACGCGGGTGTTCTCGTCGATGACAAGGAACTCGATACCCGTCATGTCTGCAAAGTCTTGCAGGTGTTCGGTGGTGAGCGAGTAACTGAAACTGGTGTGATGTGCGCCGCCTGCGTAGATCCATGCTGCCGCAGCGACGGAGAGATTCGGGCGCGGAACCCAGAGAGCGCGCGCTACGGGGAGTTTGGGAAGCGGCGCATCGTTCGGGACGACATCCACCACGCTGGCAACCATGCGGAAGCGATTGCCCATGTGGACGATGGAGGCTCCGACCGCGGCACCCAACTGCGAGTCGAATACTAGGCGGACGGGGTCTTCCTTGCCGCCAATGCCGAGCGGATGGATTTCCAGTTTTGGTTTGTGAGCCGCAATGGATTCACAAATTTCGAGCATGTGTGCGCCGAGGTCTTTGTCACCGCTGGCGCTGAAGTGATAGGTGTAATCTTCCATGAATGAAACGCCGCCGGGCAGACCCGCGTTCATGACCTTCATGGCACGCACGAGAGCGGATGTCTTCCAATCGCCTTCCGCACCGAAGCCATAGCCATCGCGCATCAGACGCTGCACCGCGAGACCGGGCAATTGCTTCAATCCATGCAGATCTTGGAAAGTGTCGGTGAACGCCATGAAGCCGCCGTCTTTCAAAAATCCGCGCAGACCAAGTTCGGTGCGTGCGCCATAACGCAGGGACTCATGCTTTGCGCCACCGGGCTTGAGTTCAGCGACGACATCATATTCATCGAGATAGGTTTTGACGAGTGCATCCACTTCGGCGTCGGTGGCGTCGTTGACGTATTTGACCAGATCGCCAATTCCGTATCCATTGGTGGAATAACCAAATTGAATTTCGGATTGCACCTTGTCGCCTTCAGTCACTGCCACTTCGCGCATGTTGTCGCCGAAGCGGGCGACCTTGCCGCCTTGCCAATCTGCCCACGCGGAAGCGGCACGAGTCCACACACCCAACTGTCGCTGCACTTCATCGTCCGCCCAGTGACCCACCACCACCTTACGTTCGATGCGCAGGCGGCTTCCGATGAAACCAAATTCGCGGTCACCGTGCGCGGCTTGGTTGAGGTTCATGAAATCCATGTCAATGGTTGACCACGGAATTTCACGGTTGTATTGCGTGTGCAGATGCGCGAACGGTTTCTTGAGCAGGGTCAAGCCTGCGATCCACATCTTGGCAGGGGAGAAGGTGTGCATCCACGCGATGAGACCAATGCAACTCTTGGACGAATTCGCCTCAAGGCACAAGTCACGGATCGCATCCGGCGTGGTGAGTACCGGCTTGAAGACCACCTTTACAGGAATGTGCTTGGAAGCACCGAGCGCCACCGCGATCTCTTTCGAGTGCTCGGCAACCTGCTCCAAGGTTTTAGCGCCATACAAATGCTGGCTGCCTGTAATGAACCAAACTTCATATTGTTTCAGATCGATCATGGTAATTCTCCTTATGTTGTATTCGTCATTGCGAGGAGCGTGATCTTCGCGACGAAGCAATCTCCAATATTGTCATGAGATTGCTTCGGGCAAAGAGCAAGAACGCCCTCGCAATGACGGAAAGTGACTACTGTCCGTAATAGGCGTTTGCGCCGTGTTTCCGTAGATAGTGTTTATCGAGCAATTCCTGTTGCATCGGTTGAATGCCGGGGTTGAGCAGCATGGTTTGGATATTCATGAACGCCACTTCTTCCATCACCACTGCATTGTGGACTGCATCCATCGCATCCTTGCCCCATGCGAACGGACCGTGACTGTACACCACCACACCAGGAATGGCATCTGGATTTTTATCTTTGAAGGTTTCGATGATGACAGTCCCCGTCTCTTTCTCGTACTCAGCCTGAATCTCCTCGACAGTCATTTTTCTTGTGCAGGGGACTTCTCCGTAAAAATAATCGCCGTGTGTCGTTCCCAACGCCGCAATGCCACGACCCGCCTGTGCAAAACTCGTCGCCCATCTGCTGTGCGTGTGGACGATTCCACCGATGTTCGGGAAGGCTTTGTAGAGTTCCAAATGCGTGGGTGTATCAGAAGATGGCTTGAGTTCACCATCCACGACCTTGCCTGTTTCCAATTCCAAAACGACCATGTCATCCCGCTTCATCGTTTCATACGGGACGCCTGAGGGCTTGATGACGACCAGTCCCTTTTCACGGTCAATGCCAGAGACATTGCCCCAAGTGAATGTGACCAGCCCATGTTTGGGAAGAAGTAAATTTGCTTGAAAGACTTGTTCTTTTAATTTTTTGAGCATGGCTTACTTCATTCCTTCCACCGCTGCACGCTCAATCCCCAGACCTGCTTTGTATCGTTCCATGAACGCGGAGAAACCTTCCAGATCCTTCGAGTCAGGCGCAAGGGTGGAACTTTTTTCGTTGGCAAATACTTTTTTGTTCAAGTATTCTTCGAGTGTTTCATTGCCTGCTTTGTTTGCCATAAAGGCTGCCAGCAAGGCAATGCCCCACGCGCCGCCTTCGCCTGCGGTTTCCATCACTGAGACTGGGGCATTCATCGCCGCCGCCATCATGCGCTGACCTACGCCTTCGGTCTTGAAAAATCCGCCGTGCCCAAGTAGTTGATCGAGTTGGACTTTTTCCTGAGCGAGAATGTCCATGCCGATCTTCAACGTGCCCAATGACGAGAACAAATGCGTGCGCATGAAATTCGGCAAAGTGAAGCGGCTCTCTGGTGTGCGGATGAACAACGGGCGTCCTTCGGTCAAGTCGGTGATCGATTCGCCAGAGAGGTAGTTGTATGCCAGCATCCCGCCGCCATCCGCATCACCCACGAGCGCCATTTTGTAAAGCGTCTCAAATAATTTCGATTGGCTGATTTCCACGCCAAGCACTTTGGTAAATTCGCCGAAGAGTCCCACCCAGGCGTTCAAGTCTGATGTGCAGTTATTGGCATGAACCATTGCCACGGGCTTGCCGGTGGGCGTGGTGACCATGTCAATTTCGGGATACAGTTTGGATAACGCCTTCTCCAGCACGATCATGGCGAAGACGGATGTGCCCGCCGAGACGTTTCCGGTTCGGACTGCGACGCTGTTGGTTGCCACCATGCCCGTGCCTGCATCTCCCTCAGGCGGACAGAGCGCAATGCCCGCCTTCAGCGTTCCGCTGGGGTCGAGCAGTTTCGCGCCTTCTTCGGTCAGCGTGCCAGCGGATTCGCCTGCCACCAAAACTTTTGGCAGAATGTCCTGCAACGTCCATGAGATTTTTTCGGCTTTGAGCAAGTCATTGAATTGCCCAAGCATTTTCTTGTCAAAATCATTGGTGGTGCTATCAATGGGGAACATGCCAGAGGCTTCGCCCACGCCCATTGACTTTTGACCCGTCAACTTCCAGTGGACGTATCCCGCCAGTGTGGTCAGGTGCGCGATATCTTTGACGTGCGCTTCTTTATTGAGGATGGCTTGATACAGGTGAGCAATGCTCCAACGCTGCGGAATGTTGAACTGGAAGACATCCGTGAGTTTTTCTGCGGCTTGTCCCGTGATGGTATTGCGCCAGGTGCGGAAGGGGACAAGGTGCTTGCCGTCTTTGTCGAAAGCCATGTAGCCATGCATCATCGCGCTGAAACCGATTGAGCCGACAATGGTGAGCGTCACGCCGTATTTTTCAGCAACGTCTTTGCTGAGATCGCGGTAACAATCTTGCAAGCCATTCCAAACCGCTTCCAGGCCGTACGTCCACACGCCGTTTTCGTATTGGTTCTCCCACTCGTGGCTGCCCGAAGCGATGGGAGAGTGGTCTTCGGCGATCAACACCGCTTTGATACGGGTCGAGCCGAGTTCAATGCCAAGCGCGGTCTTGCCGCTTTCGATTGCTTTTTTAATTTCGTTTTTATCCATGTTGTCTCCTAGTGAGGACGATGGACCGCAGACCATAGACCATGGTCAATCGTCCATTGTCTGTGGTCTATCCGGGGTACCAAACCTTGCGCGGATCATTCTCTTCGCGTAC
>Ga0268298_10002985_pt1 | contig 17852 bp, 15 predicted proteins | sample WWTPWeurt_MetaG_FD_194462 | JGI IMG/M metagenome (GOLD analysis project Ga0268298, IMG submission 194462) | Activated sludge microbial communities from WWTP in Nijmegen, Gelderland, Netherland - WWTP Weurt | ecosystem: Engineered > WWTP > Aerobic digester > Activated sludge | place...
CCGACGGGGTCGGGGCACGGGGTCCTGTTGGCGCGGCTTTCGCTTGGAAGCATGTGGACCCAGGTGGCCGAGGCCGCTTCGCCCTCCATGCAGGCCGCCGTGGTGGATCGGGAGGGGCATTTGCTGGCCCACGCCGATTCGGCCCGGGTTTTGGGGCACGAAAACTGGACCGGGCGCCCCGGCGTGCGATCGTTTTTGACGGCGGCCAACGCCCCCGACACGGCGTCTTACGTGTGGGGAGAGGAAAAGGACCGCAGCCAAGTCGTTCTCCAGCGGGTGCCGGCGCTCGGCTGGGCCACCCTGGTGGAAGCCCCCGTCGAACGGGTGTTGGCCCCGGTTCGCCGGCTGGGCGCCCGGTTGGCGTTGATAGTCGGCGCTTTGGGGGCTTTGTTCTGGTTTATTGGATGGACGCTCGTGGATCGGATTCTCCACCCTCTTCGGGGGTTGGAGGCGGGGCTGGGGCGCATCGGCCGGGGGGAACTGTCTCATCGGCTCGACATCCGCACCGGCGACGAACTGCAACGGGTGGCCGAGGCCTTGAACGACATGGCGGCCTCGCTCGAAGGGCTTGAAAAAATCAAGCGGGATTTGACCCACATGATTGTCCACGATTTGAAAAATCCCCTGACCGGTCTCCTGGGAAGCCTGGATTACGTGACGGTCGTGGCCAAGGACAATTTAACCCCCGAACAAAAAAAATTGCTGAGTCTGGGGGCGAAGTCCGGCCGCGAACTCCTGCGGTTGATCCAGAACCTCCTGGATTTGGCCAAAATGGAGGAAGGCCGCCTCGAACTACGCCGCGAACCCGTGTCGCTGTTGGAGCTGGCGGGTCAATGCGTCGATGATTTGGAAGCGGCCATTTTGAAGGAAAACAAAGTCATTTCCGTGGAAGTGGACAAAGATCTTCCGAAAGCTTGGGCCGACCGGGACCTGATCCATCGGGTGTTGGCCAACTTGCTCACCAACGCCCTCAAGCACACCCCCGTGGGAACGGAAATTTCCATTCACGTCGGGGTGGCCGCCGAGCGCACGCGCCTGGTGATGAGCGTCAAGGACAACGGCGACGGGATCCCGCCCGAATTTCGGGAAAAAATCTTCGAGAAATTCAGCCAGGCCGAAGGCAAAAAGCAGAACTACCGCGTTGGAAGCGGGTTGGGGCTGACCTTCTGTAAAATGGTCGTCGAAGCCCACGGCGGGGACATCTGGGTGGATTCGGTGCCCGGCCGGGGCAGCGAGTTCTTTTTCAGCCTTCCGGTCGCCCCCCGGCCCGCCTCCGCCCCCGCCGCCGACCGTCCCGCGTCGATTCCCGGCGTCGTTTCTCTCCCTTAATCAACCCCGCGTACCCCCAGACAGACGATCCCCGAAGTTGTATAATTCAGCTTTCCGTTATGGCGACTTCACTTTCTTCCGTCGATATCGATGCCTTGAGCGTCAACGCCTTGCGTTTTTTGGCGGTGGACGCCGTTGAAAAGGCGAACTCCGGCCACCCGGGCACGCCCATGGAAGCGGCCCCGTTGGGCCACGTCCTGTGGACGAAAATTCTCCGGCACAATCCCAAAAATCCGTCCTGGCCCAATCGCGACCGCTTTGTTCTTTCGGCCGGTCACGCCTCCATGCTGCTCTACGGTTTGCTGCACCTGACCGGGTACGACCTTTCCCTGGAGGACCTTAAACAATTTCGCCAGTGGGGCAGCCGCACGCCCGGTCACCCCGAGTTCGGCCACACCGCGGGAGTCGAAACCACGACCGGTCCCCTGGGACAGGGTTTTGCGACGGGCCTCGGCATGGCCGTCGCCGAGCGGTGGTTGGCGGCCAAATTCAACCGACCGGGTTTCCCCGTGGTGGATTATCGAATTTACGCCTTCGTCAGCGACGGCGATTTGATGGAGGGGGTCGCCAGCGAAGCGGCCTCCCTCGCCGGGCATCTGCGACTGGGCCAACTGAAGTATCTTTATTTGGACAATCGGATCACCATCGAAGGGTCCACCGAATTGGCTTTTACCGAGAACGTGGCGAAGCGGTTCGAATCCTACGGATGGCGCGTCCTGTCTGTGCCCGACGTCAACGATTTGGCCGCCGTCGAAGCCGCTTTTCGCGCCGCCGACGCCGAAACGGAACGCCCCACGTTGATTGTGGCGCGCACCCACATCGGGTTCGGGAGCCCCCATAAACAGGATTCGGCCGAAGCCCACGGCGCCCCCCTGGGCAAAGAAGAAGTCCAACTCACGAAGAAGAATTTGGGTTGGCCCGGGGAGGCGGATTTTCACGTTCCCGAGACGGTGCGGGCGCACATGGGACGGACCGTCGACCGGGGCGTCGCCCTGGAAGCGGAATGGAAGGCGATGTTCGAGCGCTACCGTCTGCAATACCCGGATTTGGCCACGGAATGGGAGGCGTTGGGACGATCCCCCTTCCCCGCGGGCTGGGCGGACCGGATTCCGGTGTTCAAGGCGGGGGACGGCCTCGCGACCCGGCAAGCCTCGGGAAAGGTCCTGAACGCCTTGGCGCCGGTTCTTCCCACCCTGATCGGCGGATCGGCCGATCTCGCGCCGTCCAACAACACCCGGCTGGAGGTCGGCGGGGACCTGACCGCCCAAAATCCCGCCGGACGGAACATTCACTTTGGGATCCGCGAGCACGCCATGGGGTCCCTGCTCAACGGGCTGGCCGTGGACGCCCGGTTTCTGCCCTTCGGGGCGACGTTTCTGGTGTTTTCGGATTATCTTCGCCCGGCGATTCGATTGGCCGCCCTGATGAAATTGGGGGTCGTCTACGTGTTCACCCATGACAGCGTGGGCGTGGGGGAGGACGGGCCGACCCATCAGCCCATCGAACATTTGGCGGCCCTTCGATCGATTCCGAACGTGTGCGTTCTCCGTCCGGCCGACGCCAACGAAACCGCCTGGGCCTGGCGGGTGGCGCTCGAACGGCGAACGGGCCCCACGGTGTTGATCCTGTCCCGTCAAAAATTGCCGGTCCTGGATCGCGCCGTTTTGGCGCCCGCGGAAGGCCTGGTACGGGGGGCCTATCGCTTGACCAAAACGCCCGTGGATCCCGACGTGCTTCTGTTGGCCTCCGGGTCCGAAGTGCCGCTGGCGTTGGCCGCGGCCGAACGGCTGGGGAAAGAAGGGGTTCGGGCGGGGGTGGTGAGCTTCGCTTCCTGGGAACTTTTTGAGGCCCAGCCCGAGACCTATCGGCGGGAGGTTTTGCCCCCGTCGGTGAAGGCCCGGGTCGTGGTGGAGGCGGGGGTGTCCCAAGGGTGGTCCCGTTACGCCGGCGACCGGGGCGTGCTGGTCACCATCGACCGCTTCGGAGCCTCGGCACCGGGCGACACGGTTATGGCGGAATTCGGATTTACGGTGGAAAACGTGGCGCGGGCGGCGTTGACGGCCTTGACCCGGGCGCGCGACGCACAGGGGGGGATGAAATGAGCCGACTTGAACAGCTGGCGGCCCGCGGGCAAAGCGTGTGGCTGGACAATATTACGCGGGGGATGCTCCTTTCCGGGGAATTAAAATCGCTCATCGCCCAGGGCGTGCGGGGTCTCACCTCCAACCCGAGCATCTTTGAAAAGGCCATCGCCACCGGGGCGGAATACGACGAGCCGTTGCGACGATTGTTGGCGCAAAAAATGTCCGTGGAGGACATCGTGGAACGGTTGGTGGTCGAGGACATCCGGGACGCGGCCGATCTTTTTCGTCCCCTCTACGATCGGACGTCGGGAGAGGACGGCTACGTGTCCATCGAAGTGTCCCCGCTTCTCGCCCGCAACACCGACGCCACCTTGGCGGAGGCGCGTCGTTTGTGGAAATGGGTCGACCGCCCGAACGTCATGATCAAGATTCCGGCCACCCGGGAGGGACTTCCCGCCATCCAACGGTGCCTGACCGACGGGATCAACATCAACGTCACGCTCATCTTTTCGTTGGAACGTTACGACGAAGTCGCTCAGGCCTACCGCGCGGCCCTGGAAACGAGGGCCCAACAGGGGTTGGGCGTCGGCGTGGCCAGCGTGGCGAGCTTTTTCATCAGCCGGATCGACACCTCCGTCGATAAATTGGTCCAGGAAAAAATTCAAACCTCTCCCAGCGCGAAAGAAAAAGACGCCCTGTTGGAGTTGCTCGGGAAAGTCGCCATCGCCAACGCCAAGGCGGCCTATCGATTGTTCCAGAAACGATTTTCCGATGAAAAGTTCGCCGCCCTGCGCACCTTGGGCGCGCGTCCCCAGCGCCCCCTCTGGGCCAGCACGGGGACCAAGAACCCCCATTACTCCGACGTTCTCTACGTCGATCAGTTGATCGGCGCTTCGACCGTCAACACTTTGCCCCCCGCGACCCTGGCCGCGTTCCTGGACCACGGGCAGGTGGCCGATACGTTGGAGTCCGACGCGGACGAAGCGCTGAAAACGCTGGAGCGGCTCAAAGCCGCCAAAATCGATTTGCGGCGGGTGACCGAAACCCTGGAAGCCGAAGGCGTTCGTTTGTTCGCCGAATCCTACGAGAAGTTGATCGCCAGCCTCCGGGCCAAAAAACAGGCGTTGGAATTGGCCGCCGCCAAAGGATGATTCCGTGAAAAACAAAACCGTTGCCGCGGGCCTGCCCGCTCAGCTTCCGGGCATTGATTTGCCCGAGGCCTTGGGGGAATTGAAAGAGGAGAACGTCCCGCAGCGCCTCTGGGCCAAAGACCCCTCCCTTTGGAAGTCCGACCCGCAAATCCAAAACGCGATCCGCCACCGGTTGGGGTGGCTGGATCTGCCCGCCACCATGGGCAGCGCCGTGGCGGAGTTGACCGCCTTCGCCGCCGAAATTCGACGGGCGGGCGTGAAGGACGTCGTCTTGCTGGGCATGGGCGGTTCCAGCCTGTGTCCGGAAGTGTTGCGCCAAATCATCGGTGCCCGGGTCGGGTTCCCCCGGTTGTCGGTGTTGGACACGACGGACCCCGGCGCCATTCTCGCCGTGACGAAGGCGATTCAACTCCGAAAAACGCTTTTCATCGTCTCCAGCAAGTCGGGCGGGACGATTGAAGTCAATTCCCTGTTCAAATATTTTTGGGCCAAAGTCGAGGCCCTTCAAAAAGCCAAAGCCGGAGCGTCCTTTGTCGCGGTCACGGACCCCGGAACGATGCTGGAGCGCTTGGCCAAGGAAAAGAAATTTCGTCGCGTGTTTTTGGCTCCCCCGGACGTGGGCGGTCGATATTCCGCGCTGACGTATTTCGGCTTACTGCCCGCCGCGTTGTTGGGCATCGATTTGAAACGATTTTTGGATCGGGCGGCGCGGGTCGCCAACGCCTCGGGGCCCGGTCGGGATCCGTCGGAGAACCCGGCCGTGTGGCTGGGCGCGGTGTTGGGCGCGGCGGCCGAAGCCGGGCGGGACAAAGTCACCTTATGGACCTCGCCGGAATTGCGGGCCTTCGGGATTTGGGCGGAACAGCTCATCGCGGAGAGCACGGGCAAAGAGGGGGCCGGTCTCGTTCCCGCGGAGAGCGAGCCTTTGGCCCCGGGCCGCGTGGACGGGCGCGATCGCGTCTTCGTTTTTTTGGGTCTCAAGGGATCCAAAGGCAACGCCCCGGCCTTGAAAGCCCTGGCCGCGCTGGAAAAGGCGGGCCACCCGGTCGTTCGTTTGGAACTTGCCGATCGCTACGATTTGGCGGGGGAATTTTTCCGGTGGGAAATGGCCACCGCGGTCGCCGGTCAATTGATGGGCATCAACCCCTTCGACGAACCGAACGTATCCGAAAGCAAAGCCAACACCACGCGGATTTTGGCGCAGTTCGAGGCGGCCCGGGCCCTGCCCGAGGAAACGCCCGCCGTTGTGGAGAAGGGCGTCGCGCTTTGGTCAACGAACAAGGTTCGGGGGGATTCGGTGAACGGGGTCCTTTCGGATTTCCTGTCCGCCACCCGTCCCGGGGATTACGTCGCCGTTCTGGCCTACGTGACTCCCGACAAAACGCGAACGGGGGCCCTTCAGGCCTTGCGTCGGCGGGTGGGGGAATTGACGGGCCGGGCCACCACGCTGGGGTTCGGTCCCCGGTTCCTCCACTCCACGGGCCAGCTCCACAAAGGCGGGGCGGGCAACGGCGTTTTCCTGCAAATTACCGCCGCGGACGCGACCGACGCCGTCGTCCCGGGCGCCGGTTACGGTTTTGCCACGTTGAAAATGGCCCAAGCCTTGGGCGATTTCCAGTCGTTGCGGGAGCACGGCCGTCGGGCCGTTCGAATTCATCTTTCAAAAAACGCGACGCGCGATCTGGCCGCCATCGTCGGAAAACTCAAAGCCGCCGTTCCCGCCGCCTAGGGGATCAATCATGGACATCGGTTTCGTCGGCCTCGGACGCATGGGGGCCAACATGGTGGAGCGCCTTTTGCGGGGCGGCCACCGGGTTGTCGCGTACAACCGATCGCCTGAAAAAACCCGCGACGTGATGGCCAAGGGCGCCGAAGGCGTTTTCGCCCTGGCCGATTTCGCCAAAACCCTCAAACCGCCCCGGGCCGTCTGGGTCATGGTGCCGGCCGGGGACGCCACCGAAACCACCCTCAACGAATTGACCGAACACCTCGCGGCCGGCGATTTGGTGATCGACGGCGGCAATTCCCGCCACTCCGATTCCCGACGAAGGGCGGCCTCGCTCGGAGCGCGGGGCTTGGGTTTTGTCGATTCGGGCACCTCCGGCGGGGTCTGGGGCCTTCAAAACGGTTATTGCCTCATGGTGGGGGGAACGCCCGCCGACATCGCGCGCCTTGCCCCGATTTTTACGACCCTGGCGCCCCCCGAAGGGTGGTTGCACTGCGGGCCCGCCGGCGCCGGGCATTTCGTTAAGATGGTCCACAACGGCATCGAATACGCCATGATGCAGGGCTACGCCGAAGGTTTTGAAATTCTCCGGGCCTCCCCCTACGCTTTGGACCTGGGGCGCATTTCCGGTTTATGGAACCGGGGCAGCGTGGTCCGGTCTTGGTTGCTTGAATTGGCGGAACGGGCCTTCGCCAAGGACAAAGATCTTTCCGGATTGATGGATTTCGTTCAGGACTCCGGCGAAGGCCGCTGGACGGTGGAACAGGCCATCGAAACCGGGGTGCCCGCGCCGACCATCGCCCTGTCGTTGTTTGCCCGATTTTCCTCCCAGCAGACCGAATCCTTCGCCGGCAAAGTATTGGCCGCCCTTCGCCAGGAATTCGGCGGCCACCCCGTCAAATCCAAGAGCCCGAGCGCATGAGCCCCTCGCGGGGGAAGGTCCTCCGCCCGGTGTCGCTTCCCGCCGCGTCCGGCCCCCGGGTGTCGCCCTGCGGCGTCGTTATTTTCGGCGCCTCCGGCGATTTGGCCGAACGAAAACTTTTCCCGTCCCTTTTCAATCTTCACACCGAGGGGTTCCTCCCGGCGGCCTTTTTCGCCGTCGGCACCGGCCGTACCGCTCTGACGGACGACTCGTTCCGTTCCCACGTGGCCGAGGCGTTGAAGGCGATTCTGAAATCGCCGCCCTCCGCGGCGGACCTCGACGAATTTCTCGCCCACTTTTATTACCAGCGCCTGGATTACGGGAACACGGAGGATTACCGGGGCCTGGCGGCCCGAATCGCCGAACTGGAGGCCCGCCACGGCACCGGGGGAAACCGCCTGCACTATTTGTCGATTCCACCGAGCCTCTACGAGACGGTGGTGGAACGACTGGGGGGGGCGGGGTTGGCCCGGGGCGGGGGCGGCGGCTGGTCGCGTATCGTGATTGAAAAACCCTTCGGCCGGGACGCCGGGTCGGCCCGGGTGTTGTCGGAAAAAGTGTGGAAAGTCTTCAACGAAGACCAAATTTACCGGATCGACCATTACCTGGGCAAAGAGACCGTTCAAAACATTCTCGTTCTGCGATTCGCGAATATTTTTTTCGAGCCCGTTTGGAACCGGAATTTTGTCGACCACGTCGAGATCACGGTGGCCGAGGACATCGGCATCGGGCACCGGGCGGGGTATTACGAGGAGGCCGGGGTTCTGCGGGACATGTTCCAAAATCATTTATTTCAGCTTCTGTGCATCACGGCCATGGAAGCCCCGTCGGGGTTTGAGGCCGACCGGGTGCGGGACGAAAAGTCCAAACTGCTTCGCGCCGTTCGACCCTTTGATCCGGCCCGGTTGGACGAGACGGCCGTGCGCGGGCAATACGGACGCGGCGACGTGGCGGGCGTTTTGCAACGTGCCTATCTGGAGGAGCCGGGCGTGGCGCCGCGATCCAAAACGGAAACCTTCGCCGCGCTCAAGGTGTCCATCGACAATTGGCGATGGGAGGGCGTTCCGTTTTACCTCCGGTCCGGCAAACGGCTGGCGCAACGATTGACGGAGATCGTCGTCCAATTCAAGCGCATCCCGCATTTGATGTTTCATCCCCTTCACGCCGAAGACCTGTCGGCCAATCGGTTGGTGCTCCGCATTCAGCCGGAGGAGGGATTGTCCCTCACGGTGGAGACCAAGCGGCCGGGTCCGGCCTTGAGTTTGGGCACCGTCGGCATGGATTTTTCCTACGAACACGCCTTTGGGGAATCCCCGGAGGCGTACGAACGCCTTTTCTTGGACGCCATGGCCGGCGATCAGACGCTTTTCACCCGATCGGATTGGGTGGACCTCTCGTGGTCCCTTTTGACCCCCGTTCTGGAAAGTTGGCGGAACGCGGGCGCACCGCCGGTCTACGCTTCCGGCAGTTGGGGGCCGCCCGACGCCGATCGTCTCCTGGCCGCCCAAGGCCATCGGTGGCGAAGCGGGCAATGACCCTTCCCTCCCGTCGGGTGTTTGCCGATCCGCCGGAAATGGCCCGAGCGGCCGCGGAGCGGGTGGCGGATCTCCTTCGACGTCGGGGGACCGACCGCAAGCCCCTCTCCCTCGTTTTAGCGGGGGGACGTTCGGCCGATCTCTTCAATCGATTTTTTTTCAACCCTCGACGGTTCCCGTCGGTTCCCTGGGGCAAAATCCATTTGTTTTGGGGCGATGAGCGCTGCGTTCCCCATCGGGACCCTTCGAGCAACGCGGGCGCCGCCCGGCGGGTTCTGGGCCCGCGGGGCCCGGTTCCCGGGCGCCGGCAATATCCTTTTTTTTTGAAACCGGGCGATCCCCGTCGCGACGCCGGCCGTTTTGAAAGCCGTCTTCGGCGATGGTTTCGGAACCGCCGTCCGGACGTTGTTTTGTTGGGAATGGGCGAGGACGGCCACACGGCCTCGCTCTTCCCCGGATTTCCCGCCCTGTCTGAAAAACGTCGATGGGTCGCGTTCGTGGAAAACGCCCCCAAACCGCCTCCCGGCCGTCTGACGCTGACCCTTCCGTTTTTCAATCGGGCCCGCCACGTGCTATTCCTGGTGCAGGGGCCGGGAAAACAACGGGCCCTTCGTCGAGTCTGGAGGGCCCGGGGAAATACGCTCCCGGCCGGACGCGTTCGTCCCGCTCGCGGGTCCCTGGAATGGTACGTCACCCGGGAAGCCCTGCGGAAGGGATGATTCCCGCCCGGGGAACCGGGTCGCCGGTCCCCATTGCTCCGACGGAAAGGATGTTCTAGAATACCCGACAGAAACGCCCTTCTTTTCACTTTGCCCATCCTCAAAGGAGTCTCTATGCCCCGTCGCGCCTTGATGGCCGGAAACTGGAAAATGCACAAAACCATCGCCGAATCCGTGGATTTGGTGAACGCTTTGAAAACCCAAGCCGGGTCCTGGCCGGACCGGGATGTCCTGGTTTGCCCGCCTTTCACGGCGTTGGCGGCCGCCGCCCAGGCGGCGCGGGGGACGGCCATCCAGGTCGGCGCCCAGAACATGAACGACAATCTCCAGGGCGCCTTCACGGGGGAAATTTCCGCGACGATGATCAAAGACACCGGCGCGACTTTCGTCGTTCTCGGCCACTCCGAGCGACGTCAGTTCTACGGGGAAACCGACGCGTTGGTGAATAAGAAAACCAAAACGGCCTTGGAGCAGGGTTTGACCCCCATTGTCTGCGTCGGGGAAACGCTCGCCGAACGCGAAGGGGGGAAGACCTTTTCCGTGATCGAAACCCAGATCAACGGGGGACTGAAGGGCCTTTCCGCGGATCAGGCGCTCCGGCTCGTGATCGCGTACGAACCGGTGTGGGCCATCGGCACGGGCAAAACCGCCACGCCGGCCCAGGCGCAGGAGGTTCACGCTTTTATCCGCCGGCGGTTGGACGCCTTGTTCGGGCCCAAAACCGCCGACGCCCTTCGAATCCTCTACGGGGGTTCGGTGAAACCCGACAACATCGACCAGTTGATGGCGGAGCCGGACATTGACGGGGGATTGGTCGGCGGCGCCAGCCTCAAAGCGGAAGATTTCCTTCGAATCGTTCGCTTCAACGCCCCGGCGGCCTCCCGGGCGTGAAAATCGCTCTCGGGTCCGATCACGCCGGGTTCGCCGGAAAAACGGCGCTGGTCCGGGCGTTGCGGCGGGCCGGCCACCGCGTGATCGACGCGGGGCCCGCGGACGGGAACCGGGTGGATTACCCCGATTTCGCCGCCGCCGTGGGCCGCGCCGTCTCCGCCGGCCGGGCGGACCGGGGGGTGTTGGTCTGCGGGTCGGGAATCGGGATGGCGATCGCCGCCAATAAAATCCGCGGAGTCCGCGCCGCCGTGGTCTGGTCGGAAAAAACCGCGGGCCTCGCCGCCGCCCACAACCGGGCGAACGTCCTTTGCCTCGGGGGGCGGCTCTTCCGGGCGCCACGATTGATTCGGTTCGTCCGAATTTGGTTGAAAACTCCTTTCGAAGCGGGGCGGCACGTCGGACGCATCGATAAAATCGCCGCTCTGGAAAAGAGGGCGCGCCGATGAAAATCCCCTGGGCCGTTTATCCCTTTCTCCTTTGGACCGGCTCCCTTCGCGCCGAAAGCGCCCAGGACGTGGTCCAACAGGGGTTGTCCGAGGTCCGCTCGGGGGACGTGGAGCGTGGGTTGTCCTCCCTGCGCCGCGCGGCCCAGTTGGAACCCGGAAACGCCTCCGTTTGGATCACGTTGGGCCTCACCGCCCAGGAGGCCCGCCGGTACGACGACGCCCGGGACGCCTTGGAACGGGCCCTCCAGCAGGCTCCCCGATCCGAAACGGCCCTCTACAACCTGGCGATGGTCTACGAAAAATTGCGGGATTGGTCCCGGGCCCGGGACGCTTGGACTCGATTTTTGGCTCTGTCGCCCTCCGCGGACCTGAAGGAAATCGCCCAGCGGCACGTGGACCGACTTGAATAGAGTTTGCGCGATCGTTCTGTTGGTCCTTGCGGCGGGCTGTTTGGCCCCCGCGCGTGTCGCCACGTTGCCCGGGGTGGATTTCTCCCGAATCAAGACCATCGCCGTCCTAGACCCGGAACGCGAAGATTTGCGCGGGATTACGGATGAATTTGTTCGCCAATTAATGGCCCGCGGTTACACCCTTCGGGTGGGCGCCGATGGCGTTCCCTCCCCCGACGCGTTGCTTCAGGTCAATGTCGGGCGGATGATTCCCGACAAAAAATATCTGATTCCCATCCGATCCAAGGACGGCCAGGACGTCCTCGTGATGAATCCCGTCACCGAGATTTCGGGCCGAAGCCTTTACCCCTCGGCGACGACGGCCGGTCTTCAGGACGCCCAGGTCGTTGTTTCCAACGCCACCCTCTCCCTTTCCGTCCGCCTGTTGGACCCCGTCAGCCGGAATGTTTGGTGGACCGGTTCGATGACGTACGAGGGCCTGGATTTGGACGCGGCGGTGGAAGGGTCCGTAACGGCTTTATTAAAGAGGTTTCCGAACCGTTAATTGAGGGGTTTAACGCGCTTCGAGGGGTTGAAACGGCGGATTTCATAGTGCATACTGATTGGGCCCCGTGTCCTGTGTTTGCAACGGGTTGGCCAGCGGTTTTTGGCCCGTTGAAATCCGCGGCGGAGGGACCGGCCGGGGAGGGAAAAAGCGAATCACGCCGCTGAATCGGCGGTTGTGGGAAACCCGGGGCCGTGATAAAATGAACGTTTCGGAATTGTAACAGGAGCTTCGTGCGAACATCGGGGGTCGGGGAACGATTCCCTTGCGCGCGGCGAACGACCAATCGCATCAAGGAGGTCTTCGGTGGCCGTTGACATCAATAAACTCTTTCAAACCATGATCCGAAGCGGCATTTCGGACATTCACTTCAAGGCGGGCACGCCACCGATGGTTCGTATGCACGGCCGACTGATGTCGTCCGGGTTCAACAAAATGGCCCCCGAACATATCGAGGAATTGGCCAACCTCCTGATGAGCGAGGAGCAACGCAAAGCCTTTCAACGGGAAAGCGAATTGGACATGTCTTACCACGTGCCCGATCTCTCTCGTTTCCGCGTCAATATTTACCGACAAAAGGGATCCGTGGCTTTGTCCCTGCGCGTCGTTCCCCTCCAGGCCAAGACCTTTGAAGAGCTGAACCTGCCGACCGACACCATGAAGAAGATCTGCACGAACACCCGGGGCATGATCCTGGTGGCGGGCATCACCGGGGCGGGGAAAACGACGACGTTGAACTCCATGGTGGACTACATCAACAAGAATTACGCCTACAACATGATCACCATCGAAGACCCCATCGAGTATTACCACGCCAACGAGAAATCGTCCATCGCGCAGCGCGAAGTCGGCAACGACACGCCGTCCTTCGCCTCGGCCGTCAAACATTTGCTCCGCCAGGACCCGGACGTGGTGGTCCTGGGGGAAATGCGGGACGCCGAATCGATCCAGGCCGGCATCACGGCCGCGGAAACCGGCCACCTCGTTTTGGGAACGATTCACACCATGGACGCCGCCCAAACCATGGGGCGTCTGTTGGAATCCTATCACCCGGCCGAACAGGCCGGCGCCAAAGCGCGCATCGCCAACGTTTTAAAGGGCATCGTCGCCCAGCGGCTGTTGGAATCGGCCGACGGGCGGGATCGTTTCCCCGCGACGGAAATCCTCGTGGTGACGTCCTTGATTCGAAAACTCTTGATGGAAGATAAATTTCCCGAAGTGAACAAGGCCATCGAACAGGGCCAGTATTACGGAATGCATTCCTTCGACCAAGACATCATCCGTTTGTTCAACGAGCGGAAAATCACGAAAGAAGAAGCCCTGGACGCCTCCACGAACCCGGACGATTTGCTGGTGAAAATGAACACCCTCCGCCTGGGGGACATGTAGGCCCACGCGCCCCGTCCATGGCGATGGCTGAGGAGAGTCGTTGAATGTCGATTGAGCGTTGGGAAATGCTTTTGTCCTCCCGGGCGGACCGGTATATCCTGAAAATCCGCGGCGCCAAAGCCGACGTGGATAAAATCGTCGCCTCGAACCCCCGCGTGTGCCAGGACGCCCAGGAAATTTCCGACGCCGTTTTTCAGTGGGTGATTTTCGTCGTCGACGCCAATCAGGCCGAACGGTTGGCCATTCAAAACCAGTTGATCGCCATGACCTCGGACCCGGCCGTGGGTCCCCAAGCGTCGTTCGATTTAAGCGAAATGTTGACGGGGTTGAGCGACGCCCTCGAAAATTTGACCAATTTGACCGCGGAAGAACAGGCCTTTGTCGCTAAAAAAATGAAGCAGGTCCAAGAGCGGGACGCCGCCCTTCCGCCCGTTGCGCCGCGCCCGGCGGCGGTGCCGCCGGTGAAGCCGGTGGCGCCCCTGAAGGGGCCCGCCCCGGTGGTCGCTCCCAAGACACCGTCTTCGCCCAACGGCGTTCCGACCCCTCCCGCCGTTCACCCGCCGGCGGCCCCGGCGCCGACCAACAAACCCGCGGTCCCCGTTCCGCCCTTAGCGCCCCGCGTTCCCGTGGCCGGCCCGCCGCCGGCGGCGCCCGCCGCGCCCAAGGGGCCTCCGATGGGGGGGACGCCGGCCGCTCCCCGTCCGCCGACGCCGCCCCCGGCCAAACCGATTCCCGAGATTCCCGTCGAACCGATGATCGATCACGGGTTCGCCCCCGTGGGGGGCCCGGCCCCCGTTCCTCCGCCGGCGCCGCCGAAAGCGACGCCCCCGGCGCCGCCGCCGGCCGCGCCGGTCAAGCCGGTCGTCCCGGTCGATGTTCCGATCATGCCGGGGGAAATCGTTTTGGATATCGGCATCGACGAAGCTCTTCCGTTGCCGGTGCCGGAGCCGAAGCCGTCGCCTCCCCGCAATGATTTGACGGCCGTGCTGAAGGCCCCGCCGCCGGGCAAGCCCGTTCCCGAAAAACCGCTGGGCGCGGGGATTGAGCCGCTGTCAACGACGCCAACGCCGGTCGAAGCGGGCAGGACGCCGCCGCCCGCTCCGGTGCCGCCCGTTGTTCCGACGCCGCCGGCGGTTCCTCCGCCCGCGCCGATTCCGGCGATATCCGTTCCCCCGCCGACGTCCCCCGCCGCGCCTCCGGCCACACCGCCCCCGTCCGCTCCGGTGGTTCCGCCCGCGCCGGCCGCGGTTCCGGCCCCGCCGGCGGCACCGGCCGCTCCGGTGAGGGAACCCAAACTGGTCGTGGAGTTGAAAACCCCCGAGGATTCCACGTTCAAAACGGCGATCTTTTTTCCCCAGGGGGGCGACGCGCCGAAACAGAAATTTCTCAACACGATCACGGACATGGCCCAAAAGAAATCGAAAAAGCCCATGTTCTTCCACATCGTCCATTCCCAGGCCACCAGCATCACCTCGGACAACGCCGTCGAATGGATTTGGACGGCGAAAGCCCAGGGGGCGGACTGTTTCTTCGTCATTCTGCCCCCGGACATTCTCCCGGACTTTATGGAGGGAATTGTGGCGGAAGCCCGGCAGGCCGGCCTGCGTTGCTTTCTCATTCCCCAGGCCGAAATCGGCTCCAAATTGCTTTACATGGATTTAATGGTGGAACTCATGCTGATTAAAAGGAAACCGAAAACCAACCCATGACCTTTTTTGAATTGATTCACCACCGGGCTTTACGGGCCTCCGCGGCCGGAAAGGGCAAGCGGTGACCGTGGCCCCCCCCGATTCCGCCCAGGGCTCCGGCGACACCCGCCTGATCCCGTCCTACACGTTTGAGGAATTCGTCATTGGGCCGCACAACCGCTTTCCCCACGCGGCGGCGTTGGCTGTTTCCGAAAATCTGGGCAAGGCGTACAACCCGCTCTTTATTTACGGCCCCGTGGGGATCGGAAAAACGCATTTGATGCAAGCCGTCGGCCACCGCGTGCTCCAACGGGACGCGAAGACCCGGGTGCTCTACGTCACGGCCCAGCAGTTCATGTCGGAAGTGATTGAGCTGCTCCAGGCCGGAAACCTGAACGCCCTTCGGGAGCGCTACCGCGCCCTGGATCTGCTTCTGGTTGACGACATCCAGTTTCTGGCCACCTCCGAAGCGACCCAGGAGGAGTTTTTCCACATGTTCAACGATTTGCATTCCGCCGGAAAGCAAATCATCATGACGTCGGACCGTCCGCCCAAAATGTTGACCACCCTCGAAGACCGCCTTCGAAGCCGCTTCGAATGGGGCCTCATCGCCGACATCAAACACACGAATTTGGAAACCCGCGTGGCCATTCTTCGAAAGAAGGAAGGGCACTTGAAGGGCGTTCGACTCGCCGACGATATCCGAATTTACATCGCCAGCCGCCTCAAATCCAACATCCGGGAATTGGAAGGATTTTTGCGCCGGGTACAGGCCTATTCCCAGCTCAACAACCAGGACGTGACCTTGGTTTTGGTGAAGGAAATTATGAAGGAATTGCTGCCGCCCGAAGAATGGGTGGACGATCCCGTGGCGGAGGAGCCCGCCGCCCCCGCCGAAGAAATCGCGCTCCCGCCGGAATTGCCGCCGGTGGACACGCCGATGGAAGAGCCGATCCCCGCGGCCGAGGAGCCTCCCGCCGAGATGGCCCTCCCCCAATTGCCGGAGCCCGAGGCCCCCGTCGCCGGCCAGGAATTTGACAACGCCATGGCGGGCATCGGGTCTTCTTTGGAATTGGCGGGCGGCGAGCCGGCCGCCGAAATGCCTCCCCCGGCGGAACCGGAAGCGCCGGGGTCGTCCAATTTCGTCAAAGGCGAGGACGAGCAGGTGGTGGCCGTCCCTTCGAACCCGGGGGACATTCCGGTCGTTTTCTTCTTCCCGACGGGCAAGGAAAAAGAACTGGGGCAGATGAAAAAGAAGTTTGAGGACATCATCCGCAAGCACAAGCTCAAATTTTCGCTCTTTCCGGCCTTGGAAGTTCCCTACCCCATGGACAGTTCTTTGTCTTACGAGCTTTTTTCCACCAAATGCAAACGGGCCGGGGTGATGATCGCCGTGGTCCTCGGACCCTCGCCGGACGGAACGTTGGGGGAGGCCCTGTTTTTTCACCGGCTCCAGGAATTGTTTGAGCAGCAGGAGCTGTCTCTCCAGTTAATCCCCTGGGACGAATTGGCCAAGGACTACCGTTTCCTGAACCTCGCCCTCGATATCACGCTTCTCCGAATCAAACAAAAAGGCAAACCGTAATCCCGCGGGCTTCTCCCCGGAGGATTCCCTTTCCCGGTCGGCCGGGCCCGCTTGCGGGGGGGACCGGGAACTTCGTATCATAGGATTGTTACGGATGCCCCTTTTGGTGCGGTACCCAAGTGGCCTAAGGGGGAAGTCTGCAAAACTTCTATTCGCCGGTTCAAATCCGGCCCGCACCTCCATTATCTCAACGTGAGCCATAAGTCGCGAGCCTACACCACCACCCACGCGCGTTCCGGCGTGGGAGATCAGTTGCCGGACATCGAATGCTGGGAGAATCAATTTCCCGGCTACACGATCGAGTTGGTGTTTCCGGAGTTTACGTCGGTTTGTCCCAAGACGGGCCTTCCGGATTTCGGCACCCTGAAAATTCGCTACGCGCCGGGCCGTTGGTGTTTGGAAACCAAATCGTTGAAAATGTATTTGAACGCTTTTCGGGATTTGGGTATTTTTACGGAAAACGTGGTCAATCGGGTATTGGCCTCGGTGGTGAAATGCGCAAAGCCCCGTTGGGCGGTCGTCGAAGGGCGGTTTTCCGCCCGGGGCGGCATCGAAGCGCGCATTTCGGCGACGCACGGGAAGGTTCCCCGGGAGGGATTATGAAAAAAATAATCAGCGCATTGGGTTTGGCGTCGGTTTCTTTCTCGTCGGTTTTCGCGAACTGCGGACCGGAGCATGGTATGGGCATGATGGGCGCCGGCATGAAATGCGGCATGGGCGTTCCTTCAAATCACGGCGTGGGCGGCGTGGCGCTCTATCTGGCGACCCTGGGGTTGGGTTATTGGCTTTTGCGTCTGGCCGAACAGGAAAATAAAAAAGTTTTGAAGAACGTGGGGCGGTTTGTCAGCGTCGTCATCTTGGTCGTCAGTCTTTTCGGACTGCTCTGCCGCGCCGGGGCGGGGATTTGCCGCCGAAGTTGCGATTCCAAGAAGGCGGCGATGGCCCATTGCCCGTTCCCCGGATCCATGGGAGCCGACGCGCATGAAGAGGGCGCGTCCGAGTCGGACGGAGAGGCCGCCGCTCCCAAGAACTAATCCGACGCCCTTTGGGGCGTTGCGCATTCAAATTTCGCTCGGTTAGCTCAGTTGGTTAGAGTACCTCCTTGACATGGAGGGGGTCACAGGTTCGAGTCCTGTACCGAGCAGATTTGCGGGACCCCCACCGGGGGTCCGGCAAATCTGGGGGGTTCCAAGGCGAGAAACTCCCGCGGTTTAAGCGGAGGTTCGCGGTTGGAGCGGAGGACGAAGTCGTCCGCTTCATTGGGCGGAGTCCACTCAACCAAGGCCAGGGGCCGTTGTCCTGAACCGATTTGCGGGACCCCCACCGGGGGTCCGGCAAATCTGGGGGGTTCCAAGGCGAGAAACTCCCGCGGTTTAAGCGGAGGTTCGCGGTTGGAGCGGAGGACGAAGTCGTCCGCTTCATTGGGCGGAGTC
>Ga0268298_10002986_pt1 | contig 17844 bp, 15 predicted proteins | sample WWTPWeurt_MetaG_FD_194462 | JGI IMG/M metagenome (GOLD analysis project Ga0268298, IMG submission 194462) | Activated sludge microbial communities from WWTP in Nijmegen, Gelderland, Netherland - WWTP Weurt | ecosystem: Engineered > WWTP > Aerobic digester > Activated sludge | place...
ATAACAATAAATAGTTTCTTGTTTATTACGAACTCTAAATAAAGGGGTTTCTAAAATATAAACATGGTTTTGTTTAACAAGATCGGGGAAAAATTGCAGAAAGAAAGTCATTAAAAGTAAACGAATGTGCATTCCATCAACATCAGCATCGGTAGCAATTACCACATTTTTATATCTAAGGTTTTCTAAGCCATCTTCAATATTTAATGCATGTTGCAATAAGTTAAACTCTTCGTTTTCGTAAACAATTTTTTTGCTTAAACCATAGCTATTTAAAGGTTTACCTCTAAGGCTAAAAACTGCTTGTGTATCTACACTTCTAGCTTTTGTTATACTACCACTTGCACTATCTCCTTCTGTTATAAAAATGGTACTTTTATTTTGTAACTCTATAAACTCTTCTTTGTTTTTGTTAGGTGGCTCATCGTTTAAATGTACTCTACAATCTCTAAGTTTTTTATTATGAAGGTTAGCTTTTTTGGCTCGTTCATTTGCTAATTTTCTAATTCCACTTAATTCTTTTCTTTCTTTTTCGCTTTGTTCTATCCTTCTTCTTAAAGCATCTGCTACAGATGTATTTCTATGTAAAAAATTATCTAATTCTTTGGTTAAAAAATCTTCTATAAATTTTTTCATGCTTGGGCCACCTTCATACACCACAGAGGATCCTAATTTTGTTTTTGTTTGACTTTCAAAAACTGGCTCTTGTACTCTAACACTAACTGCTGCAACTATGCTTTGGCGAATATCTGCAGTATCATAATCTTTTTTAAAAAAGTCTCTGATTGTTTTTACATAAGCTTCTCTAAAAGCCTGATAGTGTGTACCACCTTGTGTTGTATATTGACCGTTCACGAAAGAATAAATATCTTCTCCATAATCATTATTATGGCTAATTGCAACTTCTATGTCTTCTCCTTTTAAATGAATAATAGGATATCGTAATTCTTCTGCATTGGTTTTTCTGTTTAGTAAATCTAGTAAGCCATTTTTGCTGACGTATTTTTTGTTGTTAAAATTAATAACCAACCCTGCATTTAAGTAACAATAATTCCAGAATTGATTGTCTAAATATTCATTTAAGAATTTATAATTATGAAAAATAGATTCGTCTGGAACAAATGTTACCATTGTTCCATTTTCTTCTGTTGTAGCTGCTTCTTTGTGTTCTTTTAATAATACACCTCTTTCAAACTCTGCCACTTTTGTTTTTCCATCTCTAAAACTTTCTACCTTAAAATAATTGCTTAACGCATTTACAGCCTTTGTACCAACGCCATTTAAACCAACACTTTTTTGAAATGCTTTACTATCGTACTTTGCTCCTGTATTTATTTTACTAACAACATCTACAACCTTGCCTAATGGAATGCCTCTACCAAAATCTCTGATGGTTACAGTTTTATTTTCTATAGAAATATCAATATGCTTTCCAAAACCCATTGTATGTTCATCAACACAATTATCTAAAACTTCTTTTAATAAAACATAAATACCGTCATCAGCAGATGAGCCATCTCCTAATTTACCAATGTACATACCAGGCCTTAATCTTATATGCTCTTTCCAATCTAAACTTTTAATATCATCTTCGGTATAATTTGTCATTTTTTTAATTTCACTCATTTGAAAAATTGTTGCTATTTTTTATAGTTTTCTTAGTTACAAATCTAACAAAGCATTAAGGCATCTAAAGTATAGATTATAAACACAAGCCAATGAAATGTGGATAAAACAAGGATTTGCAGGCAAATGAAATAAATAACATAAGTTTGTTTATATGTCTTTAAATTTTGAAACAAATCTTACAAATATTCAGCAATTAGCTAGTAATAAAGAAAAAGAAAACGATGATTTTATTTCTTATTTAAAGAGTTTTGATGGAGAATATATTGATAAACAAGTACATCTTTTAAATGAAATAGTATCTCCAAAAATTGATTGCACTTTGTGCGGAAATTGTTGCAAAACACTTTTAATAAACGTGCAAGAAATTGAAGCAAATAATTTAGCTGCACATTTAGAAATTAACAGAGCAATATTTGATGAACAATTTATAGAAAAAGGCTCTAATGGTATGATGTTAATTAAAACTGTACCATGTAGTTTTTTAAAAGATAATAAATGTACTGTTTATAATTTTAGGTTTGAAGGATGTAAAGAATTTCCTGCTATGCATTTGCCTAATTTTAAGGATAGGCTTTTTACTACTTTTATGCACTATAATCGGTGTCCAATTATTTACAATATCATAGAACAATTAAAGTTGGTTTTAAATTTCAAAGAGTAATTTTTTACATTATTTATGCTTATTCAACCACTACTCCTTCTATATCATAATCGTAGGCTTTAGTAATTTTTACATTTACAAAACTTCCTATTGTAAGTTTCTTATCTGATTGTATTACTACTTCATTATCTACTTCTACACTATCAAATTCAGTTCTACCTAAATATCTTCCTGCTTCTTTTTTATCAATAATAACTTTAAATGTTTTACCAACTTTAGCTTGATTTTTTTCTAAACTTATTTCTTGTTGCACTTCCATTATTTCTTGTGCTCTAGCTTCTTTTTCTGTTTGCGGAATTGTGTCTTCTAAAGTATAAGCTCCTGTATTTTCTTCATGGCTATAAGTAAATATTCCTACCCTGTCAAAGCGGTGAATTTTTAAAAAATCTTTTAACTCTTCTACATCCTTTTCTGTTTCGCCAGGAAATCCTGAAATTAATGTTGTACGTAAGCAAATATCTGGGATAATGTTTCTTATTTTATAGATTAATTCATTCATTTCCTCTCTTGTAATATTTCTTCTCATTGCCTTCAACATTGCATCACTTGCATGTTGCAAAGGCATATCTAAATAATTACAAATATTTTCTCTTTCTTTCATTACCTCAACTATTTCAAGAGGAAATTTGGAAGGATATGCGTAATGAAGTCTAATCCACTCTAATCCTTTAACATCTGCTAATGCATTTAATAGTTTTGGCAACGAACGTTTTTTATAAATATCTAAACCATAGTAAGTAAGCTCTTGAGCAATTAACATTACTTCTTTAACCCCTTTCTGTACAAGTGTTTCAGCTTCTTTAACTAAAACTTCAATTGGTTTACTAATATGGTTGCCACGCATTAAGGGTATTGCACAAAAGCTACAAGTTCTGTTACAGCCTTCGCTAATTTTCATGAAGGCATAATGTTTTGGTGTACTTAAAAGCCTTTCGCCCAATAATTCAGTTTTATAATCGGCATTAAATTGTTTTAAAATTAATGGCAATTCTAATGTACCAAACCATGCATCTACCTCAGCAATTTCTTTAGCAAGGTCTTCTCTGTATCTTTCGCTTAAGCAGCCTGTAACATACACTTTATCTAATTTACCTCTTCGTTTTAATTCAAGCTGGTCTAAAATTGTATTGATACTTTCTTCCTTAGCTTTATCAATAAAACCACAGGTATTAATTACTACAATGTTATGATCTAGTTTTTTATTTTCGTGTACTACATCTATTTCATTGGCTAAAAGCTGGCCGCTTAAAACTTCACTATCAACCAGGTTTTTACTACAACCTAATGTTATAATATTTACTTTATCTTGTTTTAGCGATTTTGCTTTCATTAAAATTTCTTAAAGATGTGTGAAAGGTATTTTTTTAGTTTTCAAGTTTAAATAAACTATCCACAAATTCTTGTTTATCAAAAATGATTAAGTCGTCTATTTTTTCGCCTACACCTATAAACTTAACAGGTATTTTAAATTGGTTGGCAATAGCAAGTACTACGCCTCCTTTTGCAGTACCATCTAATTTAGTTATAGTAAGAGCATTCACATCGGTAGCTGCAGTAAATTGCTTTGCTTGTTCTAAAGCATTTTGACCTGTAGAACCATCTAAAACCAGCATTACTTCGTGTGGTGCATCTGAAATATTTTTCTTTATTACTCTTTTTATTTTGCTTAACTCTTCCATTAAATGTGTTTTATTATGCAGCCTTCCTGCGGTATCAATTAAAACAACATCGCTACCTTTTGCAATGGCACTTTGTACTGTATCAAATGCTACAGCACTTGGGTCACTTCCCATTTCTTGTTTTACAATTGGCACTCCAACACGTTCACTCCATATAGTAAGTTGATCTACAGCTGCAGCTCTAAAAGTATCGGCTGCACCTAATAATACATTGTATCCTGCTTTCTTATAATTATGTGCCAATTTACCAATTGTGGTAGTTTTACCAACACCATTAACCCCAACAACTAAAATGATATATGGTTTTTTATTGGTAGGAATTTCGAAGTTTCTATAAGCATCATCATTAGCATCGGTAAGCATTTTTTGAATTTCATTCTGCAATACTTTATTCAATTCTGCTGTACTTATATATTTTTCTTCTTTCACTCTTTTTTCAATACCCTCAATAATTTGCAAAGTTGTTTCAACGCCTACATCAGCACCTATTAATGCCTCTTCTAAATTATCTAAAACTTCTGCATCAACAGTACTTTTGCCTGCAATTGCTTTCGTTAATTTTGTAAAAAAACCTTCTTTAGTTTTTTGCAAACCATCGTTTAAAGTTTCTTTTTCTTTTTTGCCAAAAAGTTTATTAAAAAAGCCCATAATTATGAAGATTCTGAAATGTAAAAAAGAATTGTGTTTTGAATATTTCGCTACTTTTTATCAGTAAGCAAATTTAGTTAAATAAGAAACTAAAAAAGCCTTCTGTACTTTACAGAAAGCCTTTATTAGAAATACTATTATTGATAAAAAATTATTTAGAAGCTAAATAGTCTTTTACTTTGTCTTTGTGCACAATGGCTTCTTTAAAAGTGTATGCACCTGTTTTAGGACTACGTACAGATTTAATTACTTTAGTCCAGTTTTTAGCTTCTGCCGAAGCTTTAAGGTCTTTTACCTTTGAGTTTTTTGAAGCTGCTTTTGCCATGATTATTTAATTTCTTTATGTAATGTTACTTTCTTTAAAATAGGGTTAAACTTTTTTAACTCTAATCTTTCAGGGGTATTTTTTTTATTTTTCACAGTTATATAGCGGCTTGTGCCTGGTTTTCCAGAAGTTTTATGCTCTGTACATTCCAATATAACTTGTACCCTGTTGCCTTTCTTTGCCATTTTAATAAAATTTATATACTATTAAAACCTTTTAGGTTTAAATTTTTTCTCCTTGTGCTCTTAAATCTTTAATAACAGTAGCTAAACCATTTTTGTTGATGGTTCTTATACCTTCTGTTGTAAGTTTTAATGTTATCCAACGGTTTTCTTCAGTAAAAAAGAAACGTTTGGTTTGTAAATTAGGTAAAAACCTACGCTTAGTTTTAATGTTTGAGTGAGAAACACTATTTCCTGTAAGAGGTTTCTTCCCTGTAATTTGACATACTCTAGCCATAACTCTATTTTTTCGGGACGGCAAAAGTAGGGGGTTTTATGGAAATAACAATAGTTAATTTAAAAAAATATTCAAATAACGCTTTTTGTCTTAAAAAGTAATGCAATACTAACAAAATTATGCCATTTTGTACAGCATTTTTATAGATAAAACCAATGGCATTAATATTGATAATTGTTATTTCTTATTTTAAAATTAATAGAAAATTAAAAATAGCTCAATTAAATATATTATGATAAAAACTAACTTATTAAATAGCGACGAGGAAGTAGATTTTATGCCCATTATTCCTATTGGAGAGAATGACTCTGAACAAGATGCCAATTTAAAAATACCCGAAGAGTTAATTATATTGCCATTAAGAAATACTGTTTTATTTCCTGGAGTTGTTTTACCCATTACTGTAGGAAGAGATAAAAGTATTAAAGCAGTAACCGATGCTTATAAAGCTGATAAACTAATTGGTGTACTTGCTCAAAAAGATAGCAGTATTGAGGAACCAGAGGCAAAAGATTTATGCAATATTGGTACTGTTGCCAAAATTGTAAAATTAATTAAAATGCCCGATGGTGGAACCACTATTATAATTCAAGGGAAAAAAAGATTTGAATTAATAAGTGTTACGAAAGTGGATCCTTATTTTAAAGCAAAAATTAATATTTTAAAAGAAGACGAAAAACCAAATACTGAAAACTTTGATGCAATGGTTGATTCTATCAAAGATTTAGCAACACAAATAATTCAACTTTCTCCAAACCTGCCAACTGAGGCTAGCATTATTTTAAAGAATATTGAGAGCCCTTCTTTTCTCATCAACTTTGTAAGCAGTAATCAAAATACTGAATTAGCAGAGAAACAGGCTTTGTTAGAAATGAATGATATTACTATAAGAGCAGAGAAATTAATTCAGCTTTTACAACGTGAATTACAGTTTGCAGAATTAAAAAACAAAGTAACCAACAAAACCCGAACTGAATTAGACAAACAACAGAGAGAATATTTTTTACAGCAGCAACTAAAAAGCATTAAAGATGAGTTGGGCGGAGATCATAATGAAAAAGAAGTTGCTGAAATGAAGAAAAAGGCCGAAACAAAAAAATGGGCTAATGCAGCTAAAGAACTGTTTAACTCTAATATTGCAAAGCTTGAAAGAATGCATCCTAGCACTCCAGATTACTCTGTAATATACAATCATTGTAATTTAATGTTAGACCTGCCTTGGGAGGATTATACTGCGGATAATTATGATTTAAAGAATGCCAAAAAGGTTTTAGACAAAGAACATTACGGCATGTATAAAATTAAAAACAGAATACTAGAATACCTTGCTGTATTAAAATTAAAGGGAGACATGAAAAGTCCTATTCTTTGTTTTGTAGGTCCCCCAGGTATTGGTAAAACATCTTTAGGTAAAAGTATAGCCAATGCAGTTGGCAGAAAATATACCCGAGTTAGCTTAGGTGGCTTACATGATGAAAGTGAAATAAGAGGGCACCGAAAAACATATATAGGAGCCATGCCTGGAAGAATTTTACAAAACCTACGAAAAGTAAAATCTGGCAACCCTGTTATGATATTAGATGAAATAGATAAAGTAGGCAATGACCACAAAGGAGACCCATCTTCTGCACTATTAGAAGTTTTAGACCCCGAACAAAACAATTCTTTTTATGATAATTATTTAGAATTAGAATACGACTTAAGTAAAGTGCTTTTTATTGCTACAGCCAATAGTATAGGTAGCATTCAACCTGCATTAAGAGACCGATTAGAAATAATAGATTTAAGTGGTTATGCTATTGAAGAAAAAATTGAAATTGCAAAAGCACACTTAATTCCAAAACAAAAAGAAGCACACGGGCTAGGAAAAATAAACTTAAAAATTTCCGATGCAGTTCTTCAAAAAATTATAGAAAACCATACCAGAGAAAGTGGTGTAAGAGAATTAGATAGGCAATTAGCAAGTATTATGAGATATGGTGCAAAAGAACTTGCTACAAAAAATAAATTAAAGCCCAGTGTGACTAATGCAGATATAGAAAAAATCTTAGGCACACCACGTTATAATAATGATATATACAAGGCTATAAACTTACCTGGTGTTGCTGTAGGGCTTGCATGGACTTATGTAGGTGGTGATATATTATTTATTGAAGTTGCACTAAGTGAAGGTAAAGGAGAATTAAAGCTTACCGGCAACTTAGGAAATGTAATGAAAGAAAGTGCAACAACCGCACTAACTTTTTTACAAGTAAATGCCAAAAAATTAGGTATTGATGCAGATAATTTTAGCAAAAAAAATATTCATATTCATGTACCAGAAGGGGCAACCCCCAAAGATGGGCCTAGTGCTGGAATTACCATTCTTACTGCATTAACATCTGCCTTTACAAATAAAAAAGTAAAACCCTTTTTAGCCATGACTGGCGAAATAACCTTACGTGGCCAAGTGCTGCCTGTTGGTGGAATTAAAGAAAAAGTATTAGCTGCAAAACGTGCCGGATTAAAAGAAATAATTATGTGCTGGCAAAACGAAAAAGATGTTTTAGAAATTGACAGCAACTTTATAAAGGGTATTAAATTTAATTATGTAAAAAATATGCAACAAGTTTTAGATATAGCTATAATTTAGAATAAGCAATTTTATTATAAAAAAAATGCTTCTCAAAATAATAGAGAAGCATTTTTTATTTTAATAGTGCCAATTAATTATTTAATATTCTATATCCACTTGTAGGTATATCAAACTTTGAAGAAGACACAGGATTTAAGTTAATTTTTGTTGCAAAATATTTAATTTTTGCACCGCTTTTATCTTGCGATTCATATTCTAACACAAAGCCAGGAACATTTTTAAATTGAAATTCAAATTCACTTACTGATGGTATAAAACCTGGTGTATAATATAAGTTTAACGATACACTATCGGCTAACATTAAGATTGCTTTTTTGCATTCGTATCCTAATATAATTTTAGTTTCATTTAATAAAGTAAGTTGTGCATTCTCAAATCTGCTATTAGATTTTTTCCAAGCTAGGCTATCTAATTTAGTTAAAAATTTATTGCCACCTATTTCTCTTAAAATTACAGCATCGCCAGTTCTTTTATTGTAAATAACAGATTGAGAAAATGAAGTACTATTAAAATTCACCCTACTTTGGTAGCCTTTTATATATAAAGTTTTACTGGTTGATTTAAAGGTTTCCAATGTAGCATTATCTATACCTTTTACATCATCTGTATTTACTGCAAATTCTACAGTACATTCTGCAATAACACGCTGCCTTTGCTGTGCTAATAGTGTGTTAACAGAAAGTAAAAAAGTAGTTAGTATTATCAAAGTACTTTTCATTTTAGTTTCTTTTTATGAATGCTTAAATAACTATATACAATATTATGCCAATGTTTACAAAAAAGCTCCTGTTTTATAGGAGCTTCATCAATTTTATTTTTTAGTCTTATTCTTCATTTCCTGAATTTTCTTTTGGTTTTCTACCATTTGAGTATAACGTTCTTGCCATTTACTCTGCTTTTTAGGATTACTTCTTTTAGCTTCAATTTTTGCTAAAATTTTATCATGGTCAATAATATATTTTTGAATAATAAATTGTAAAATTAACGTAACCAGGTTAGATACTGTATAATACCAAGTTAAAGCTGCTGGCATTTTATTGAATACAAAGAACAATACAAACGGAAAAATATAAGGCATGTATTTTAGAGCAGGATTATCTTGAGTTGGTGTATTACCCATATTATATATAGATATTAAAAAACTGGTAATAACAGCAGTAATATTAAACAAACTAATATGGTTGCCTACTAACCAAATATTAGTACCCCAACTAATCACATCATCATAAGAAGATAAGTCTTTAGCCCATAAAAAGTTTTCGCCCCTTAGTGCAATATTTGAGTTAAAGAAACTAAATAAAGCAAAGAATATTGGAATTTGCAATAATGCTGGAATACAACCTCCTAAAGGATTTACACCTGCTTCTCTAAACAGCTTCATTTGCTCCATTGCAAATGCTTGTTTATCATTTTCTCCAATTTTCTTTTTTAGAGCATCTAATTCTGGTCTTAATACTTTCATTTTTGCACCACTTAAGTAACTACTATAAGTAAGCGGTGCAGTTATTAAACGTATAAATAAAGTTAGCAATAAAATTACCCAACCATAATTACCTATAAAGCTAGAAAAGAAATTAAAAACAGGCATGATGATGTATTGGTTAATAGGACGAACAAATGAATACATATCTCTTCCCAAATTCACAATTCTGTCCATCTCAGGAGCTTGTTTCTTTAAAATATTGTAATCATTAGGGCCAAAATACATTTTTAAAGGAATAGTGTTAGTAGCTGCAGTAGTTATTTTAATTTGAAAATTAGCTTGAACATTTGCTAAAATTTTTGTAGTATCTGTTGTATGTTTTTCCCATTTTACATTACCAGAGTTGAAGTTATTTTCTGCAACTAACGTTGTGTTAAAAAATTGCTGCACTACACTCATCCAGTTAGTTGGTTTTTCAAAAGTATGTTCCGTTTTGTTCATGATGTAGTCAAACTCTTTGTTTTCTAAGAAACAAATATTACTCATTTGCACTCTTTCGTACTCTGCACTTTTTTCGTGTTGTGTAGTTTGAGTTTGCCAACTAATATTTAGGTTGCCATCATTTAATAACTGGTTAGCTACAGTTAAACTAACTTTCCAGTCAATCATATACGTATTAGGTGCAATGGTAAAAATATGTTGTATATTTCTACCAGCAGAATCTGCTAACTCATAAATAATAGTTTGAGAGCCATCGGTATTTTTTTGATTAGATTTTAATTGAAAATATAAATCGTTGGTGTTAGCTACAGCATTATTACCTGTATTAATATTATAGCCTAATTTATCGTTTGCTGTTCCTAAAACAACTGGTGTACTATCGTAAGAATTATATTTTTTTAAACTTACAGTTTGAATTCTGCCACCTTTATTGGTGAAGTTAATTTTTAATACATCAGTTTCAATAGTCTCAATCTTTTCTGAACCATTTGCAGAGCCAGTAAAGTTGCCTTCTTTTAATATTTTGTTGGTAGAATCTCTTTTAACTGAATCTTCAATAGCTTTAGCTTTTATTTCTGGGGTTATTTTTGAAGCCTCCACCTTGGCTAAAGAATCTTTCACCTTGTTTTCATGATCAATGGCACTTTGAGCCATCTTGTTATTGTACCAAAAAAAAGCAATAAATAAAATTCCTAAAAGTACAAAACCAATAATCGTATTCTTATCTGTCTTCATTGTCTGTTTTTAAAAGATTGGCAAAGGTAGGGAACTGAAAGTGAATGTGGCAATATGTGTTTGGAACTATTTTATTACTAATAACATACTGATTTGCATTTATTTATGCCAATAACAGATTGAATGAATTGTTTTAATTTAAAACAAATAAATTTTAGTACTAATTAACTTTCGGGCAAAGCATACCATTTACGATACATTTTAAAAATAAATGTAGGAATAATTAAAAGAATAAGCACTACCAACACAATTTCAGAAATAGAAAGATATAAATTAATTGTTTTCATTTTTTCCTGATAATCAATATCGTTAATTATATAATTTAACCTTGTCCTTTCATTGTAATAAAATACAAACATTAAAGGTAAAAATGCAAAAATTAAGGTAAATAAATTTATAGCAACACCGGTTACTACTTTTCTTGAAGACTGTGTAAACACCATTATTGAAAGAAATAAGAAAAGGATGACATAAAAGAAATACCATTCATAAACTGCATAGCCTTTAAAATCAAACAATGCTATTATTAGCCCTGAAATGATGGTTAATAATTTTGCAGTAAGTAATGATAGAAAAAATGTTTTTACTGTACTATGCCTAAATATATAAACCAATAAGCTTAAAATAAGGGTAAAATATAAAACAACTCTTAAAATATCTTTCATCTCTTCAAAAGCCCATCTGTTTTTAATTCTAAAAATATTTTCTATACTTCTTTCTACCGACCATAAATTATATTTTTTAAAAATTTCATTGGTGCTTAGTAAATGGCTATTGTTACCTTGCTCATCAAATTCAGTGTTTATACTACTTTGGTAGTTGTTAATTGAATACTTATTTAAAATAGTTTTTAAAAGTGATTGTAAACTATCTTTTGGTGCAGGTTTATAATTTTTTATTACCAAATTAAAGATAGAAGCAGATTTTAAAATTTTATCTTCACCAATATCTTTTGCATTATAAATATTTAAAAAAGAATACACCGGGCACTCTACAAATACATATAAATTATTGCCTAAATCAATCACACTATCAGTTATTTTTTTTCGGCTATTAAAAGTTGCAGAATCAATAGCTGCGTATTTAGAATGTTGAGTTATTTTTGGTATAGAATCTCTTTGTTGTGTATCTATCTTATTCAAATCTGCAACCAACCAAACTGTGTCTCTGTTCCAATTATGTTGTATGGAATCATATTCAATTTGTGCAATAGTTAAATTAATTTTATTAATATCATTAATCAATTCTTTAGAATTGTATGTAGAATTTACCCTTACAACTTCTACAACAGAGAAAACAAAAGGGAAAGTCATGAAACATAAAATACAGGTATAATAAAGTAGTAATTGTTTTAAGCTATCTAATGCAGTGAAGTTTCCAAAACGTTTAAAAACATTAAATTGAAGTAAATAAATTAGCCAAATAACAAAAGAAATAAAACTAATAATAGATACAAAGACTATCCAATAACCATTAACCGAATCTCTTCTAAACTCTAGTGGAACTACAAATGATATTATACTAAGCAAAATAATAAATAAAATACTGTACCAAATTACCCAATGAATTTTGGTGCTCCATATTGTTGGATTATTTTTTAATAACCTCTCGTCTAATTTTAGTAAAAATGAAGGCTTAAACTTTTGTATATCTTTCATTACTTGCATTTTAACTGAACAATCTTTTTGTAGAGTTAGTAATATCTCTAAAATAAGTAATGGCAATTTGCTGTGCTAACAACTTCTCCATAATAACATTGGCAGTTAATTGATTAGAAGTTATAGTATAATAACCACCATTATAACTTACCTGAACATTATTTTCAAGAATTTGTAAAATAGTATCTCTGTTAGCATTGGTTTCTATTTCAATCACCACTTCTTTGTGTGTAACATTGTTGCTGCAAGTAGTTTGAAATATGCTGTTACCATTTTTAATAAATAATATCTCATCTGCTACTTTTTCAACTTCGTGTAATTGTTGGCTACTTAATATAATGCTTAAAGGATAATAAATAGATTTAGCTAAATATTTAAAATCTATTAGCATGGTTTGTTGTGCATTAATATCAAGGTTGGCCAGTGGCTCATCTAAAATAAGTAAGGTAGGTTTTTGAAGTAATACTCTTGCAATTTCAAACCTTGTTCTATAACCACTACTAATTTGGCTCCAAGTAAGGTTGGCATAGCTTGTTAGCGATAAACGCTCTAACATAAAATCAACCATTAAATTATTTTCTTTGCTATAATTACCTGTAATAGATGCAGAAAAATGTAGATTATCTTTTAGTTTTCCATACCATTTAGGAATGCGTTGGGGTATAAAAGCTACTTTTTGTTTTATGGAAAAATAATCTGGCTTAGGATCAAAGTAATAATCAATTGAGCCTTCATTTATTTGTAACTGCCCAGCTAAACAACGCAATAAAGTTGTTTTGCCATGACCATTTTCGCCAACCACTCCAATAATTTTATTGGTATATGCTTTTAATGAAAGTGCTTGTAAATTAAACCCACCTACAGTGTACGATTTGCTTATTTTATTTGCAGAAATTACTTGCTCATTAGTATGAATTACTGAAGAACTTAGACTTGAAAATTGTTGTAAAATTTGTTCTGCACCATCTTGAAATTTATCTGAAAAATTGGCTAAATTTTGCTCTGCTTTATTACCAACCTGCTTACTAAAGTTAATTGATTGCTGTATTAAACTCTCCTTTCTGGTATCTAAACAGGCATCTAATAAACGTCTTCTTGCTAAATCAAAATCTTTATACTCAATAAAAGTTCTTATTTCTTCTACTCTATTTTTCATAGCGGTACATTTTTAATCAATATCGCCCAAAGCAAACTTTTTTTCTGGTTTTAAAAAGGCAAAAGACATTTGTTTTTGTTTACCATTTAAAAGCAAGGAAACATGCAAAATATGCCATAAGCCTTCCGATTCTTTTTCAGTTTTATATTGTACAATTTTATAACTATCTGCCTTGTTTATTGTTCTATTTATTCTAAAACAAATTTCATCCACTCCATTTTTTTCTTCCTCAACAGAGTAATTACAATAATCCTTCCATTTTCTTTTTTCATCTTTCCCTTGATAAATTATATAGGGTGCCACTTTATAGAATGTGCCATATTTTGCAATATCAGGGTCTGCAAAATTTACATTTTTACATTCCTTTAAAATTGTATTAAATGTGTTTGCCACTTCGGTAGAGTCTTTAACTCTTTGTTGAGAGAATGCTGTATTAGAAACTATCAATAACACAAAAAATAAACCTTTCACAATAGATAATTTTTTTAGTTAAATAATTAGATGCTAGAAATTGAGAATTGCACAATCTATAAAATTAGACAATTTAAAAATAATACATTTGCTAATAAATAATTATTTTACATCTCACATAATTAATACACCAATTTATGAAACCTATGTTAAGAAGAAAGTTCTTACAACAAACAAGTATATTAACTATTGGCAGCATTGCTGCACCACAAATAATTTTTGGTGCTCAAAAATTAGAAATTAAAAAAATAAGGGTTGGCTTAATTGGGGTTGGCTTAAGAGGTCAAAATCATTTAGATGTTTTATTGAGAAGAGAGGATGTATTGGTAACAGCATTGGCCGACCCTCAACCAAAAATGCTTGCAATGGCCAATGAATTAATTGCTAAAAGTGGCAAACCAAAACCTTTAATTTTTAGTAATGGTAATTACGATTATAAAAATTTATTGAAAAGAGATGATGTAGATGCAGTAATTATTTCAACACCTTGGGAATGGCATGCAGAGCAAACAATAGATAGCTTATTAGCTGGAAAAATACCTGGAGTGGAAGTATCTGGGGCTGTTAAGTTAGCTGAATGTTGGGATATTGTAAATGCTGCAGAAAAAACCGGATTGCCTGTAATGGTTTTAGAAAATGTTTGTTATAGAAGAGATGTGATGGCTGTTTTAAATATGGTTAGAAAAGGAATGTTTGGCGAGTTGTTGCATGCACAAGGAGGCTACCAACATGATTTAAGAGGTGTGAAATTTAATGATGGAATTACTCCGTATAACTCTGGTGTAGAATTTGGAGAAAAAAGCTTTAGTGAAGCTGCTTGGAGAACACAACATAGCATAACCAGAAATGGAGAACTTTACCCAACACATGGTTTAGGACCTGTAGCAGTAATGATGGACATTAATAGAGGAAATAGGCTTACCAAACTTTCCTCTATAGCTACAAAAGCCAAAGGCTTGCATCGTTACATTGTAAACCACCCTAAGGGTGGCGAAAACCATCCTAATGCAAAAATTAAATTTAAATTAGGAGATATTGTAACAACACAATTGCAAACTGCAAATGGCGAAACCATAGTTTTAACACACGATACAAATTCTCCACGCCCCTACAACATGGGTTTTAGAGTTCAAGGCACCAATGGTATTTGGCAAGATAACCATGCAGGTGAGTTTACTGCAGGCTTAATTTATTTTGAAGATAAAAGCAAACCACATAGATGGGAAAATACAGAACAAAATATGAAAACATACGATCACCCATTATGGAAAAAATATGAAAAAGATACTGCAGGTGCCGGACATGGTGGAATGGATTTTTTTGTAATAAATGCTTTTATTGAATGTATCAAACAAAAAACTGAATTTCCACTTGATGTTTATGATTTAGCTACTTGGTATGCTATAACCCCTCTATCTGAAAAATCTATTGAAGGTGGAGGAAAACTAATGAATATACCAGATTATACAAGAGGTAAATGGAAAACAAGAAAGCCAGTTTTTTGTATTAAGGAAGATGGCAATTATTAGTAGCAGACTGAAATGCTTTTAATAAGGTTAATTGATTTTTAGCTCTGTTTAAATTTTGATGGTAGTAGCTTGTTTTGTAATAAATATCGTTCATTAAAAAATCAGTTATAAACCTTATTGCTTGCATGTAAATCATAACTTCGCCTGCAAAATAAAAAAATTGTTTTTCGTATTTTGAAAGATGCTGGTGCATGTAATCCATATATCCTTGATATATTGCCTCTAGTACTTCTTTTCTTATACAAATGGCATCCAAATTAGTTTCTTCTTCTGTTACAGGGCTTAAATAGGTTCTAAACATGTCTCCTACATCACTAATAAAATAACCAGACATTACAGTATCTAAATCAATAACGCAAATAGCTTTATTTTGTTTAAACAATACATTGCTAATTTTTGTATCGTGGTGTGTAACTCTTTTTTTACATTCTTTAGAACCTAATAGAGCATTGTATTTTTTACAAATATTCTCTACACTATATATTTCATCAATAATAATTCTATGTTCTTTAATTTTTTGTTGATTGCCAATTTTCAATGCTTTTTCAAACTGCGAAAACCTTAGCTCTAAATTATGGAAATGGGGTATGGTATCTTGTAAGCTATCAGAATTAAAATTAGAAAACACATTGGTAAAATTTGCAAATGCAGTTGCAGCTTCATAAGCTTCACTTTCATGAGTAACACTTTCTATTGTGTAAGAATTTTCAATGAAATTAAAAGCTCTGTAGTAATTATTATTTATGCAAATTAAAGTTTCTTTCTGCTTAGTTTCAATGGTATTCGTAAATAAATAATCTGGATTATTTATTTGTACAAATTGTTTAAGTAATTGTATATTATTATCAATAGTAGATGGAGTAGCAAAAACGCCTGTGTTTATTTGTTGCAGAATAAAACTTCCTTGCTTGGCTGTAATTTTAGCTGTATTATTTATTAAGCCAGATGAAATGAAATTATACTCAATATTAGACCAGCCATATTTATCTGCTATTTCTAAAATAATTTGGTTATCCATTATTTCGCCAATTAAATTTCTTTAGTTCTCTTCTTCTTTGCTAATCATTAAATAAGCTTTAATAAAGCCATCTAATTCACCATCCATTACAGGCCCAACATTGCCAACTTCAAAATCTGTTCTATGGTCTTTTATTAATTTATAAGGGTGAAAAACATAGCTTCTAATTTGGCTTCCCCATTCAATCTTTTTTTTGTTTGCATTAGTTGCATTCTTCAGTTCTTCTCTCTTTCTTAATTCTTCTTCATACAATCTGCTTTTAAGCATTTGCATAGCTTTTTCTCTATTCCCAATTTGGCTTCTTTCTGTTTGGCATATTACAGTAATACCTGTAGGTATATGGGTTAAAAAAACTTTTGTTTCAACCTTGTTTACATTTTGACCACCAGCACCACCGCTACGTGCAGTTTCCATTTTAACTTCACTATCTTTTATTTCAATTTCTATAGAGTCGTCAAGCAAAGGATAAACAAAAACCGAAGCAAAGCTTGTATGCCTTCTAGCATTACTATCAAATGGCGAAATTCTAACTAACCTATGAACTCCGCTTTCTGCTTTTAAAAATCCGTAAGCAAAAGATCCATCTATTTGCAAAGTAGCAGTTTTTATTCCAGCCCCATCCCCTTCAAGAAAATCAAGTTCAGTAACTTTCCAGCCTTGTTTTGCAGCATACATTTTATACATTCTTAAAAGCATCTCTGCCCAATCTTGACTTTCGGTACCACCAGCACCAGAGTTTATTTGTAATACAGCATTTAACTCATCTTCGGGCTTATTTAAGGTACTTTTAAACTCTGCATTATCCAGCTCACTTATAGCATTATTAAAAGCATTAAGGGTTTCTTCTTCTGTTGCATCTGCAGCTTTGTAAAATTCAAATAAAACAGCAAAATCATCAATAGCAGTTTCTACAGTATTGAATAATTTAACCCAATACTCATTCACTTTTATTTCTTTCATTATAGATGTGGCTCTTTTGTTATCATCCCAAAAGCCTGCAGAGAGAGAAATTTGTTTGTCCTGTTCTATTTTTGCAATACGATTATCATAGTCAAAGAAACCTCCTCAGGACAAGTAAGCGTTCCTTTATATCATTTAATTTTTCATGTGTCATAACATGGCAAAAGTAAGTGTATAGCTATTTAAGATACTAATAATAGAAAAGTTATTTTGCAATTAGTTTTTGCAATTCTAATCTTAACCTTGGCTCTGGCAATTGGCTATTGTAAAATTCTTTAAACTTTGTACCATTATTAACCATAATACTTACAGGAATATTACCAGTCCAGTTTTTATCAATTAAAGGACAATAGAAAT
>Ga0268298_10002987_pt1 | contig 17840 bp, 8 predicted proteins | sample WWTPWeurt_MetaG_FD_194462 | JGI IMG/M metagenome (GOLD analysis project Ga0268298, IMG submission 194462) | Activated sludge microbial communities from WWTP in Nijmegen, Gelderland, Netherland - WWTP Weurt | ecosystem: Engineered > WWTP > Aerobic digester > Activated sludge | place: Netherlands...
AGGTTAATTTCATCACAAATCGCTTGCTGCGGTTAGTTCTGCTCCAATACAAAGAAGGCTGTTCGTCTGTTGCGCTGATGCGCTGTTTCTTTGGCATCCTGACCGGCTAATGTTTCAATATATTCGGGAGTTAAAGTCACAATATTACCGCTTGCATCCGGAACTTCGGCAGGCATTGTTTCACCATATCCTTTTGGTACAAGTCTCTCGCGCGGAATTCCGTGATCAACCAAATAGTCAACGACACTTTGTGCGCGTCTTTCTGATAGTTTTAAATTGTAATCGTCATTTCCGCGCATATCTGTATGTGACCTGATTTCAATGGTCAGATTGCTATTTAATTCAAGAAATTCAATCAGGTTGTCCAGAATTTTTTCTGATTCAGGTCTGAGTTTGGCGCTGTCAAAATCGTACTCAATACCCTCAATGGTAATTTCACCTTTTGGTATTTTCTCCAGATAAAAATCCTGTGTATAATTCTTTGATTCAGTAGCACCAAGCGTAACTACCAAAGCTTTGTCTGCAAAATAATCAGTTTGAGAAGCCCTCATAAACAATTCAAGATTTGGAATAAGTTCATGCTCATAATAACCATTTTCATCAGCCACCATTTCAAAATGCTCCCATTTATAGGTCACATCCTTGAACTCAATTTTTGCTCCGGGAATTACCTCATTGGTTGCGGCATCATAGACATATCCACTTAGAAAAAACTTCATTTCTGGTCGGTTTACCTGATAGATTTTATTACAATGTATGCTCAGATTGTATATAGAATCACATTCAGTACACGCCTCTCTGTCTGAGGTAACATAACCAGTTTTCAATTCATTATCAAGAATATAATAACTGTCATCACGGCTTGAGTTTACTGGTGCCCCAACATTAATAGCTTCACGCCACCATTCGGTTTCGTCATTCCAGCTAGTTGAATAAATATCCAAACCGCCAAATCCAATATGACCACCAGATGCAAAATATAACGTTCTTGAAATATCATGATAAAAAGGTGTAATCTCATCATCAAAGGTATTTACCTGGTTACCCAAATTCACTGGTTCAGTTGTTTCGCCATTGGGTCCAATTGTGGTCATCCAGATATCCATTCCTCCCTCACCTCCGGGACGATTTGTAGAAAAATAAAGTGTCTTTCCATCACCGGTCAGCTCGGGATTCATTGACCTGAATCCATCCATGTTAACATTATTATCCATGGCGAATGGTGCCAACCATGTATTATTGAACTTGCGACTTGCATAGATTTTCGTTTCGTTCCTGTTGTTAGGATCCATTTTGGTAAAAAAGATACTGTTACCGTCTTCAGAAATCACGGCACTTGCTTCGTGGTATTCACTTGAGTTAATCGCAAACGGAAATTTCTCAACTGTACCAAAAGATCCATCTTCATTCAAGTTAAGAATATAAATATCCAGCATATAAAGTTCGAGCGGATTTCTTTCTTCTGTCAGCATTGAATCTGCAATGTCTGATGTGCGTGCGCTGGAGAAGAGCATGTATTCTTCTGAGACAAACTGAAGGCCGAAACTTGTACTTCCTCCGTTCAAAGTTTCGCCGGGATTGGTAATCGTTATTCCGTCTTTTGTGTTGTTTGGATTTAAAGCAAACATACAACTTGCAATTTTTGAAGTAGCCAGCTGATAAAACTGATTGTCAGGATCACCGTTGCTCTGCTGAAATTGTTCAAATTGAGCACTGGCTTCTTCAAACTTGCTGTTGTACATCAATGAAACGGCGTAGAAATACTGAGCATAAGGAAACTGTTCCATTGGATTTTTAAGCGCCGCCGCATACCAGATTTCCGCATTTTTATAATCGTCCGCAAGTCGGTAAGCATCAGCCAATTTATGAATCAATTCAACCTGATCAGATGTGGGATTGTCAGGCGGACTGACGGTTCCATCTTCATTTTTTTCTGGTTCCTTGTATGCAGTAGTTATTTCGTACGGATAATAAAGCGCTTCTTCACCCTCCTGAATTTTGAAAAGGATAAACGCATAATAATGGACAGCATTTGAATATTGCCCATTTGCCATTGCGGCATCGCCCATTCTCTCCAGCTCATTATTGGTTTGTCCGAATGAAAAACTGAAAAGTGTTAAAGCAAAAATGTTGAGTACAATTCTTTTCATCATAATCTAGGACAAGTTGGTACCGGATTCGGGTTTGGTGTGCTGAAAATATAGGTAAGTGAAAATTCTGAACCTCCTCTTCCACGAGAAACATTAGTCAGGCTTGAAGTGTTGATGTCGTACGAAATCCGCCCAATAAATTTAGCGTATTTGGCACCAAATTCAACGATGGCTGCATCTTTGTTTCTGTATGTAATTCCACCAAGTAGAAATAAATCATAATTTGCGAGATAGAACTGACCCTGCGCCGCATACGTTAACTCAAGTGCTTCTTTCTGATATTGGAAAAATACTTTGGGAATAACTGAAATATTTGGCGTCACAACAACCCTTGCACCCAAAATTCCTTCCGGCCGAACAGGTAATTTGTTTGTTTCACCTAAAAAAGATTCCTGTGGATTATTTATATGGAAAACAGATACACCCCCAAACGGATTTATCATACTTTTTGGATCCGCATAATAATACATTACTCCCGCATTTATATCCAGATTAAAAATTCCGTTTCCTGAAAAATTCTCATTCGTGGAAAGCGCTGTATTGAATTCTCCTCCGTTAGTTTTTACATATTGGTTTGCAAAAGTCAGACTAGAAGAATTAATCGATTTCTGGAAAAATCCAACTTGTGCGCCAACACTAATAAAGTGATGTTTTTGTTCACCAAAACTGATTTTATAGGCAGCCGAAGGCATAACACTGACAACATTGTATCCTCCGACACCTGCTCTGAAATTTGCGATCTGTCCGCCAAATCCCCATTTACCTTTGTTCATATCAAAGCTGATGAGACCAGTCGTGAAAGGCTTTGTAGCAACGGCCAGCCATTGATTTCTGTAATGACCATGAATTCGGTATTCACCCTTGAAAACACCTGTCATTCCCGGATTCACATTTAGCGCGGCAGCGTCATACTGAGAAAGGTGAAAATCCTGTGCATGTGTGTTTACAGAAAATCCTGCCGCAACGATGTATAAAAATAACTTCTTCATTTCTGTTTATCTGATAAGTGAAACATCTCCTGATAATACATGTTCAACTCCGTCAAAGGTTGTTACTTTGGCGACATATACATAGACACCAATTGGTTGTGGTTCATCTTTATACCTGCCATCCCATCCAAGAGAAGTTGGTTCCTGTGTTTCAAAAATGATCTGCCCCCAGTTGTTGTAAATTTTGAAATCGACTGTCTCAAAATTACCTCCTAATATCATCAGCCAGTCGTTGTTGTTATCGCCATTCGGTGAGAAGGCAGATGGTACGAGTGGACCGTGATAGATCGGAACTACCAGGTAAGCAGTATCAGTGCATCCTGCTTCATCAATTACAATCAATTGAACATTATACTCTCCTTCATTATCATATTGATGAACTGCGTTTTGTGTTGAAGCCGTGTCTCCGTCAGCAAAATTCCAGTACCACTCGCTTAATGGTGATCCGTTAGCTGTCGATTGGTCAGTAAAATTTATATCTACAAAAAGATTAGCGCTTTCTGGCGATGCAGTAAATGCGGCATCAGGACCTGGGAGAATATTTACGCTCACCGTTGTATCATCTGAACAACCAAAACCGGAAGTAACAGTTAAAACAACCGTTTGTGAACCAGAAGTCGCATATTGATGCATCGGATCTTCTAAAGCAGAAGTTGATCCATCTCCAAATGACCATGACCAGGTTGAAATTGTATCTCCTGTGACCGCTGAAGCATCGTAGAAATATGTTCCGCCTGGTAAGCATGGAGCCGGTAAATCAAATGCCGCAAACGGAATGTGGTGTGCATTTACTGGCAATGTTAAAGTGTCAGAGCATCCATTGGCTGAGGTAACTATTAGCTCAACGTTATGAATTCCCGGACTTACAAATGAATACGTTGGATCAGTAATACTGGATGTTCCACCTGTTTCAAAGTTCCATTCATAACTTACAATTGGATCAATACTGGTGGAGTTGTTATCAAAAACAGTCGGATTGCCAAAACAACTTTCAGTAAAAGAAAAATCAGGAGCAGGTGATGGAACAATAACTAAATCCAGTGTGTCAAATAAAGCATTGCAGCCCCCATTATCAATGGTTTGGAAATAAATAGTAACACTTCCATTCGATTCATCATTTACACCGTGGTTATAAAATGCAGTGCCGGCAGAGTCATCCGGCGCAAAAGTTCCGTCTCCTGATGTTTGCCACCAACCATTGCCGGTGGATGAATTAGATGTAATTTGCAGCGGGAATCCAACGCAAATTGTATCATCATAAACCAAATTCATTGTTGGAGGCTGATTAAAGAAGATGTATAAAGAATCTTCATCATCAGGACAACCTGAGAAGTTGAATGTCTCAATATATAATGTGATTTGACCATTGGCTATGTCAGCCGGATCAAAAGTATACGTGGCATTCAAATCATTAATATCATCAAAACTACCAAAACCATTAGTTGACCATGTAATGTTGGCTGCAAATTGTACACTGGCATTGAGTTGCACATAGAGAGAATCTTCACAGACATCTATATTACCTCCAGTGTTAATTTGTGGAGTATCCAGATATAAAATTGTAATGGTATCTGTTTGTGCAGGGCAATTTCCATTTCCGGTGGTGGTAAGAATAAGTTGGGTTGAACCATTATTCATTTCAGCCAGAGATGGGAAATACGTTCCATTCAATGTAAAGAAATTGGGTGTCATTACTCCGCCATTTCCAGTCCATGTTCCTCCTCCTGCACCGGTTACTATTCCGTTCAGTTGTAATCCCGGGTTTGAAATACAGACGGCCGTATCATTTCCTGCTGCAGCTATGGGCAATGCTTGAATATTTACGTTTTGAACGATTGTATCAGAGCAACCTGCATTATTAGTAACAACCAATTGAACAGGCAAACTTCCTCCAATACCGTTATATATATGACTAGGGTTTTGAAGTGTCGATGTTTGGCCGTCACCAAAATTCCATTCGTAGCTTGTTATCGATGTACCTGCACTTGTTGATGATTGATCAATAAATGATACAGAAGTTCCTTCACACGAGCCAGCTGGCAAATCAAAATCAGGGATCAAATCAGAAATCGTTATAGGCATTGTTGTGGATGTTTCACAATCAGTGCCTTTTTGTGCAATTAACGTGACAGTGTAATTTCCAAATCCAGGATATGTGAAAGAAGGAGTAGAAAGTATGCTTGTATCAGCAGGATTACCTGTTCCAAAATCCCACCAAAATCCATTGGCTCCCGGATCACTTCCATTTGCAAAGTTTATTGTTGATCCTGAACAAAAATCAGTTGTTCCGATAATTGCCTGAGGAGCTTGATCCACATGAATTTGTTTTACCATGGTATCAGTACAACCGAGTGAACTGGTGACCACCAATTCTACATCATAATCTCCTGAAATCGAATAACCATGGTTTGGGTTTTGGAGCGTGGTGGTTGATAAATCACCAAAATCCCACTCCCATTGTATTATGGATCCATTCACATTGGAAGATAAATCCTGATATGAAACCAGTACGTTTGTACAAGTAGTATCCAGATCTGCAAAATCAGCAATGACATTTGAAATTAGCAAATTGTAAGTGGCCGTATCTGCGCAGGCTGTACCTTTCTGAGCTACCAAAGTCACTGTGTAAGAACCATAGCCATATCCGGAATAATCAAAACTTGGATTCGAAAGAATACTGGTATCTGCCGGAAAACTGGTTCCAAAATCCCACCACAAGCCAGAAGCTAAGGGGTCACTGTTATTCGTAAACGAAACAGTTGGATCGTTGCAGCCAGGAAGTGCAGTTATAGCCGCCTGAGGTGGTACTTTGACATATACTTGTTTGGTAATTGTATCATTACACCCAACGTCAGTTCCAACAATTAATTTAACAGTTTGTAATCCTGAAACAGCGTACGTATGAGTTGGGTTTTGAACGGTAGAAGATTGTCCATCTCCAAAGGTCCAGTTCCAACTATCAACAACACCATTGAAAGCAGGAACCGATAGATCAGTAAAAATAGCTGGTTCACCAATACATACCGTGTCGGGGTATGAAAAATCTCCAAGCAAATCAGAGACTACTAAATTATAATAAACTGTGTCCGCGCAAAGCGTTCCTTTTTGCGCCATCAAAGTAATTGGATAAGTTCCCAAACTTGGATAGTTAAATGTTGGCTCATAAGCAACACTGGTATCCGCAGGATTACCAGTTCCAAAATTCCACCAGAAACCATTGGCTCCGGCTCCGCTCTCATTAATAAACTGAATATTGGTTCCAGAGCACGCATCAATTGGTCCTATTCCCGCATCTTGTGGAGGAGGACAATTCAATACGTTAAACTGAAAATCGCGGGTGATTTTACCAATTTTTACTCCGTCTCGATATTCCTCAATCATGACACCTACTACAAATTGACCTAATATTGGAGGCACACCATTGATAATACCAGATGAATTGATGGTCAAGCCTGGAATTGAGCCTGGTGTTGGATCAAGAGGATCAGACGCGCTATATCCTGCAAGCCAGTTTACGGTTGAAAACGTTACGTTATCAGGAGGAGTTCCTAATCCATTGATAGCTGTAAGATTGTGATAAGGTGTGTAGAATGAATAAACTAAAGAATCTCCGTCCGCATCAGTAGCTGAAAAATCAAGATTCAGATCTGTTCCCTGACAAACAAAAACGGGCGGGAAATTTGAAATAACCGGACTTGAATTGGTTAACCACATGTTGTTGTCCGGAACGTAAGCATAGAAAGTTTCGTTCATAGAACCGGGAGTACTGATGTTATCAATGGAATTGTTTCGACAACAAAGCCCCGCAGGGAAAGCCCCGCCAGCAATAGCACTCATCCATAAATGATATCCACCGGTTCCGGGTGGTAATGAAACTACAGATGAAAAAATGGCTTCCTCAACACAGATTCCCGGGTCAAAAGCACACGTGTCAATTGGTGGATCTAATTGAGTTATACCTTGTAACGGAAGCATATACAATCCCGGTGTAGGAGTTGTTCCATTTCCTCTTCTGACGTTGATTTGTACTTGAGCCGGAAATGTAAAGCATGAAGGACAGCAATCACGATAAAGTTTACAGGTGAGCAAATAGCTTGAGCCACCTAAATGCTGGTAAATAATTTCTCCGCCGATGATGTGTGTAGCAAAAGAGTTGAGAGACGCAATAAGCGCTCCCACAAGTAGTAGTTTTTTCATTCCCTCTTCCTTTTTAGAATTGAGTTCAACCAACGAAATTACCAATAATCTGCATGCCAACCAAATTTTCAACTTGTAATCTTACAAAAACTACCCTTTGTCTGAAATATAATCTGTTTTGTCGGCGAATATTTTGATTTCGCACGAAACTTGAATATCTTAGCAGATTGAAATGCTTAAAACTTACTTATGAAGAGATTTCTTTCTCTCGTTTTTCTTTTGTTTTCTTTTACTTTTTCATGGTCACAAATTAATGTGCAATGGGAAGCAAGACTCAATGATCCTGCTGGAAATTTTATAGATAACGCGGTTGATTTAGCCCTTGACGCCAGTGGTAATACCTATGTTACTGGTACCTCCTACAATGGTAGCAGTTATGATATTGTCACCGTAAAATATGATTCTGATGGGAACGAAATCTGGAGAACTTCTTATGGAGGTACTGGAATCGATGAAGCCAATGCTATCGTACTTGATGGAAATAATGACGTGATTGTAACAGGTTCCAGATTTATCAGTGGTAGTGATTATGACCTGTGTGTTATCAAGTACAATGGAGTAACGGGAGGGATATCTTGGTCAGTTATAAATACTGGTTCAGCTTTGTATGATTCTGGAGAAGATGTAACTGTTGATGCTTCAAACAATGTAATAGTAACCGGCTCACTATCGGTTTCAGCATCTGACGTAAATTGGATTGTACAAAAGTATAACGGTACAACCGGCGCTTCTATCTGGGTGCAAACGGGAGGAGGAACGTTAAATGATATGGGTAAAGTAGTTGCTGTAGATGCAGCTGGTTTCGTTTATGTTGCAGGACATCAGGAGTTTTCAAGTGGTACAACATATTTTGATTTTCTTCTTTTAAAATTTAATTCTGGAGGAGGTTTACCAACCGTAAATGTCACGCATGATTCTGGATTCGGAAAATTAGATACCCCACATTCAATGAAATTAGATGCTTCAGGAAATATATACATTGGAGGTCAGGGATTTTCTACAGTTGTTGATGAGGAGGATTATTTGTTAATGAAGTTCAACAATTCCGGAACATTTCAATGGTTACAAATGTATGCCGGAGACTCTGAGGCACTTGACAGAATCAATGCATTGGATGTGGATCAAACTACCGGAAACATCTTTGTAACTGGAAGAAGTAAATCAAATGCAAGCAGTGAAGATTATCATACCATGGCTTACAATTCCGCCGGTACGCTATTGTGGCAACAAAGCTATTCAAGCGCGGGATTGGAATTTGATGAAGCTACAGATATTGTTTTAGGTGCAAGTGGAAATTTATATGTAACTGGATATAGTTATCGTGCTGGAACAAATAATGACTATACGACATTGAAATATGATTTGTCAGGAAACTTGATTTGGGAAACCAGTTTTGATGGACCTTCTTCTTTGTCCGATCAGGCAATCAGAATGAAACTAGATCCAATTGAAAATATTTTTGTTACTGGAAAATCGCATGGTGGAGTAGCAACAAATCTTGATTACAGTACAATTAAATACTGTCAGCTTGAAACCATTGGAGGTGCTGATGAAGCAATTTGTGTTGGACAAAATGTGAACCTGACTGCAAGTGGTGGAATCAATATTACCTGGTCTGTTTTAAGCGGAGATGCAGGCAGCTTATCTTGTTCAGTTTGCGCAACAACCAATGTTGATCCGATAGTAACAACAACTTATCTGGTAAGTAGCGAGAGTTTGACTGGATGTATTGATTACGACACAGTAGTGGTTGTTGTAAATGCAATTCCTACTCCAACCATTTATGCTGATGGTCCGCTATCTTTTTGCATCGGTGGTGATGTTGTTTTATCTACGGACACTTATAGTTCTTATCTGTGGAGTACCACCGAAACTTCGAATTCTATTACTGTATCAACAGGAGGTGTTTACACAGTTACTATTACCGATGCAAATGGATGCCAGAATTCGACAAATACAACTGTGACAGTGAATGCGCTTCCTTCAGTAAATGCAGGATCAGATTTCACAGTTTGTCCGGGAGATTCTGAGCCGCTCAATGCAACTGGTGCATCAACCTATTTATGGAATGTTAATCTAACTTTATCTCAATTAAATATTCCAAATCCAATAGCTACTCCTACTGGAACAACAAATTATATTGTTACGGGAACTGATGCTAACGGATGTCAGGACAAAGATACCGTTCAGGCAACTTTGTTTACTTTACCCACTGTAAATGCAGGATCTGATGGTCAGGTTTGTTTAGGCGATCCTTGGCCACTAAATGCAACAGGTGCATTAACTTATTTATGGAATTCACACCCAAGTTTGTCTGCATTGAATATTGCAAATCCAATTGCTACACCAACAGCTCAGACAGAATATTTTGTAGTTGGTACAGATGCTAATGGATGTTCAAATATTGATTCGGTAACAATTTCTACAATTAATTTACCTGGAATTTCTGCAGGAGTTGACAAGTTTATTTGTGAAGGAGATAACGTTCAGATTTTTGCAACCGGAGGTTTATCTTATGTTTGGAATACAGATCCAACTTTATCAAGCACTACAATTTCCAACCCATTTGCTTCTCCATTAACTACAACTACTTATACAGTGGAAGGCACGGATATCAATGGCTGTTCAAATACCGATCAGGTGGTAGTTAACGTTTACACACTTCCAAATGTATCGGCTGGTGCTGATACGTCAGTTTGTGTTGGAGGCAGTATTGTATTGCAGGCTACCGGAGCAACAAACTATACCTGGTCACCAAATGCTTCACTATCTGCAACCAATATTGCAAATCCTACTGCTACTCCAACCGGACCATCTACTTATTTTGTGACCGGTGAAGATGGAAATGGTTGTGAAAATTCTGCTCAAGTGACAGTTACAATCAATGCACTTCCAACTATCAGTGCAGGACCAGATGTAGCCATTTGTATCGGAGACAGTACACAATTGCAAGGAACTGGAGGAGTAATTTATGTATGGAATTTTAATACAACCTTGTCCGATTTTATTGTCGCGGATCCTTGGGCACAACCTACAACAGACATGACTTATTTCTTAACTGGTACAGATGCTAACGGATGTTCAAATACGGATGATGTTACAGTAACTGTTAATCCGCTTCCAACTCCGCCAACAATTTATGTTGACAGTGTATTTATTGTTTCATCTTATACAACCGGAAACCAATGGTATGTAAATGGAAATCCGATTTTAGGAGAAACCAATGACACTTGCAACTATTATATCGTTGGGCAAAACGGAGGTTATGAAGTAGAATATACTGATGGAAATGGATGCTCTGTTTTCTCTGATCCGGCTGATGTGATAATTATATTTGATGTTAATGTTGAAGAAAATGACGCCGCAACTTTGGTGAGAATTTATCCAAACCCTTCAAATGGAATTATCAATTTAGAATTGGCTGAAGGAGCAGATCAACTTTTGATTGTTTCCATGAACGGCGGAGTGGTGTATGCAGATTCAAATTTGAATGAGGGTGTTAATACAATTGATTTGAATTTCCTTTCCAATGGAACTTATATGATCCAGTTGGTAAAAGACGACAAAGTGATCACCAAGAAAATTGTCAAACAATAATTAAAAATGATAATTGAAAGGAAGGAGATCGGCAATGGTCTCCTTTTTTTATTTCAATAACTCTTCTTCAAACAATTCAAGAATTCTTCTGTATTCATCAGTCCAGCTGGTAGTTTCCACGAAGCCATGCGGTTCAATTGGATAGCCAATTAGATCCCAATTTGTTTTTCCAAGTTCAATAAATCGCTGACTCAATCGCACTACATCCTGGTACTGAACATTATCGTCTTCCATACCATGGAGCATTAATAAACGATCCTGTAATCCGTCTGCAAAATAAATGGGAGAACTTTTTTTGAAAGAATTGGGATCAGATTCAGGAGTATTCAAAATATTAACTGTGTAATCATGATTATAATGCGCCCAATCTGTGACTGATCTTAATGCGGCTCCGCATGCAAATTTGCCTGGTTCAGTTAATAAGGCCATCAGTGTAATAAATCCACCATAGGATCCTCCGTAGATTCCAATTCTTGTTGAGTCAATTCCGTATTTTTCTATGAGTAATTTTCTCCCATCCAAATAATCTGATAAATCTTTTCCACCCATGTGACGATAAATGTCAGTTCTGAATTTGCTTCCATATCCTTCGCTTGCTCGATAATCAATATCCAAAACAGTAAATCCTTTATCTGCGAGTAAGTTGTTGAACATAAATTCACGATGATAGGTACTCCACCAATTATGAGCATTTTGAAGATAACCTGCACCGTGAACAAACATGACCGCAGCTCCATTTTTCTTTTCCTGCTGAGGTTTATAAATTCTTGCATAAACGGTTGTGCCGTCTGTTGCTTTGAATGTAATTACCTCGGGTGATCTCCAATTATAAGAGTTGAATTCTGAAGATGTTGAATTTGTGATTTGCGTCATGGAAGAATTTTCTTTCATGGGAGCAACGTATAATTCCCACGGTTTATTTTTATAAGAATAACTCACCGCTAACCATTTTTCATCCGGTGAAAGAAATACATCATGATTCCCGTCTTGGGTTAAAACCGGGACCATTTTTTTTGATGCGATTTCAAGTGAATAAAACTCACGATTTCCAGGATGATTTTTGTTTGCTGAAATGAAAAATTTGGTTTTATCTCTTGACAAAATTGCCTGATGCACTTCAAAATTTCCTTCAGTTAATTGAGTTTTTTTAATGGCTGATTTTCCTTCTTTCGGATTAAAATCTGCCATATACAAATGAGAAAATCCTGTAACTTCTGATTGATAAAAAACCTGATGATCATTGATCCAACCTACATTTCCAGGCTCAGATTTCCAGCCTGAAATTCCAGGACCACCAATCCAGGTTTCATCGTGCTGATGTTCAAAATCTGAGAGTGTATTTTCAGAAGTATTATAATATGCAATCCAACGATCTTTGCAATCATACGATTTCATTTCAACCAACCATTTGTCTCCTGCATCATTAAATCCGTGATCGAGAAAAATTACTTTTTTATGTTCAGCATAGAAAGGATCATAGTTTGAAATATCCGTTGCGTATTCTTTCATATATTCTGGTTTTCTTTTTACATCTTTCAGATTGTCAATTGTCAATTCAAAGCAAGTATCTTTTTCCAGATTCCATACATAAATTTCATGAGTTGGATCAGCGGCGCCAACCTTTGCACGTGCATTAACAGAACGTGAATAACCGTCAGCAGTCACATATTCTTCAATGTGTGTAGGTTTATCTTCCGGATATTTATCCAATCCAAAAACCACATGCGTCAATTGAGGGTTAATGCTTATAAAACTTAAGTATTTTCCTTCCAGGTAAACCGGAGATAGTTTTTTTATAGCGTGATCCGAATTAAATTTTTTTCGGTTTTCAGCTTTGTTTTTATCTGACCTGACAATTTCAAATAATTCTTCTTGTTGCGTTTCTAAAAAAGATGATTGATCTGATTCAGCAGGTTTATTTCCTTTTTGAAAATTGGTAATTTGTTTGAAAGAAAAAGATGCTTTGTCAAATAGAAAAAGATTATCTCCATCTCTTAATAATAGACGATTTTTATCAAGAACTGCATGTACTGAAAAATAGGAAAATCGTGAGTAAATATTTTTTACTGAACTGCTTGTCCATTCGTATAACTCATTCCCTTTTTGAAATAGAATCCACGAATAAAGTTCATCTGAAATAAATCCATTGACAGGTAAAAGGTGCGTTTCAGACGGTTCAAGTTTCCGGTATTTTTTTGTGAGAATTGAATATTCATAAAATGGCGCAATCACTTCTTTGTCATGCTTCCATTTAAAATAAACAACCTGACTGTTTGGTGACCAGACGATATCCGTAGGCTGATGTCCAATAAAATCATTGCCGGCCATAATTTGTTTCAGTTCAAGTTGAGATTGAGCCGAAAAATGGATGTAAACACCCAGAAATAAAAAGAATTGGAAAGATTTTTTCATTGAATAATCAATTGAGTTTAAATGCGGTTCTGCTAAGGACGGGAAATTTTTAAAATAATTTTGTATAAACTATGCGTGCATAATAAAAATTATATATATCTTTAGTGTCAAGCTATTTTGAAATGAATAAAGAACAACTCTTTGAATTCCATGTGCGAAATAACTGGTTTAAAATTTCCAGGTATTACAATCAGGCAGCGGCGAAATATAAAATGACATTCTCGTGGGGATTCATTTTGTTGAATGTTGAAAAGGAAGGAACTCCAAGTACTTCACTTGGACCAAAAATGGGAATGGAACCCACAAGCTTGTCGCGGACTTTAAAAAGTATGGAAGATAAAGGTTTGATTTTTCGGATTACAGATAAGATTGACAAAAGAAAATCATTGGTTTTTTTGACTGAAGAAGGCATTGAGAAAAGGAAAGTAGCTAAACAAGTCGTGCTTGACTTTAATCAGAAGTTATACGATCGAATTCCAAAATCAAAGGTCGCTGCATTTTTTGAAGTCAGTTATAAAATTGACGAATTACTGAATGAATTGTTGGTTGAGAAAAAAGAAAATAAATGAAAAGGAATATTAAAAGAGTTGCCGTTTTAGGTTCCGGTGTAATGGGATCATCGATTGCTTGCCATTTCGCAAATATTGGTTGCGAAGTATTGTTGCTTGACATGGCCCCCAAAGAATTGAATGAGAAAGAAAAAGCTGCGGGATTAACGCTTGAATCAAAATCTGTAAGAAACAGAATGGTGAATGATTTTTTGACAAATTGTATTAAATCAAAACCGGCGCCATTGTATCTGAATTCTTTTGCCAAAAGAATTACTACCGGTAATTTTGAGGACGATTTTGAAAAAATAAAAAATTACGATTGGGTTATTGAGGTTGTGGTTGAGCGTTTGGATATCAAACAAATCATTCTTGAAAAAGTAGATAAATTCAGAAAACCCGGAACACTTGTCTCGTCGAATACGTCCGGAATTCCAATTCACATGATGCTGAATGGCAGAAGTGAAGATTTTCAAAAACATTTTTGCGGAACGCACTTTTTTAATCCACCACGATATTTAAGATTGCTGGAAATAATACCAACTCCTAAAACTGATCCATCAATTGTTGATTTTTTGATGCATTATGGTGCCCGCTTTTTAGGAAAGAAAACTGTATTGTGTAAAGATACTCCAGCATTTATTGCTAACCGAGTTGGGGTTTATTCAATCATGTCGCTTTTCCATGTTGTGGAAGAAATGGACATGACCATAGATGAAGTGGACAAGTTAACCGGTCCGGTTTTGGGTCGTCCAAAATCAGCAACTTTCAGAACATGTGATGTTGTTGGATTAGATACACTGGTACACGTTGCAAATGGATTAGCAACCAACTGTCCGAATGACGAAGAAAAGGACCAGTTCAAACTACCTAACTACGTAAGTAAGATGGTAGAAAATAAATGGCTAGGTTCAAAAACAAAACAAGGTTTCTATAAAAAAGTAGCTAAAGGTTCAGACAGTGAAATTCTTTCATTGAATCTGAAAACCCTGGAGTATGAACCAAAAAAGAAATCTGATTTTCCAATTCTTGCTCAAACAAAATCTGTTGATGATTTAGGCACCAGAACAAAAATGTTGTTTGGTGCACAAGATAAAGCCGGACAGTTTTATCGCAAATTATTTTCTGGTTTGTTCTCCTATGTTTCACATCGCATTCCTGAAATAACAGATGATATTTACAAAATTGATGATGCCTTAAAAGCCGGATTTGGATGGGAGTTAGGACCATTTGAAACATGGGATTTGATTGGAGTTGAAAAGGGAGTTGCTATGATGTCGGAGAATGGAAAAAAACCGGCGGAGTGGGTTTCAAAAATGATTGCAGCCGGAAATAAAACTTTCTTCAAAATTGAAAACGGTGTGCGTAAATTTTATGATATCGCCTCTGCATCTTACAAAACAGTTCCCGGAACTGAAAACTTATTATTCCTCGACAATTTGCGTGAGTCAAATACTGTTTGGAAAAATGCAGATTGTCACATCATTCATTTAGGAGACGGAATTCTCAACGTAGAATTTCATACCAAGATGAATACGATTGGTGGTGGGGTTTTACAAGGGATTAATAAAGCAATTGATCTGGCAGAAACAGAATATAAAGGTGTTGTTATTTCAAATAACGGACAAAACTTTTCTGCCGGTGCAAATGTTGGTTTGATTTTTATGATGGCGGCAGATCAGGAGTATGACGAACTCAATTTTGCCATCAAACAATTTCAGGATACGATGATGCGTGTGCGTTATTCAGCTTGCCCGGTAATTGTAGCGCCTCATAATATGGCGTTGGGCGGTGGTTGTGAAATGTCCATGCATGCAGATAAAGTAATTGCTCATGCAGAATTGTACATGGGATTAGTTGAATTTGGTGTTGGATTGATACCCGGTGGCGGAGGAACAAAAGAATTTGCAAAACGTCTTTCTGATTCCATGCGTCCGGGTGATGTTCGAATCAACCGTTTCCGTGATGCATTCTTAACCATTGGTCAGGCAAAAGTTTCTATGTCTGCTGAAGAAGCATTTGAACTGGGTTATTTGAGAAGAGGCATTGATGAAATTGTCATTGACAGGGATTATCAGTTGACGCGTGCAAAAGAAGCGTGTCTTGCGCTTTATAATGCAGGATATACACAACCCGCAAAACCAAAAAATATCACCGTTCTCGGACAAGAAGGTCTGGGAATTGTTTATGTTGGTGCAGGTTCGATGAAAGAAGGACATTACATTTCAGATCACGATGCATACATCTCTGAAAAACTGGGATATGTTTTAGCCGGTGGTGATTTATCTGAAGTATCAGAAGTAGATGAACAATATCTTTTGGATTTAGAACGCAAAGCATTTTTGGATTTGTGTACCAAGAAAAAAACGCTGGAGCGAATTCAGTCAATTGTAACAAAAGGAAAAATTTTAAGAAACTAAATTTAACCCGATGCGATCCCTCGTTTTACGCGGGATGACACACGGGCTGAAAAATTGATTTATGAAAACAGCATACATAGTAAAAGGATATCGCACCGCGGTTGGTAAAGCAAAAAAAGGTGGATTTCGTTTTTCACGACCTGATGATTTGGCAGTGGATGTTATCAAACATCTGGTTGCACAAATTCCTAATCTGGATAAAAATTTAATTGACGACGTGATCGTTGGAAATGCAATGCCTGAAGCAGAGCAAGGATTGAACATCGCACGTTTGATTTCAATTGTTGGTTTGGATACAGATAAAGTGCCGGGTATGACAGTGAACAGATATTGCTCATCAGGTTTGGAGACTATGGCTATTGCAACAGCAAAAATTCAGGCAGGAATGGCAAATGTAATTATTGCCGGTGGTGCTGAATCCATGTCTGCAATTGAAATGGGTGGATGGAGAGTTGTTCCAAATCCGAAAGTTTCAAAAGATCATCCGGATTATTATTGGGGAATGGGAACTACAGCTGAAGCAGTTGCAACACAATATAAAGTTTCAAGAGAAGATCAGGATCAGTTTGCGTTGCAATCGCATTTGAAAGCGTTAAAAGCACAAGCAGAGGGAAGATTTAATGATGACATTGTTCCAATAAATGTTCAGGAAATTTATCTGGATGCAAATGGAAAACGCGCTGAAAAAATAAATGTAGTTAAACAAGATGAAGGTCCGAGAAAAGAAACTACTTACGAAGCACTTGCCAGTTTGAAACCGGTTTTTGATGCAAAAGGTTCTGTGACTGCTGGTAACTCTTCTCAGATGTCTGATGGGGCTGCTTTTTTGATGATCATGTCTGAAGAGATGGTGAAACAATTAAACGTGCAGCCGATTGCAAGATTACTTTCTTATAAAGTAGTTGGTGTAGAGCCGCGCATCATGGGCATAGGTCCGGTAGATGCAATTCCTGGAGCAGTGAAAATGGCAGGATTAAAATTGAATGACATTGATTTAGTTGAATTGAACGAAGCATTTGCTTCGCAAGGAATAGCAGTTATTCGCGAGACTGGAATTAATCCTGAAATAGTAAACGTAAATGGAGGCGCAATTGCTTTAGGTCACCCGCTGGGATGTACCGGTGCAAAATTGTCTGTTCAGATTATCAACGAATTGAAAAAACGAAATAAAAAATACGGAGTTGTTACAATGTGTGTTGGAACTGGACAAGGTGCTGCAGGGGTGATTGAAGTATTATAATGGATAGTGGAATTGAAATAAAATTGCTTGATCCAAAAGACATTCGCGCGTTGCGTTTGAAAGTCTTGTGGCCGCATAAAGAGACAATCGAGAATTGTTCGTTGCCAACCGATACGCAAGATGGGACATTTCACGTAGGCGCTGTGAAAGATGGAAAAGTAGTTGGAACTTCTTCTTTTTTGATTGACATCAATCCAAAATTTGAAGAAAAAAAACAATACCGACTGCGCGCTATGGCAACTGATCCTGATATTCAAGGAACAGGAACAGGTGCTGCCATCATTGCA
>Ga0268298_10002988_pt1 | contig 17838 bp, 12 predicted proteins | sample WWTPWeurt_MetaG_FD_194462 | JGI IMG/M metagenome (GOLD analysis project Ga0268298, IMG submission 194462) | Activated sludge microbial communities from WWTP in Nijmegen, Gelderland, Netherland - WWTP Weurt | ecosystem: Engineered > WWTP > Aerobic digester > Activated sludge | place...
GACGCTGACGTCGAGAAGATGGTGGCCTCGCTGCGCGCCAAGGGAAAGACAGCCCCGGACGCGGCCGTCGTGCGGAGTCGCCTGCTCGACTTCAAGGCGGCCTCCGAGATCGGCGCGGCGTACGACAAAGAGCACCCGGGCGCCTTCGAGGAGACGATGAACGCCGTCTCTCTGGATCAGCCTGGTCTCATGCTGTATACAAGCGGGACCACAGGCAACCCCAAGGGCGTGCCCCTCACGCACCGCAACGTGGGCGTCAACGGGCGCGACTGGCTCACCATCAACGGATCGCTCATCGACGAGCACCCCGTCGACATCCTCTGGCTGCCGATGAGCCACATTTACGGCATCGGACAGGCGGGGCTCGGCAACGCGCTCGGGTTCCTGACCTACCTCGGCGACCCCACGACAGTGATGTCCAAGCTGCCCGAGATCCGCCCCAGCGTGTTCATGAGCGTTCCGTCCTACTGGGAGAAGATGGCCGTCGCCGCGATGAGCGAGCCGACGCCGGAGGCCCGCAAAGCCAAGCTCATGGCGGTGACCGGCGGCCGATTCTGCTTCTGCCTCTCCGGCGGAGCGGGGCTCAAGCGCGAAGTGAAGGAGTTCTTTCACGAGCAGGGCATCCTGATCATCGAAGGATACGGCCTGACAGAGACCTCCCCCACACTGACCATGAACCAGCCGAAGGCGTTCCGGTTCGACACGGTCGGCAAGCCCTTCCCGTCCGTCGAGCTCAAGCTAGCCGAAGACGGGGAGATCCTCGCGAAGGGGCCCAACGTCTTCAAGGGCTATTTCAAGGACGACGCCGCCACCAAAGAGGCGTTCACCGAGGACGGCTGGTTCAAGACAGGGGATGTGGGCCAGTGGACCGAGGACGGCTTCCTCAAGATCGTCGATCGCAAGAAGGACATCCTCGTCACCGCCGGCGGCAAGAACGTCCCGCCCGTGAACATCGAGCTCCGGTTCGCGGATGATCCCTTGTTCGCGCACGTCGTCGTCTACGGCGACGCCAAGAAGTACCTCGTGGCCGGCGTGTGGCTCAATGACGAGGTGCTGAAGGCCGAGCTTTCGAAGGACGGCAAAGAGGGCGAGGAGGCGGCGGCCGCCGCTGGGGGACGGAGTCCCGACGCTGCGCGGGCGCTCGTTCAGGCCCGGATCGAGAAGGTCAACGCCGAGCTCGCCCACCACGAGACGATCAAGAAGTTCACGATCATGCCAAGGCCGCTGTCGGTCCAGAACGGCCTCCTCACGGCCGTGTTGAAGCTCCGGCGCAAGAAGGTGTACGAGGCCTTCCGCGCCGAGTTCGAGGCGATGTATTGACTCCCCACCTGGCCCCCCTCCAGAGCACGGACTCCCCATGAAAGGCCTCAAGAACCTCGCGACCCTGTGGGCGCGCAAGCCTCCCCCGGTGGGCAAGACGCCCGCGGACGTGGTGTACCGCGAGAACAAGCTCACGCTCCTCCGCTACCGGCCCCGGCCGGAGGGCATCAAGTACAAAACGCCGCTGCTCCTCGTCCCGTCGCTCATCAACAGGCACTACGTGCTCGACCTGATGCCGGGGAAGAGCTTCATCGAATACATGGTGTCTGTCGGGCACGACGTGTATTGCATCGAGTGGGGGATCCCCACGGACGAAGACCGATACCTCACGTTCGACGACGTGTGCGACCGGTACATCGGGCGGGCGCTCCGGACAGCGGCCCGCGCGTCGGCGGACGACAAGGCCCATGTCCTCGGGTATTGCCTGGGCGGCACGCTGGCCACGATCCACGCGGCGGTGCGAAAGGAGCACATGGCCTCCCTCACCGCGCTCGCGGCGCCGATCGGCTTCGAGGACGACGGCCTGCTCTCCAGGTGGGCGCGGAGCGGCTCGTTCGATCTGTCCGTGTTCGAGACAGCCTTTGGCAACGCGCCTGCCTGGCTGCTCCAGGGCTCGTTCCAGCTCCTCCGGCCGACGCTGCCCTTGCACAAGATGGTCAGTCTGCTCGACAAGGGCGATCGCGAGGACTTTTTGGAGGGGTTCCTGGCGCTGGAGACGTGGGGGAGCGACAACATTCCGTTTCCGGGCGCCTGCTTTCGCCAGTACATCGACGATCTCTACCGCAAGGACGGCCTGTTGAAAGAGACGTTCTCGCTCTCGGGCCACCCCGTGCGCCTCGGCGACATCGCGTGTCCGGTGCTGGCGGTGACCTTCGAGCACGACAACATCGTGCCTCACAAGAGCGCCTCTGTCCTCCTGGAGCGGGTGAGCTCGAAGGACAAGGAGCACATTCATTTGCCGGGGGGCCACGTCGGCTCGGTGGTGTCCAATCACGCCAAGAAGACATTGTGGCCGCGCATCTCGAAGTTCTGGGCTGACAGAGATGTGCGAGGATGAGGCCCATTTCACCACGGAGACGCGGAGGACACGGAGGTTCACGGAGTTTTTAAGGTCCCAGAAACAGGGAAATAAAAAGATCCTCCGTGAGACCTCCGTGATCTCTGTGTCTCCGTGGTGAAAAAAGATCCAACCAGGAGCAACGTGACATGAAGTTGAGCGATCTCAAGATCATCGTGACAGGCGGCGCCCAGGGCATGGGCGCTTATTTCGCGACCAGGCTGCACGAGGCCGGCGCGCAGGTGACGGCGGGCGACGTGAACGAGGCCGGGCTCGCGGCCCTCCCCGCCGGCATCCACCGTCGTAAACTGGACGTATCCAGCGAGGCCGACGTCGTCTCCTTCGTGCAGTTCGCGCACGACGCGATGGGCGGATTGAACGCCCTCGTGAACAACGCGGGCATCCTCCGCGACGGCCTGCTCGTCAAGAAGGACAAGGCCACGGGCGCCGTCACCAAGCTGACGATCGACCAGTGGAACGCCGTCATCGGCGTCAACCTCACGGGCGCGACCCTGATGGTCCGCGAGGTCGTCGCGAAGATGGTCGAGGCGGGCCAGCGCCCCGGCGTCGTCGTCAACATGTCGAGCGTCGCGCGCCATGGCAATCGTGGTCAGTCCAACTACGTGGCTGCGAAGGCCTCTCTCGCGGCGAATACTGTCACTTGGGCCCGCGAGTTCGCGCCGTTCGGCGTCCGCGTCGGCGCGATCGCCCCTGGCATGATCGAGACCCCGATGACTCAGGGCATGAACCAGAAGGCCCGTGACGCCCTTGTGGCCGCGGTCCCGGTGGGTCGAGTCGGCGTGCCGGAGGACATCTGGCTCGCCGTCAAATTCGTCCTCGAGTGCGACTATTTCAACGGCCGCACCATCGACGTGGACGGCGGGCTCGTGATGTAGTTGACACCGGTCCATTCGCGCCATCCCGTCCAACGTGTGCTGCAGCGTCGGGCCTCTGTCCCCCAGCGTGTGCCCTCTGTCCCCCAGCGTGTGCCGCAGCGTCGGGACAGCATCGCCCAGCGTGCGCCGCCCCGTTTGACTTGGTGCTGACTCCGGCTAGGGACGATGATATAGGTGCGCCGTGAATCCCTCATGGTTGCAGCTACTCGGCCCGAACGCGGCAGCCCGCGCGATCGTGAAGCGCAGCGGCATCCTCGTCGATGATGCGCTTTTGGAGCTCGAGGTCGGGAACGTCGTCCTCGGTCCCCACCCCCATGGCCTCGCGGAAGAAGAGTGTCGAGCCTGCGTCGGGTATGCGCGAGAGCACATGCCCGCGAGGTGGCGAGCCGAAGTCGCGGGTGAGGGAGGGCGTCTGGCCGTCGGCAGATCGGCCCTCAGGAAGGCGTTTTCCAGGCACGTGGAGGCGTCTCAAATCACCTCGCTGAAGGCGTATGACGCGTCGGGCTTGTTGCTCGGTGTCTATGCAGTCGAATGCGGTCTGAAGAGCTTGCTGCTCCAGAAGCAGAGAGTCGACAGCACACTTGATCTGGACGAGCAGTATTTCACGCATGATTTGAATGTCCTCTGCGTGGCAGTAGCGGGAAAGAAGCTGTTCCCGGAGAATCTTCCGCTCGAAAGGACCGGCCAGATCGGGCTGGTCCGTCTTCACGAAGCGCTCCGTTACGGCGAGCGGCTCCGAAAGGACGCCTTTGACTCCGCTCTTTGCGCGACCAAAGAAGCAGTCTCGTACGTCAAGGAGAACCTCACATGAAGCCCCCGTACACGTGGCGTGACGTCGAGCGCCTGCTCTCACGAGTCAAGGATCCTCCTTGGGACGGGATTTCTGCGGACAACAGGACCTTGGTCATTCACTGTTCGTTGGAAGCGCGGGCAAAGTCCATCGCGCGACTCCGCGACGTCTGGGGCGCGCGGGTTGGGGAAGAGCGGGGAGAGCCTTATCTCGACTTGGTCGCGGTCCCTGGAGCCCCTCGCCGGCTGCAGGTCGTTTTTGACGAAGATGCGGCGCTACGGCGCTCCTCGCGCCCCGCGCGTCCGCTGTGGGCCGAGTCCGGGCGGACGCTCGCCGCCGCCCCCGCCTTCCCCGCTGGAGCACCGAAGCTTGCCGCCTTCTGTTCGTTCAAGGGTGGAGTCGGGCGCACCACGGTTCTCCTCGCGACGCTCGGGGCATTGTTGGAGCGCAAGGCTCCTGCGAAGGTCCTGGTGGTGGACGCCGACATCGAAGCCCCGGGGCTGACCGTCCAGGTGCCCGGCTCCTCCGACCGATTCACGCTCCTGGATTACCTCGCTTTGGTCCACGATTCAGAGGACTGGAGGAGAGAGGCTGTTCCTATTGCCTCGAAAGAGCTCTCTGGCCCCCTTTCCTTCGAGCTCCCGGTGGGTAGGCGCGAAGTGCATTTCTTGCCTGCCTTCAATATCGAGGACCTCCCGGAGGATCCGGCGTCTCCCTTCGACAACGATTCACTCTTCTCCCACGATGTTCTGCCGGAGCACCTCGTACGGACACCCGGGCGAGCCTTCGTCGTTGCGGACGCGCTCGTCGCGCTCGGTGAGGCTCTTGGTGTGGATGTGGTGCTCGTGGATCTGCGCGCCGGGGTGAGCGAGCTCGCGTCGCCCCTCATGCTCGATCCGCGCGTGCATCGAGTGCTCGTCTCCACTTGCGCCAAGCAATCCATCGAAGGCACACGTCATGTCCTGCGGCGCCTGTCAGCGAGAGCGGACGGCTGGGGCTTGGAAGTCGTGCTCACGATGATCCCCAAAGACTACGAGGTCGCTGAGAAGGTTGGCGTCCTTTTGCGCGAGCTAGTGCCCGAGGATCTGGACGACGCCGCGCGGGACTTCGCGACTCCGAACGTGCACGAGGTCCCGTTCGCGCAAGAGCTACACGATTTCGATTCGATGGAAGAGCTGTTGTCGGAGAAGCTGCCTGGCACCAGCCTCGGCAAGAAGACGGGACCGGAGATCGCCGCATTCCTGGCGCCGGAGAGACCTATCGTGTCAAGCATGCAGTCTTCGGGCCTGGCAGCGGTCGCCGAGGTGGCAAGGCGACTGGAGTATGCGGAGAAGAACGTCGAGCTTCGACTGCTCCCCACCCCCGCGCTCACAGCCCTCGTGGAAGCTGCGAGAGACACCCTGCCCGCCGCCGTCGTCTTGGGGGCAAAGGGGGCGGGCAAGACCTACGCGTGGGGTCAGATGGTGATCGCGGGGAAGTGGAGCAAATTCGTCCAGGAGGTGAGCCCTGGAAAGAGCGGGCTGGAGGCAAGCATCTTTCCTCTCCTCTCGCCCGTGAATGTCGATCCGGCCCTGAGTGAAAGAATCCAGCTCGCGGAGCGCGCTGTGCGCGACGCGCTCGGAGCGGTAAGTCGCGAGACCATGAGCGAGGCCGAGCTCCGGAGCGACATGGTGGATGCCGAGACGAACGGTGACGGAATACGGTTCTGGTCCACGCGCATCGCGAGACGACTCGGCGTGGAGGCGACGGAGCTGCGGGCCATCATTGAGCAGTTGAGGATCAAGAATACGGCTATTTGCCTCGTCGTCGACGGCCTCGAGGACGCTTTTCAAACCGCACCCGCCGAGCAAATGAGCGATCCCCAGAGGCGCAGATTGAGGGCGCTCCTGCAAGACTTCACGAACGCTGTCCGGGACCTCCGCTCCCCGTATCTGGGGATAGTCACCTTCGTGAGGCGAGACCTCGCACAGGCGGCCATCCCCCAGAACTTTGGTCAATTTGAGGCGTTGTACACGCGTTTTGCCCTCAGCTGGGCGCAGACAGAGGCGCTCCGCCTCGTGGGATGGATCCTGGCTCAGGCGAACGTCCTGCACATCGAGCAGCTCAGCCAAGCTCCCTACGAGAGGCTTCGTGATGAGCTCGCCGCGTTCTGGAACAGGCGCATGGGGAGCGACAAATCAAGGGAAGCTTACACGGATCTGTGGGTCATCGCCGCCCTCTCGGACTACCAGGGCCGTCTCCAGGCGAGGGATCTCGTGCGTTTGGTGGCGAACGCAGCTTCAAAGAGCGCGGAGAGGGGCAGCGAGAAGCTGACCGCGGCGTCCCTGCGCGACGCCCTCCTCGAGTGTTCGCGCAAGAAGATCGAGGAGCTAACCACAGAGACACGAGGCCTGAAGAACATCCTCGACAAGCTTCAGGGAGGGAAGCCTGAAGAGAAGAAGATGCCTTTTCGAGCGGAGTCTTTTCGTCTCTCTCCGGAGGAGGTGGACTTTCTGGAGACTCACGGCATCGTCGCCCGAGGCGAACAAGGGGAGCTCTTCTTGCCCGAAATCATTCGCCACGGCTTGAGCTTCAAGCTCGAAGGAGGTCGCCGCCCGGCGGTGCTCAAGATGCATCGTCGCAGTCAACGCCGAGGCCGTTGAGGAATCTGTCCATGCCCCGCCGTCGGCCTCCCCCCGAGCAGCAGCCCCTCTTCGCCGATCCGGGCAGCCCGTCCGAATCGCTCGAATCGCGCCCGGCTCCGATTCCCGAGCCCCTTCCCGAGCCGCGCGCCGAGGCGAGCCCCTTTCCAAGGCCCCAGTACGGCCGCCGTTCCGCGCTCGACAACCTGCCCGACGTGCGTGACGGACTGAACCGCAAGGAGCGGATCATCCTCTTCACGCTGCACGAGGCCCAGAAGGAGCGCCGGGGCCGGTACGTCTCGACAGCCATGCTCTACGGTCGAGTCGTCGAGCGCATCGACATGAGCGTCGAAGAATTCCAGCGCATCCTCCAGCGGATGGTGGGAGTCCAAGGAGGCCAGTCCACGCCGCGCCCGAGCCCCTTCTCCGGCCACCTCCCCGACGAAGACGACGACCCCGAAAAGCGGTAGCATGCCCGCATGCGGGCAGTGGTAGGAGGACGCGGTCCTGACGCTGCACCGGTCTTCAGCGCGCGGTGGGGCGCCGCGTCCTTGTCCTCGGTCTCTGGGAAAGAGGAGGGCTCGTGCCTTGTCGTGCCCTCTCGATCCGGCGGCGAATGTAGTCCGCGACGATGCCGCCGTAGGGTGGGAGCTTCCCGCCGCCGGCAGGCAACTCGGCCCATTTCGGGAGCTCGCGGGCCAGCGTCTCCGCTCGCCACTCCCCACGATGGCGCTTCTCGAACTGCGCGATGAAGCCGGCGAGCACCGCGCGACGCTGGGCCTTGAGGTTGTCCAGGTTCAAATTGAGGGCGCCGCCGTCCTCCCCGTCGTCACCTTGGTTCAGGTTGGACTGGACCCTCGGGTCAGGGGAGTGGACTTCCCCGGACGAGGAGTAGCGGACGAGCTTCTCGATGCGCGGATCGCAGGGATTGGCGACGATGCCCCGGTCGCCCTTCCGAACATCGCAGTGCTGGAGCTTCGGTGGATATCCCTCTCCACCGGTGCAGGCCGCGAGCGTGTTTCGATAGTTGAGCTGGTCGTCCTTGTGACGGCGCGGCAAGAAGTGTTCGATGCGCGTCGTCCGCGCGTCGATGCGCCCCATGCAGTAGCAGCAGAGATACCCTTGCTCTGCAAGGAGCGCGTCGCGCAGATCCGGCTTTGCCTCGTTGTCGAAGTGCGCTCCCGGCGTCGACAGACGAGCCTCCTGCCAGGCCCTCGGCTCTCTCCCTTTTCGAATGTACCTCACGGGGACGGCTCCAGGACGTGGAGCATCGCGCCCAGCCGGAGCACCTCACGATCGTGAGGTCCGAGCCTCTCTTCGAGCTTCGCCAGCTCTCTCTGGGCGCGTGGCACGTCCTCTTCATCGATGGCGCGGGCCAGCTCGTCGACCGCGCGGGCGGCGTCCTCGGGGCGCTCTGGCACGCCCATCAGCTCGGAGAGGATCGCGTTGGAGTCACGTCCTTCGGTGAATGGAATACGCTTTATCACCTGGAACCTGGAGAGGAGCAGCACGGCGTCGCGAGGCACGCGGCTCAGGACCTGGGGGGAGTGCGTGGTGGCGATGATCTGGCAGCCAGGGAAGGTCGTCGCGAGCGCCGGTAAGATCTCGCGTTGCCAGCCGGGGTGAAGGTGCAGCTCGATCTCGTCGATCAGGACCACGCCTGTCCCCGACAGCGAGTCTCCGGCCCGCGGGTTCGCGGCGGACAGGCGTTGTGCGAGGTCGGCCACGAGGACGAGCGCCCCCCGCTCTCCATCCGAGAGATTGTAGAGGGGAATCTCGAGACCGTCCTTGTTCACGACGAGCGCGTCGCGCGTCGCGTCGGAGGGATTGCGCCGGATCCGGAGCCCGGAGTACGTGTCGGACGAGAGCGCCGCGAGGAAGCGCGTGACCGCTCGGCGGACGGCCTCCAGGCGGGGATTGCGGTGATCGGGATCGCCCGCCAGGCGAATCTCGTTCTCGACGTCCTCCTCCCGGCGAAACCAGGTGACGACGTTCTCGAAGGAGTGCTGCCCCATTTCGAAGGCGTTGTCGTACGCCGAGAGCTGTGGAAAGAGCGGGGGATGCACCTTCGCCCGACGTGTCTGGAAGGACTCGTACAGGTAGAACCGGACCGCAGGATAGTAGCAGAGGACAGGCACGGAGCGGCCCTCTTCGGCGCTCAAAGACTCGTGGAGATGACGGGCCCAGCGCGTCATGGCGGCGTCCACGCTCGCCTTCTGGGAGGACGCGTCGCTCGTGATCTTCCACACGCCTGTCTCACCGTCGCTCTCGAACCCCATCTCGGCCTCGGCGTCGCGGCTCTCGACGTGGATGGCGTTTCGCGTCAGGCCGTAATGCGATCTCCAGGCCTCCCGGCCCCGCAAAAGGAGCGACAGGGGCCCGAGGAACGCGGCGATGCTGTCCAGGACAGTGGACTTCCCTGCGCCGTTGACGCCCACCAAAATAGCCTGTTTCCCGGCCGGGAAGTGGATAGTCGTATCGCGGAATCCATACACGTCGCGGAGGCGCAGGTGCGTGATGCGCATGCGGGCGAGCATAGCCGATCCTCCCTCCCGGCTCGATGAAATCGTCAGCGGGCGCCCGCCGATCTCGGTCGCGTCGAGCCGCGCGAGCGAGGTAGCATGCCCGCATGCGCTTTCGGAGGTTCGTGCGGATCGGGGGGCTTTGTGCGCTCGGGGCGGGGGCTTGCTCGGCCGGGACGTCGGGGGAGGTCGCGCACCCGAGGCCCGAAATCACGCCGCTCCCGACCGTGAAGGTGGACGCGGGGCCGCCCCGGCCGCCCGCGTGCGAGGTGGCGGGGCGCCTGATCGTGAAGGCGGAGGCGCTGCGCTCCGAGGGGCTGCTCGCGCGGGCGGCGAGGGCCCTCGATGACGCGCAGGCACGGTGTCCGGAGAAGGCGAAGGACGTGGCTACCGCGCGCGCCACCGTGGAGTCGCTGCGAGCGGCCGGAGCAGGGGAGTCGGCGCAGAGCCTGGGGGAGGCCCTGTTCAAGATGGGGAGCGGGGATGTCCCCGCCCGGCGGCGAGCGAAGGAGAAGTGGCTCTCGGCCCTCGATCGCGAATCGGGGCAGACGATGCGATTTTCGATGCCGGACCCGACTGTGCCCGTCGACTTCGCGTGGTCGCCGGACGGGTCGCGAGGCGCCGCGGTGTCCGGAGGGGGCCTGTCCATCTGGGACGCGGATCTGCGGGTGGAGCAGGGGCGGTACGAGGTCCCGCGAGCCATGCTCCGGGTGTTCTGGCTGCCGTCGGAGCGCGCAGCGTCGGGAGCGCCTCCAAAAGCGGCTGCCGGGCGCGTCCTCGTCGCGGATCTCCAGGAGGGGAAGTACCGAGTCGTGGACCTGGAGAAGAAGAGGACAGAGGCCGTGTTCGAGGTGCCCCTTCAAGGGGCGGAGGGGCTGACGTTGAGCCCGGACGGGAAGGTGTTCGCGATCCGAGAGGGGTCCACCGTGATGATCGTGGATCTGGCGCAAAAGAAGCCGATCGGCACGCTCAACTACCCCTCTCCGGTGAACGATGTGGCCATCAGCCCGGCCGGCGACAAGGTGGCTGTGGGGCTGTCGGACGGAGCGACCGTGGTTCACGCCCTGATGGGGCCGACTCCGCTCTACACTCTCCCGGCCATCAGCGTCGGGGCCGAGCCAAGGTTCCAGTCCGACAAGCGCCTCCTCGTCCTGTCCGAGGGTCACGTGACGCCCTTCGACGCCGTGACAGGGAAGCCCGCGGGCAAGGAGCTCGTGAACAACGACTGCTCGCCTCTGGCCCTCGGGCCGGCCGCCGATCGGATCCTGTGGAAATGCTACGCCTATCTGGAGGTGGAGAGCGCGAAGGGGTCCAAACGAAAGACGCTGTATGCACCTGGCACGCAGGCGCACCTCTACACGAGCTTCGAGGCCTTCTCCGTGAGCCCGGACGGGTCCTTGGTGTGGTATTCGCTGTGGGGGACACAATACATGGTGAGCACGATCACCGGGAGCCTCCTGAGCGGCGTCTCGGCGCCGACGTGGTTCGGGATGCGGATCCGGCCCGGGAGCAAGCGCCTGGCCGCGGTGGGGGCCAATGGTGTGAGCCTGTGGACGAGCGACATGAACAAGGACGAGCGCTATGTGATCGGCGACAACGACCCAGGAGGCGGGTGCTCGTGGGCGGGTGTCTCGGCGGCAGGAGGGCTCCAGTTCGGGGATGTGCGCGGGACGGACGAAGGATTCCCTGCCATGACGACAGCCTCGCTCCGCGATCCGGCGGGCGCCGGGAAGGAAATGAGCGCGGTGAGGATCGAGGATTGCCCCGAGTCGTCCTCGGCGGACGCTTCGCGCTTTGGGGTGCAGGTCGGCGACGCGTTTCATGTGATCGATCTCGTCGAGGGGAAGAGCGTCGCGCAGGTCCCCCTGCCAAGGGATGAGAGGGCGCGAGCGGAGGTGACATCGAACGGGAGCGCCGTCGTGACGTGGGGGTCTGCGGGGGTGAAGGTCTGGAGCGTCGCCACGGGAAAGACGACGTCTTGGTGGACGGTGTCTGTGGGGCCCAAGGCGAAGATGACAGTCTCACCGAGCGGAGAGAGGGTCCTCGTCGTGGAGCCCCCGGAGAAGGGCGTCGCGAGAAAGAGCACATTGTATACAACCGGGCTGCCGGCGGGGGTGGAGCTCTCGCTCGGAGAAGGGCCTTTTGCCTTCGCGGGGGACGCTCGCCTGCTCGAGGCCGGCCCGCTCACCGTCGTTGTCCACGACCTCGCGACCCACGAAGATCGGTCGATCCCCGGCGTGGCAGGGCCCTTGAGGCTCACCGTCACGCCGGACGGGGCGACGGCGATCGTGGCCACCAAGGACGCGACCCACCTGATCGACGTGGCGGGCGGGACAGGTCCCCGGGGCACGCTGCTAAAGGGGAGCGGCGCGCTGCCGGCCGTCTTCTTCGCGGGCGGACGAGCAGCGGGGGTGTATTCAGAGCAACAGGGGACCGTGCAGCTCTACCAGCTCCCCTCGGGGGCGCGCCTCGGTGAGCTGCGGCGGACGGGGTCGAAGGGGGCTGTCTACTTCTCCGAGACTGGCAATCTGGAGCCGCTCGGGGAGGGGGCGAAGGCGCTCGAGTGCTTGCGGGATCCGGGCCTCTTGCCCGCCTCGGACTGCGAGGATCGATTCGTCGAGGCGGGGCTCTGGGCGCGGACCTTGGCGGGGCGGGGCTGCACGGCCGAGGACGTGGGCGACGTGTGCGATTAGAGGCGCTCTCAGGCCTGATCAGGCCTTCTTCTTGTCGTTCTTACGGCGGCGGCTCGCGAGGCCCAGGATGGCCCCGAGGAGCGCGAGGCTGGCTCCGCCCGCGGCCGCGCCGTCGAGGCCGGGCTTGGAGACGTTGCAGAACCCGGCGGCCGCCGAGCCCTCGCCCTCGCAGCCGTTGAGATCACAGGTCACGGTGCCGCGGGCCGAGACGTCGACGGTGATGCCCTGGTCGGCGAGGTACACGATGCAGGCCTCGATGTCCGTCGCGTGCACGTACTGGCCATTGCAGAAGAGCGCGCCTGAGGGATCCTGGCACTGCACGTCGCAGCCGCCCTTGAGCTCGGCGAAGCAGTCATAGTCACAGTCGTAGTTCGCCTGCGTGGTGCAGCCGCCGGTGCAGCAAGACTGGCAGTGCTCGGCGCAGTCGCTCGGGGGCACCTCGCAGGAGGCGCGGCAGTGGACGTCGCACTGCGCGACGGCCTGGTTCACGCAGTCCGCCTCGGGGTTCGACATCGCGCACTGGGCCTTGGTCGGCTCGTCGCACTCGGCGTGGCAGCCCGCGAAGCAGTCGAGGAGCGCCGGGTCGCACTGCTGGATGCACGTCGTGCCGCAGGAGTCGACGCAGCTCGTCTGCGCGACGGCCGTGCAGGTGCCTGTGCAGCCGGCCTCGAAGCTGAAGGGCTCGCACTGGGCGGTACAGCCGCCTTCGACCTCGATGCGACAGTCGATGGAGCCGGACTGGATGAAGGCGAAGTTGCCGCACGGGTCCGCGGCGAAGGCGCTCTGGGCGGCGAGCGAGACGGGCACGAGGGCGAGGGTGGCGGCGATGAGACGGGAAGCGAATTTCATGGGTTCTCCCTGGGGTTTCTGGGGGCGTTTCGGTCCGCGCGGCCTCCTTCGCGAGCTCCGGGGCGGCACGGAGCGGGCGAGGCGGCGTCACGCGAGGCGCCCGCGACAGCAGCGTATCGCAGAGTCGCGGGGCGTTGCGGTGCGTTCAGCACGAATCAAACCAACCGAGGGACGCGGAAATGTCCGAGCGATCCGCTCGGGCCGCCGCCGGGTGTGAACGAAGGGCTCCATCCGGGGGCGTTCGCCTCCACCGAGGGGACCCGTCACCGGTGAGGCTCGGGTGTCGCGGCCGCTGCGCAGCCGGTGCGCGGTAGCGTGGCGGTCATGGTGCTCGCCGTGTGGCGGCGCCTGCGGAGGAAGCCTCTTCCGTTCGACCGAAGGAGATCCCTTGATCGGAGCCCCTCGTTGGAGTCCCTGGATCCTGGCGGTCCCGGTGCTCTTCGTCGTCGCGCCTTACGCGGTGTCCGCGCCGATGCGCCTCCTCTTGCCCGCGGAGGCGTTCTCCGAGCTCGGCTCGGTGAGGGTCCCCACCGTCGGGCAGGAGGCGACGTTCGGCGGGGGACTGGACACGGATCAACCCTTGTGGCGCGGGCTCCTCTCCCTCGTGGGCCTCGCGGGGATGTCGAGGGATACGTTCGTGATCGTGGCCTTGGCGCTTCAAGGCGCGCTCCTCGCTGGGACGGTGATGGTGCTCTATCGCGCCTGCGCGCGGGTGACCAGGCCCGTCTCGGCGGCTGGTTTCGTGACAGCCGCGATGTGGCTCGGCAACTTCTACGTCTCCAGGACTCTGGTCAATGGCCTGGAGTCCGCGATCCTCGTCGCAGCGCTCGTGGCGCTCGCCGCTCGCGCGTCGGTGGTCTTCGAGTCCGACTATCGATTACCGCCGGAGTCTGGCTTTGCTCTCGGCCTGCTCTCGAGTCTCGTGCTCCTGTGTCGGATTGACACGCTCTCCCTCGTCGCCTCGGTGCCCATCGTCTGGGGGATCGCTCGTCGCCGCTTCCTCAGGCGCGAGTGGCCCGCGATCGCCATCTTCCTCCTTGTCTCGCTCACGACTGGCGTCGTCTACGCTGCGGCCGGCTCGCTGCCTTTCGGTCCATCCACCTCCGTGCTCCATTGGTTTGGGCGACTCCTCGGCTCGCCGAGGCCCTCCGCGGTCGGCGCCCTGTCCTACGTCGCCCTCTGTGGCGGCGTGGTGGCCGCGTACGTCTGGGTCGCGAAGGGCTCCCCGCTGTCTCGTTCGAGGAAGTCAGTCGCGTATTCCATCCTCACGGTGGGCGTCCTCACTTTCCACGCCCAGGCGTCGCTCGTGCGTGGCGTCACGGTGCCTCGCCCAAGGGATCTCGCGCCGCTCGCGCTCTGGGGCCTCGCGACGATCTGGTGTCTGCTCGAGAGGCTGCCAGAGCGGACACCGCTGATCCGCGCCGGATCGGTGGCGCTCCTCGCCGCCGCGCTCGCGAGCTGGGCGCTCGGGTTCAATCGAGGGGCGTACGATCTCCACCTCCAGCAGCGGGAGATGGGCGAGTGGATCAACGCCAATCTCCCGGCAGACGCGGTGGTCGCGGGGTGGGACACCGCCGTGACTGGCTACTACAGCGATCGACCGGTCATAGAGCTCGGGGGTCGCAGCGGTGATCCTGCGCTCGCACAGGCGATCGCGAACGGGTCGGCGATTGACTACCTCGATCGCGCGGGGGTCACCCACCTCTTGCGGTCGTCCGCGATTGATTTCGATCAATTCGAGCCGATCGGATACGACCTCCAGGAGCTGCGCACCCGCGCACGGCGCTCGCTCGTCGCCAAGATCGCTGTCGCGAGACCGAGCCTCGGCGGGCTCCTTCTCCGCGCGCGAACCACGACAGCCTTGCGCGTCGAGGTGCGCGACTACGAGCGTCCACCGGTCTCAGCGGCGCCGTGACCGGCGAGCGCCAATGACGAAGAGGCCCTCTCGCGTCGCGCATGACGGCGCAACCAGGCAGTTTCGAAGGTGTCGAGAACGAAGGAGGCATTGAGACAATGTGGGGCTCCGACCTGACTGGCGATCACTACAGGCAGCATCACGAGGGGGGGGCAGGGATGCCGAGATATGGGTTCTCTATCGGCGGCGAGGCGCGCGCGGCGTGGTTCGCGGAGCGCGTCGCCGAGATCGCAAAGAGGCGTAAAAAGGAGGTGCTCGACATCCTCGACGTCGGCTGTCGCGACGGCGCCCTCACCAAGAGATACGCCGGGAAACACCGTGTTGTCGGGCTTGATGTGGACCCGGAGGCGATCGCCCGAGCGTCCCGCGATCTCGGGATCGACGCGCGGAAGGTCGACCTCAATCGGGAGCCCATCCCGTCCGCGGCAGGGACGTTCGACGTCGTGGTGGCCGGCGAGGTGCTCGAGCACTTGCAGTTCCCGAAGGTCGTGGTGCGCGAGGTCCGGCGCGTGCTGCGTCCGGGCGGCGCGTTCTTCGGTTCGGTGCCGAACGCCTTTCGCCTGGGGAACCGGCTGCGCTTCTTGATGGGTGAAGAGATCGAGTCCGATCCGACACACTTGCATCAGTTCTCGCCCCGCTCGCTGCGCGCTCTCCTTTCGGACTTCACGCAGGTGTCGCTGGAGTTTCATGGAGGCCGTCGTCGAGATTGGCATCCTCGGCTCTTTGCCACTCAGCTTCATTGGAGGACCGCGAAATGAGCGAAGTGGTGAGCGGCGGGTCCCCGCTGGTGTATGTCATCTGTCAGAGCGGATCGCTCGCGAATGGCGGCCTGGAGAGCGCGACGCAGATTCTCCGCGGCGTCCGAGCTCCACGCATCGTCGTCACTCAGAAGGAGAGTCGTTTCACCGAGAGGTGGCGCGCGCTCGGGTGCGAGACCCATGTTTGGCACATCCCCGAGCACGAGGCGTCGATCGGGGGGCGTGTGATCACCAAGGCGGCGCGGGCGGCTGCGCTCTTCGCGTACAACGCGCGGGTAGCGGCGCTCGTTCGGGCGCGCGGTGCGCGGGTCGTCCACGCGAACGACATTCAAGCTTTCTGGTTCTCCGTGCTCGGGGCCCGCTCCGCTGGTGCGCGTGTCCTGTTCAATGTTCGGGACGTATTCGAGGAGGGCCGCCCCTACGGGTGGCGGTGGAAGGCGACACACCACCTCGCGAACGAGATCGTCTGCCTCTCTCGGGAGATGCTCGACACGGCGATCGAGCGTTTTCCGCCGCTCTTGCCGCGCTTGCCGGGGCAGGCGAGCCTCTCTGTCATCTACAGCGCGGTCGACCTCGAGCGGATGCGACCGCTCCCCCCGGAAGCCCGAAGGAGCCTGCGGTGTGAGCTCGGCATGCACGACGAGGCGTTCGAGATCGTCTATGTCGGTACCTTCTGCAGAAAGAAGAACCAGCTCGGTTTTCTTCGCGAGGTCGTGCCGCTCGTCCTCCAACGCCTCCCGCTCGCTCGAGTCACGTTCGTCGGCGACTTCCACCCGGAGCGCGACTCCTATGCTCGAGATTGTGCCGACGCGGCGAGCGAGGTGGCCTCTCCGCAACGCGTCCGATTCGTCGGCTTCCATTCCCACCCGGAGCAATACTATCAGGCCGCCGACGTCGTCGTGCTCGCGAGCATGTACGAAGGGCTGCCTCGCTGCATGATCGAGAGCCTCTCCTGCGGGACGCCCGTGATCGCCTTCGACGTGACGAGCGTTCGCGAGGTCCTCTCTCTTCGGGACTGCGGCGTGGCTGTTCGTCGCAATGACTCCGTCGAAATGGCTGACAGCATCGCGCGTGTTGCGCAGGACTCGGGCCTTCGCGCGAGCATGTCGAAGACCGCTCGCGAGGTGGCGGAGGCGTGCTTTGCGCCCGACCGGAGCGTGGGTGCCTATGTGGAGCGCTACGCCAGACTGGCAGCGGGCGCGCCGAAGGGACCTCTTGGTGCAGGAGCGTCAGCGCGGCCGAGTCTTGCCTCGCGCGCGAAGCGGTGGGTCGAGACCGTCGTCCGCCCCTCGACGCGAAGGAGTGTCATGTTCGACCTGCTCCGGTTGCGCGCACGTGTCCTCAGCAGCGTGAGGCGCCCGCCGTCGCAGAGTCGGCGCCTCCACCTGGGCTGCGGCGCCCGCAAGATCCCCGGTTTTCTCAACGTGGATATCCGGGACAGCGATTTCGACGTCGACCTCGCGTCGCGCTCGCTCCCGTTCAGGGACGCGTCGTTCGATGTGATCGTGTCTCAGCAGGTGATCGAGCACCTTCATATCGGCACAGAGCTGAGCCCCCTCCTCCGCGAGCTCTCGCGAATCCTCGCTCCGGGGGGCGAGGCTTGGCTCTCGTGCCCCGACATGGAGCAGATCTGCCGCTCCTACCTCGCAGACGGCGGCGCCGCGCTCCTCGCTGATCGAAGGAGTCGGTGGCCGGGGTTCGACCTGGACGGCCTCCCCGCCGGACAGATGATGAACGTCCTCTTCCATCAGGCGGGCGAGCACGTCAATCTGTTCGATCTGCCCCTCTTGACTCACCTCTTGCGACAGGCTGGCTTCGCGACGATCGAGCGGCTCACAGAGGCGGAGATGCTTTGTCGGTTCCCGGAGCTCCCTCCGCGCGACGACGGGTCCGTGAGCCTCTATGTCCGCGGCGTGCTGCCCAGGAGCTCCTGAGTCCGCGGCGCGTCTCGTCGCCTCCAGTCCAGCGGGCCCCCCCGCGAAGTCGGGCTGGAGGCGAAGGCTCTCACATCGATCGCGAGCGGCGGCGGACCCACGCGGCGACGAGGGCGACGAGGCCGATTCCCAGCCAGCTCCCAGCGGCTCTTCCTTGCTGCATGTTGCACCCGTTCGCAGAGGCGCTCTCTTCGTCGAGATCCGGGAGGGACGGTGACAGCTCGAATTTCGCTCGCGGCGGCTCGACGCCGAAATAGCCATTGGCTGCTTCGGCGCTCCCGAAGACGCCCACATCCAGAGTGCACGCCTCCAGCAGGATCGGGTCCACGACGCCGGCGTCGCGGCACGCCTTCTCGGCGGCGCCAGGGTTCTCGACATCGGCGAGGGTCGCCGGGCGCGCAGGGAACTGGCGGTCCGTATAGGTCTCGGTGGTCTCCCCCGGATCGTAGTCGAAGAGCGACTCCTTCTGCGAGATCCGCCAGC
>Ga0268298_10002989_pt1 | contig 17835 bp, 30 predicted proteins | sample WWTPWeurt_MetaG_FD_194462 | JGI IMG/M metagenome (GOLD analysis project Ga0268298, IMG submission 194462) | Activated sludge microbial communities from WWTP in Nijmegen, Gelderland, Netherland - WWTP Weurt | ecosystem: Engineered > WWTP > Aerobic digester > Activated sludge | place...
TCACCCATCTCAACTTGAGATCTTCAGAATGGCCCTTGCACTCAAGGGCGACTTGAATGAAGCTCAGTTCAACGAGATTCCGCGTATCAAACGGCGATCCAAGAAGAACATCGAGGACGCGTGAACAGAAAAGCATCCTGAGCGAGGCTCGAGGATGCTTGGGGTGAGGCAAGTGGCGCCGCGTTGCAGTGCCGGGCAGATCAACAAAGGTTGAGGCTGCAATCGAGGTGCTCGTTGAGGGCAAGGAGTCGACCGTTCGGGACGATCGCTGGGTTGTAACACTTGGCCCAGAGGGCTTTGCTTTGTTCCAGATCGAAACCGAAGCGTTCGGCGGCAGCGCGAACATTGTTCAGAGAGCGATCAAAGCCAGCACTTTCCGCGTCGCGGAAATAGGTGCGAACCTGACCGTGGAACATGCGGAACTGTGCGTGGGTGCGGATGGCCATGATGTTTCTCCAGGTGGTTCGGGCGTTGCCCGAAACGATGACGTTGTGTCGACTATGGAGAGACGTCGGTCGATATGCAGAACAGCGTTCCTGGCTATCACGCCCGCTTTGATCTCGAGCCCGGGTCAGGCAAGCCGGTTGAATGGATGCCCTACCGTACTTACCCGGCTTGGATGCCAGCTCGGCGCTGGTTATCGCTCTGTATGCCGCCGCCGCGGTGAGCTCGGTTTGGCTGGGGATCGATTTCCTTCGCCGTGTGAAACAACCCCGCCCGGGCGCGCTCAGGCGTTTCCCGTTCGACGGGCTGTCCAGATGGGTTGTGTGCGGCTGGCTCGTTCTCAGCGTCGCGGGTCTGCTGCTGCGCCTGCCGCCCACCCCGATCTTCTGGCTTGCCGTTATGGGGCCGCTTTCAGCCGTTTCGATCCTCGGAGAGATCGCCTTTTCCCGCAAGATGCGCGCTGCGCGTCAAGCCCAGGCAGCCCCCAGTGGCAGTCCACAGAGGCAGAGCCCCCCCAATGAGAAAGGAGTCCTCTCGACGCCATGAGAGATCAGCGGCGCGTTTTCTTGAAATATTGACTTGAAGTTAGAAAGGACCGGAGAAACGCCCCGGATAATCGCATGGAATTCTTCAGCATGACAAACGACCAGCTTATCAGGCTAAACCGCTTTGCTCTTCTTCACATCAAGATCGCCTTTGGGAGGGTTCTCGGCACGAGCCACCAGACGCACGAAAAGAGACGCAGCCGCCGCGAACAAAACGCCCAGCCCGTAGAGCGCGACCACAATCCCGACGACCGCTTGGGGTGGAACGGTTTCGCTGAACACAGCGATGCCGATCACGGCCAGGGAGACCGCACTGGCCACGATAAGGCCGTCCCGCAGATGGCGTAGAAAGGCGTCCCGCCAGGCATAACGCCCGAGACTTCCAGACTGCGACGCCTCCATGCTCAAGCCTCGACGACATCGACCACGCGCCCACTGCGCTCGAGTAGCGCAGCAGCCCCGATCTTGGTCCGCATCTGGGAACTCGAGGTCAGGAGCGCGAGTTCCTCCTTCAATTCGGGCCATTTGATGCCGCCCATGATCTTCATCACGGCGATCTTGGACGCGGCTTTGGGCTTTTTCTTCGCGCCCGCGTTGATGACGGCCCGAATCGCACGGTCTTCGATCACGATCCAGTTGAGCGCATCCTCGAGCGAGATGCGGCCGGCGCGATCCAACGCCGCAGCCAGGTGCTCGAGCCCATCTTCGGAAAGATCTTCCGCCTTGGCGACCGCCTGCATCCAGGTATCGGGCATGGTGACGTCGCCCAAGCGTGAGAACTTCATGTTCCGCGCCATACCTGCGATGCCGAAGATCAGCGCTACGATCTGTCCAGGCAGGACTGAGAGCGCCAAAGGCGGATTGCTCGGGTCGAGCGTTTTCCACGCTGGGGACGCCGGAGCTTGTTCAGATTCGAGGATCTCGGGTTCAGTGGGCATGAAGGTCTCCTAGTGAGTCTCTTCAGCTTACGGAGCCGCCACTCGAAACATAAACAGACAGGCGCCGAACAACCTCCCTGCGGAGGATTATGCAGCCCTATGCTTCTCAGCATTGCTGGGGCGCGTTAACGGAGAAAACCCCTCAGAGCGAAGCTCGAGGGGTTAGAGATGAAACGTGAGATGCCGTAGCTCATATCGAGCCAGAGGGTCACCTTCCTGAGGGAATCATGCACATCACGTACGTCCGCACTTTGGAGTGTTGTTCATCCTTGACTCCCTTGTTGTGCGGCCATCATGCCGCGGTCAGGGCTCTTGGAGCTCCCAACCGCATTCCTCAGACATATACCCACTGGGGCTTGTCGGCCCGAGCTCCGCGATGAGCTTATCGCGGAGCTCGCTGTCTCGCTCAGACCAGATTGCGGGCAGCCACCAGCCGCTGCGGCGGGGCCTGAATGACGCCCGCTCGCTGACGTGCTCTCGCACGTCAGGGTCCTCGAAGGTAGCCGCAAGGCGCTCTCGCGCCTGCTCCATCTCCTCCCAACTACCATATTGCCCATACTCGTTCATTTTGTTTCCCCTTCGTGTGCGGCTGTCATGCCGCGTTCGTCTTGCTTTGTCGGGGTCGGCAAGCTTGCGATCGCCTGCCGAATTCCCTGACTTACATTCCCATCACCTAGCGCCTTTGCGCGTTCGATAATGGCCTCGTCCAGCATTACTTGGACGCGCCGGACGGCTACGCGGTCCAGCGTTCTTCGGCTCATGATTTTTCTCCGTCCTGGCGTACCGCCGTGACGGTGCAACCGTCCGCATCCTGCGCGGTCGCCTCGCCGTACTCGACGGCTTGCTCTACCAGCTCCCGCAGGAACCGGAACAGAAAGAATCGAAAAAAATCCGCCGCCCGAGCGGCCGTCCTGATGCGCTTCCGATGTGAGGGCGTGGATGCGGCGCGGAATGCGGTGAAAAGCCCCCCCGAAGCGGGATTTGTTGTCTGGAATTTATTCCCCGCCAATTCTGAAGCTATTCAAAAGGTTTCGCTCATCTGAACTCTCCTAAACTGTGTTCGCTGAAAGTGCTGAACGTCACGCGCCACATAGGCGCCTTCTTCTGCGGTAAAGATTTTCAGCGATCGCACCGTCAAGCTTTGCGATCAACTCTGGGGCGTCGGTATCGAGCCAGAACCCGAAGCTATGCTCCAGGAAATTGCCGAAATACCGAACGGCGTTGGGATGCTCTGGATGGATCGGCCGGGTAGCAACCCAGACGTGCTTCTGAAGCGTCTCGTCGTATTGCCGAACGCAGTGACCCCACGCGCGACTCCTGAACGGCGCGACGCCGCGATTGCCGGCGAATTCAGGCTCATTCGAGCAGTCCAGTCGCTCATCGAGCTCCCAGCGCGAAAGCGCATCGAAGAGCCCCTCGAGGTCATTCGAGGGCCAACCCGGGATGGTACAAAAGTGCTTCGTGCCAATAGCTGCGGCAATGACTTTCATGATGAATTCCTTGGAAGTATTGCCCAAAAGGTCGTCCCGAAGGGACTGCGATCCCTTTGGGCGAGTTGATGCAACGTGCCGGCAATCCGGCGTGGATCCGCCGCGGCGATGCGTAGCTTGCCGGGCAAGCTGAGGTTTTTTTACGGCGCGTAGGCGCCTGCGTATCCACGCTCGGGCGCACCGTAGACGTCGACCAGAAAGGTCGAAGCCCAAGCCATCCAGGCGCGGATCGCTTCAGGCGAAGCCCCCAGGAGGCTGACCTTCTGCCGTTGGGTTTCAAATTCCTTAAGCGTATGCATCACAGGGATGCCGGTAATCGCCGATGCTTCGGGCAACTCGGGGATCCTGATCCCGATCGCGTTCGCAATTTCGTGCCCCTCGATGTCGACGCGATCGAGGCGCTTGAGCTGGGCAATGCCGTTGTCGAGCGCCTCGGCAACGACGTCCACCGGGATGCCACGACGCGAGGCACGGGAATGAAGCCGCCAGAGCCTGAGCGCTTCCGGGTCGATGCCAGGGCATAGCCCACGGTAGGCCGCGGTAGGACAATGATCCGCCGCTGCCACGATGCGCGCCTCATCGGTCGCATCAATCCCCAGGAAGGCGTATGCCTGTCCAAGGCTTGATCCAAGCCAGAAGTCTTGAGGCCCGCAGTCGTAGCCAGGGTCCCCGGGACGATGATGGTCGATGACTTTCGTACGCTCGAGCCCAGAGACGTGACATTCCACGAACACCGGCTCGAGCCCACGCGGCAAATCGATACGCGTGGCTTGCGCACGGTACGCGTTGCCGGCTCTGACTCGACACCCGTCGATGGTTGCATGCACGAATGGGTAGCCGTTCGCCTTGAGGAGCGCCTCGAGCGCATCCATCTCTGCGTCCGACGCACCGAGGATGAACACATGGCTCATGCGTCCTCCTTCACGGCGCTCATCAGCGAAATCACCGTGTCCTCGTCGATGCCGTCGCGCAAAAGTCGCGTGGCGATGACGCCGCGCTCGATCGGGGAGAGTTCAGCAACGAGATGCTCGACGTGCTCGGGTTCAGCGAGGTGAGCCTCGATTTCGCAGGCGTCTTCGATAAGGTGTGAAAAGTGCAACGGATCAGGAACGCTGCGCCCGTTGCCATTGATGACGGAAAGCATGGTGAGCTCCTTCGAGATAAGCCGCATGATTCCTCATGCAGCACAGATGAAAATGCATCGCCGTTGGCGGCAACACGTTGTACTGTCCATGGCCGGTCGGGAACCGATAAGGGCCTCGGCGCAGATCTCCGGCCCTTTGTCGCGCGCCTCGACTTAAAGCGCCCCCACTTCGATTGCGCCGGCGACGGCCTGGGCAAGCGTCTTCTGTGATTCCGTAACAGTATTGATGGTGGGCGCATGCAAATGATCCTGCAGATCCCAGCCTGCAGGGCGTAAGGACTCCCACCACAGGCGTGCGCTCTCCATGACGGCGGTGTGGCGTGTGCGCTGAAGCTCGATCGTGATTCGCATTTTCTGCACCTTAAAACTTCAACGCTTCCAGCTTGGCAATCTGCTTTTTGAGTGCAGCAATCTTCTTTTTGCGCGCATTTTCCGCAGCAGCAACCGCTTCCTGACGGCTGAGGTGCGCCTCCTTTGCGATCGTGAAGCCAACGAAACTCATGAAAGGGTGCCCCGGATACGCTTTGCCATGCTCGACTTTCGCCTCGCACTCCTGGATGTTCGTAGTGAGCGCGTACTTCGACAACCAAACCTTTACCTTTTCCGTCATGAGTCCTCCTTCGTTCACGCGTTTTGATAGCAAAATTGTACTTTGCTGGACAGCGGATAAAAAACAAAGGCCGCTCAATCTCGAAGAGATCGGCGGCCAGGGGGTGGATAGAAAAACAGGCCCGTTGCGGCAAACCACCAGCCGATCAACGCAGACCTTTTCGTGCGCAACTCACGCGCTGGTTAGGGCGACACGCCCGCAAACCGACGGATACCTTGCATGACCTCACCAAGGATGAAGTCAGGATGCTGCGCTTCGAACCAGCGCCAGATCTCTTCGCGCTGAGTGCCTATCGGGAAGTGAAGAAAGGCGCCATCTGTCACCTCAGACGATTCCTGGTCCACAATCGGTACGTCACCGATACGATCCCAAAGCGCATACAGCTCAATCAGGCTTTTCACCTATAGCTCCTTTTCAGACGGACTGGAGGCAGCCTTGTTCATTTCCTGGCAGGACCTCGGTTGGCCGACAGAACCAATCACGGCAAAGCACTGATCGCATCGGTACCCATAACCTGCCTGGTTGTCGAATACGGGAACTCCCCCGCACGCCATCTGTTTCAGGGTAGCGGGCACCCTGTTCCCATCTGCATCAAATGCCATGTTCATCTCTCCTTTCGCAGCAACACTTAGAAGCGCTTCGCCTGAAGACGGGCTACCTTCTCTTCGAACTCGTCCAGGTCTCCCAAGGCGCCTTCGAGGGTTTGATGCACGGCCTCGTCCAGAGCGAACGCCTTGCGTTGCTCAGGCGTCATGATCTTGAATGCAGCCCTCAAAAAGTCCTGAAGATCGCCGACCTCGTGATCCGGATCGCTACTCTCGCCATGCGATTGAGCTGCACCAACATAGAACGCGGGCTCCAGCAGTACATCGGCCGAAGCAGCTTCGGTACTTTCCTGTTCCGGATCTGCTGCCTTGCGAAGCGCCGCGATGACTGCGTCGCCATCGTACGGGGCTTCGTCCTGCTCACCGCCTCCGGTCGTGTACATGCGTGCGAACGGGCCGTACTGCGAATGCACGATCACGCCTTCACGGGTAGAGGCCATAGAGCACAACGGCTCCTCGGTGGTGCCGTCTGGCCCTTCAGCATCGGGGCCATACAGGTACATTTTCAGAACGCCGGCATCGAACTCGATGCCCAGCATCGTCACGTCCCCTGTTGGCGAAACGGCCGTCATGCACGCGCCATAGCCGCCACGCGACAGCTCAACGGTCCCCGGCTGATCCAGGCCGCCGGGCAAGCTCGATTCGCTCCCATCGACAATCCGCCAATCGGGAAACGTCAGGTGGCCGTCGAGTTCAGGCGCTTGCCCAGGACGGTTGAACTGCTCGCCGAGCAGGGCATGCGTGAGGTGCTCGTACGCCGTGACTGCCACGCTCTGAACGTATTCGCAGTTTCTGAACATCCCGACCTCAGCGATCAATTCCATATCGCTGAGCTCAATCTCCTTCAGGAACTGAGAACCCTCCTCACTGGACACCACATCGGCGATCAGGACAAAGCTGCGGGTAATTTGCGTCATGGTAAAGCTCCTTTCGGTTCATTTGTGGCGCATCCGTCACAGATGCGCCAGGTTGAATGCGTTCATTGCCGGGAGAAACCCGTGCGAACGCGCAGACATTGCCTTCCGGTAGCCGGTCGCCGCCCGATAAGCCCGATCCTGCCGTGCTGCCCAGCGGGGTCGCGAAGCATCCCCGCGGGGCGCCGCAGCCGAGCGTCGACGAACGTTTTCCGTGACCTGAGCGTCGGGCGACGCCTGCGATGAGCGGACGGCGGGGAGTGCGGCGTGGCCTTGACGACGCGCCCACACAACACGCTCCGGGCAACGCCCGGCAGGAGCGGCTTGCCGCACACTGCCGGGGGATGCCTGCCGGCGAGGCGACAGGATTTTCCTATGTGCATGTCACGCGAACGAACAGGCAAAGGGTCGAATGTTTTCCCCACACAGGACCGGACGCTATGCTTCTTTCCATCTTCGGTGCTGCCGGCGCTCACGAATCAGCTCGCAAGGAACGCATATGCCAAAACCCAGCTTCACCATTGCCCGCAAGGATGGAATCGTTCAAACGGTCCTCTACAATCCGCTCCCGGTAACGATCGGCGGGCGGGGCCATCGGCTCGCGCTTCACCGCGGCCCCGGGCGCGACTGGATGATTTCGGATCCGGAGTCGGGCATCGCGGTGGTGCCGATGGTTTATGGGCTCCTGCTCGGGCGCCCCAACTCTGGAAAGGCTTTCAAGCTTGCACAGATTCGCCCGCTGGCCCTTCGTGCGATTGACCTGCTGGTGGCCCGGCATGGCGCCGATACGTTCAACGCGCGACTGGCGGGGCACAGGACTAATCGGAGCACACAGGCATGATCTGTTTCGTAACCGACATCCGGTCAAGCGTGGAGCCGGACATCTTGACGCTGCTGAAGGGGGATTGGCTGGAGATTCGGTCGCTGAATGGTGAAGTGCTCGAGCGCATCGGCGCTCCCTCTGGGGGATGGACGCACGAACGACTGGTGGAACAGGCGGAGCTCCTCGAGGAGCTGACGAAAGAAGGTGCCGAGGCCTACTTGGGCGGGGTCTGGGTCGGCAGTACCGAGGTTTAAGGAACGAGGGTGAAAGTGATGCGCCTGTCGCAAACGCAGTTGAAGGTCATGAGGTGGGTCGGGAAGGGCTGGTCGGCACTCCCCGGCGCGGGGTCTGCGGTGATGGTGAACGGTCGCCGTGTTTGCAACGTCGACACGATGCACGCGCTGGAGCGACACGGCCTGGTCCAGCAGGACGATGCACGGTGTTGGGCGGCGACGGATCAGGGCAAGGAATTCGCCAGAAGCCTGGGCCTCTGATTTGCAGGCGGGCTTGCCGGGCGTTCTGGAGCATAGGGCGCCAAGCCCATATCGCGCGATGCAGTGCCACGAGGAGGCAATGACAACCCTTCGCCTTCGGCGAAGCCTTCTCGTGGAGAACCATATGAATCAAACAGCAATCCTGACTGCGGTCGCACTGGGCACGATCTGTGACGACAACTTTCATCACCTCATGCGCATTGCCACCGCACTGCGTGAACTGTCCGAGATCGACGAGCGCTTGATGCGCTTCGCGATCGAAGAGGATCAGAGCGGGATCGATCACACCGACGAGACCGAAGATCTTTTCGAGCGTGCGGGGCAGATCATCGACGACTTTCCGCCGTTGGCTGCGGAGGTCTTCCTCTACTACAACGACGAGGTCAGCGAAGATTCGCCGGGTCGAATCCGCCTGGAGATCCCCGGAACGCCGTGGGATGCAAACCAGCCGCTTTACTTCCACTGAGGATGCGGCCATGACATGCCAAGGCATCCCCAGCGGCTCGAGCGCTCGTCCGCGGATCTCGTCCGAAGCGGCTCTTCGCAGAATGCGGCAGAGGATCTGGGACTTCGATGGCACGCCGCGTGAAGCGCAGGCCCGACGCGTCCTGCTCTACCTGAAAAAGCGCGCCATTCGGAACATCGAGCGTGACCGCGACAACGCCCCGCGCGGGCCCTACTCCGGGCTGACCAAGCGCGAACTGCGGCTGACGCGAACCTGCGAGACGGACTGGTACTGAGCCGCGACGCGTCGCCTCTGAAGGGCACAACGAGAGGCAATCAACTCAAGGAAGCAAAATGAACTTCATCAGACTGACCGATCAAATGCCGGATCCGGAACAATTCCCTCGTGTCCTAATCTACACCGAACACGTCGATTTTGATGGCGAGCAGTTTTTCGACGTGAAAACCGAGGACCTCGATAATGCATCCTTCGCAACATCCGCGCCTCAATCTGAAGTTTGCCTGTGCGCAAGCCATTGGGCACCACGGCCCTGCGACATTGGCCAGCTCTAGCTGATCAGAGTTTCTTACCCCCCACCAAATACCACCTGCTTCGCGGGTGGTGTTTTTTTTGCCGCGGTAACTGGCTGTTTCTTTTGAGAAGTTCTGCGCCTTGGAGGGGTGATTATGCGTGCACGGCTCAAGGTCAAATGAGGGTCGGGTGAAGAAGGCGTGCGCCCGAGCTTGCTGGCCAGAGCATCGATCCGGCTCTGCGGCGGGGTTTGCGTTGGAAGCGGCGGTCGCCTTTGGAGTGGAACGAGTGGCAGGGTTTCAGGTGGAAGCTGTGGCTGGTTTCAACTGGACGAGGTGGCAGGGTTTGAGGTGGAGTACGCAGCAAGCGCAAAAACGCCAGGTCGAGGACCTGGCGTGGGGGGGGGGATTATGCGTTCATTCGTCGGCGTCGTAGATCAAATCGTCGGGGATGGAGGGTCGCAGCCCCAGGTGCTCGATGCGGGACACGATCGCGCCTCGGGAACGTTCATGCGCCTTGGCAATCAGGTGAGCCTTCTTGCCGGATGCGACCGCTTGGCGCAGCTTTTCGTCTTCGTCGATGGTCCAGGATTGACCCTGACGCGCCGGCCGCTTTCGTTGTGGCTTTGGAGGAGGAGTATCGGTGCATGCATTGCCGCCTAACGCGTCGGCTGCCAGGAATAGCGCCCGAACCACATCGACATTACCAAAGGGGCCTTCGGTTTTGAGGAGCTCGCCGGTTCCAGGATCAACCCCGCGGGCGAGAAGGGTCAGGATGCGTGCTGCGTCACTGTTGGTCATGTTCAAGAGTCCTTGAAGTAAGTGTCGTCACTACGGGATCGCAGGCTCATCGGGGGCGATGAGCAAGATCCTTGAGGTCGTTGTGATGTGACTGGACTCTCGAGACGCGATAAGGACAAATCCCTTGGCGTGGCTACGGATGCAGGATCTCGGAGAAGGCTGCTCTTAAAAGCGCCTTAGCTTTCGTGAATCGGGCGCGGTTCGCGGGCTCGTTGTGCCAGCGCGAAGCGCCGGAGGGGTGAGGGAAGAAGATGACCGTAGCGCCACCCCATTGCCCTGTGGTGCCCACGAAGTCGGTAAGCAAGGCGCCGGTGGCACTGCCGCCGGTCAAGGTCAAGTAGCGTTTGAGCGGCACGCTGCCGAGCGTGACGATTATCTTCGGCTTCACGAGCCCCATCTGGCGCTCGAGGAAGGGCCGGCAGTTTGCGAGCATGCGAGCTGTAGGGGCGATGTCCTCACGCGTCTTGCCGCCGCGCAACACAGGCTTACTGCCAGGAAAGCACTTCATCGCAGCAGAGGAGTACACGAGCTCGTCGAAGCGGCTCCGAGGCAGCCCGAGCTCATCGAAGATGGCACGAATCCCCTGCCCGGCATCGCCCTGGAAGGGCTTGCCTGTCCGGTATTCGCTGAGTCCGGGGGCTTGGCCGATCAGGAGCACGGGCTTCTCGCGGATGCCAGAGACGATCGGGCGGGGGAGCACGGTGACGTCGCCCTCGCGGGGGTCGACTTTGTTACGAGTGAAGAGGTCGGAGCACTTGTTGCAAGCACGCAGGGCGTTGTCGAAGCGCAGGAAGTCAGTCATGAGACTCTTGAGCTTCCACGTATGGGGTAATTAGGGGCCGACCCCGCTTTGTTTGGCGATCGAATGAGTAGACGTGTTCACGCGGGCTATTGGTACAGCGCCCTACGAGGCGTTGCTCGAAGTCCGGCTCTCCTTCAGCAACTCTTAGCATACCGCCACAGATCGGGCACTCAGCGGTGTATCGGCGGATCTTAATAACCGGCGTTTCTCCGATACTTCGATCGCCAATGATTTCAATAGTTGTACCAGGATCGTGATCCTTCAACGCCCAATCTGGCGCAAGGCTGATGCGGTTGTTGCCTAGATTTAAAAACGCTGAAAGATATTTCACCCCAGCGTAAGCAAGTACGGCAATTATTGCGAACAATACTAAGTCTGCCGTAGATATCGGCCGTGCGTAAGCAAGCATGCTCCAAACTATGGTAGCTACAGCAGCAGAAATAACCACACATGGAGCAATAGCAACTGCGAGTATAAAGTTACGTCGCGCGCCTTTTAGAACGTATCCTTCCTCTCCAAACACCAGCTCCCCCCTAAAGGATAGGCGCGGCGCAAGATCCGGTTGATAAATGGCTGGTTTAGGAGACGGCTGAACGTTTTCTGTAGTTTTGCGAAATTCGCTCGAGCCAGATTCGTTAACTACGGGCATCAAACAAAGTCCATATTCGTTACTCTCGCCTCCCCCTTTGGTTTTCGTTACTTCTAAATCTACACGAAATGCTATCCTCTTTTCGATTGCCTCCTCGTTAAGAATCGGCCGGATTCTTTCATGCGCACTTTCGAAGTGGTCTTTATAACCAGCCAGCCAAGAAGAAGCGTCTTTCGGTTTTTTAGTAGTTTCTCTCTTCTCATAAAGCGCATGTTGTATAGCTGACGACGTAGGCATCCTCCAACTATCTACCTTGGAAAGGGAATCAAGCGCGTCGTTGACTATGTACAACAGAATCCTAATGGGCATTAAAGGCCTATTTGTTTTGGGGTCACGCCGTTGTCGTTCAAGAACCTCCCGATAAAGCTCTAAGGCTCTTCGGCATTGATCTCTATCGGATCTCCATAGTTCTTCGACGCTCTTTTTTTGCATAAAGTCCTCTAAATTACGCAAGACTCAAACGCGAAACTCGAAAATCAGAATTGCCCCTCAACGGCTGAAGGGGTTGATGATAATCATCGCGACGTTCGCGCTTGTAAGCGGCCTGTCCCGCTCTCAACTGCCACTCTGAGGTCCCTGACAGGCCCCTTGCGTATTCCGATCGTTCGTGACCGGTCAGTCCAGTTCGACGTGATCACCAGTTCCGATTCGTACTGATCAGTCGTCCCGGTGCTCGTGAGCACCAGGACGGCACCGTGACCGCTAAGCTGACGTCACGCTCATCGTTCCAGCGACATGATCACGCTGGGGGCATCTTCCGCTTTGCCTGAAGCTTGCGCATGGATTCACCCTTGAGCGTAATCCGGTGCGCCTGATGCACCACGCGGTCAAGGATTGCGTCTGCCAAGGTCGGATCGGGGAAGAACCCATGCCACTGGTCTGTTGGGAACTGGCTTGTGATCAGCAAGGATCCGGTACGCATCCGCCGATCCACCACATCCAGCAACACCTGCGCAGCTTGCGAAGAAATCTCGCTCAGACCGAAGTCGTCGATGATAAGCAAACTCGGTTTAATCAGACCGGCCTTGAGCTTAGGCAACGAACCGTCATGGCTGGCAACTGCGATCTCTTGATAAAGATCGCTCGCCCGGAAGAACGTAGCGGGTAAACGCTGTCGGCAAGCCTGAGAACCGAAGGCACATGCAAGCCATGTCTTTCCGACCCCCGTTGCGCCAAGGACGATCAAGTTAAGCTGCTGTCGAATCCATTCGCAACTGGCCAGCGAGGCGATGAACCCTTTGTCGATATCTCGCGAAGCTCGGTAATCGGCGTCTTCGAGCGATGCGGATTCAGGGAATCCTGCACTCCGCACGAGCCGCTTCAATTTCTTCGAGTCACGTTCAGAGGCTTCATGCTCGACGAGCAACCCGAATCGGTCATCGAAAGAGAGTTGGTGAAGCTTCGGCTGCTGCAACTGGACCGAATACGCTTCGGCCATCGACGTCAATCGCAATTCACGTAGGCGGGAGATGGTTTGATGGACGCCGCTCATGTGTTTTCTCCAAAGTAGCTCGCACCCCGCACATTGTCGTGGGCTGGCCTCGGCGCCGTGCCGCTGACAGAGTGGGTGCGTTTGTCGGGTGCCTGCTTGAGAATGGAATCGAGGCTGCGCAATGCCGTAATGTTGAGCGATAGCGCATATGCACACGCCTCTTCGAAGCGTTGGTCGCCGTGGATACGAGCCAGATCGCGCATCCGCCGGGCTGCTTTCAGACCATTGACGGCATCGGATCGGTTTTCCAGGTGATGGCGAATCATTGCCGCCGAGCCTTCCCCTACCGACTCGGCCCATAGCATGAGTGCCCTCGGTTCGCCCTCAAGCACGCGGACATGCGCTATCGGACGATGCTCAGGCAACGTCTGGACTGTGCCTTCGCATTGTGCCAATGCGTGCAAGGCAACGCGCTGGCCGCGATGCATGACCTCGAGCATCGATCCGGTGTAACGCAGATCGACACGCTGTCCGCGCAACTCCGACGGCACGGAGTAGAAGCTCCGCGCATGTTCGACATGGTAATCGTCGCCAGCCCGCACCCCATATCGCCAATCGCATAACTCGAAGGGAATGGGCGGCAGGCGCTTCAAAGTCGAACGCTCGGTTTTCTCAAATCGTTCGATGCGGGAGCCTGACATCTTCTTGAAGGGATGAGCGTTCAGCGTTACCACGAGCCTCCTGAGGGCGTCATTCAGTTCATCGAGGCTAAAGAATGTTCGGTCGCGAAGTGCGAACAACACCCAACGCTGTGCGATCTGCACACCGACCTCGGCCTTCGCCTTGTCTTTCGCCTTCCTGACACGAGCTGGTAGTGCAGCGGTGTTGTAGTGCTGCAGGCACTCCCGGTAGGCCGGGTTGATAACGACGCGATCCTTCTCACGCCGCCAGACAGCCGCCTTCAGGTTGTCCGGCACAACCCAGGCCGGCACGCCCCCCATTGCCGCAAAGCAATCGACATGGCATCTCACCCAATCAGGGGTTTTCTGCGAGGCGACTGCCTGCAGGTAGGTCAGGTTCGAGTAGCCAAGCACGGCAACGAAGATTTGCGCATAGATCGAGGGACCGCCGCTTCGATCCCTGATCTCGACTGTACGGCCGGCGAAATCGACGAACAACTTCTCACCCGGGCGATGGGCCTGACGCATCACGATATGTTGTCGCTTCGCCCACGCCCGGTAACCGGCAGTGAATTGCGAGTAGGCGATTCCCTCCGGGCACTGACTGCGCCACTCCCGCCACAGCTGCTCGAGTGTGGCGTCGGGGCGCTGCATCTCGGCGTGCACCCAATCCCAATATGGCGCTCTCTTGCGTTGCGCGATGCTCTTGTTGCCAGTACCCAGAACCGCGTACCAGGCGTCGTCATCCAATGAATGAAGATCGGCACCAAAGGTGTCGCTTTTTCTGAGAATTCGGCGCATTTCGCGCACGGTGTTTGCGGAAACACCAACTGACCGTGCGATGGCTCGGTTGGACTGTGAGGTATCGTAGAAGTGCAAACGCGCGATCTCGCGCTGTAGGTGGATAGGCAGACGCAAGGGGGTAACTCCTCATGGGATGGCACCGGCGGTGCTGACCGGGCCAGACAAAATCACCCCGTCCGCGCAAGTTCGTCGCATGATTGACGAACGTGAACGCGCAGCTCATACTGATCGGACAAGATCCCACTTGTACCGGCAGCGATGCTGGCGCGACGCCCGAGGCAGCCCCCTCGGGCGTTCGCGTCTACGAGGTGGAGAATCGAGTTAACTGGGAGAGATTCGTCCTCCTGCGGATGCGCCCATTCGGGTCGCAGAAAGCCAATCCGCGACATCCAGCGTCAAGGCAAACCACCCTCGGCGATTGGGTACAGTGAAGAGCGGCACCATTACTTGACCACGTCGCCGTGCCTGTCTAAGTGATGCAACGCTTCGATGTCCTAGTGCCGCCGCGAGGGGCTCGCCGCCCAGCAGAGGACCGTGAAGGCGCAGGAGTGTCTCGCGCAATTCCTTGCGCAAGTGGGCCAGTGCTTCGGTCTGTTCAGGCAGCGAGTTCATCGAATACCTCAATGCGTTTGTCACGCAGTGTTCGTGACTGTCCACATTTTCTCCACCCGAACCGATAATTCGATTTTCTGTACTCCAGATAAGCCTTGTGCACACAATCATCAGACCAAAGGGGCGCGGTCGCCCGACCACCCAGCCTGTCGATCGCCTTCGGACACGACTTTGGTTTCGCGCGCTGCGGGACATATCTGGCCTGTCGTCCGCATACGCCATTGAGATGGCGCTCGACGGGGACCGCGTCCGCAAACGCGACACAGACGTCGCTCGCCCCAGGAAGTGGGACGCTTACGAGAAAGGGACACGGGTCCCCAATGACCGGCCCGGACCGCGCAACGCTGTCGAGCAGGCGCAAGCCCGATTCCCGGGCACGTCGCGCTGGTTCCGTAGCCCGTTGTGGCGCTACCTGAAGAAGGAGCCGCTCGATGCAATGCAGTTTGAGGAGGCGCTACGCACCCTCGAACCGCCGGTTACGGCATTACTGTTTGAGGCGGAGCCGCGCGAACACGAGCAAGTGCCCCGTCAGCGTCCCTTTGACGATGAAAGTGCTCGACAACTCATCGCGCTCGGTAGCTTCGATGCGCTAGTTGCAGCTGTGCTGATGGCAGGTCTGTCGGAAGTCATCGCCTCGCCCGATCTTCGAGAACGGGCGTTGCACGTTTACGTTGGGATTCAGGCGAAGCTGCGAGAAACGCCCCTCTTGGAAGGCATCTATCCTGAGCTGTTCTCGCTGATCGACTCGCGTTGCAAGCACTGGATCTACTTAGCGCCCAATCAGCGAATGGATGTCGTGATCTTCTGGCAGGGAGTCGAGGCGGAGGATGAACAGAGGATCTTTGGCGACGTCGGTGAGGATGGGATTGACTATTAAAACGGCTATCAGTCCTGACTAGCTGTTCGCGCCACTAAAAGTTCAACGGCAGCTTGCCGATTTGGCGAATTCACACTTCCGACCCAATGCCGCCGCAGAGCTTTTGGGAAAGCTGTCGTTCAACGTAGAGCTAACCGGCGCTGCGCGGCTTTATCGCGCAGCGTGCAGCGACCGAAGGGAGCGAGGTTGAGCGCAATGTTAGAACTCTTAATCACATTTTTTGCGCATAGTTGTTTCATTCACTCTCCGTTTTTACGTCCGCTGCGGGCCGACCTTCTGCCTTTTCTTCAAACTCAGAGATGAGCGTTTCTCCGCGCTCCACGGCATCGCAGAGTTCCTTAGTTTCGATAAGACCAAGTTTGTACCGCAGGGCTGCGACATCGAGAACACGCCACGCACGGACAAACTTCAAATATCGCCGTTCGGGATGTACGAAACCTATCAGTGCCGTCAATACTGCAGCAACAGCGGATAGATATTGTGCACTCACACCTCCTGTTGCCGCTGCGGCTGCTGAGAAGGCGACCGAGAACCCACCAAACAAGTAGTGAATCTTTGCAGACTCAGTCCAGAGGTTCTTCCAGTCGGAAAGACGACTCTGGATATCTTGCGGAATGTCTCGCGATTCGTCAGACGACATTTGAGCCTCCTCGTAAGTTCTAACGAATAGGGTTTATCCCTCGCGCCGCAAGAGCCGTTCAGTGCGTGGGCGCATGCCGCGAGGGATAAGCCTTGTTGAACTGAACCGCCGCTCAGGCGGTGATGCTGGGGATTCTACGCGCGGGCCATCCACATTGGATAGCGCGCGACGGGATCGGGTCATCAGCAAGTAGGCGGTCCCGGCGAACCGCTCGCGACCATCGCCGTAGTCGGCCGCGATCGGGTGCCGGCCGTGCGTCTGGCGTGCGGTGCCGGTCGCGTTCACCAATCTGGGGACGTGTTGTCACAGCCTGCCGGTGCGGACGTTGCATCGGCAAGGAGCGAGGCCGGACTACGTCAGTGTTCATGGCGGCCCATCCCGACAGCGCGGCGCCGGCGCGGGCGGATCGTACCGGCGAGCCATGACGATCTCGACCGTGTGCCAACGCCCGACCCCGCAGTGCGGGCAGCATCGCGGGTCCTGCCCGGTCACGCGGGCGAGGAAGTCTTCTGCCGCTTCGATCGCGACCGGTTGCGGTTCCGGCGTCTGGAGCGCGGCACGCGCGGCAGCAAGCCGGGCACGCTTGTGGCCGCAGGCAAGCAGTCCATAGTGGCGCAGGCGCTTGAAGCCGGCCGGCAGCACGTGACGCAGGAAGCGTCCGATGAACTCGTCGGTCGGCATGCTCACCGTGCGCTTGCCGCCGGTTTCGTTGTCGCGCGCCCGAAGGCGCACCTGGCCCGCATCGCAGCCGAGCAGGCGGTCGTTCGAGAGCGCCACGCGGTGCGTGTAGCGGGCAAGGTAGTCGAGCACCTGGGCGGGCCCGCCCGGCGGCGGCTTGGCGTAGACCACCCAGTCATGCGCGAGCAGCGCACGGCGCCGGGCTTGCCATGCATCCGGCGCACCTTGCGGATCGTCGAGCAGTTCGCCGCTGCGGCGGGCAGCGTCGAGCCGCGCGAGGAACTTGCCGCGAAACACCTTCGAGGCGGCCTGGACCGGAAACAGGAAGGTGGCGCCGCGCACCGGGGCGCGCCAGCCGCCCTCGGCGTCGAGCCCGCCACAGGTGATCAGGGCGTGCACATGCAGGTGCATACGCAGGTCCTGACTCCAGGTGTGGAGCACGAGGCTGAAACCGGGCACGGCGCTCAGCCAGCGCGGGTTGGCGGCGAGCTCGAGCAAGGTGGCCGCCGCACTGTCGAACAATGCGCCGTAGAGCCAGCGCGGGTGCCGGATCGCCAGTGGATTGAGCGCGTGGGGCAGGGTGAACACCCAGTGCGCGTAGGGCACCGGCAGCACCTCGCGCAGGCGCGCCGCACGCCAGGCCTCCTTGGCCCGCGTCTGGCACTGCGGGCAATGGCGGTTGCGACATGAACGCCAGACATGGCGCTCGGCGCCGCAGTTCGCGCAACGCTCGCGCACACCGCCGAGCGCAGCGGTGCGGCAGTCGACGATGGCTCGCCAGGCCCGTGTCTGCACCGCCGACAGGGTGTGGCCTCGCCGGTAGTCTTCGCCGTGCGCGCGCAGAATGCCGGCCAGCGTGGGCCGGTCCATGGCCGCTC
>Ga0268298_10002990_pt1 | contig 17831 bp, 13 predicted proteins | sample WWTPWeurt_MetaG_FD_194462 | JGI IMG/M metagenome (GOLD analysis project Ga0268298, IMG submission 194462) | Activated sludge microbial communities from WWTP in Nijmegen, Gelderland, Netherland - WWTP Weurt | ecosystem: Engineered > WWTP > Aerobic digester > Activated sludge | place...
CCACCAGGATGCGTTCGTGCACGCGGGGCTGTTCGACGGCGACGAATCCGCGCGCATCGCGATCGCGCCCGGCCGCCGCGCGTACGTGCACGTCGCGCGCGGCGCGGTGACGCTGAACGGCGCGCGGCTCGGCCCGGGCGACGCCGCGCGCCTGACCGGCGAGCGCGAGCTCGCGTTCGCGGGCGGCGAGGGCGCCGAGGTGCTGGTCTTCGACCTGCCCTGAGCGGGCGCCCGCCGGCGCGCAACGCGCTGCGAACCCGCGGGCGGATGCGGCCCTCGTGCCGGCCGCGCGCCGCCCGCGTCCCGCGCCTACGCGCCCTGGTGCACGCGGTAGTGCGCCGCCGGGGCCGGCCAGCCCGCGTCCTTGCCCACCCGCGCGATCGCCTCGTTCATGTCGAAGAACACCTGCCAGTAGTGGTCGGTGTGGGTGTACGTGCGCACCGCGATCTGCGGCCCCTCGAGCTTGAAGTCGAGCAGGCTCACCTCGGGCGCCGGGTCCTTCGCGACGTTCGGGATGTCGCTCACCGCCGCACGCAGCAGCGCGATCGCGTCGAAGGGGTCGACGCCGCCGGCGAGCTGCGCGACGCGGTCGACGCGGCGCACCGGCAGCGCCGAGAAGTTCTGGATCGTGTCGGAGAACAGCTTGTTGTTGCCGACCACGGTCAGCACGTTGTCCGGTGTCACGATCGTCGTGCCGAACAGGCCGATCTCGCGCACCGTCCCGACCACGCCGCCGGCGCTGACGAAGTCGCCCGCCTTGAACGGGCGCAGGATCAGCAGGAACGCGCCCGCGGCGAAGTGCGCGAGCAGCCCGCTCCAGGCCACGCCGACCGCCACGCCCGCGCCCGCGAGCACCGCGGCGATCGACGTCGTCTGGATCCCGAAGTAGCCGAGGATGCCGAGCACCAGCGCGATGTTCAGCGACACCGCGACGATCGATCCCATGTACTTCGTGAGCGTCGGGTCGACGTGGTTGCGGTTCATTCCCGACTGCATCAGCGCGATCACGCGGCCGATCAGCCAGCGGCCGACGACCCAGAACGCGATCGCGGCGAGCACCTTGATCGCGAGGTCGGTGCCGGTGGTCAGCAGGAATTCCTGGAACTGTTCGGGCTTCATCGCGCACTCCTCGAGGGTTCGGGATCGGTCCGCCCTCAGTCTCGCGCCGCCAGCAGGTGGCGCGCAAGCTCGACGAATCCGTCGCCGCTCGCGCCCGCGGTGACGAAGGCCGGCGCGACGGGCATCGCCGCGAGGTGCGGCAGCACGTTGGCGACGCCCACCGAGCGCTCGAACGCCGCGAACATCGAGGCGTCGTTGGGGGCGTCGCCGGCGAACACCCACGCGCGCGGGTCGGCGCCGGCACTGCCCGCGAAACGCTCCTCGAGCACCTTCAGCGCCATCGGCGCCTTGTCGAACTCGCCGGCCCACGCGTTCACGTGCACGCTGCTCGCGCGCGCGTTGAAGCCCTCGTCGACGAACATCCGGATCGCGCGCGCGACGTCGTCGGCCGGCACGCGCGGCACCTCCTCGCAGTAGTCGAGCGCGAGGTCGACGAGCCGGTAGGCGTTGTCGCTCGCGGGGGCGAGGCCAGGAATCGCGGCGCGCACGCGGCGCGCGCAGGCCTCGAGCCGGGCGCGGTCGGCCGCCACCGCGTCTTCGGGGGCGTGCATGCGCGTCAGCAGGCGGCCGGTGCGCGGATCGCGCGCGAGGTACAGCCCGCCGCTCTCGGCGACGACGGCGGCCACCGGCCAGGTCTTCACGATCATGTGCGCCCAGCCGGCCGAGCGGCCGGTCACCGGCACCACGTGCAGGCCCGCGGCGGCGAGCGCGCACAGTGCGGCGTACGCGTCGGCGTGCAGCCGGCCGTCGGTGGTCAGCGTGTCGTCGATGTCGGTGAACACGCCGACGACGCCGCGCGCGTCCAGGCGCGCGAGCGGCAACGGCGCGTGCCGCGCGCGCTCGGCCGGCGGGGGCGGGGCGTCGCTCACGCCGGCCTCACGCCCGCGCCGGGACCGCGGCCGCGCGCCGGCCCACGAGCTCGTTGCCCGCGAGCGCGGCGAGCACCAGCGCGCCGCCCTGCAGCGTCGCGGACGAGATCGCCTCGCCCGCGCCCAGCCACGCCCACAGCGGGCCGAGCACGACCTCGAGCAGGCCGATCAGCGCCATCTCGTGCGGGGCGAGGTGGCGCGCCGCACGCACCATCAGCATGCAGGGCATCGCGAGCTGCACGAAGCCCAGCAGCGCGAGGATCGCGAGGTCGTTCGCGCTCGCCGACAGCGGCCACGCCAGCGGCAGCGTCGCGATGCACGAAAGCACCGCGCCGGTGAACACCGCCGGCGCGAGGTCCACCTGCGCGTGCATCTTCTTGAGCGTCACGAGGTTGATCGCGGACGCGAACGGCACGCCCAGCGCGATCAGCATCCCCGAGACCCCCTGCGCGGACACCCCGTCGCGCACCATCCACCAGATGCCCGCGAGCGCGGTCGCGATCGCGACCCAGGTGCCGGCGCGCACGCGCTCGCCGAGCACGAGGTACGCGAGGATCGCGGCGAGCAGCGGCGAGATGCTCGACACGAGCAGGGTGTTCGCGACGCTGGTGCGCGTGAGCGCGAGCATGAAGCACGTGAACATCACCGACCACATGGCGCCGGAGACGAGCCCGGGGACGCCCATCGCGACCACCGGGCGCAGCGGCCGGCCGCGCGAGCGCCACGCGAGCGCCGCGAACACGCCGATCACGCAGAAGAAGCTGCGCCAGAACGTGACCTCGAAGCCCTCCGCGCGCTCGAGGTGGCGCGTGAACACGCCCGCGATGCTCCAGCACAGCGCGCAGAAGCACAGCAGCGCGACCGCGCCGCGGTGCCCGCCGGCGGCGCGCGCGGGGGCGCCCGCGCCCTCGCTCACGAGGACGCCCGCGCCCGGGTGCGCAGGCGCACGAACGAGGCCGCGCGGCACCCTTCTCGGGCGCGGTCGGACGGGCAGGACATGGTGCCGGAATGCTAGGAGCCGGATCGGGTCGGCGATAAAATCGGGTCGTTGCGCGCCCATTGTACGGTGCGCCGGCCTCCCGATGCCCGACACCCGTTTCGTTCACCTGCGCGTCCACACCGAGTACTCGATCAGCGACTCGATCGTTCGCATCGACTCGCTCGTCGACGCCGCCGCGGCCGACGCCCAGCCCGCGGTCGCGATGACCGACCTGCAGAACGCCTTCGGCTGGGTCAAGCTCTACAAGGCGGCGCGCGCGAAGGGCCTCCAGCCGATCCTGGGCGCCGACTGCTGGGTCACGAACGACGCCGAGCGCGACCGCCCGTTCCGTCTCCTGCTGCTCGTGCGCAACCGCGCCGGCTACCTGAAGCTGTGCGACCTGCTCTCGCGCGCCTGGATCGACAACGAGCACCGCGGCCGCGGCGAGCTGCGCGCGCAGTGGCTCGACGAGCCAGGCTGCGACGGCGGGCTGATCGCGCTCTCCGGCGCGCAGTCCGGCGACGTCGGGCAGGCGCTGCTCGCGGGCAACCGCGACGCCGCCGCCGCGCTCGCGCGCCAGTGGGCGGCGCGCCTGCCGGGCGCGTACTACCTCGAGGTGCAGCGCTTCGGCCCGCGCGACGCCGAGATCCAGACGCGCGAGGCGGCGCGGCTCGCCGCGCGGCTCGGGCTGCCGGTCGTCGCGACGCACCCGGTGCAATTCATCGGGCGCGACGAGTTCCGCGCGCACGAGGCGCGCGTGTGCATCGCCGAGGGCGAGATCCTCGCGAACCCGCGCCGCGTGCGCCGCTTCACCGAGGAGCAGTACTTCAAGTCGCAGGCCGAGATGGCCGAGCAGTTCGCGGACCTCCCGTCGGCGCTCGAGAACACGCTCGAGATCGCCCGTCGCTGCAGCCTGTCGATGACGCTGGGCAAGCCGAGCCTGCCGCAGTTCCCCACGCCCGAGGGCCTGACGATCGACGAGTTCATGAGCTCGCTCGCGCGCGAGGGGCTCGTGCGACGCATGGAGAAGCTCTTCCCCGACGCCCTGCGGCGCGAGGCGAATCGCGACTTCTACGAGCGCCGCCTCGCCTACGAGTGCGACACCATCGTGCAGATGGGGTTCTCCGGCTACTTCCTGATCGTCGCGGACTTCATCAACTGGGCCAAGGCCAACGGCGTGCCGGTGGGCCCCGGGCGCGGCTCGGGCGCGGGCTCGCTGGTCGCGTACGCGCTGGGCATCACCGACCTCGACCCGATCCCGTACGCGCTGCTCTTCGAGCGCTTCCTGAACCCCGAGCGCGTGTCGATGCCCGACTTCGACATCGACTTCTGCCAGGACAACCGCTGGAAGGTCATCGAGTACGTGCGCGACAAGTACGGCGCCGGCGCCGTGTCGCAGATCGCCACGTTCGGCACCATGGCGTCGAAGGCCGTGATCCGCGACGTCGGCCGCGTGCTCGACATGGGCTACAACTTCTGCGACCAGCTCTCCAAGCTCGTGCCGGTCGTGCAGAACAAGCCGGTCTCGCTCGCGAAGGCGCGCGAGCAGGAGCCGCTGCTCAAGGAGCGCGAGGAGCGCGAGGACGAGGTGCGCGAGCTGCTCGCGCTCGCCGAGCCGCTCGAGGACCTCACGCGCAACGTCGGCATGCACGCGGGCGGCGTGCTGATCGCGCCCGGCAAGCTCACCGACTTCTGCCCGCTGTACAAGCCGCCCGGCGCGGACACCGGCGTCGTCAGCCAGTACGACAAGGACGACGTCGAGGCGGTGGGCCTGGTGAAGTTCGACTTCCTCGGCCTGCGCAACCTCACGATCATCGACATGGCGGTCGAGTTCGTCAACGCGCGCCACCCGGACCTGAACCTGGACCTGTCCACGCTCGCGTTCACCGACCCCAAGGCCTACCAGGTCCTGAAGGACGCGAACACCACCGCGATCTTCCAGGTGGAAGGCGACGGGATGAAGAAGCTTCTCAAGAAGCTCCAGCCCGACCGCTTCGAGGACATCATCGCCGCGCTCGCGCTGTACCGCCCCGGGCCGCTGGGCTCCGGGATGGTCGACGACTTCATCCTGCGCAAGAAGGGCCAGCAGCGCATCGACTACTTCATCGACGACCTCAAGCAGTGCCTGGAGCCGACGTACGGCGTGATCGTCTACCAGGAGCAGGTCATGCAGATCGCGCAGATCATCGGCGGCTACACGCTCGGCGGCGCCGACCTGCTGCGCCGCGCGATGGGCAAGAAGAAGCCCGAGGAGATGGCGCAGCACCGCGGCACCTTCGTCGAGGGCGCGCAGAAGAAGGGCTACGCGGCCGAGCTCGCGAACAAGCTCTTCGACCTGATGGCGATGTTCGCCGAGTACGGATTCAACAAGTCGCACACCGCCGCGTACGCGGTGGTCACGTACCACACGGCGTGGCTGAAGGCGCACTACCCGGCGGAGTTCCTGGCCGCGACGCTCACGTCCGAGATGGGCGACACCGACAAGGTGCAGATGCTCGTCACCGACTGCAAGGCCAACGGGGTCGACGTCCTGCCGCCCGACGTCAACGCGTCGGCGTACCGTTTCGAGCCGGTGTCCGACAAGGCGATCCGCTACGGGCTGGGCGCGATCAAGGGCAGCGGCGAGTCCGCGGTGATGAACCTGCTCGAGGTGCGTGCCGACGGTCCGTTCCGCGACCTCTTCGATTTCTGCGCCCGCATCGACCGCAAGGTGCTGAACCGGCGCGCGATCGAGGCGCTGGTTCGCGCCGGCGCGTTCGACGCGCTCGACCCCGATCGCGCCAAGCTGCTGGCCAACGTCGGCCGCGCGATCGACGCCGCCGAGGCGCGCGAAGCCGCGATCGACCAGGTCAGCCTGTTCGGCGACGCCGACGCCGGCGGCGTGCTCGCTCCGATCGAGTGGACGCCGGCGCCCGAGTGGAGCGAGCGCCAGCGGCTGCAGGAAGAGAAGACCGCGCTCGGCTTCTTCCTCACCGGGCACCTGTTCCACGGCTTCGAGGACGAGGTGCGCCGTTTCGTGCGCACGCGCCTGGCCGACCTCCAGCCCGGGCCGCAGCCGTGCTGGGTCGCGGGCATCGTCGCGTCGCAGCGCACCCAGATGACCCGGCGCGGCAAGATGAGCGTGATCGTCCTCGACGACGGCAGCGCCGCGGTCGAGATCCCGGTCTACAACGAGCTGTTCGAGAAGCACCGCGCGCTGATCCGCGACGACGAGCTGCTCGTGATCCAGGTCAAGGTGAGCAAGGACGACTACAGCGGCGGGATGCGCGTGGTCGCCGATCGCCTGCTCGACCTGACCGCCGCGCGCCAGGAGTTCGGCAAGCGCGTGCGCATCCGCCTGAACGGCTTCGCCGAGGCTGGCGCGCTGCGCGGCGCGATCCAGCCGTTCACCGTGGCGCCGGCGCCCGACGCGCCCGCGCTGCCGGTCGTGGTCGAGTACGGCAACGCGTCGGGGCGCTGCGCGGTCGAGCTGGGCGCCGACTGGCGCGTCCGGCCCCAGGAGGACCTGCTCGCCGAGGTGCGCAAGCGCGTTCACCCGCAATCGGTGTCGGTCGACTACTGACGATCTTGGGCGCCGAGCGCACCGCGGCATCCGCGTCCCCGGCCGGCGGGCCCACGGTGTCGGTCGCGATCGTGCGCGCCCGCTACAACCCGTACGGCGGCGCCGAGCGCTTCGTGCAGCGCGCGCTCGGGGCGCTCGCCGCGCGCGGGGTCGACGTCACCGTGATCGCGCGCCGCTGGCCCGCGCTCCGGGAAGGGGGCGCGCCGCCGCCGGTGCGCTTCGAGCGCGTCGACCCGTTCTACGCCGGCAGCCTGTGGCGCGACTGGTCTTTCGCGCGCGCGGTGCGCGCCCGGCTCGCGCTGCGGCACGACGCGCTGGTGCAGAGCCACGAGCGCATCCCCGGCGTCGCGGTCTATCGGGCCGGCGACGGCGTGCACGCGGAATACCTCGCGCAGCGCTGCCGCGCGCTGCCCGCGTGGCGCGCCGCGCTCGTGCGCGCGAGCCCGTACCACGCGTACGTGTGCGCGGCCGAGCGCGCGATGTTCACGCACCCGGCGCTGCGCGCGGTGATCTGCAACTCGGAGATGGTGCGCGGCGAGATCCGCTCGCGCTTCGGCGTCCCGCCCGAGCGGCTGCACCTGATCCGCAACGGTGTCGACCTCGAGCGCTTTCGCCCCCCCGCGGCGGCCGAGCGCGCCGCGGCGCGCGACGCGCTCGGCCTGCCCGAGGGGGCGCCGGCGTTCGCGTTCGTCGGCTCCGGCTTCGAGAGGAAGGGGCTCGCGGGCGCGCTGCGCGGCCTGGCGCGCTGCGCGCGGCCCGACGCCCGCCTCGTGGTCGCCGGGGCCGACAAGCACGCGTCGCGCTACGCCGCGCTCGCGTCGCGGCTCGGGATCGCGCAGCGGGTGCGCTGGCTCGGCGGCGTCGACGACGTCCGTCCGGCGCTGTGGGCGGCCGACGCGCTCGTGCTGCCGACGCTCTACGACCCATTCCCGAACGCCGCGCTCGAGGCGCTCGCGTGCGGGCGCGCGGTGCTCACGAGCACGAAGAGCGGCGCGGCCGAGCTGATCGAGCCGGGCGCCAACGGCGAGGTCGCCGACGCGCTGGACGTCCCGGGCATCGCCGCGGCGCTGGAGCGCCTCGCGGGAGCCGCCGACGACGCCGCCCGGGTCGAGTGCGCGCGGGCCAGCGTCGCGACGCTGTCGCTGGACGCGCTCGCCGGCGAGCTGATCGCGCTTTATCGCGCGCTGATAGAATCCGCCGCGCCGTGAACCACAGTCTCGCCATCTACCGCCGGCTGATGGGCCACACCCGCCCGTACCTGCGCGGCTTCGCCCTGGCGCTGGCCGGGATGATCGTCGCGGCCGCCACGGAGCCGCTGTTCCCCGCGCTGATGAAGCCGCTGCTCGACCAGGGCTTCGTCGAGAAGTCCGGCAGCCTGCGGCCCTGGTACGTGCCGGCCGCGATCATCGGCATCTTCGTCGTGCGCGGCATCGCCACGTTCACCAGCAACTACGCGCTGTCGTGGGTGTCGAACAAGGTGCTCGCCGACATGCGCCGCACGATGTTCGCGCACGCGCTGAAGCTGCCCGCGGCCGACTTCGAGCGCGACGCCTCGGGGCTGCTGATCTCCAAGATCGTCTTCGAGGTCAACAACGTCACGGTCGCGGCCACGCGCGTGCTCACCACCGTGGTCCGCGACAGCCTCGTCATCGTGGGCCTGCTCGCGTGGCTGCTGATCCTGAACTGGAAGCTCACGCTGGTCGCGATCGCGCTGATCCCGGTGGTCGCAGTGGTGGTCGCGGTGTTCAGCAAGCGCATGCGCACGCTGAACCGGCAAAGCCTCGAGCACACCGGCGAGCTCACGCGCGTCGTCGAGGAGGCGGTGCACGGCTACAAGGTCATCAAGGTGTTCGGCGCCTACGAGCGCGAGGCGGCGCTGTTCGGGCGCACGGTCGAGCGGCTGCGCGGGTTCGCGATGCGGCACACGGTCGCCAGCGGCGCCACCGTGCCGATCACGCAGCTGTGCGCCGCGCTCGCGGTCGCCGTGGTCGTGTCGATCGCGCTGCTGCAGTCGCAGGACAACCAGATCACGGTCGGCGGCTTCGCGTCGTTCGTCACCGGCATGCTGATGCTGCTCGCGCCGCTCAAGCACCTGGCCGACATCAACGGCCCGCTGCAGCGCGGGCTGGCGGCCGCCGAGAGCGTGTTCGAGCTGCTCGACCAGGCCGCCGAGCCCGACGCCGGGACGCGCACGATGGAGCGCTCGCGCGGCGCGGTGCGCTTCGAGGACGTCTCGTTCCGCTACCCCGGCGCGGCCCGCGACGCGGTCAGCGGCATCGACCTCGAGATCCGTCCCGGCGAGCTGGTCGCGCTCGTCGGCGCCTCGGGCGGCGGCAAGACGACGCTGGTCAACCTGATGCCGCGCTTCTTCGCGCCGACGTCGGGGCGCATCCTCGTCGACGACGTCCCGATCGCCGAGCTCTCGCTCGCGAGCCTGCGCGCGCAGCTCGCGCTGGTGAGCCAGGACATCGTGCTCTTCAACGACAGCGTGCGCGCCAACGTCGCGTTCGGCGCGGACACCGATCCGGGCGACGACGCAGTGTGGGCGGCGCTGAAGGCGGCGGCACTCGACGAGTTCGTGCGCGACCTTCCCGGCGGCCTCGACGCCGCGGTCGGCGAGCGCGGCGCGAAGCTCTCGGGCGGGCAGCGCCAGCGGCTCGCGATCGCGCGCGCGCTGCTGAAGAACGCGCCGATCCTGCTGCTCGACGAGGCGACGTCGGCACTCGACTCCCAGACCGAGCGCGAGGTCCAGCAGGCGCTCGAGCGCACGATGCAGGGCCGCACGACGCTCGTGATCGCGCACCGGCTCTCGACGATCGAGCGCGCCGACCGCATCGTCGTGCTCGAGGGCGGGCGCATCGTCGAGCAGGGCCGGCACGCGGAGCTGATCGCGCGCGGCGGCGCCTACGCGATGCTGCACCGGATCCAGTACGCGTCGGTCGCCGCGGGCGACGCCTGAGCGCGGCGACGATCGACGATGCGCATCCTGCACACCGAGGCGTCGTGCGGCTGGGGCGGCCAGGAGATCCGCATCCTGTCCGAGTCCGGCGGCATGGTCGAGCGCGGCCACGCGGTGAGCCTCGCGTGCCCGCCGCACGCGCCGATCGCGCGCGAGGCGCCGGCGCACGGCGTGCGCGTGCTGCCGCTGCCGATCGAGAAGAAGCGGCCCGGCGGGCTGCTCGCGATGCGCGCGCTGCTGGCGCGCGAGCGCTTCGACGTCGTCAACACGCACAGCTCGACCGACGCGTGGCTCGTCGCGCTGGCGTGCTCGAGCCTGCGCGGCGCGCCGCCGATGGTGCGCACCCGGCACATCTCGGCGCCGGTCGCGGCGAGCGCGCCCAACCGATGGCTGTACGCGAGCGCGAGCCGCTTCGTCGTGACCACCGGCCAGGCGCTGCGCGACGAGCTCGTCGAGCGGCTCGGCTGCGACCCCGCGCGCGTCGTCTCGGTGCCCACCGGCATCGACGAGGCCCGCTTCGCGCCCGGCGACGCGCTCGAAGCGCGCGGCGCGCTGGGGCTGCCGCCGGAGCGCTTCATCGTCGGCATCGCCGCGACGCTGCGCAGCTGGAAGGGGCACCGCTACCTGGTCGACGCCGTGGGCTCGATCGACGACCCGTCGCTGCTGCTGGTCGTGATCGGCGACGGCCCGCAGCGCGACGCGCTCGAGCGGCAGGTCGCCGACGCCGGACTGCAGGCGCGTGTGCGCTTCGTCGGCCAGCAGGCCGACGTCGCGCCGTGGCTGCGCGCGCTCGACGTGTTCGCGCTGCCGTCGTACGCGAACGAGGGCGTGCCCCAGGCGCTGATGCAGGCGATGTTCACCGGCCTGGCGTGCGTCACCACCGCGGCGGGCGCGATCGGCGAGATCGCGCACGCGGAGCGCACCGCGCTGGTCGTGCCGGGGCAGGACGCGCACGCGCTCGCGGCCGCGATCGAGCGCCTGCGCGCCGACCCCGCGCTGCGCCGCCGCCTCGGCGACGAGGCGCGCGCCGGCTGCCTCGCGGGCCTGACCCGCGTGCGCATGCTCGACCGGATGGAGGCCGTCTTCGCCGCGGCGGTCGCGGGCCGGAGCCTGTCGTGACGACACCTGACGCGGTGCGCCTGAACCTGGGCTGCGGCGGCAAGCGCGTCGACGGCTTCGTCGGCGTCGACCGCTGGCCCACGCCCGCGGTCGACGTGATCGCCGACCTCGCACGCGCGCTGCCGTTCGCCGACGCGAGCGCCGACGAGATCCTGCTGGACAACGTGATCGAGCACGTCGCCGACATCCCGGCGCTGATGCGCGAGCTGCACCGCGTGGGACGCGACGGTGCGCGGCTCGTCGTGCGCACGCCGCACTTCACGAGCCTGTCGTCGTGGCGCGACCCGACGCACGTGCACCACCTGTCGTACTTCTCGATGGACCACTTCACGCGCGAGCAGGTGGCGCACTACACGTCCGGCGGGCGCGCGTTCGAGATCGTCTCGCGGCGACTGTCGTTCGGTGGCCTGATGGGCAACGTCGGGCGGCTGATCTTCAAGCTCAGCCCGCAGGCGTACGAGCGGCACTGGTGCTTCGTCTTCCGCGCGTCGACGCTGGAGTTCGTGCTGCGCGTCGTCAAGCCCGGCGCGGCGCGCGCCGCGAGCCGATGACGCGCGCGGCGCCGCGCGCCGAGGCCGCCCTGCTGGCGGCGCTGCTGTTCACGGTGCCGCTGTTCGAGGTGCCCAAGCACTTGCTGTGGCTCGCGTGGGTCGCGGCGTGGCTCGTGCACCGCGGGCCGCGGGCGCTGGCCGCCGGGCGGTGGCGTGCGCCCGAGATCGCGATCGCGGCCGCCGCGGCGAGCGCCGTCGCCGCCGGCGCGCTCTCCGGCGCCTGGCCGCAGTCGCTGTCGGCGGGCGCCGACGCGCTGCGCAATGCGAGCGTCGCGTGGCTGATCGCGCGCGGCGGGTACTCGGCGAGGCAGCTGCTCGCGCTGCTCTGCGCCGCGGTCGCGGGGGCGCTCGTCGCGCTCGCGTGGGGGCTGGTCGAGCTGCTGCGCGCCAGCGGCCCGGCGTACCTCGAGCTGCACTCGGTGGGCCACGTGAACCACAGCGCGATCTACCTCGCGGTCGCGGTGGCCGCGGCGAGCGGCCTGGCGGTCGCGGCCTGGGCGCGGCCACGCGCGTTGCGCGCCGCGTGGATCGTCGCGATCGTCGTCCTCGTCACCGGCCTGTTCGTCGCGGCGAGCCGCGCGGCGCTCGGCGCGGCGGCGGCCTTCTTCGTGCTGGTCGGGGTCGCGGCGCCGGTGCGCCCGGCCGGGACGGCCCCCGGAGGCTGGCCGCGGATGAAGTTTCGCGCCGTGCTCGTGATCGCCATTGCCGCCGCCGCGCTCGGGTACGCGCTCGCGCTGCACCTGAGCCCGCACGCGCTGCAGCCGTCCGGCGAGGGAGTCGGCGAGAAGTTCGCGTCGCGCCCCGCCGACGCCGGCGTGCTCGCCTACCGCGACCGCCTCTGGCACGTCGCGCTGCTCGCGTTCCGCACGCAGCCGCTGCTCGGGATCGGCAACGGGCGCTTTCGCACGCTGGACGCGCGCGGGCTGTGCGGCGCGCAGGCGGCCGGCGACGCGGCACCCGCCGGCGCCGGCGCGGCGGCCGGACCTGCCGGCGGCGCGGCGCCCGCCGACCCCGACTGCGACCCGTCGCGCCTGTACTTCGCGCCGCACGCGCACAGCGTCTACGCGAACACGCTCGCCGAGCGCGGCGCGCTCGGCCTCGCCGCGCTGCTCGCGCTGCTCGCCGTGTGGGCCGCTGCGCTCGCGCGCACGCGCCGCCGCTGCCCGGACGACCCCGCCTTCGCCGGCGTCTGGACCGCCTCGCTCGGCGCGTGGTGCGTCGTCTGCCTGGCCGGCACGCTGAACACCACACTGCACCACGAGCACGGGATGCTCGCGATGGCCGCGCTCGGCGCGCTCGTCGCGGCCGCCCGGGGAGAACGCCCATGATCCGCCGGACCGAGCCCGCGAGCGACCCCGACGCCGCGATCGCGACGCTCGCCAACGGCGTGCGCGTCGTCGTCTTTCGCCTGCCGCACCTCGCGACGGCCGCGGTCAGCGTATTCGTGCGCAGCGGCAGCCAGCACGAGAGTGCGCGCCAGAACGGCATCAGCCACGTGATCGAGCACATGGCGTTCAAGGGAACGCTCACGCGCGACTGCCAGCGCATCAATCTCGACGCCGAGCGCCTGGGCGCCGAGGTCAACGCGCACACCGACAAGGACCACACCGCGTTCCACATGCGCGGCCTGGCGCGCGACGCCGCGCCGTTCGTGCGGATGCTCGGCGACATCGTCTGCCACAGCACGTTCCCCGAGGACGAATTCGAGCGCGAGCGGCAGGTGATCCTGCAGGAGTTCGCCGAGGACGACGACGACCCGATGTCGACCGCGTTCAAGCTCTACGACCGCGCCTGCTTCGGCGATCACGCGGCGGGCCGCCCCGTCATCGGCAGCCGCGCGAACATCCGCCGGCTCGCGCGCGCGCAGCTCGTCGCGCACGTGCGCCAGCAGTACTCGGGGGCGAACACGATCGTGGGCGTCGCGGGCGGCGTCGACCCCGACGCCGTCTTCGCGGCCGCCGCGCAGGCGTTCGCGGACCTGCCGCGCGACGTCGAGCACCGCATCGCGGCGCCGGACTGGGTCGGCGGCGTGCGTGCGCGCCACCTGTCCGGCTGCAGCCAGGCGCACGTGGTGATGGGGTTCCCGGTGCCGCCGCTCGGCGGCGAACACGCCGCGTGCACGGTCGCCGCGGCGCTGTTCGGCGAGGGCATGAGCTCGCCGCTGCTGGACCGGCTGCGCGAGCGGCGCGGCCTCGTCTACCACGCCGACTGCTCGGTGGACGTGCGCGACGTCTACGGGCAGTTCGTGATCGAGGCGTCGACGATGCCGGAGCACCTCGGCGAGTACTTCGACGAGGTCGCGCGGATGCTCGACGAGCACGTCGCCGCCGTCGACGCCGTCGGCCTGGAGCGCGCGCGCAATCAGATCGCGGTGCGCAACCTGTGCGCGCGCGAGGTTCCGGCGCAGCGCCTGGAGCTCGCCGCGCTCGACCTCTTCGCGCTCGGCCGCGTGCGCCCGCGCACCGAGCTGCTCGCGGGCATCGACGCGGTCGGCCCGGCCCAGGTGCGCGCGGCGTTCGCGGGCATGCTCGAGGCGGGCGCGGCGGTCGGGCTGGCGGGCAAGTTCGGCAGGGCCGACGAAGCGCACGCGGTGCGGCTCTTCGCCCCGCCGCGCTGAAGCCGCCGCCGTCGCGTACGGCCCGGGCACGCCGGGCTCGGGCGCACCGGGCCCGGACGATCCGGCGGCGGCCGCGCCCTCGAACTCAGCGCGGCCCGCGCACCGCCGCGGACGCGCGCCCGTATCCGCGCCGGTGCCACGCGGGCCGCTCGGCCGACGGGTGGCGCTCCAGGAAGCGGCCTTCGGCCTCGCGCTGCTGCAGCAGCTGCAGCACGAAGTCGATGAAGGGACGCGCCCGCGGGTTGCGGCGCGCGCTCGCCCGGTAGAGCAGGTTGATCGGCGGGCCTCCCTGGACCTCCCAGTCGGGCAGCACCGGCACCAGGCGACCGCTCTGCACCTGGGGCCGCGTGGTCATCTCGACGAACCGCGCGACGCCCTGGCCCTGCATCACCGCGTCCAGCACGATCTCGCGGGAATTGCTCGAGAGCCAGCCGTTGACCCGGACCGACCGGCGCTCGCCCGCGCGGGCGAATTCCCAGAGGTCGATGACGATGCCCGCGGGGTTGCGCATCATCAGGCACTCGTGGCCCTCGAGCTCCGAAGGATCGGTCGGGATTCCGCGCGCGGCCCAGTACTCGGGCGACGCGACGATCAGGCTGCGCGTCATTCCCAGCTTGCGGTGGACGTAGTCGGGCGCGGCCTCCGGCCATCCGTGCAGCATCAGGACGTCCGCGCCCTGCGCGTCCTCGTCGCTGGTCCGGTGAACGATGCGGAAGTCGAACTGGATCTCGGGGAAGCGCGCGCGGAAGGCCGGGAGCGCCGGCAGCACGATGTTGTGCGCGATCTGCGCGTGTGCCGCCACCGCGAGCGTGCCGCTCGGGCGCACGCTCGAGCGCCCGAGGAGCTCCTCGGTCGACGCCAGCTCTTCGAGCAGCGGCCGGCAGCAGTCCAGGTACTCGTGGCCGCCCACGGTCGGGCGCACGCCCTGCGCGCTGCGCTCCAGCAGCTTCGTGCCGAGCGCGCGCTCGAGCGCGCCGATCATCTTCTGCACCGCGGGCACGCTGACCTCGAGCCGGCGGGCCGCGCCCGCGAAGCTTCCTGCATCGCTCGCCGCGACGAAGTACTGGATCGCGCGCAACTTGTCCACGGGGGGCTCCTGTGCTGAGTTAACCAGAGGTTAACGCCGGCAGGTGCCCGAAGGATATTCCGACGGCGCGGCGTGCCGCCTAGAGTGGTGCCCACGACGACATCACCCCAGGAGGTTTCGATGAAGCTCCAGAAGACGCTGTCCGTTCTCGCCGTGGTCGCCGCGATCTCTTCGCTCGCGTGCGCCGCGACCGACGCCGCCGCCCAGGCGGCCGCGGCGTGGCCGTCGCGCCCGGTTCACATCGTCGTGCCGACCCCCGCCGGAGGGCCCTCGGACACGATCGCGCGCACGATCGCGCAGTCCCTGTCGGCCGCGTGGCGCCAGCCGGTCGTCGTCGAGAACAAGCCCGGAGCGGGCGGCGCGCTCGCCGCGCAGGCCGCGATGGCGTCGCCCCCGGACGGACACACGCTGCTGTGGGCGCCGTCGTCGCTGGCCGGCCTTCCGATGGTGCAGAAGAACGCGCCGTTCCGGAACCTCGGCGAGCTCTCGCCGGTGTCGAACGTGGTCCAGTTCGAGTACGCGCTGTTCGTCGCCAACGACGTCCCCGCGAAGACCTTCGCCGAGCTCGTCGCCTACGGGCGGGCCAACCCGGAGAAGCTCAACTTCGCGACCGGGACGCTGGGCGAGTACATGGTCGGCGCGCACGTGCTGAGGTCCGCGGGCGTGAAGGCGGTTCGCGTTCCCTACAAGGGCGGCGCGCAGGTCATGCCCGACCTCGTCAGCGGCCAGGTCCAGCTGAACTTCGGGCCGATCGTCAGCGGGCTGCAGCACGCGAAGCAGGGCCGGCTGAAGGTGCTCGCGACGATGCTCGGGCAGCGCAGCCCGCTGCTCCCGGACGTGCCTACCGCCGCCGAGCTCGGCGTTGCGCCCGCGGAACTGCCCAGCTGGAACGCGATCTACGCGCCGCGGGGCACGCCACGCGACGTCGCCGAGAAGATCGCGGGCACGGTCGCCGACGTGCTGAGGAGTCCGGCGATCCGCGCCACGCTCGCGCAGCAGGGCGCCGTGCCGATCGGCAGCACGCCGCAACAGCTGGCCGACGCCGCCGACGCCGCGACCGCCGCGTGGAAGGCGTTCGTGCGCGACTACGAGATCCCGCAAGAGTGAGCCGGCGCGGGCGGCGGCCCGCGCCGTCGTCAGATCGCGTGGTACCCGCGGAACCAGTCGACGAAGCGCCCGAGGCCTTCGGCCAGCGGCACCGCGGGCTGCAGCCCGACGCGCGCCTGCAGCTTGGCGGTGTCGGCGAAGGTGCGCTCGACGTCGCCGGGCTGCATGCCGAGCTCGCGGCGCTGCGCGCGCGCGCCGGTGCGCGCCTCGAGCAGCGCGAGCAGCTCGTTGACCGACACCGGGTCGCTGCGCCCGACGTTGACGACCTCGAACGGCGCCCAGCTCGTGTCCGGGCCGTCGGCCTCCCAGCGGCGCGGGTCGTCGCTCGCGCTGCGCTCGGGCGGGGTGCGCATGAGCCGCACCGTCGCGTGCGCCGCGTCCTCGACGAAGGTGAAGTCGCGCTCGAGAACGCCGCCCGCGAAGACGTCGATCGGGCGCCCGCGCAGCAGCGCGTCGGTGAACTTCCAGATCGCCATGTCGGGCCGGCCCCACGGGCCGTAGACGGTGAAGTAGCGCAGCATCGTCACCGGCAGCGCGAAAAGGTGCGCGTACGTGTGCGCCATCAGCTCGTTGGCGCGCTTGGTCGCCGCGTAGAAGCTCACCGGGTGGTCGACCGGGTCGGACTCGACGAACGGCACCTTGCGGTTGCCGCCGTACACGCTCGAGCTGCTCGCGAACACCAGGTGGCGCACGCCGTGATGGCGGCAGGCCTCGAGCACCGCGGTGCTGCCCTGGAGGTTGGAGTCGACGTAGCTGAACGGATGCGTGAGCGCGTGCCGCACGCCCGCCTGCGCCGCGAGGTGAACCACGTACTCGGGGCGGCTCGACGCGAACAGCGCCGCGAGCTCGGCCGCGCGGGCGACGTCGAGCGTGTGGAACTCGAAGCGGCCGGCGCCGGCGAGTTGCGCGAGGCGCGCGCGCTTGAGCCCGGGGTCGTAATAGTCGTTGAGGTTGTCGACGCCGACGACGCGACAGCCTTCGTCGAGCAGGCGGCGCGACACGTGCAGGCCGATGAAGCCGGCGGCGCCGGTGACGAGGACGGTCGTGGTCATGGGGGGCGAGGCACTAGAATGCGGCCAGCATAACAAAGCGCCCGGCGCGTGCGCGGCCATTGTTCACGTCGCGCCGGCCGTCCGTCCGTGTCGAAGATCACGCTCTCGGTCACGATCATCACGAAGAACGAGGCGCACCGCATCGAGCGCTGCCTGCGCTCGGTCGCGTTCGCCGACGAGGTCGTGGTGCTCGATTCCGGCAGCACCGACGCCACGCTCGAGATCGCCGCGCGGCTCGGCGCGCGCACGCACTCGAGCCCCGACTGGCCGGGATTCGGCGCGCAGAAGAACCGCGCGCTCGACCTCGCGCGCGGCGAATGGGTGCTCTCGATCGACGCGGACGAGGAGGTCACGCCCGAACTGCGCGACGCGATCCGCGGCGCGGTCGCGGCCGCCCCCGGGCCGGGGGCGCCGGCCGGCTGGTGGATCGTGCGCAGCTCGAGCTTCTGCGGCACCCGCGTCCGGCACGGCGACTGGCGCAACGACCGCGTGCTCAGGCTCTTCCGGCGGGACGCCGCGCGCTTCTCCGACGACGAGGTCCACGAGCGCGTGCTGTGCCCGCCGCCGCACGCGCAACTCGCGGGCGTGCTGCTGCACGACAGCGTCGATTCCCTGGCCGACGCGCGCGAGAAGTCCGAGCGCTACGCACGCGCCGGCGCCCGCAAGCTGCGCGCGCGCGGGCGCGGCGGGCTCGTTCCCGCGCTGGTCCACGGCGGCTGGACGTTCTTGCGCGGCTACCTGCTGCGGCTCGGCTTCCTGGACGGGCGCACCGGGCTCGCGATCGCGTCACTGAACGCGCGCGGCACCTAC
>Ga0268298_10002992_pt1 | contig 17812 bp, 13 predicted proteins | sample WWTPWeurt_MetaG_FD_194462 | JGI IMG/M metagenome (GOLD analysis project Ga0268298, IMG submission 194462) | Activated sludge microbial communities from WWTP in Nijmegen, Gelderland, Netherland - WWTP Weurt | ecosystem: Engineered > WWTP > Aerobic digester > Activated sludge | place...
CGAGATTGGCCACCGTCTGCGCCTGCGACAGCTTGCGCAGCATGTCGTTGCCGCCGAGGCTGACCAGCACCAGTTGCGGCTGGTGTTCGTCGAGCAGCCCCGGCAGGCGGTCGAGGGCCTGGGCGCTGGTGTTGCCGCTGATGCCGGCATTGATCACCACCCAGCCGGTCTTCTGCCCCAGCAGCGTCGGCCAGTCTTCGCCGGGCTTGACGCCGTGCGGCGCGGTCAGGCTGTCGCCGAGTGCCAGCACCTTGCTGCCCGCCGGCAATGCGGCTTCCTTCTTCGTGCCGCCACAGGCCCCTGCGAGCATCACGACGGCGACGGCGGCGAGGAAGCTGCGGATGATCGGAAATGGCATTCTCATGGGCTTCGGGGCGGATGCGGGTTGCGTGCAACGGATGGGCGTCCGGGCCGCCGGGTCCCTTCGGCGACGATCGCGGATCGGGCAACAAGCTTAACGTGTAAACCCGCCGGCTGATTTGCGAAAGCCGGCCGGAGTTGACCTGCCAGACCTTTTCCATATACTGACTGACCGGTTAGTCAGTAACTCTCTTCCCATGGATGTTTTTTCTCCCCCGCACACCCGGCAGCGTCGCAAGGATGCGCGTCCCGCGGAACTCACGGCCGCGGCGCTGGAACTCTTCGTCGAAAAAGGATTCGCCGGCACCCGGCTGGATGATGTCGCCGCGCGCGCCGGGGTGTCGAAGGGCACGCTCTACCTTTACTTCGACAGCAAGGAGGCCCTGTTCAAGGCCGTGATCCAGGAGGGCATCGTTCCCATCCTGGAAGAAGGATCGGGCGTGGTCGAAGCGTTCAAGGGAAGTGCCGGCGAACTCTTGCGCCTGATGGTCGACGAATGGTGGCCGCGCATCGGCGATACGCACCTGGGCGGCCTGCCCAAGCTGATGATCAGCGAGGCCCGCAATTTTCCCGACCTGGCGAACTACTACAACGAAGCCGTAATCGTGCGCGGCAAGGACCTGATCCGCAGCATATTGAAACGCGGCATCGCTTCCGGGGAGTTTCGCCCGGTCGACGTCGACACTGCGATCGACGTGATCCTCGCGCCGCTGCTGATGCAGGTGATCTGGCGCTATTCGCTGGGCGCCTGCTGCGGCGCGCGGCACGACGCCAGGATGTATCTGCATACCCATCTCGACCTGGTCTTGCGCGGGCTGGCCAATGCGCTCCCGCCCGGCAAGAGGAAACCGCCAGAATGAAACCATTCCTCCCGCTCGTCCTGGTGTCGTCGCTGCTGCTGGCCGCCTGCGGCGAAAAGCCGGCCGAAACGCCGCCGCCCGCCGCCCCCGCCCCCGCCATCGGCACCGTCCGTTTTGCCGACCTGGGTTTCCATCCGGAACGCGAGGCGCCGGCGACGGTGCTGGGCAAGAATGAAACCCGGATCGCCGCCGAGGCCTCGGCACGCATCGTCGTCATCGCGGTAGACAGCGGCGACAGCGTGAAGGCCGGGCAGGTGCTGGTGCGGCTCGATGCAAGGGATGCCGAGCTGGCGCTGGCCCGGGCGGAAGCGGGCCTCGCGCAAAGCGATGCGCGCATGGCACAGGCCGAGGCGCAGGCGGCGCGCGCGCGGTCGCTGAAAGAAAAAAACTTCATTTCCGCCGAGGCCGTCAGCCTGCGTGAAACCGAACTCGCCGCGACCCGGGCCGATGTGCAATCGGCGCGCGCGAACCGGGATTCGGCGCGCCGCGCCGTCGAAAAATGTACCGTCACCGCGCCCTTCGATGGCATCGTGCGTACGCGCAGCGCCCAGGTCGGCGAACTCGCGGCACCCGGAACGCCGCTGCTGACGCTGGCAGATACCAGCGATCTGCAAGTGGTGGCCCAGGTCCAGGCGCGCGACGCGGAGGGTCTGGCCGCGGCGGCCGTCGGATTTTCCGCCGCCGGACGGGTTCAGGCCCTGACGCCGTTGCGCATCTCCGGTGCGATAAACCGCGAGGCGCGCACGGTCGAGGCGCGCTACCGATTCAGCGGCCCCGCGCCCGCGCCGGGAACCGAAGGCCGGCTGGTGTGGCGCGACCCGCGGCCGCATATCCCGGCCGACTATATCCTGCGCCGCAACGGCCGCTACGGCGTGTTCGTGGTCGAGGGCGACACGGCAAGCTTCCGCGAGCTGCCGCAGGCCCAGGAGGGCCGTCCCGCCAGCGCCGACTTTCCGCCCGACCAGCGCATCGCCACCCGCGGCCGCCATGCGCTGCAGGACGGCATGAAGGTGAAGCCGGAAGCCGCCGCCGCCCGATGAGCCTGTATGCCCGCCTGATCCAGAACCACCCGCTGGCCAACATCGCCTTTGCCGTGGTGCTGGCCATCGGCATGCTGGCCTACCTGGCGATGCCGCGCGAGCAGGACCCGGAGATCAACTTCAACTGGGTCACGATCACCACGGTGCTGCCGGGCGCTTCGGCCGAGGATGTCGAAAAGCGCGTGACCAAGCCGCTGGAAGACGCGATCAAGGGTGTCGCCGACATCCGCTTCGTGATGTCCTCGTCGCGGGAAAACATCGCCACGATCCTGGTGCGCTTCCGCGACATCGGCGAGAGAACCTTCGACAAGCGCATCAACGACCTGCGCCGCGAAATCCAGAACAAGGCCAAGAGCGAACTGCCGTCCGAGGCGGAAGACCCGCAGGTGATCGAAATCACCACCTCGAACGGCTTCCCCACGGCGATGGTGCTGGTCACCGGGCAGGCCGCCGACGAACTGCTGCGCTCGCGCTCGCGCCAGTTCAAGGACGACCTCGAGCGCATCGCCGGCGTCGACCAGGTTTTCGCCACCGGCCTGCGCGATCCGGAGCTGCAGGTGGAGTTCGACCCGGTGGCCCTGGCCAATCGCGGCCTGACCGCCGCCGACGTCGCCGACAGCGCCAACGCATGGTTCCGCGACACCTTCGCCGGCAAGGTCGAGACGGCCGGCGACGAAGGACGCACCGCCTGGCTGGTGCGCATCGTCGGCCAGACCGCCGATGCCGAGGAACTGGCGCGCATCCCGGTCACCACCGCGACGCGCCGCGAGCCGGTGCCGCTCGGCACCGTGGCGGAAGTCTCGCGCGGCCGCGCCAAGGCGGGCAGCCTCGCCAGCTACCAGGGCCGGGGCGCGGTGGTCCTCGCCGTGACCAAGAAGAGCCGCACCAACACGCTGCAGCTGATCGAGCGGCTCAATGGCTACATCGCCGCGCAGAATCCGCGCTTCACCGCCGAGGGCGTGCAACTGCAACTGCTCGACGACCAGACCGTGCCGACGCGCGAGGCCATCTCCACCATGGAGTGGAATGCCCTGCAGGGCCTGTTCCTGGTGCTGGCAATCTGCTGGCTGTTCCTCGGCAGCCGCATTGCTTTCCTGATCGGCCTCGGCATACCCTTCTCGCTCGCCGGTACCTTCGCCATCCTCCATGCCCTCGGCTACACGCTGAACATCTCCGTGCTGCTCGGCGCGGTCATCGTGCTCGGCATGCTGGTGGACGATGCCGTGGTGGTGGTCGAGACCATCTATTACCGCATGCAGCGCGGCGAGGCGGTACATGCCGCCGCGCTCGGTGCGGTGCGCGAAGTCTTCGCGCCGGTGACGTCCTCGGTGCTGACCACCATGGCCGCCTTCCTGCCGCTGATGCTGCTGCCGGGCATCGTCGGCAAATTCATGTTCGTGATTCCCTTCGTCGTCACGCTGGGCCTGGCCATCAGCCTGATCGAAGCCTACTGGATGCTGCCGGCACACATGGCGATGGTGGCGCCAAAGGCCGGCGACGGCCACCTCAACACCTGGCGCGACCGCTTCAACCATTTCCTGCGCGTCAAGTATTCGCGCTGGCTGCTGTGGGTCATGCGCCGGCCGACGCGTTCCCTGCTGATCGCCGTCGCGTTGATGATGGGCGCGCTGACGGCCGTGGGCGCGGGCCTGGTGCGCATCCAGTTCTTTGCCTTCGATCCGATGCGGCTGTTCTACGTCAATGTCGATATGCCGGCCGGCGCGCCGATCGAGGAGACCCTGGCCAATGCGGAAAAGCTGGAAGCGGCGGTACGCAAGCACCTCCAGCCCGGCGAAGCGCGCAGCCTTGCCACCTACGCCGGAGTGAAGTTTTCCGACACCGAACCGCTCTACGGCGATGCCTACGGCCAGGTCACGGTTTCCCTGAACCCGAAGGGAAGCGGGCGCGAGGTGACGGAAATCGTCGAAGGCATGCGCGCCGACGTGGAGGCCCTCATGGTTGACGCGGCGACCCCGGGGAAGGTCACCTTCACCATGATTTCGGGTGGTCCGCCGGTGGAGAAGCCGGTCAAGGTACGGGTGCGCAACGACGAGCCGCAGGAACTGCGTGCCGCCGGCGACGCCCTGCTGGCCATCGTGCGCGCCGTGCCGGGCGCCAGGGACGTGGCCGACGACGACATTCCCGGCCGGCCGGAACTGGTGCTGGCTTTGGACCGGGGCGCACTGCGCGCGGCCGGGCTCGACGCCGGCAAGGTGGCCCGCCTGGTGCGCCTGCACGCCGACGGCGAGATCGTGGCGATGATGCGCGACAAGGGCGAGAAGCTCGAACTGCGGGTACGCGCGAAGCACGGATCGGGTGCCGGCAATGGCAAATTGTCCGGCACGGTCGGTGCCGACATCACGCGCCTGCTCGATGATCCGATCGCCCTGCCGGCGGGCGGCAGCACCACGCTGCGCACACTGGTACACGAGGAGACGCGGATCGGCAAGGGCGTCATCAAGCACTACAACCTGCGGCGCGCGATCACGGTCGAGGCGGGCCTCGACAAGGCCGTCACCGACACCGTGGCGGCGAACCGGATCATCGCCGCCGAATGGCAGAAGCGGGCGAACGAGTTTCCCAACACCGACATCGATTTTTCGGGCGAACTCGACGACATCCAGGAAAGCCTGGACGCAATGAAAATCCTCTTCCTGATGGGCGTCGGACTGATCTATCTGATCCTCGCCGCGCAGTTCAAGAGCTATTTCCAGCCGCTGCTGATCCTGGCCACCGTGCCGCTGGCCTTCACCGGCGTGGTGCTGGGCCTGCTGGTGGCGCAGATTCCGCTCTCGCTGTATACGCTCTACGGCGTCATCGCACTGACCGGCATCGCGGTGAATTCGGCCATCGTGCTGATCGACGCGGCCAATGACCGGCTGGCCTCCGGCATGGGCGTGCTGCACGCCGCCGTGTATGCCGCGCGGCGGCGCGTGGTGCCGATCCTGATCACCTCGGTCACCACCATCGGCGGCCTGTTCTCGCTGGCGGTGGGGCTTGGCGGCAAGTCGTTGCTGTGGGGTCCGGTGGCGGCTTCGATCGTCTGGGGCCTGGGATTCTCCACGGTGCTGACCCTGTTCGTCATGCCTTTGCTGTACTGGATGTTCATGCGGCGCTTTTCCGGAGTTGCACGATGAGGAATTCCTTCGCCATCGCATCGATGGTCCTGTTGCTTGCGGCCTGCAGCGAAGCGCCGCCCCCTCCGGCCGCGCCCAGGCTGGTGCGAACCCTGGTAGTCGGCGCCGGCGCTGCGGCGAGCGAAGGCGGGATCCGCGGCTACAGCGGCGAGGTGCGCGCGCGCAGCGAAACCACGCTGGGTTTTCGCATCGCCGGCAAGATCGTCGAGCGCCGCGTCGATGTCGGCCAGGCGGTCAAGGCGGGGCAGGTCCTGGCGCGGCTGGATCCGGCCGATTCCGCCCTGCAGCTGGCCCAGGCCGAGGCGCAACATGCGCTGGCGGCGGCGGACCTGGCGCGCTACCGCGACCTGAGGACGAAGAACTTCGTCAGCGCCTCCGCCCTCGACGCGCGCGAGACCGCCTTCAAGGCCGCCGCGGCGCAGGCCCAATTGGCGAAGAACCAGGCCGGCTATGCGACCCTGGCGGCCGAACGCAATGGCGTGGTCAGCCAGGTGCTGGCCGAGGCCGGGCAGGTGGTCGGCGCCGGCCAGGCGGTGTTCCGCCTGGCGCCCGACGGCGAACGCGAAGTCGCCATTTCGATTCCGGAGAGTGAAATCGGCGTTTTCAAGCCCGGGCAGGCCGCGACCGTCCGTTTCTGGGCAACGGCCGGCGCGGCGGACCGGCCCGTGGCCGGCCGCCTGCGCGAAGTATCGCCGATGGCCGACCCGGTGACGCGCACCTTCGCCGCGCGGATCAGCCTGCAGGATGCCGATCCGCTGCTGCCGCTCGGAATGACGGCGACGGTGCGCTTTCCGAACGGGACAGGCGGCGCATCGGCGCTGTTTGTACCGCTGACGGCGATCTTCCAGCAGGGCAATCAGCCGGCGGTGTGGATAGTCGGCGCCGACAATACGGTAAAGCTGCAGCCGGTGAGCGTGTCGGCCTATACCGACAGCGGCGCGGCGGTGACCGGCGGACTCGCGGGCGGCGAGCAGATCGTTGCCGCCGGCGTGAACCTTCTCGCGGCCGGCGAAAAGGTTCGCGTCGCGCCGCAGGCGACCGGCCGGTGAATCGGCTCAATCTTTCCGAGTGGGCGCTGCGCCATCCGCAGATGGTGCTCTATTTGATCGTGGTCCTCATGCTCGGCGGTGCAGTGTCCTTTGACCGGCTCGGCCGCGCCGAAGACCCGGACTACACGGTAAAGATGATGGTGGTGCGCACCCTTTGGCCGGGCGCGAGCGCTGCCCAGGTCGAGCAGCAGCTGACCGAGCGCATCGAGAAGAAGCTGGCCGAGCTGCCCTCGGTGGATGTGCTGCGCACCGCGTCGCGGCCCGGCGAATCCCTGACCATCATCAGCCTCAAGGATACGTCGACCAAGGCCGAGGTGGCGGAAGCCTGGCGCCAGGTGCGCAAGAAGCTCGACGACATGCGCCACACGCTGCCGCCCGGCGTGCAGGGCCCGTTCCCCAACGACGAGTTCGGCGACGTGCAGATCAAGATCTTCGCCCTCACCGCGCGGGACGACAAGGCGGGCCATGGCATGGGCGACCTGCGCCGCGAAGCCGACAAACTGGCCCGCGAACTGCGTCGCGTCGCGGATGTGAAGAAGATCGAGCTGATCGGCGTGCAGGACGAGAAGATTTACATCGACGTCAGCCCGGCGCGCCTCGCCGCCATGGGCCTGGTGCCGACCCAGGTATTCGATGCGCTGCAAAGGCAGAATGCGGTGGCGCCGGCCGGGCAGGTCGAGACCGAAACCGACCGCGTGCGGCTGCGCGTGACGGGGCCCTTCGACAGCGTCGAGGCGATCCGCGAGACCATGCTCGCGGTCGGCGGCCGCAGCTTGCGCCTCGGCGACGTGGCTCGCGTCAGCCGCGGCCTCGCCGATCCGCCGCAACCGCGCATGCGCGTCGCCGGGCGCGATGCGATCGGCATCGGCGTGGTGATGGCCAAGGGCGGCAACGTGATCGAGCTCGGCGACAACCTGTCGAAAACCATGGAGCGCCTGCGGCAGGATCTGCCGGTCGGCATCGACGTGCATGGCGTGTTCGACCAGCCGCAGATCGTCAAGACCTCCCTCAACCTCTTCGTGCGCACCCTGGGCGAAGCCATGGTCATCGTCCTCGCCGTGTCCTTCCTTTCGCTCGGCTGGCGCACCGGCACCGTGGTCGCGCTGTCGATCCCGCTGGTGCTGGCGATCACCTTCATTGCCATGAAGGCCTTCGGCATCGACCTGCAGCGCATTTCGCTGGGGGCCCTGGTGATAGCGCTGGGCCTGCTGGTCGACGATGCGATCATCGCGGCGGAAATGATGGTGGTGAAGATGGAGCAGGGCTGGGACCGCTTCAAGGCCGCCACCTTCGCCTACACCTCGACCGCCTTCCCGATGCTGACCGGGACGCTGATCACGGCGGCCGGCTTTACGCCGGTCGGCTTCGCCAGGTCCGGCGCCGGCGAATACACCATTTCCATCTTCCAGGTGGTCACGATATCCCTGCTGGTGTCCTGGATCGTCGCCGTGGTATTCACGCCCTGGCTGGGCTACAAGCTGCTTGATCCGGCGAGGCTGCGGGCGATCGGCGAGAAGCACGGCGGCGACATCTACGATTCCCCCTTCTATCGGCGCTTCCGCGCCCTGGTCGAATGGTGCCTGCGCCATCGCTGGCTGGTGATATCCGCCACGGTGGGCGCTTTCGCGCTGTCGCTGGCGGCCTTCAACACGGGCGTGCAAAAGCAGTTCTTCCCGCCCGCCAGCCGGCCAGAGATCATGGTCGACATCTGGCTGCCGCAGGGCGCCTCGCTGAAGGCCACCGAGCGCGAGGTCAAGCGCGTCGAGGCGCTGCTCGACAAGGACGAGAACATCGCCTCGTGGTCGTCCTACATCGGCAACGGCGCGCCGCGTTTCTTCCTCTCGCTCGACCAGCAACTGTATGCCGACAACTTCGGGCAGATGGTCATCGTTACCAGGGGCCTCAAGGAGCGCGACGCAGTGAAGAGCCGCCTCGAGGCGGCGTTCGGCGCGGCCGACGGTTCCTGGTCGCATCTGCTGCTGCGCGTGGTGCGCCTCGAAAACGGGCCGCCGATCGGTTACCCGGTGCAATTCCGCGTTCTCGGCGAAGACCTCGCGGCCCTGCGCGACAACGCGGAAGGCGTTGCGCGCGCAATGCGCGCCCATCCCGGTCTGAGCAACGTGAATTTCAACTGGAACGATCGCGTCAAGTCGGTCAGGGTCGAAATCGACCAGGCCCGTGCCCGGGCGCTGGGGGTTTCCAGCCAGGACGTTGCCCTGACCCTGCAGGGCTGGCTGACGGGGGCGACCGTGACCCAGTTCCGCGAGAACGACCAGCTGATCGACGTCGTCTGGCGCGCCGGCGCCGGGAGCGGGACAGGCGCCGCGATGGAGTTCGCGGATCCGCGTTCGCTGCAGCGCCTGCCCGATCTGGACATCGTTTCCGCCAGCGGCCGGCACATTCCGCTGGCCCAGCTGGCGCGCCTGGTGCCGGTGCTCGAGGAGGGCCTGATCTGGCGCCGCAACCGCCTGCCGGCCATCACGGTCCAGGCCGATATCGTCGGCCGCATGCAACCCCAGACGGTGGCGGAGCAGATCGACCAGTCGCTCGGCAAGCTGCGGGCCGACCTGCCGCCGGGCTTTCGCATCGAAGTGGGCGGCGCGATCGAGGAATCGGCCAAGGGCGAGAGCTCGATCAAGGCCGTGGTGCCGATGATGATCGTCGGCGTCATCACCTTGCTCATGATCCAGCTGCAGAGCATCAGCCGCACCGTCATGGTCCTGCTCACCGCGCCGCTGGGCCTGATCGGCGTGACGCTGGCGCTGCTGGTGTTCCAGGCGCCCTACGGCTTCGTCGCCAACCTCGGCGTGATCGCGCTGATGGGCATGATCCTGCGCAACTCGGTGATCCTGGTCGACCAGATCGAGCAGGACGAAGCGGCCGGCAAAAGTTCCTGGGAGGCCATCGTGGGTTCGACCGTGCGCCGCTTCCGGCCCATCGTCCTGACCGCTGCGGCGTCGGTCCTGGCCATGATTCCGCTGACCCGGCAGGTGTTCTGGGGGCCGATGGCAGTGGCGATCATGGGCGGCCTGATGGTTGCCACGGTGCTCACCTGCCTGTTCCTGCCGGCCCTCTACGCGGCGTGGTTCCGGGTGCGCGAACCGGGCGCGGACCCGGTGTTGAAGCGTAGAATCCCGCCTCTGCCAGCGCGATTGTAATATTAGATCGTGCTAATATAGTTTTCTGGAGATATGATGAATTTCGAACAAGCCCGGTTCAACATGATCGAGCAGCAACTGCGCCCCGGCAAGGTGCTGGACCCCGACGTCCTGGATACCTTGTCGATGGTCAAGCGCGAGGAATTCGTTCCGCCCGCGCATCGCCGGCTGGCCTTCGCCGACACGCAGATTCCGCTGGGCGGCGCCGCCCGCATGTTCGCGCCCATCGTCGAAGCCCTCGCCTTGCAGGCGCTGGCGATGAAAAAGCATGAACACGTGCTGGAGGTCGGCACCGGCTCCGGCTACATGGCGGCGCTGCTGGGCGCCCATGCCGACCACGTATGGTCGATCGAGATCGATCCGCAGCTGGCGGATGCGGCGCGCGAGAACCTGCGTCGCGCCGGCGTGACCAACGTTTCGGTGCAAACCGGCAACGGCCTTTCCGGGCTGGCCGCCCACGCCCCCTTCGATGTCATCATGGTATCGGGCGCCGTGGCCGAAGTTCCCGGGGTTTTGCTCGATCAGCTCAAGCCGGGCGGGCGCCTGTTCGCCATTACCGGCGCTGCTCCGGCGATGGAGGCGGCGGTATACACCCGCACGGAAAAAGGCGTCCAGCGCCGCGCCGTGTTCGAAACCGTGGTGGCGCCGCTGTCCGAGGCGGAGCCCGCGCCGGCGTTTGCTTTCTGAGCCGATGCGCCAGCTTTCCGCATCGCAGCTCAAGGAATGGCTCGACGATCCGCAGCGCAGCAAGCCCGTGCTGCTCGATGTGCGCGAGCCGTGGGAGTTTGCGACCTGCCGCATCGCCGGATCGATTTCCATGCCCATGCGCGGCATTCCGGCACGCCATCATGAGCTCGGCCGCGACCGGGAAATCGTCATGGTATGCCACCACGGCGCACGCAGCTTCCAGGCCGGCATGTTCCTGGAACAGATGGGTTTTGGCGCCATCATCAACCTTCAGGGCGGCGTTGCCGCCTGGGCGCGGGATGTCGATCCCGCCATGCCGACATATTGATTTGAAACCGGGACGCAACGCGGAGACCGCGATGAAGATGAAAACCAAGATGATTTCCCTGATGTTGGCCGGCGGCCTGTCGATCGGCGGGCTTTCCGCTCCGGCGCAGGGTGCCGACCTGATGGGCGTGTATCGGGATGCCCTCGCTTACGACGCGCAATTCGCCGCGGCGCGGGCGGCGCTCGACGCCGGCCGCGAACGGCTGCCCCAGGGCCGCGCCGGCCTGCTGCCGAACATCGGCCTCAGCAGCAGTACGGTGTGGAACGATACCGACACCAACTTCCGCAGGTCGGGGGTTCGCTCGGTCGACAGCGAGTACAACACCAACGGCTGGACGGTGTCGCTCACCCAGCCTTTGTTCCGCTGGCAGAACTGGGTCGCCTACAACCAGTCGGAACTCGCCGTGGCCCAGGCCGAAGCCGAGTTCATGCTGGCGCGCCAGGACCTGATCGTGCGCACCGTGGTGGCGTATTTCGACGTGCTGCTGGCGCAGGACCTGCTGGCGACGGCGCAGGCGCAGAAGGTGGCGATCGCCGAGCAGCTGGAGTCGGCCAAGCGCAATTTCGAGGTCGGCACCGCGACCATCACCGACAGCCAGGAAGCGCAATCGCGTTACGACCTGACCATCGCCCAGGAAATCGCCGCGCAGAACGACCTCGACGTCAAGCGCCAGGTGCTGCGCTCCATCATCGGCAAGGAACCGGACGGCCTGAAAACCGTCAAGGCCGGCGTGCGCCTCGCGGGTCCGCAACCGGCCGACATCAACAAGTGGGTGGAGATGGCCGAAGCCTCCGCCGCCACGGTGCAGGCTTCACAGGCCAGATACGAAATTGCCGTGCGGGAGGTGGAGCGCCAGCGCGCCGGCCATTACCCCACGCTCGACCTGGTGGCGTCGCGGGGGCGCAGTTCCACCTCCAACACGGTCGTCGGCGGCGTCGCCGGCGTCGGCTCCGGCAGCGACACCGATTCGACCACGGTCGGCCTGCAGCTGAACCTGCCGATTTTTTCGGGCGGCGCCACCATGTCGAGGGATCGCGAGGCCGTCGCCTTGAAGGAAAGGGCCGTCGCCGACCTGGACAATGCGCGTCGCACGGCTGCGCTCAACGCACGCCAGGGCTACCTCGGGGTGACCGCCGGCCTGGCGCAGATCAGGGCCTACGAAGCGGCGCTGACGTCCTCGCAATCCGCGCTGGAATCGAACAAGCTTGGCTACGAGGTAGGGGTGCGCATCAACATCGACGTGCTGAACGCCCAGAGCCAGCTCTACGATACCCGGCAGAAGCTGGCCAAGGCCCGCATGGACACGCTGATCGCGCTGCTCCGGCTCAAGGCGGCTTCCGGCAGCCTCGGCGAAGACGACGTCGCCAACATCAACACCCTGCTGGACTGAGCAATTCCAGGGTCCGCGCCGCCGCGCCGCGATGGCGCGCGGCGAAAGCGCGTCCGGCCCCGGCCATCCGGCGCCGGCCTTTATCATCGGCAAGCAGTGCGCGAACCTGCGCCACCAGATCATCGGCATCGCGGATGGACAGCGCCGCGCCGCAGGCAACGGACTCGCGCGCCGCCTCGGCAAAGTTCCGGGTTGACGGGCCGATCAGGATCGGCGTACCGCAGGCCGCGGCTTCGATCAGGTTCTGGCTGCCGAAATCGAGCAGGCTGCCGCCGATGAAGGCGACATCGGCCGCGGCATAAAAGGCGAACATCTCGCCCATGCTGTCGCCGAGCAGTACATCCGTCGTCGCTTCGATCGCCGCATTTTCGCTGCGCCGCTGCAGCGCGAAGCCGTGTCCGGTGACGAGCCGCGCCACTTCCTCGAAACGCTGCGGATGACGCGGGACGATGACCAGCAGTGCCGTGCCGCCAGCGCCGTCCCGCAAGGGGATACCGCTTTGCATAACTTTTTGCCGAGCCTTCTTCCACGCCGCCAGGATCAGCGCTTCCTCGCCTTCACGCGTGCTGGCCGCCAGCCATACCGGCCGGTTGCCGCAACGGGCTCGAAGTTCGCGGCCGAGTTCGAGCTGCGCCGCCGGCGCCTCGATGTCGAACTTGACGTTCCCGGTTACGGTGACGCGCCGAGCCCCCAGCGCCTCGAGGCGTGTCGCGTCGTCGGCCGTTTGCGCGCCGATGGCGGCCAGGCCCTGCAGCGCTTCGCGCGTCAGCGCGGGAAACTTTGCATAGCGTCGCGCCGAGCGCGCCGACAGGCGGGCGTTGACCAGCCACAGCGGCACCCCGGCCCGCCGGCATGCCGCGATCAGGTTCGGCCACAACTCGGTTTCCATGATCAGGCCGAACTCGGGCCGGTAATGGTGCAGGAAGCCTCGCATCGCCCAGGGTGTGTCGTAGGGCAGGTAGATGCGTTCGACGCTGTCGCCGAACAGCGCCTCGGAGGTGGCGCGCCCGGTGGGTGTCATGTGCGTGAACAGGATGCGGTGCGCCGGATGGCGCTCGCGCAGGACGGCCAGCAGCGGCTGCGCGGCGCGGGTCTCGCCGACCGACACGGCATGCAGCCAGATCGTCGGGCGCGCCGGGTCGCGTCCGCCTGCGGCGCCGAAGAAGCCGAAACGCTCCGCCCAGTGCCGCAGATACTCGGGCTGCCTGCGCGCGCGCCACAGAAGGTGCAGCGCCGCCCAGGGCAACAGGGCGACCGCGGCGAGGGTGTAGAGCAGGCGCGCCATCAGAGCAGGGGCATGGCCGCCGCGAGGACATCGCCGACACCTGGCGGCTGGCCGCGCGACCCGAGATTGATGGCCGGCGTGGCGGCAAGGACCCCGGTCAACGCCGGATCGGAGGCCGAAAACAGCGCCAGCACGGGCCGCCCCAGCGCCGCGGCCAGATGCACCAGGCCGGTATCGACGCCGATCACGATGCGCGCCGCGGCAAGTTGCGCGGCGAGCTCCGCGAGGCGCATGGGTGGGGCAACGCTGGCGCCGGGAATGGCCTGCGCGATGCGGGTGGCGCGCTCGCGCTCGGCGCTGCTGCCCGCCGGCAGCAGGCAGGTCAAGCCGCGCCCGTGCAAGGCGCGGCCGAGCCCGATCCAGCGATCTTCCGGCCAGAGCTTGTCGTCGCGCGACGTGGCGGTCAGCAGTATCGCGCTGGTCCGGCCAAAAGTCGGCGCCGGCGGTACGGCGATGCCATAGTCCGGCACCGGTGTCGCGGCATAGCCGCCGGCCAGCGCCGCCAGCCGGCGGTTGCGCTCGACGGCGTGGAGGTGTTTCGGGACGTCGAAGCGCGCATCATAAAAGCGCGCCGCAAGCGGTTCGCGTGCCGCCGTCGCCGCGTAACCGCAGCGCTTGCCGCGCGCCATGCGGGCAATCAGCGCACTCTTCAGCAGGCCTTGCGTGTCGATCACCAGATCGTAGCCTTCTTCCTGCAGCGTCGCGCGAAAGGCGCCGATCTCCCGCCAGGTGGCTGGCGCAAAGAGAGCCTTGCGCCAGCGCCGCAGCGCCGCCGGAATCACGCGCCGCACGCCGGGGTGCAGGCCGGCAATCTCGGCGAATCCCTCTTCCGCCACCCAGTCGATCGCTGCATCGGGGAAATGCCTGCGCAAGTCGGTAACGACGGGCAGATTGTGGATGACATCGCCCAGCGACGAGGTCTTGACGAGGAGGATGCGCATGAGTCGCGCAATTATCCGGGATTGTCGCGAGGATGGGACATCCCGGTTTCGGCATTTTTCGATGCATTTCCGGGCCGAGAGTCGAGCTGGCGAAGCGAGGGGTTCAATCGATCCCATGAACGCGGCATGCGATACCCGCCGTTGTGCGCATCCTCGCAGGCTGCGGCGCCAGCCTGACCAAATATGCGAAAACGTTGGCTTTCCAGAACAGCGGCCCATTCCGACCGTCCGCCGCCTTGTCGGGCGGTACCGGAGCTACCATGCCTGATGCGCGAATAATTCCGGTGGTTCTCAGCGGCGGTTCCGGTACCCGCCTGTGGCCCGTGTCGCGCGAGAAGCATCCGAAGCAACTGCAGCCCCTGCTCGGCGACGCGAGCCTGCTGCAGGACACCCTGCAGCGCCTCGACGGTCTGCCCCTGGGCGCGCCGATCGTGGTCAGCAACCAGGAATACCGCTTCATCACCGCCGAGCAATTGCGCCTGCTCGGCCTGGCAAGCTGGACCCTGCTGCTGGAGCCGGTCGGCCGCAATACCGCGCCGGCCCTGACGGCTGCCGCGCTCTACGCCATTCGCGACGGGGCCGACCCGGTGCTGCTGGCCACGCCCGCGGACCATCATGTGCGCGATGCCGCTGCCTTCCGCGCCGCGGTGCTGCGCGGCTTGCCCGAGGCGGAGGCCGGCGCCGTGGTGACCTTCGGCATCCTGCCCGACCGTCCCGAAACCGGTTACGGCTACATCGAGACGGAAGTCGGCGGCGGCGACACGGCGCGCGGCGCCCCGATGGACCTGCTAGCCTTTCGCGAGAAGCCGGATGCGGCGACGGCCCGGGCCTATGTCGCCGGCGGCCGGCACTTCTGGAACAGCGGCATCTTCATGCTGCGCGCATCGGTCTGGCTCAAGGCCATCGATCATTTCGCGCCGGAAATTCCGGCCGCCTGCCGCCGTGCGGTGGCCGCGGCGCGCGCCGATGGCGACTTCGTCCGGCTCGATGCCGATGCCTTTGCCGCCTCGCCGGCGGACTCGATCGACTATGCCGTGATGGAAAAGCTCCCGGCCGCCACGCAGCTGGCCATTCCCGGCCGGATGGTGCCGCTCGACGCCGGCTGGTCCGATGTCGGCGCCTGGGACGCGCTGTGGCAGGCGATAGCCCGCGACACCGATGACAATGCGGTGAAGGGCGACGTCTGGCTGGAGGATTCGCACGGCAACCTGGTGATCGCCGAACACGGCCTGGTCGCCTGCATCGGCTGCGAGGACATGGTGGTGGTGGAAACCGCGGATGCCGTGCTGATCGCGCCCAAGGCCCGCACCCAGGAGGTCAAGACCATCGTCGCCCGGCTCAAGGCCGCCGGCCGCGGCGAGGCCGAACTGCAGCGCAAGGTGCATCGCCCCTGGGGCTGGTACGACAGCGTCGATAGCGGCGATCGTTTCCAGGTCAAGCGCATCGTGGTGCGCCCCGGCGCCAGCCTTTCGCTGCAATTGCATCAGCATCGCGCCGAGCATTGGGTGGTGGTGCGCGGCACCGCGCGGGTGACCCGCGGCGAGGAAGTCCTCATGCTCGGCGAGAACCAATCCACCTATATTCCGCTGGGCGTGAAGCACCGACTGGAGAACCCCGGCCAGATTCCGCTCGAAATCATCGAGGTGCAGTCGGGCAGCTATCTCGGCGAAGATGACATCGTGCGCTTTGACGACAATTACGGCAGGTAGTTGCCGGGGCAATTCCGGTATCGCGGCCGGGCGTGTATCATGTTGATGCTTTGATGCTCGAAATAAGGTGACAATATGCGCACGACCCTGACCCTGGATGATCCCCTGGCGAAGGAGCTGAAAAAGCTCGCGGTTGAAACCGGCCGGCCTTTCAAGAACGTCGTGAATGAAACCTTGCGTGCCGGGTTGCGCAGGCAGAACGTCGCGCCGCGTCGCGCCTACCGCCTGACTCCGGCGGCCATGGGCGCGCCGAAGCCGGGCGTCGATCTCGGCAAGGCCTTGCAACTCGCCGATCAACTGGAAGATGCGGCGATCGGCGCGAAGCTGGAGCAGCGCAAGTGATCCTGGTGGATGCCAATCTGCTGATTTACGCCGTCAACAAGGATCTGCCGCAGCACAAGCGGGCCAGGGCATGGTTGGAGGCGTCGCTGTCCGGAGCCGGTGAGGTCGGCTTGCCGTGGGTGTCGCTGCTGGCCTTCCTGCGCATCTGCACCAATCCGCGAATATTCGAAAGCCCGCTGAGTCCGGAACAGACGACGGGTTTTATCGATGAATGGCTAGCCCAGCCCAATGTCGGCATGGTCGCGCCCGGTCCGGGGCATTGGGCGATTCTCAAGAGCCTGTTACGGCAGGCGGGTACCGCCGGAAACCTGACCACCGACGCGCATATCGCCGCGCTGGCTCTGGAGCACGGCTGCACGATCTGTTCCGCAGACAATGATTTCAAGCGTTTTCCCGGCGTGACGCATATCAATCCGCTGGCCGATACCTCCCGATAATCCACTTCCGCCATGACAATCTCGAACAAGACCGCTTTGATCACCGGCGTCACCGGCCAGGACGGCGCCTACCTCGCCGAGTTCCTGCTCGACAAGGGCTACCGGGTGCACGGCATCAAGCGCCGCAGCTCGCTGTTCAATACCGACCGCATCGACCACCTTTACCAGGATCCGCACGAGAAAGACCGGCGCTTCGTCCTGCACCACGGCGACATGACCGACAGTTCCAGCCTGGTGCGCATCATCCAGCAGGTGCAGCCCGACGAGATCTACAACCTCGCCGCGCAGAGCCACGTCGCGGTCAGCTTCGAGGAACCCGAATACACGGCCAACTCCGATGCCCTCGGCGCGCTGCGCGTGCTCGAAGCCATGCGCATCCTCGGCATGGAGCAGAAGACCCGCTTCTATCAGGCCAGCACCTCCGAACTGTTCGGCCTGGTGCAGGAAACGCCGCAGAAGGAGACCACGCCCTTCTATCCGCGCAGCCCCTACGCGGTGGCCAAGCTCTACGCCTACTGGATCACGGTGAACTACCGCGAGGCCTATGGCATGTATGCCTGCAACGGCATCCTGTTCAACCACGAAAGCCCGGTGCGCGGCGAGACCTTCGTCACGCGCAAGATCACCCGCGCCCTGGCGCGCATCAAGCTCGGCCTGCAGGACTGCCTGTTCCTCGGCAACCTGGATGCCAAGCGCGACTGGGGCCACGCCAAAGACTATGTCGAGATGCAGTGGCTGATGCTGCAGCAGAGCCAGCCCGAAGACTTCGTCATCGCCACCGGCGTGCAATACAGCGTGCGCGATTTCGTCGATGCGGCGGCGGCCGAGATCGGCATTGCCGTGACCTGGCGCGGCAGCGGCGTCGACGAAAAAGGCTACGACGCGCAGGGCAATTGCATCGTCCAGGTCGATCCGCGCTACTTCCGGCCCACCGAAGTGGAAACCCTGCTCGGCGACGCCACCAAGGCGCGCGAAAAACTGGGATGGACGCCAAAAATCACCTTCGCCGAACTTGTCACAGAAATGGTGCGCGAGGACCTCAAGGCCGCCGAACGCGATGAGCTGATCAAGAAGCATGGCTACCAGGCC
>Ga0268298_10002994_pt1 | contig 17805 bp, 9 predicted proteins | sample WWTPWeurt_MetaG_FD_194462 | JGI IMG/M metagenome (GOLD analysis project Ga0268298, IMG submission 194462) | Activated sludge microbial communities from WWTP in Nijmegen, Gelderland, Netherland - WWTP Weurt | ecosystem: Engineered > WWTP > Aerobic digester > Activated sludge | place: Netherlands...
GGGGTGCATCGGTGTATTCCCGGGCTTTCACCACCCGGGTGCCGGTCAGCAGGTCGTGCAGTCCCTGGCCGCCAGCCCGATTCATGATCATGAAATAGATGCTGGCAACCAAAAATCCGGCTGAAATGAACACCCGGAGCAGATTCAAAACGCTGTTGCTGTAAAAAGCCGGCAGATCCCAACCCAGAAATGTGAAGAAAAGCAAGACCGGCAAAATACGCACAAACGATTTTTCGATGCCGATGGGCTGGCCGGTGCGGCTGTCGAAGACTGCGAGCCCAAGCAAAGCCTTGCCGGGGGTCTCGCCGCCCCTGACCATTGAATTTGAAAGACCGAAATAAAGCAGGCCGATCACCAGGCTCACCAGGCGGGCATACCCACCCATGCCAATCAGCACGCTGCTGAAGACAAAACCGATGACAGAACAGATCACGCCGACCAGGATGCAATCCAACCAAAAGGCAGCCACCCTGCACCACAAGGAGGCTGGCGGGCGCTGCACAACCCAGGGGATTTGTTTGCTGTCAAGCACAGCCTGGCTGTTTTGGATCAGGCTGACTTTCAGGGTAAAATCCCCCTCCCCGAACCGCCAGTTCAGGAAATGCTGGTATTCGACCGTTTCGACCCTGGAAAATTCCTTGCTTTCCAACTTTTCGCCAGAGGCCGAGAAGATTTCGAGCCGCACCCGCAGGTTCTCGCTGAGGCCCGAGAGCATGCCGCGAATTTCCAGGTAGGTATTGCTCTCGCTAAACCCGGCTCGGGTGCTGATCAAACGGACGGGAGGCTCTTCGGTTTGGATTGGTTCTGCGATCATTCAATTCCTCCTTGGCAGGTTCAAAGATCGGACTAACAGGTTATTGGGTGTTTTGCGGGCCTCACCCGCAGAACACCCAAAAGCTCGATTGTTAGAATTGTAGCGAAAAAAAACTGCCAAAAAGTGTTAATTTGCCAGACCAGAGAAGATTTTCTGCAGGATACAGTTAGGTTGGGTGGACACTCAAACGCCCACGCCCGGCCACGAACCTACCGACTGATCAGCGGGACAAACGCCGCGGGTACGACATTATGCAGGGTGAATGTTTGCGGATTTGCGCCGCTGGCGCTGGCGCTGACAGTATAGGTTCCGAGATTGCTGTTGGCGACGGCAGTCACACTCGCCCCACCGCCCGAGATCGCCGCCGGGCCGCCAGTAATGACGGCGCTGGCCCCGCTGCCTGGAGCGCTAAAAATAACCTCACCCCCATCCACCGGATCGCCGGGGTGATTGGCGCTGATGGTCAGCGCCAACGGACTAGCGAAAGCCGCCAGGACTGAGGCGCTTTGCCCATCGCCGCCGTCAATGCTCAAGGTAAAACCCTGGGCCTCGAAGGGACCAATGTCGCACGCCCCCACTCCCCCGAGCCCGCGCTGGTCGGCAGACGGGCAGTTTAGCCCGGCGTCGATGGCCGGGCTGCCCGGGAGCAGGGGAAATACAGGCGTCACGCCGCCGTAACTCGCCAACGTGCCAATCCCCATGCTGGGCGACTGGGTAAACCCGGTCCCGCAGGTTGCATCGCTGGAGAGGTTGTGACTGGCAGCATTAATCCCACCAGAGCAGTTCCCCCCGCCGAGCGGGCTGAGCAGCATGGAATTTTTGATCTGGAAACTTCCATCCACAGTGGTTGCAAATCCACCTCCCGCCAGGGCAGCCCCATGATAAAAAAAGCTATTGATTACCAGCGCTGCGCCCTGTTTATTGAAAATTGAACCACCATTTCCGGCGGCAGAATTACTATCAAAGGTGCTGTTATCCACGGTCAGGTTGATAAAATCATTGTAAATCGCACCGCCATCGCCGGGTGCGGCCTGGTTTTGATAAAAGTAACTATTGGAAACACTCAGCGAGCCAAAATTATAGAGGGCGCCGCCATTAGCTGCCGAATTGTTATAAAAGGCGCTGTTGACAATGGTTAATTCCGTGGATGCAAATGTAATGACAGCGCCGCCGAATTCGACGGCAGTGTTGTTATTAAAAACAACGGAATCGAGCGCCAGGCGGCCGTTATTTGATATTGCCCCGCCGTTGCCCGCACTTTTGCCGTTATTCATGCTCAAATTCTTTAGTGTGACCGTACCAGAAGGATTGGTCACAGCGGCGATCCTGGCTGTGCCGCCGCCGGAAAGGATGATGGTGTGTGGGGCGCCATCGATCGTCAATGGGTTGTTTATCGCCAGTGGGGTCGACAGAAGGATGGTTAAATCACTGGCAAAGGTGACCGTACCATCGACACACAAATTCAACAGCGCCTGGCGCAGCGTGCCAGCCCCGCTGTCGGCGCTGCTGGTCACCTGGATGGCAGCGGCGCATACGGCAGGCTCTGCCCGTCCTGGGCTGGACGGCAGCGAGGCGAGAAATACACAGAGAAATAATCCACAAAGAAACTGTTTTCGTAATGAGTGGTGCATGGTTGTTTTCCTTGGGTGAGAAAGATTGAATTTGATTCAGTTTAATTATACCCAATGGGCCACCGGCTGTTGATTCTATTCACAGCATGTACCTTTTTTCACAGGCTAATTGACAAGCCCCCCTTTATTCTGTAAACTTAAATTATCGATTTCCTCAACATCAGCGTTCCAGTCTAGAACCTATCGAAAAATTCTGGGTTTATTCGGTTTGCGGCGCAACGCGCAAACCCCTTCACCCAATTATTTCTCGGTAAACACAAAGGAAACATCATGGGCGTCAAATATTATCTGGCCTTTTTGGGTGTACTCATTACGTCCCTCTTCTTTGGCATATTCGTCGGTCTCAGCCCTCAGGGGCAAGAGCCGCTGGCGCCAGCGCCACAGACCATAACCTTCGACGTATCCAAAGACACCTACATCGCCGAAGCTTCACCGACCACCAACTACGGAAACTCGATGAACCTGAATCTTGGGCAATCGGTGACGGGGCAGCGCTATGACATTTTGCTCGATTTCAGTTTATTCCCCATCCCGCCCGGTTCCAATGTGATCAGCGCCACCCTCACATTTTCACCAGTATTCAACAAACCGGTTATCCCCGGAAACCCGGATGGCGCCATGAAACTTTATGCAGACGCCGTGGACGCAAGTTGGACTGAGACTGTGGTCACCTGGGATAACAAGCCCACATCTACGAACTTAGCTGACCCCACCACAACCATTTCTGCGCCCAGCAACTATGTGATTAACCTCAATGTCACCAATATTGTGCATGCCTGGCTGGCAGGGACAACGCCCAAATATGGATTCCGGATCTACAACCCCACGATTGTGAAAGTGCCTTCGATCCAGCAGGTTAACGCCAGAGAAAACCTGAGCAACGCAGCCACATTAAAGGTCATTTACTACAACCCGACCCCAACGCCAACCCGGACGAACACAGCCACATCCACAGCCACCGCCACGTCAACCTCAACCGCAACCCAGACAGTTACCCCAACCACGCTGCTATCCCAGACGCCCACACCAACCGGTACTCAAACCAATACGGCCACAGTCACCCCGACGCGCACAAACACCGCCACAAACACTGCCACAGCGACGCAAACAAACACCGCTACGAAAACAGCCACACCGACCTCCACCAAAACCAATACCCCCACCAGCACCCCAACCGATGTATGCAGCTCACTGATTGTCATCCCAGCCAGCCGTGATGCCTATGTTTTCAATGGCAGCAAAACAGGCAACTACGGGACAGAGACTGTCCTCAAAGTAGGCAAGGACATTGGCGCAGAATATCAATCGCTGCTGTATTTCCCGATCAGCGATTACATTCCCGCTGGCCGCAGCATTACCAGCGCCAACCTGCGGATCAAAATCCAAAGCACAGCAGAAGGACTGCAATCACCGTGGAATTTAAGCTATTACAGCCTGGCATCTACCTGGACAGAAGCTGGGATCACCTGGAGTACCCGTCCTGCTGAATCCGTCTATTTTGGAACCTTTCCGGTTTATGCCAGCGACACGCAGGTGCTGTTTACAGTAACCGGTATGGTTTCCAGCTGGTACCAGACGCCGTCTGCCAATCATGGCATGGGCATTAAGCCGAACTCGGGCGATTATATGGTATTTTTCAAAAGCCGCGAAAATACAGCCCCTGTGCTGGAAGTGGCCTGCAGCGGCCCGCTGCCGCCCAGTGCCACGCCCACAGTCACCCGCACTCCCACCGCCACCCCCACGCCATTTGTGATCGGCAGCTGCCCTGGTACGCTCAAAATTTACGCCTCAGCCGATGGCTGGACCGATCAGACACACCCAACCACCGTCCATGGCACTGAAAACAACCTGCACATTGGTTACGAGAATGGCGCACAGTTCGGCTATCTCTACTTCCCGTTTAACGCCAGTATGATTCCGCAGGCACAGTTCGTCCAGAGCGCCCGCGTGTACCTGCATTTTTTGGAATTCAATAACAGCCCGCGCAGCGAGCTGCGAGCCGGAGCGCTGACCAAAGGGCTTTTCACAGAAAGCGCCCTGAGCTGGAACCTGGCTCCGATGAACACCACCGCAGCGGGCTTTAGCGAGGTGATCTGGGATACACAAAACGTCCACTCCGTAGATGTGTCCCTGGCGGTCAACCAGTGGCGCAGCGGCAGTCTGGCCAACAATGGGCTGCTCCTGGAAACCTACAGCGCCGATCTGGTCTATGTAAGCCGCGAATCAAGCTCGGTTGCCAATCGGCCTTACCTGGAAATTGTCTGCTCTGGAACGGCGCCCACCGCCACGCCAACGCGCACCCCCACCGCAACACCAACCCCCACCCGAACGCCCACCGCTTCACCCACACCCATTCGTTACCGGATTATCGACACTGAAATCATGCAAGGGCCATCGTACCCTGGGATCAGCTCCAACTGCTCCTGGATCAATGTCAGCTGCACCCGCCTGGTCACAGGTAAAGCATCTTTGCTGCGGGTCTGGGTGGGAGCCTATTCCCAGGCAGGAACGCATCTGGATCTGCCCGGCTCGTATGCCTCGGTCAGCGTCTCGGCGGTCTATCCCGGGCAGATTTTTGGGCCGTCCGTACAGGGCCTATACCCCCGGCCGAATGTAATCCGCACCGACACCTGGAACCGGGGCTGGTACACCGACAGCTTCTACGTTGAGCTGCCGCCCTTCTACATGAGTGACCCACTGCACTTGACCATCCATGTCAGTGGTCTGTATCAGGACCCAACGGATGTGGGCAACCAGGATATGGTGGTGGATGTCCAGTTTTACGACCCGCCGCCCATTTGTGCCATCTTCATGCGGGTCAGTTCAAAAGGTGGCAAACCTTTAAAAATGTATATGCTTGATACCGTCGAAGGCGATGCGATGAAAGCCCGCGCACTTTCCTTGATGCCTACCAATTGGATGTGGAGCTACGGTTCCACAGCGCTGTTGGAAGCCTACGATTGGGCTGCGGTGAAATACGTCCCCTACGATATGGACAACGAATCCGATATGGAAAACGTAATCGCCACGCTCTGGTTCTATGATCAGACTTCGGATGACCCAGATGAATGTGATGCGATCGGGGCACGCACGCACTATATCGGGATGGTGGTGCCAGAAAAGAACAGCCAGAACGGTATGGGCAGGGTGGGGGGCGATCAAATGTGGTTTGTGCTGCGGACGGGCGACGCCAATGGTGCAACCTACAATAACTTCGGAATCAATAAACCCTGGGGAGGTCGCTCGCTGGCCCATGAATTAGGTCACAACTACGACTTTGGCCACATTGGCTGCGGCACATCCCAGGATGAGCATGACTACCCCTACGATCCATGTGATTTTGCCAAGTATTTCCCCGCCACCCCCAATGAAGGTTGGTATTGGTGGGACCCCATCACCAAAGCCATCATCCCTCCCAGTGCGGATATTGGCGATCTGATGTCATACGCCAACCTGCGCCTGACATCCAATTGGACCTGGAATAAATGGCTGCATAGGCTTGTGCTGCAGGCGGGTTTTGACCAACAACCAGCTGCTCAGACCAATCCAATGGCACCCGGCTATCTGGTTGTCAGCGGTGTGATCAACCCGACCACCGGGGATCTGCGGGTGACCAGAACGCAACGAATGACAGGCGACCTGCTCCCCGGTGACAAACTGGCCGAAATCCTGGGGAATCCGGCGGCAACCAGCCCATACATGTTGAAGTTGTTGGACAGCGGCGGCGGGACGCTGCTGTCACAGGCCATTCTCACTTCCAGCCTCTCCACCGATGCCAGTGACCTTGCCTTCTTTGGTCTGGCGATACCCTGGGTGGAAGGCGCTGCCCAAATTCAATTGACGCAGAACTTCACTACCCCGGTTGTGGTCCACGCTCAATCGGTCAGCCTGCACGCGCCAACCGTCACCCTGCTTTCGCCCAACGGCGGCGAGACGCTGGCCGAACCGCTGACCATCATCTGGGAAGCTGCAGATCTGGATGGCGACCGGCTGTTTTACACCGTCCAATACAGCGACAACAACGGCTATACCTGGAATACCCTGGCGGCGGATTACATCAGCAAAACGCTGCTGATTGAACCCGAAAGCCTGCCCGGCAGCATCGGACAATCACTGATCCGCGTTATCGCCAGCGATGGCATCCAGACGGGCAGCGATGTTTCAGACGCCGCCTTCTCACTCGCCAAACACACGCCGAGGGTCAGCATCGACCAGCCGGCAGACAATACCGAGTATATCCTGGGTGAACCGGTCTTCTTGATTGGCAGCGCTTTTGACCTGGAAGACGGCTATCTCGATGGGACCCAGTTTGAATGGAGTATCCAGGGTAAGGGGGTAGTCGGGATGGGCGCCCGGATCGGCGTATACGATCTACCCGTTGGCGATTACGCCATCACACTGGAGTCTGCTGACAGCGACGGCAGCACCGCCCGCCAGACCATCATCGTCCATGTGCGCTCAAATATCCGTCAGGTTTTCTTGCCGGTTATTAAGCGCTGAGTGGTCTGTCAAGTATCAAACTATAGAATCATCTTTGACACAACACTGAGTTTTATACCAGGCAGGTAGGGAATGTGGGGTTGTTTGCGGGCTTACCCGCAAACAACCCCCTTATGGTAAGATAAACCAGCCTTTATTCAACCCAAACACCTCTTCCAGCGGAAACACCCATGAGCGCAACCCCAGCCAACGAATCAACCGAGATCGAGAAACTCCGCAAAGCGATTGCATTGCTCGAATCGCAGCGCGAGACACTGGGCGAGAATATCACCCGGATGGCGCTGGCCCCGCTGCATGAGAAACTGGCCCTGCTGAGCGCCCACACGGAGTACCAGCGCCGGATGATAACGGTGCTGTTTGCCGATGTCCAAAATTTCACGGCCATGTCAGAAAAATTGGACATGGAGGTGGTCAGCGATACCATGGCTGCCGTCTGGAAAGGGGTCGATCAGATCATTACAGCCCGCGGCGGCGTGATTGACAAACACATGGGCGACAGCGTGATGGCAGTCTGGGGCCGCAAGGCCATCCACGAGGACGACTCGGCCAAAGCCGTGCATGCCGCCCTTGAAATTCAGGCCTGCCTGAAAGAAATGATCCCGCAAGACAGCCGCATGCCAATTGTGATGCGCATCGGGGTTCACACCGGCCTGGCGATTGTGGATGCCTCGGTCGATCTGGACGCCAACGTTATCGGGGATACGGTCAACCTGGCGCTGTGGCTCGAAAAAAACGCCCCGCCCGGGCGGATTTCGATCTCCCATGAAACCTACCGCCTGGTGCGCGGCCTTTTCACCGTGGAGATCCAGCCGCCCCTCAAAATCCGCGGCCAGTCAGACCCGGTGCAAACCTATCTGGTCAAAGAAGCCAAACCGCTGGCGTTTTACCTGGGGACGCGCGGCGTGGAAGGTGTGGAAACACCCCTGGTGGGGCGCCTGGCAGAAATGAAGCTCCTCCAGGACGCATTCCGGGCCATCCAGGCCAGCCCGCACATCTTCCAGGCGACGATTGTGAGCGAGGCCGGCCTGGGCAAGAGCCGCCTGATCCACGAATTTTTAGGCTGGGCCGAGCTGCAGCCGGCCGACATCTGGCTGTTTCAGGGTCGGGCCAGCGCCCCCATGATGGAATCGCCTTACTCATTCCTGCGGGACGTCTTCTCTTTGCGCTTCCAGATCCAGGATAATGACAGCCCGGCCGATTTGCACGCCAAATTCGAGCAGGGTCTGGGCGAATTTATGAACGGCGAGCGGAGCGGCGAAGCCCGCTTTTTGGAAAAAGCCCACTACATCGGCCACCTGATTGGCCTGGACTACTCCGCCAACCCCGAAATTCAGGCAGCCCTGAAAGACCCGCTCCAGTTTCAGCGCCAGGCCATTTTTTACCTGGCGCAGTTCTTCAGCGCCGTTGCCAGAACAGGCCTGACCTTTTGGGTTTTTGATGACATGCATTGGGTGGACGGGGCCTCGCTGAGCGCCCTGCAAAGCATCCTCGAAAAACTGCCCCCGGATATCCCCCTGCTGGTGCTGGGTTCCACCCGGCCAACCCTGTTTGAACGCCACGATTGGCCGGTGGGCGACCGACTGGACCTGCGCCCGCTTTCAAAACAAGAGAGTTACGAACTGGTCAAACAGATCCTGAAGAATATCCCCAACCCGGTCGCAATCTTGCAAGACCTGGTGGTCAGCCGGGCGGAAGGAAACCCCTTCTACCTGGAAGAGCTGATCAAAATGTTAATCGACACCAAAGTGATCTTGATTGAAGGCGAGCAGTGGCGGGTGGAAACCGAACGTCTGGTGAATGTCCACATCCCATCCACCCTGGTGGAAGTGCTCCAGGCCCGCCTGGACGACTTGCGCCCGGATGAACTGCTCAGCTTGCAGCGCTCCGCAGTCGTGGGCCGGATCTTTTGGGATGATGCGGTGGCATTCATGACCGACCAGCAAGACCCAGACCGCCTGCGCAGCATTTTGGCGGCCCTGGAACAGAAAGAATTTATTTTCCAAAGCCAGCCATCGGCCTTTTTGGGCCGGCGAGAATACCGCTTTAAACATGCCATCCTGCACGAAGTGACCTACGACACGCTGCTCAAAAGCCAGCGCAAGGAAGCTCACGCCCGGGTGGCAGAATGGCTGGCGCAGGCCGCCGGTGAGCACAACGCCCAGTACATCCCGCAGATCGCCGAACATTACGAAAAAGCCAGCCAGACCGAAAAAGCGGCTGTCACCCTTTTCAAGGCGGCCCGGCGCTCGGCCGAACTGGCCGCCTATGCGGAAGCCGGCGGTTTCCTGGAGCACAGCCTGGCGCTGACCAACAGCCTGCCTGCCAGCCAGGCCCAGGGCAAACTGAGCGCCGAGATCCATATCCAATGGAGCAGTGTGCTCTCCCACACCGGCGACTACCCTGAAGCCCAGGCCCACGCCGAAACCGCCCTGGCCCTGGCCCGCCAGTATGACCTGAGTGTGCTGGCCTCCGACGCCCTCGCCAGCCTGGGGTTCATGTTCACCGACCAGGGCGAATACGACCGGGCCGAGACCTATCTGGCCGAAGCCCTGCCCCTGGCCCAGGCCGGGTCGGATATTAAAATCCAGTGTTTTGTACTCAGCTCGCTGGCCTATGTCAACGCCCGGCGGGCGAACTGGCCGGAAGCCGAACGTTACTACCGCGCCACCCGAGACCTGGCCCTCCAGATCAATGACACCGAGCGCTACCTGGTGGCCTTGAATGGGCTGGGGATTGTGGTGCGCTTTCTGGGACAGCACGAAACTGCCCGTCAATATTGGGATGAAGTCGTCGCCACCGGTCTGGCGGCGGGCTACCGTTTTGCGTTAATGTCGGCCCTCAACAATCTGGGCAGCCTGTGCGACGAACACGGCGACTTCGCCGGCGCCATTCGCTATTACGAACAGGCAATCGAAATTGCCAGCGAAAGCGGCTCGCGCCAGCGCGAGGCGCTCCTGGCGGCCAACATGGGCGAGGCCTACCTCAAACTGAACAACCTGCCGGCAGCTCGCCAGCAGCTGCACACCGCCCTTTCCACATCGCTCAGCCTGCGCGCGCTGCCGGTTGTGCTGGGCACAGTCATGTTCTTCGGCCGCCTGATGTACGCCGAAGGCCAAACCGGGCGGGCCCTGGCCCTGCTGGGCGCCATCCTGGCTCACCCCGCTGCCGATGGCGACAGCCGTTACGGGATCGAGATGCTATTGAAGGAATGGAACCTGGACGAGCAAACCGCCGCCGCCGGGCTGCAGGCCGGCGCCAGCCTGGATTGGGACGCCCTGATTCAGGAGCTGCTGGCCCTGGGTTAAACATGAAGCCTCCCGAATTTAATGTTCGGAAGGTGTCATGTTTTCACAGCCTCGCTCATCCCCCTGCCCCCTTCCCATCGGTGAGTACACCGCCGGGAAGGGGGCAAAAGATCAAAGAGAGGTACTTTGAACGTGCAAAGCACGTTCAAAGTACCTCTCTTTGAAAATCTCTCCCCTCTTTCCTGGCCAGGAAAGAGGGGCCGGGGGTGATAGGTCGAAGTTCATTGCACATGAAGCACCCGATAAAATAAATTCGGGAGGCTTCATGTTTTGATTACCAGTTACACATCCAAATTGCGGACATCCTTGGCGTGGGTGGTGATGAAACGCTTGCGGGGCGGCACAGCCGATCCCATCAGCATATCAAAAGTGCGGTCGGCCTCGGCGGCGTCTTCCACGCCCACCACCAGCAGGGTGCGCTTGGCGGGGTCCATGGTGGTCTCCCAGAGCTGGGTCGGGTTCATTTCGCCCAGACCTTTGTAGCGCTGCATGCTGATCTTATCGGCGGGCATATTGATCTCGGCGGTGGCGGCGTCTTTGTCGTGGTCGTTGTAGGCGTAGCGCACCTTGTCGCGGTAAGCCAGGCGGTAGAGCGGCGGCTGGGCGATGTAGAGGTGGCCCTCTTCGATCAGGGGCTGCATATAACGGAAGAAGAAGGTCAGCAGCAGGGTCCGGATGTGGCTGCCGTCCACGTCGGCATCGGTCATGATGATCACCCGGCCGTAGCGCAGGCCGGTCAGGTCAAAGCCATCCCCAATCCCGGTGCCCAGGGCAGAGATCAGGGATTTGACTTCGTTGTTGGCCAGGATCTTGTCCAGGCGGGCGCGTTCGGTGTTCAGGATCTTACCGCGCAGCGGCAGGATGGCCTGGAAGTGGCGGTCGCGGCCCTGCTTGGCCGAGCCACCGGCCGAGTCACCTTCTACGATGTACATTTCGGTTTTCTGGGGGTCGCGTTCCGAGCAGTCGGCCAGCTTGCCGGGCAGGGTCAGGCTCTCCAGGGCCGATTTACGGATGACCAGATCGCGCGCCTTGCGGGCGGCGTCCCGGGCCCGGGCCGAGGTGAGACACTTTGAGACAATCGCCCGGCCGGCGGCGGGGTTCTCGTCCAGAAATTCGGCGAACATTTCGCCAATAATCTGCTGGGCCAGGGTCTGGACCTCGGGGTTCATCAGCTTGACCTTGGTCTGGCTTTCGAACTGGGGATCGGGGTGCTTGACCGAGATGATGGCCGTCAGACCTTCACGCGTGTCGTCGCCGGTGAAATTGGAGTCGGCTTCCTTCAGCAGGTTGGACTTGCGGGCATAATCATTGACGATGCGGGTCACGGCGGCCCGCAGGCCGGTCAGGTGGGTGCCGCCGTCAATGGTGTTGATGGTGTTGGCAAAGGCGTAGACCGATTCGGTGTACGAGTCGGTGTACTGGATGGCGGCGTCGATCGTGATGCCGTCGACCTCGCGCTCCACGTGAAAGACAGGGTGCTGAACAACGCGGTTGCGGTTGAGGTAGCGCACAAACGAGGTGATGCCGCCCTCAAAGTAGAAGGTCATCTCACGGTCGCTGCGCTCATCCAGGAAGTAGATGGTCACGCCGCGGGTGACAAAGGCCATCTCGCGGAAGCGCTGGACCAGGGTCTCGAAGCGAAATTCCATCTCGCCTTTGAAGATGGTGGGATCGAACTTAAATGTAGTCCAGGTGCCTGTCAGGGCGGGGTCGCAGTCACCGATGATGGTGACCGGGATGACCGGGATGCCGCGCTCGTAGCGCTGCTTGTGAACATGGCCAGAGCGGCGCACTTCGACTTCACAATATTCCGAGAGGGCGTTGACGGCCGACACACCCACGCCGTGCAAACCACCCGAAACTTTGTAGCCGCCGCCGCCAAACTTGCCTCCGGCGTGCAGCACGGTCATAACCACTTCGAGGGCCGGCTTCTTCATTTGCGGGTGCAGATCCACCGGGATACCGCGCCCGTTGTCTTTGACGGTGACCGAGGAGTCTTCATGGATGATGACTTCGATCCGGTTGCAGGCGCCCGCCAGGGCTTCGTCGATGGAGTTGTCCACAACCTCGTAGATCAGGTGGTGGAGAGCCTTGATATCCGTACCGCCGACATACATACCCGGGCGGCGGCGGACGGCTTCCAGACCTTCCAAAACCTGGATACTACTGGCATCATAAGGCATAGGAGCAGGAATGGCTTCAGTCACAAAATACCTCCAAAAAAGATCAGGCCAGAACGCGCAGCAGCGCCTGCAGCCAGCGCCCGGCACTGCGATAATAAATAAATGTAGCGGCCAGCAGGCCGGTGGTCACAAAACCGTGCCCGGCGATGGCGATCAGCGCCAGCCAGGAGTCATCGGCGGGGGCAGCCCACAGCCATTGGGTGGCCTGGATGATCAGAAAAACCACCAGGAAGAAAAGGCTGGTGACGGGCAGCGTCAGGCGAGCCAGGCGAAAGCTGGAGCGCAGGGCCGTAAACAGGTTTTGGTTGTCATAGGCGATGGCGTGCCCCACAAAGACCAGGGGGTACAGCACGCCGACCAGGACGATGGTGTAGAGCAGCGAGCTCAAGAAGCTGAGCGCCCCGGCGCTGAGAGCCGAGAGGCACAAGAACGGGACCATGGCTGCCAGGGCTCCAAACAGCATCATCGCCCCCAGCCCCAGGGAGCTGAGCGCCTGGGCGGGCCAGCGCTGCAAAGCCTGGACCCAATCCACCTTGCCGTTGAGGGCGGCCTGGGCCACCACCTGGTAGTAGAAAATGCCCAACACCAGCCCCAGGGCCGACAGCCCGAGGACAATCAGCAGGATGCTGCCCATGCTGGTCAGATCGATGATCGGATAGCTGCCAAGCGGCGAGCCAACCGGCAGCTTGCCGGACATGAAGCTGGGGATCCCGACCGGATACGAGCGCAAATAGATCATCAGGTTGTAGCGTTCGGTCATGAAGGCCAGGAACGTCTTCAGCACCTGCAGGTTCTCGGGGCTGGAGAGGGCGGCCTGGTTCTGGCCGGCCAGCTCGGGCGGCGGGGAGGTGATGAACCCCAGCAGGGTAGTTGAAAATTCCTTCAGCAGGGTGGTGAGGTGCAGATGCGGCCCAAGCCAGATCAACAGGTCAAGCCCGACCGGGAATAGGATCAGGTAAATGTGGTTGGCGGTCACATCAAACCCGCCGCGCAAGATCGTGAAGAAATTGGGCGGAGTCTGCTTATCGGTATCGGATGAGGCATTCATAACCTATTAATTGTACCAAACAATCGGGTTATTATGTTGAAGTTATTTTGGGCTGCGCTCAAAATAACTTCAACCTGTATCAGCTTAATAAGCGGGGAAAGTTGGGTGTTATTTGTGGGCTTCACCGACAAATAACACCCAATACCTCACTTGATTAACCGCAGCTTTTACTTCCGAAGGAATGGTAAAAAGATGGCTTGCAGCGGCTCAACCCCCGGCCAAAAGCCCCCGCTGAGGGTGTAAACATTGGTGACTTCGCCGCCGTCGGCCTGACCAACTGTGGCGTTGAGAGAATAGACGGCGTTTGCGCTTGTGACGGGTGAACTGCCGCCGTCAATGGTGTACCAGGTCAGATCGTACGTATCCGCCTGCGAGGCGGCTGCCCCGGCCTGGCCGCGAGCCAGGGCGGGCGTCAGAATACCAACGAACAGGATGGCACAGGCCGCCAGCAGACCCAAACCAAACCAGAACACCTGGCGTCTTTTCATGGCAGCACCCCCATGACGTTGTACATGGAGTTGTTTAATAAGTTAACCCCATCGATGGTGTAGATCACCCATTTCCCAGCGCCTTTGCCGCAGGCGTTGGTGGCATCATAATAAACGCCCGGAATACCAACGGCCGGCATGGCGCCGCCGTTGTTGGCGCCATAGTTGGGCGTGACAATCAACATTGCGCCTGGTTCCCCATTAAACATGGGATTATCGATCACCGTGGCATAATTTTGGGTGGCGCACAGATTACCCCCAGCCCCGGTATTGACATGGTGTGTAAATACTGGGGCGTTTACACCACCTCCAATATTCTTGACATGAATTTCACCCTTGACTGTCAAAGCCGATCCGCCGTAAGTGTTATTTGCCCACACACCAATTCCAACCGGAGTATCCGCCTCGCCGTAAACCCCGGTAGCGCCGGATGTTCCAAGCCCGTACACCCCGGCAGAGGTTACGGCATTATCATTGTTAATACCCGCAATACTTGACCGGCTTGAACTGGATATGATCAACAGCGTGTCCATATTTGCGCTGTTGAAATCGTTGATCAACGCACCGGGCATAAGGGCCATCGCATAGGGGGCGGCGTAGATCGGTTGGCGCGGAAGTGTGGTGTAACTTGGGCTGGCGCTGGCCGGGCAGCTAGCCAGGGCCTCAATGTAACGCATACTGCCATCAAACATAGCGCCGAAGTCAAGCACAACCGTAAACACACCATTTTTGACCGGTTGGTTTTTATATTCCTGGGTTATATTGACCTGGCTGCCAGGGTCGTTCGGATCACTAAACAATTTGAACTGAAAATCACAGGAGCCGTTCACCAGGGCGCCGTTCTTTTTAATCAGCCCCTGATACGTAAAGGCTGAGCCAACCGGCGCCGTGACGTTGGGTGCGGCAGGCGCCGCCGCCGGGCTGGCTGAATCCGCGGGGCCATTCTTCTGGGCGGTGGCATTGAACACAAATGCCAGAGCCAGAACATTGAGGCAGATGCCCGTAAGCAGACCGATCCAAAAATAGCGTTTCATTTGTACTTCCTTTTTTTGAATGACGAAAAAATGTGGGAAAGGAAAGACCAAAAACCGCCCTGGCTCTGGCCATCCCCAAATGGGTTAATTGATTATTGCACACGAAAGACCTAAAAGTCAAGTATTGGCAGCAGAAAAACAAATGCCAACCGGGTCACCCTAGCGGCGGAGGTGATTCAGTTTCTTTGTAGGTGCGGCTCACTTCATCCAGCCGGAAGGCATTTTTCAGTGATCTCATTAAATTCATCCGCTCAGTGATTCTGTCCTTGCTCCAGAGCTCCCCCCAGGAAAGCCGCGCATCACCGATAGGTGCGGCTCACTTCATCCCCCCTGGCAGGGCACGCAATCAGGATTAAAGTGAGCTGCACCTTCAACTATGCGAGTAGAAGGTGCAGCTCACCTCGCGCTCTTTAACGGCCTTCGAATTCCGCCCAAGGTGAGCCGCACCTCCTGGGAAGCCGCTCATCACCGTGAGGTGCGGCTCACTTCATCACCCCCAGACAGCCAAAAAACCCAGGATTAAAGTGAGCTGCACCTTCAACTATGCGAGTAGAAGGTGCAGCTCACCTCGCGCTCTTTAACGGCCTTCGAATTCCGCCCAAGGTGAGCCGCACCTCTTGGGAAGCCGCGCATCACCAAGCGCTGCACTTTTTCTAGACTTCCAATCCTTAGCCGCTTCAGAAATGTAGTAAAATCCACTCTATGAAGCGCACTTATATGATCACAGCCTGCGCGGCCGTGTTTTTACTGGCCTGGTGCGGTCTGCTCAGCCAGCCCCCGGTCCGCCCAAACAACAATTATATTGAAGCCGCCCTGGCGGCTTCGGCGCCTTCGGCCACGCCCACGGTTGTACTTCAACCGCCGGTTGTACTTCAACCGCCGGTTGTACCCCAATCGCAAGCCCCTCAGCCGGTGATCGTCCCCCGCTACATTTACTTGCCCTTTGTCTCCCTGCAGGAGCAGCCCAGCCCAACCCCCACCGCCACTTTTACCCCAACGCCCACCCCAACGCCCCGCCCGCCGATGGAATTTTTGGTCTGCGCCTCGCCCAATTCCACCATCCCCGACCAATCGGCCGCCGGCCTGCGCAGCGACATCGTCCTGGATCAGTGGGGCAAGCTGACCGAGCTGGAAGTTTTTGTCAAGATCACCCACCCGTATGCCGGCGATCTTTCGGCCGAGCTAAACCAGCGCAGCAGCGGCCTGAACACGATCCTCTTCGACCGGCCCGGCCCGGGAAGCTCGGTCGACACGCTCGCCAGCACCGTCCCCGATGACAAGATCAGCTCGACCTCCGGCAGCATCCGCTGCGACCAACCCAATATCCAGGCTATCTTCAACACCTGGGGCAGCCAATCGGTCAACAACAAATGCCAAGTGGATTCGATGGTCGGCGTCGGGATCGGCGGCATCTTCCGCCCGGCCGGAGACCTGCAGAAGTTCATCGGCTCAACGGCGGCCGGGACCTACTCCCTGCTGGTCAATGACAGCGGCGCCGGCGACACCGGCAAGCTGGCCAAATGGTGCCTGCGCGGCAAAGTGGTGGATACGCAGGCCGATCTGCCCGCCGCGGCCCCCATCCCGGCCCCGGTGCAGCTGCCCGACAGCGCCTTTGTGGGCGGCATGAGCGGCCAAAACCAGGCCCTGCCGCTGGACTGCGAATCGCGCTCGGCGGTGGACTGGGCCCGCCATTTTGGCTTCTTTATAGATGAAATGGAATTCTTCAACGGCCTGCCCACCTCCGACGATCCGGACCAGGGTTTTGTGGGCAGCGTCTACGGCGGCTGGGGCAACCTCCCGCCCAACGCCTATGGGGTCCACCTGGGCCCGGTGGCTGCCCGCCTGCGGGCCTACGGTCTGAGCGCGGTCGGCAAAGGCGGCTGGAGTTACGATGAGCTGCGGGCCCAGATTGCAGCCGGCAACCCGGTGGAAGTTCTGGTGACCGGGCATGTCTACCCGGGGGCGCCGGAATATTACCGCCCGCCCTCCACCAACGCCATCAACATCGTGGCCCGCTACGAACACTCGGTCATTGTCTACGGCTACACGCCGACGGTGGTCTACATTCTGGATGGGGCCTCGGCCTACCAGGTGCCGCTCGAACGGTTCCTGGACGCCTGGTCTGCCATCGGGAATATGGCAGTCATGAAAGAGTAACGCTCTTTCAGAGCGCCGGCGGAAATCTGCAGCTTTTTTTCCGGAAACACAACCCTATCACTTTCCGGGTGTTCTATACAGGGAGAATTCATGAACAGCTTCATCGCCATCCTAAAACAAACCGAGATCTTCCAGGGCCTGAACCAGACCCAGCTGGAGTTGATCGCCGCAATTTGCAGCGAACGGACCTTCCAGACCGATGAGGTCATCTTTCTGGAAGGCGCCACCAGCGACGAGTTGTATGTGATCGCCGCCGGCGAAGTGGACATCCAGATCAACCCGGCCCTGGTCAGCCGGACCCCCAACCGGGTGCTGCCATCCTCCACCATCGCCAGCCTGACCCGCGGCCAGTGCTTCGGCGAGATCGCCCTGGTGGATCAGGGCGTCAGGTCGGCTACCGCCCGGGCAGCCAAAAAAAACACCCGGGTTCTGGTTTTACCCAGCCAAAAACTGCTTGGGCTGTGCGCCAGTTTCCCAGAGCTGGGTTTCCTGATCATGGCGAACCTGGCTGCCGATATGGCCCTTAAGATGCGCAATACCGATCTGCTGATACGTGAAGAGCTGCTCTACAGCGGGATCCGCAAAAGAGGATGATTCCTGATGCCCCGTTTGGGTGAATGCTTTAAATAATCCTCCCAATTCTCT
>Ga0268298_10002995_pt1 | contig 17803 bp, 10 predicted proteins | sample WWTPWeurt_MetaG_FD_194462 | JGI IMG/M metagenome (GOLD analysis project Ga0268298, IMG submission 194462) | Activated sludge microbial communities from WWTP in Nijmegen, Gelderland, Netherland - WWTP Weurt | ecosystem: Engineered > WWTP > Aerobic digester > Activated sludge | place...
AGCGCGAAGACGAGCGTTACCGTCCGCTCAAGCGCGACCGCGACGCCGAAGAAAAACTGCTCGATCGCTTCCGCGACCCGAACGACCCGCTGCAAATTCTCATCGTCACCGCCAAACTGCTGACAGGCTTCGACGCGCCCATCCTGCAAGCCATGTACCTCGACAAGCCTATGCGCGACCACACCCTGCTGCAAGCCATCACGCGCACCAACCGCACCTACGGCGACAAGAAATCCCACGGCTTGATCGTGGATTACCTCGGCGTCTTCGATGACGTTGCCAAGTCACTCGAATTCGACGAAGAAGGCTTCCGCCGCGTCATTTCGGATATCGCCAACCTCAAGACCAAACTGCCCGAAGCCATGCAAAAATGCCTCGCCTACTTCCCAGGTGTCGATCGCGCCCTCTCAGGCTTCGAAGGTCTGCTCGCCGCGCATGACTGCGTGCCCACCAACGAATTGAAAGACGCCTTCGCCGAAGACTACGGTGTGCTCTCCAATATCTGGGAAGCCATCTCCCCCGACCCGATCCTGTCTCAATACGAAACCGACTATCGCTGGCTCTCGCAGATCTACATCTCCCTGCAACCCTCCAGTGGGCAAGGCGCGCTGCTCTGGCACTCGCTCGGCGCCAAGACCATCGAACTCATCCACCAAAACGTCCACGTCGAAACCGTCCGCGACGACCTCGACGAGATCATCCTCGACCCGCAGCTGATCGAAGCCATCCTCAACACCAAAGACCCCGCCAAAAAAGCCCGCGAACTGGAACTCAAACTCGCCTCTCGCCTGCGCGCCCACCTGGACAATCCGCGCTACCGCAAACTCTCCGAACGCCTCGAAAAACTCAAGGAACAACACGAAGCGGGACAACTACACTCCATCGCTTTCCTCAAAGCCCTGCTCGACCTCGCCCGCGACCTGGTCAACGCCGAAAAAGAAGTCCCCGCCGACGGCGTTGCCGACGAAGACCGCGCCAGAAGTGCCCTCACCGACCTCTTCCAACACGTCCGCACCACCGACACCCCCATCGTCGTCGAACGCATTGTGGACGACATTGACGACATCGTCAGAAAAATCCGCTTCGAAGGCTGGCAAGCCACCGAAGGCGGGAAGCGGGAAGTACGCAAGGCGTTACGAAGAACCCTCGCGAAATACAAACTACACAAAGATGAAGAGTTGTTCGAGAAGGCGTATGGATATGTCAAGGAATATTATTAGTTCATCGTTTACTTAGATCATATTTCAAGGTCAATAAAAGGCAGGTTTACATGGACGCAATGTATGATCTCGCAATTGAACGAATTGAAATTACTGCAATATCAGGAGAGACCCACTTGGGATTACATGGGTTAGGGTTAACTGTTTTACCTCCCGATATTGGCAGCCTAACTCAACTAAAAACTTTGGATCTTTCTTCCAATAAACTAACAAGTCTCCCTGCCGAAATTGGTCAATTGACTAATTTGATATCAATCGATTTAACTGGAAATCAACTTGATATTCTCCCTATCGAAATCGGTCAACTTACCAACTTAACTTCTATCAAAGTTTCTAATAATAATCTCTCAGAATTACCTTCGCAAATCAAACAACTAGTAAATCTTGAAGAAGCCGTATTGTCATTCAATAAAATCAAGACGCTACCATCTGAAATCGGATATTTAGGAAACCTAAGACTTTTGTCATTAGAGAATAATCGCATCCAATTCCTACCTAAAGAAATAGGAGTTCTTTATAACTTAGAAATTCTTGATTTGAACGATAATTTAATTAGTACATTGCCTAGCGAGTTGGCAACGTTGCAAAAATTAAGAATTTTAGACTTGGCGAACAATGACCTTTTAATTCCACCTGAAATTCTAGGAAAAATTAATGAACCAAAGTCTATTTTAGGCTATCTGTTTGGAACCCCGCAGCCTAACGAGAAATCTCGTTTAGAAATTTCTCGAATGGATAATTTTATTCCTCTTCTCGAAGTCAAACTTATGTTTATTGGTCAAGGTTCTGTGGGAAAAACATCATTGGTTCAGCGGATAGTTCATGATACATTCGATGAAAAACAATCGAAAACAGAAGGAATATCTATAAACTCATGGCAGGTTAAAGCGGAATTTGAGACATATACTCGTGAGGGAAGATTTTATGATCGAATATTTGAAGACCCAATCCGTCTTAACGTTTGGGATTTTGGTGGACAGGAAATCATGCACGCCACCCACCAGTTTTTTTTCACTAAACGTAGTCTTTATATGTTGGTACTCGATTCCCGCCTAACGCAAGAAGAAAACCGTGTCGAATACTGGCTCAAGATCATCCAATCCTTCGGCGGCGAGTCGCCTGTCCTGATCGTCGGTAACAAAATTGACCAACATCCGCTCGATATTGACCGCACGGGCTTACAAAAGAAATATCCCAACATCGTTGGCATCCTCGAAACATCCGCCGCCACAGGCGTCGGCATTGAAGAACTCAAAGCCGCCATCACCGAGCAGGTCAACAACCTGCCGCACGTCCGTGATCTGCTGCCCGAAACCTGGTTCACCGTCAAAACCAAACTGGAAGAACTGGGTAAACAGTCCAATTTCATCACCCAAGAAAAATATCTTGAATTATGTGCCGAAAACGAAGTCAGCGATGAGACCAGTCAGCGCACGCTGATCGGCTTCCTCCATGACCTCGGTGTTATCCTGCACTTTCAGGATGATCCCCGCCTCGAAGCGCTCGGTATTCTCAACCCGCAGTGGGTCACCAATGGCGTGTACAAAATTCTCAACTCCCATGCCTTGTTCCAGAATAAAGGTGTGCTTGCTACTTCCATGCTCGATGAGATTCTCAACCTGCCCGAATATCCGCGCGGCAAACGTCTCTTCATCGTGGATATGATGAAGAAGTTTGAACTTTGCTATGACATTGAGCCTGATAAAACCTTCCTCGTCCCTGACCTACTCCCCAAAGACCAACCCGACCTGCATTTCAACGGCATCCCTGCCTTTGAATATGCCTATCCCGTATTGCCTTCCAGTGTCATCACCCGCTTCATCGTCCGCATGAACCAGAAGATTGAAGATGGTCTCGTCTGGCGCACGGGAGTCTTGCTAAAAATCGGCGACAACAAAGCCCTGGTCAAGGCGGACATAGAAGACCGCAAGATCACGATTGCCATTGATGGACTCGAATACACGCGGCGTGATGCCCTATCCGCGATACGGTATCAACTGGATGAGATTCACGCATCCATCAAGGGACTCAACCCCGAAAAGCGCGTCCCCATCCCCGAAGCGCCGAATGCCGAGCCGCTGGATTACGATTACTTACTCCAACTGGAACGCGATGGCTTCGATGAACTGCCCGTCAAAGCTGGAAACAGACTTGTGAAGGTCAATGTCAAGCAACTGCTGAGCGGCGTGGAAAGCGAATCCCAGCGCAATGAAAGTGTCACCAAGGTGACCAATATCTACAACGTCAACACGGGCGGCGGGGATTTCACAGGTCACGATAAGAGCGTCTCTGCTGGAGATGGGAGCGTTGTCATCGGTGGATCTGCCAAGAATAACGACATCGCGAGCGGCGCTAGCGAATAAAATATTGGCGAGCTATTGAAGACAATGGACACATCCAACCCCATCATCCAACTCTGCATGGAAGGCTGTCGCGCCGAATTTGAGCGCCGCCTTGACGATGCGCGCCACCTCTATCAACAAGCGTGGGACGCGCACACCGACGATTACGAAGCCTGCATCGCCGCTCACTACGTGGCGCGCTTTCAGGAGAGTCCCGAAGAGGCGCTGCGCTGGAATCAGGTCGCGTTGGAGCGTGCTGATCTTGTCAACGATGAACGGGTCAGGGAATTCTATCCGTCCCTGTATTTGAATATGGGGAAATCACACGAAACGCTTGGCGATCCACTGGAGGCGCAGAGGTATTTCAAGTTAGCGGCGGATTTAATCGCGGAAGACCTCACAGGTCTCGCAGATCTGTGAGGTCTACCCACAAACGAGAACAACTATGAAATACACCACCGAGCCTCTCCAGCCTGGCGTCACGTATCACATCTACAACCGCGGCAACAACCGCGAAAACCTGTTCATCGAAGAGCGGAATTATCCCTACTTTCTCTCGCTGTACGCGAAGTATATCGAACCCGTCGCGGATACGTACGCGTATTGCCTGATGAGAAATCACTTCCATTTTTCGACGAGGATCAAGACGGAGGAAGAGTGGCTGGAGGCGATTAAGACCTCACAGGTCTCAGAGACCTGTGAGGTCTCGCGCGAGATCTCGCGCGCGAAAAAATTCGATCCATCCCGCGCCTTCTCCAATCTCTTCAACGCCTACGCCAAATCCATCAACAAGGGATACCAGCGCACGGGCAGCCTCTTCGAGGAGCGTTTTGGCCGCATCCCTGTGACGACGGACGCGTACCTCGCCAACCTGATTTTCTACATCCATTACAACCCGCAGAAACACAAATTCGTCAAAGATTTTCGCGACTGGCATTGGTCGTCCTACCCCGCGCTCACGGGAAGCGGAGAGACGAAACTAAAACGGGAGGAAATATTGAATCTCTTTGGCGGCAAACGTGGCTTCGAAGATTTCCATCAGGGGAAACTGGACGAGAAAGAACTGGCGATGTTCACCGATGAGGAATTTGAAGCGGAAACGTCGCAAGAGTGAAGACAAGACCTCACAGGTCTTAAAGACCTGTGAGGTCTCATAAGAAAGCGAGGTCTTTATGAGTATCAAGATTGCACGTGAACAGGCGAGCCAGGTCATTGCCGAACTGGAGCAGAATAGATTCTTTCGCCGCTATTGGCGGGCAATTGGAACCTTTCTCGGGAGAAGAAGGCAGTTCTCGATTTGGGTCAGCGCGGCTCTGGTGATGCTGGCGAACCTTGCGCTAGGCGTGACCGTCTCCGCGCTGCTGGGAGAGTCTCAATTCACCACGCCTGTGATGATCCTGACTAATTTTATGTGGGTGGCGTACACGTATTTTATGATCCCGATATCGTTGGGAATAAACGGGAGGTTGATCAAGTTCCTACGGACGCGCCTGCTTTATTCGCTGGAAGATGAACGCGAAGTACATGAACTGCAAATCTGGGCTGAAAAATGGCTGAGCCGAATGTTTCTGCAAATTTCGTTTTTTGTTGGTTTTGCATTGTTCATCGCGCCCGCATCCTTCTACGGCTTATATCGAACAACGCATTTTTCTGTTGGCACGGTCCTGCTGTATGGCATCAACTTTTTTCACCTCGCGGCTGGGGTATACGGATTGATTTCCCTGATCGCGTTCCTGTGGAAACTGAATAGATGGAACCTGGCCCTCTACCCCGACGATCCCGCTGGAAGCCTGATCATGGTCCAATTGAGCAGGGAGTTGCGTGACTATATTTTGATCTATTCCTTTTCCGTAGCCATGTTCATGGCCTTGTCCAGTCTGGTAGGCGGACTCAACATGGTCAATATCTTCCTTTTTGTGGTAGCAAGCTGGATTCCCGTACTCACCTTGTTTATTCTGGGAAATTATGTCATTTCACAACAAGTTACACGGGCTAAACAACAACGTTTGGGGGAGTTGCAAACCCGCATCATGGGATTATCCAAAATTGACTCGATGGATAAGGAAACGACAACGCATGTCACCGCCTTGATGGATTATTATGAACGCGTCAAATCCACCCGAAACTCGCTTCACAACACCGAATCCCTTATCAATCTGATCGGGTCATTGGCGTTGCCACTATTCGCCGCTATTCTGAGCGCAATTGATGTTTGGCAGAGATTTTTCAGCGCGCCTTGATAGATGACCTGTGAGGTCCATATCCCCCTTCCAACGAGTCTAGACTCATCGTCTTAAGAGTCTAGACTCATCGCCCCACGAGTCTAGACTCGTTTCGTCACGAGTCTCAGACCTTTTTGAGACAAATACCCATGCAAGAGGTCAAACCAAAAACGACTGCCCATCTGGCGGTCGTTTTTGTATCCGCCAAAGGTCATATTTCGAGAATAGATGGATTATTCGGGTAAAATCCATCCGCTTTACCGAACTAAAAATTCCTTTTTTGGCAACTAATCTTATAAGGAGAGAATAAAAATGAAAATATGGTTTCGAAAGTTCCTTGCGGCGCTCGTCTTGGGCGTCCTTGTTGTTTCAATGGCAGGAGTTCAGCCTGCTCATGCTATCAGCATTCTGGTGAACAGCAATGCAGACAGCAGCCTCATCACCCTCGACGCCAACGCCACCTGCGATCTGCGCGAGGCCATCTATAACGCCATGAATGGCGTTGGAACGTATATCGATTGCCCCGCGGGCGATTCTAGCGCTGAGACCATCACCTTCGACGCGGATTACACCATCACGCTCGCATCCGAACTTTACATTGGCGGCCAGTTGACGATTGACGGCAACGGCGCAGGCCACACCATCATCCAATCGTCCACCTGCAACCCCGTGACCTTGGTCGACTCCGTCACGCAGGCCACAAACTGCACACCAGCCACGTATCGCATGTTTTACTTTGCCGCAACCGCGACGTCCAACACGCTAAAGGATATGACCATCCGCCACGGGAATTGTGCAGGAGCCTGCAGCGGCGGTCTGAACACTGCTGGCAGCGGGATCTTCGCTAACGCCAGTTCGTTTGTCACGCTCGACAACGTCACCCTGGACAGCAACAAGGCCACCGGCGATGGCGGCGGCATTTACAACCTGGGCGGCGTCGCCATAATCAATAGTGTCATCAGCAACAACGTCAGCGTCAATCGTGGCGGCGCGGTCTATTTGGATGACTTTACCTTCCCCGCCAACGGCTCTTTGAACGTATCGCTGAGTACATTTAGCGGTAACACGGCCGGGCAAGAGGGCGGCGCGATCAGCGCAAATGGGTCCCAGGGAGTGACGATCTCGCAAACAACATTCGACGCCAATAGCACATCGCTAAGCGGCGGCGCCATTTATTCGAAAGACCAGGTCAACATCTTCCTCAGTACATTCACCGCCAACCACGCCGATCTCTCTGGCGGAGCCATTTACCATATCGGAGGTTTCGCAAACATCTCCGCCATCAGCAACAGCACGATCAGCGGCAATACCAGTCCGCAAGGCGGCGGCGTGTTTGCCACGGGCGACGATCTAAGAATCTACAACAGCGCCATCGTGAACAACACCACCAATGGCTTCTATATGAAAGACACGAGCGGCAACGGTCCATTTGCGCTCTACAACACGATCGTGGCGGACAACACAGGCGCGCAATGCGTGATGGACGGTGGCGTGACGTTCTCTGCCGACAGCCACAATATTGATACCGACGGGAGTTGCGACCTCGCCACCCAGCGCACCAGCGTCCAACTGAACCTGGGTCCGCTCGCGCTGAACGGCGGCGCGACCGCGTCTCACGCGCTGGGCGCCAACTCGGTCGCGGTCGACGCGGGCGACGATGTCGTCTGCCAGGACGTGAACACGGTCAACAATATTGACCAGCGCGCCGTCTCACGTACAGGCTATGGAGCCCACTGCGACACAGGGCCCTACGAGCAAAAGTTGGCAACCGCCACCATCCGATCGACTGGCACGGAAGACGGCTGGGTCCTCGAATCGACCGAGACCAGCTCAGTGGGCGGCTCGAGCAACGCCAGCGCCACCACCTTCCGTCTCGGCGACCAGGTTGGCGATAAGCAATATCGCGGCATTCTATCCTTCAACACAACCATCCTTCCAGCGGATGCAACCGTTACGAAAGTCACACTCAAGATCCGCAAACAATCGCTGACAGGAACCGATCCCTTCACGTTGCTTGGCACGTTGCGCGTCGATGTCAGTTCGACCACCTTTGGCGGCCTGGCCAGCCTGGCCAATAGCGATTTCCAGGCCGCCGCCACCGCGTCCAATGTTGGCGTCATTCCAAATACGCCCATCAGCAATTGGTACTCGCGAGTCTGGTCTTCGGGCAGTATGTTGTCCCAGATCAACAAGACTGGCACGACCCAATTCCGTCTCTACTTCGCCGTCGGCGATAACGACGACAACAGCGCCGACTTCATGACCTTCATCAGCGGCAACCATCCCACCCTTAGCGCACGACCGACGCTGATCATTCAGTATTACACACCGTAGGTTCATAGGTCACCAAGGGACAGTCGCTTTCGGCGGCTGTCCCTTTTTTTTCTCTTATCGTTCGCTTGCATCCGCCTCTATCCATTTTCCTATTGACGCTCATATTTTGACAAACTATATTAGGGTAATTAATGTCGCAATTCGCCATTTAGTAAGGATATCCTATGAAAAAATGGACTTTCGCTGCTTTAGCGTTTCTTCTTCTGATCGTCACCGTAAGCCCCGCCATTGCCGCCGACAATACCCAATCCCTGGTCAATTCCAATTTTCCCAACGGGGAAGCTTTCATCAAGCTGGACAGCGGCGGAAATCCAGTGATCGCCTTTGGCGATACCGTTGGGGTACGGCTGCTGACCTGCCTCGATGCACAATGCAATAACTTCAACAATCGAGCCATCGCCCTGGGGCATTATCCATCTTTAGACCTGAACAGTTCAAATCTTCCAACCATCACGTATTACTCCTCCAGCCACATCAACATCGCAACGTGCGACACACCCGATTGCACAGGGACGATCACGACCCACCAAATCTCCTCGCCTAGAGATGACGGGAAATACACCGCCCTCGCGTTGGACAGCAACGGAAATCCCATGATCGCCTACTACAGCGTCACAGACTCATCCCTTCGCTATCTGTATTGCGTTTCAAGCGTCACCTGCTCCAGCGGATTGCAACTGGGAGGTGAATTGGATAATTCAGCCGCCGTCGGGGAATACGTCTCCATGAAACTCAACAGCAGTGGATTTCCCGTGATCAGTTATTTTGACGCCAGCGCCAACGATCTGAAACTCATCGTCTGCACCGACGTGCAATGCAATACAAAGGTAGTCGTTACCCTGGACAGCGCTGGCAATGTAGGCAGTTTCACATCTCTGGCGCTGGACAGCAACGACCACCCAGTCATTAGCTACAATGATATTAGCAATGAAGCCATGAAGGTTGTCATTTGTGGGGATGCTGTCTGCTCCTCAGGGAACACGTCTCGATCCTTCTACGCACTTGGCGGGATCACCGCCTCCTCAGTTTCGCTCACCAATCAAGATTTTCCTGTTGCCAGCTTCGTTGATAGCATCGGTCGAATGTATCTGCTTACTTGCGTTGACATCCTCTGCGACCCCAACGCCCTGATTGTTCGTCCTGTATTTGGCAATGTAACGGATACCACGGCCATCGGGAACGCGCCTGTAGCGATCAACGCGAACAATGTGCCCTATCTCGCCTACGGCTATACCATCGCCGATCCATTCGAGCAGGGACTAAATCTGACGATTGCCGACATCATCCCTCCCACAGTAATCTCCATCACCCGCAAGAGTCCCAACCCCAGCCTGGGGTCAAGCGTGGATTTCCTCGTCAAATTTAGCGAACCCGTATCCAGCGTCAGCAGTGTGAATTTCAGCCTGACTGCTACAGGATTAACGGGGACATCAATCGGCAGCATTAGCGGCTCAGGTTCGACCCGCACAGTCACTGTCAATACAGGCTCGGGCAATGGGACCTTGCGGCTTGACATCTCCTCCACATCAGGGATTGATGATTACGCGGGCAACCCAATTCCGCAGGCTTCTTTTACGTCTGGACAGACATACACGGTCTACGAAACAAAATCAACGACCTTCAAATCCATTGGAGCGCAGGATGGCTGGATTTTGGAATCGACCGAAAATAGCGGCAATGGCGGGACGATGAATACTACCGATACGGTCCTTTTGCTGGGCGATAATGCCCAAAAGAAGCAATATCGCTCCATTCTATCTTTCAACACATCGGCCCTGCCTGATAACGCTGTGATTGTGAAAGTCACACTCCAGGTCAAGAGCGCGGGCGTAGTGGGAGGCGGCGATCCCATTTCGATGTTTGGCGGCTTCCGTGCAGACGTGAAGAAAGGGACTTTCGACGCGGCGGCATTGCAGCTCACCGACTTCAACGCCGCGCCTGGCCTGACCGTCGGCCCCATCTCGCCCATGGCAGTGGGAGCCTGGTACGAACTCCTTCTAACCACTGCGAAGGCGCAGATCAACAAGCTAGCCACATTATCGGGATTAACACAAATCCGCCTGCGCTTCAACCTGGACGACAATAATAATGTGGTCGCAAACTATCTCAAACTTTCCAGCGGTAATGCAGGAGCGGCTTCTCGTCCCAAACTGATTGTTGAATATTATGTACCATGAACCCAACCAGAGACGACCAATCGGAGGTCGTCTCTTTTTCACGAAAGGGTGATTACCGATCACCCAAATGTCAACAAAAAAATCACCCAGCGTTAAAGCGAAAACTGGGCAGAATTAACTACAAACTATTAGACCAAACGCTTCTCCCTTCTAGGCATTGCAGTTATTTAGGTTTACGAGAATCGCCTGGGTAGGATTTAAAGCCCGTAGATAAGATACACATGGAAACACAAGACTGGAGAAAAGAATGAAACGGATATTCATGGTTTGTTTTAGCATCCTGTTGATCGCGGGAATGATCGGTCCAATCCCTGCCCGCGCCGCGGGAGTGTGCTATGTCAATTTAGCCGCCAGCGGCGCGAACAATGGCACATCGTGGACAAACGCCTACACCGATCTTCAAGCGGCCATCGGCAATAATACTTGTGTGGAAATTTGGGTGGTCAAAGGGACATACAAACCCACCTCAGGATCCGACCGCACGATTTCCTTCGCCCTTCGAAACAACCTCGCCATCTACGGCGGCTTCATCGGCACAGAGACTCAGGAAATTCAACGAAATCCCGCCTCAAATGTGACCAACTTGAGCGGCGACCTGATTGGCGATGATGCCCCTTTCGTCAACAAAGCAGATAATTCCTATCACGTCGTGATCGGCAGCAACACCTCGAACAGCGCGGTTCTGGACGGCTTCACCATTATTGGTGGGAACGCCAATGGTTCCGCTCCGTATAATGTTGGCGGAGGGATGCTGAATATTTTAGGATCGCCAACGCTAAATAATCTGCGCTTTGCCAATAATTATGGCGGAAGCGGCGGAGGAATGTACAACGAAGCAAGCAGTCCCGCTCTAATCAGCGTCAGTTTCCTGACCAACGAAGCCGCCACCGCGGGCGGGGGAATGCTCAACAGCAACGCGAGCGCCCCTAATCTTGCAAGCGTCACATTTCTATCAAACAGAGCAGGCACGAGCGGCGCTGGGATGTACAACAACGCCAGCAGCCCCACCCTTTTCAGCGTGACTTTCACGAGCAACCAGGCCACCAGCGCTGGCGGCGGGATGGCCAACCTGACAGGTAGCAATCCATCCTTATCCTTTGTAACGTTCACCAGCAATACAGCCCCCGCGGGCGGCGGAGGAATGTACAACAAAGCCAGCAACCCATTGCTTACAAATGTAACATTCAACACCAACATAGTATCTGGCGGCGCGGGCGGAGGAATGTACAACGTTGCCGCCAGCCCCACTTTAACGAATGTGACCTTTTCAGGGAACAGCTCTTCCGCATCTGGCGGTGGAATGTCCAATGGAGACGATTCCAATATTGGGGTCGGGGTCATGAGCAATCCCACGCTGACCAATGTGGTTTTCCAAAACAATCATTCACAAAGCGGGGGCGGATTAATGACATTCGAAAGCAGCGGGACGCTTACCAACGTCACATTTGTTGGGAATACCGCTTCCTGGAAGGGCGCTGCAATGGAAAACCATAGTAGCAGCCCGACATTTACCAACGTGACAATTACAGGCAATACCGCCAGTCAGAACGGCGGCGGTATGTATAACTACAACAGTAACCCATCGTTAACGAACGTTACCATTTCGGGAAACTCAGCGACAACCTCTACGGGCGGCGGGATCTACAACACAGGCACATCGCAACCGATATTGAAAAACACCATCGTTGCAGATAGCGTCAATGGCGGAGACTGTGTTGGTACGGTTAATCCTGCTTCCACCAACAACCTGATCGAGGACGCGTCCAACGCTTGCGGCTTGATCGACGGCGTTGACTTTGTCAATTCAACCTTCAACCTGGTTGGTTATGATCCCATTCTCACTGGGCTGGCAAACAACGGCGGCTATACTCAAACCATGGCGCTGAACTACGGCAGTTACGCCATTGATACGGGAACCAGCGCTGGAGCGCCTTCCACCGATCAACGCGGCGTGGCGCGTCCCGCGGATGGGAGCAATGACGGCCTGTCCAGTTTTGATATCGGCGCCTATGAATATATCTATCAAAACGCCACGCGCTACGCCATCCCCAGCGGCGGGTTGACGAGCGGCCTATGCGATTCGTGGGCGAATGCCTGCACCTTGAAACGCGCCATCGCTGCTGCCAAATCAGGCGATCAGGTTTGGGTCAAGGCTGGAACGTATACACCCGATGCTTCGGACAGGACTATTTCGTTCATTCTCAAGAATAACGTTTCTATCTACGGCGGCTTCGCGGGGACCGAAACCCTGCTCAGTCAACGCGACCCTGTCGCCAACGTCACCATCCTCAGCGGCGACCTGAACGGCGATGATAACGGCAACCTGAACAAAAGCGACAATTCCTATCACGTTGTCGTCGGCAGTGGCAGAAATGACACCGCCCGCCTGGATGGTTTCACCATCCGCGGCGGCTACGCCAATGGCTTAAACTGGCCCGATTACAACGGCGGAGGGATGCTTAATTATCAAGGCAATCCCAGCCTGTCCAACTTGACCTTCATCGACAATTATGCGTCCAACGGCGGCGGCGCCATGATCAATGACGCCAACAGCAATTTAAAACTGAAGAACTCCACCTTCTCAGGCAATTCTGCTGGCAGCGCTGGCGGAGGAGCGATTCTCAACTGGAACGCCACGGACATCGTCTTCTCCAACGTGACACTCGTCAACAACTCAACCACAGCCAACGGCGGCGGACTGTACAATAATGGCGGCAGCCTGACCGTGCTAAACGCCACCATTTCGGATAACTCTGCTGTAAACGGCCGCGACGTCTACGTCAACAGTGGAAGCGTAACGATAACGAACACGATCATTAGCAACAGCTCCGATGGAGGCGACTGCGACGGTACTGTTGAGGCGTCTTCCAAAAACAACCTGATCGAATACGGTTCCCACACTTGCGGCCTGACCAATGGGCCGAACGGCAACATAATCGGTCTGGACCCCAAACTGGGCGCGCTCGCCAACAACGGCGGCTTCACCCAAACAATGGCGATCCCCTTCGGCAGTCCCGCGGTGGACGCGGGCGATAACACCGCCTGCGCTGACGTCGACTCCGTCAACAAACTCGACCAGCGCGGCAAATCCCGCCTCATGGACGGCGACGCCAACGACTCAGCCATCTGCGATATTGGATCTTACGAATACCAGCGCACACCCCTAACCGCCACTATCCGCTCCAACGGCGCCGAAGATGGGTGGATTCTCGAAACTGCCGAGGCTGGCAACGCTGGCGGCACGATGGACAGCGCCGCCACCCTGCTCCGCATCGGCGACGACGCGGCCAAAAAGCAATACCGCATCGTCCTATCTTTCAACACGTCCACTCTGCCCGATACTGCCATCATCACCACGGTCACGCTTATGGTCAAGAATGCGGGCGTGGTTGGCGGCGGCAATCCCATTGCCACCTTTGGCGGCTTCCGCGCAGACATCCGCAAGGGTACGTTCGGGACAGCGGCCCTGCAACTGGCAGACTTTAAAACTGCCGCGAATCAGACCGTCGGCCCCGTTTCTCCATCGCTGATAAGCGGTTGGTATTCCATTGACCTCACCAGCGCAAAAGCGCGCATCAATCAACTCGCCACGCTCTCAGGCCTCACCCAGATCCGCTTGCGTTTTAACCTGGACGACAACAACAACACAATCGCCAACTACCTCAAGATTTATAGCGGTGACGCGGGATTGGCAACCCGACCGAAACTCATCATCCAATATTTCGTACCGTAGTTGATCGCCCTGGCGAACCAGTAATGCGAATTGGGGCTATCTGATTCTCGCACAAGAAAAGGAACAGTCGTCCTTTGGACGGTTGTTCCTTTTCTTAAAGGCGCATTAGGAAAAACAAATACACTCCGAATATCTTCACAATCAGGGTAAGAGATGACATTCCCGTCTCCACAATGTATGTAAGTTGCGCGCCAAATCGAGCGAAACATTTGCCGATCGTGCAATCAACATTAAGGAGAGAGATGGAACTGATTCAACGCATTATCACCGCCCTGACCGAACTGCATCCGCTTCACCCAATGCTGGTGCATTTCCCCATTGCCCTAACGGGAGCTGGGGCTTTATTTATTTTGCTGGCCGCATGGAAGAAGAGTCAATCGCTCGAGCAGGCCGCCTTTGCAAATATCGTCCTCGCCGCACTGGGGACCGTCGCCGCGGGAATCACTGGCGCGATGGACAATATGAGTACCTACGACGGGGCCGCGCCCAACGCCATGTGGAAGATGACTTTAGCCTTGATCCTCTTCATCGTCACCACATGGACAAGCGTTGCCCGTTGGCGCAATCCCAATCTGTTTTCCAGCCGTGCAAAACCGCTCTACGTTGCGGCGTATCTTGTAAGCTTTCTGATCGCGATCGTCCTCGCCTTTTTGGGTGGGGTTATCTTATACGGATTTTAGGAGAAAAATGAACTTCAAGTTGAAACCTGCTCTGCTGATCGTCACTGGCCTGCTCTTTTTGATCGCGGCCTGCGCTTCGCCCGCCACCCCCGCGCCCACCGAAGCGCCGACAGAGGCTCCTGTCGTTTTACCGACTGACACCCTCGCGCCGCTTCCCACCGAACCGCCCGCGGCGGATACGCCCATCCCCGCGCCCACCGAGACCCAGGCCGCGGCCGCCTCAACCGTCAGTTTTTCCAAGGACGTGATGCCCATCCTGCAGAACCGTTGCTTCAACTGTCATGGTGGCGAGCAGACCAAGGAAGGTCTCAGCTTCCTCTCCTACGAAACTTTGATGCAAGGATCTCTCAACGGCCTGGTCATTATCCCTGGCGACGCAGCCAACAGTCTGCTGGCACAACAACTCCTCAACGGCAAAATGCCCAAGCGCGGCCCCAAACTCACCCCCGATCAAGTTCAGATCATCATTGACTGGATCAATGCTGGCGCGTTGAACAACTAGGGCCTTTCCGAAAAATAGAAAGAGACAACCGTTTTATGGCGGTTGTCTCTTTTTTTTAATTTTCCAGAACTTGTTACTTCATCACGCCAGCGTCTTTGTTGAACGCCACAATCAACTCATCAATCTCGTCGGCTTGAGTCTGCACATCCGTCCAGTAGTTCGGCTGGTACCACTGTTGCTGGATCTCTTCGTAGGTGCGTCCCTGCTGTTCGACCCAGGTGTAGTACTTCAAATTATGAATGCGACGTCGGTCGGGGTAGCGCAGTTCGAGCATGTTGTCCGTGGACTGTTGCAGAATCCAGCGGGCGTAGTCGGCGGCGGCGTTGTTTTCGGTGTAGTCGCCCATCTCGCCGCGCATTTCGTGGATGCGTGACTGGTAGAGTTCCATCGAATCGGTCAGGACGGTAATGATCACGTCGTGCTCGTCCATCTCGTAATACTTCGCCATCTTGATCGCCGTCAACACATTGGAGATGCCTGAGAAGCCGAGCAGATCCAGCTGCCCAACCAGTTTTTCAGGGACGCCGCGCTCGACGAGGTAGGCGCGTCCCGCCTCTTCGTTGAAGAGACGCGAGACATTGACCACCGCGTTGTCGTCGATTGCCACCACGAGATCGGTGTTCTTCGAGTTGTGGATCCACGGCACGTGCTTGTCGCCGATGCCCTCGATGCGATGCGCGCCGAATCCGTTCTCGAGCAGGGTCGGGCATTGCAGGGCTTCGCTCGCGGCGATCTTGCTATCGGGGAAGATTTTCTTCATGTAGTCGCCGCTGGCAATCGTCCCTGCCGAGCCCGTGGCCGAGGTGATACCGCGGAAACGGTCGCCTTTGCGCGCGGCGTGCTTGAAGACCTCTTCCATGGCGTGGCCTGTCACTTCAAAGTGCCACAGGTAATTGGGGAACTCTTCGAACTGGTTGAAGATCATCAAATCCTGCCCCGAGTGGCGCAACTCTTTGCACTTGTCGAAAATCTCCTTCACGTTCGATTCCGAGCCAGGGGTTTTGATCGTCTCGCCAGCCACTTTCGAGAGCCACTCAAAGCGTTCCTTCGACATGCCCTCGGGCAGAATGGCAATCGAATCGCAGGCGAGCAGCGCCGAGTCGTACGCGCCGCCGCGGCAGTAATTTCCCGTGGAAGGCCATACGGCTTTCTGCGTGGTCGGATCAAACTGGCCCGTCACGAGTCGCGGCACAAGGCACGAGAACGCCGCGCCGACTTTGTGCGCGCCAGTGGGGAACCACTTGCCTACCAGCGCAATAATGCGCGCGGGCACTCCCGTCAGCGAAGAGGGAAGCTCGAGGTAGTTGACTCCGCCAAACGTCCCGCCCGAGGCGACGGGCTGGTTGTGCCAGTTAATGCGGAAGAGATTCCGCGGATGAATGTCCCAGAGTCCAATGCCCTTCAAATCATCCTTCACGTTGGAAGGAATCTTCGAGGGGTCCTTCATCTGGGCGTAGGTGGGAATGACAATATTGCGCTCGCGGGCGCGTTGAATCGCCCGGGCACGGCGGTCTCTATCAATGGAAAGGTCAATTGTGGTCATGGGTTTCTCCGGGAAAGTTGTCTGACAATTTGATTATAACGCAAACAGGCGGAGGCGAGTAGAATAAATGGAACATATCACAAACAAAGACGTCTCATCAAAGAGGTGAATCATGGAAAACTCTGGCCCGCCGCGCCCTGGCGTTAACTACATGCCCGCATTTGTGATCGGGATCATTGGAACGGGATTGCTCGGACTGCTCTGCTTGATCGTCGTCGGCGGACTGGCTTACCTGCGTGGATTTTCCCTGCCGACTCCCACCCAAACCTTCACCCCCGCGCCGACTGTTACGCCTCTTTTCACAGCGACAGCGGGCGCGTCGACCCCGACGCCGACCGCCACCGCAACTTTCACATCCACAGCGACCTTTGCGCCAACATGGACTCCCAGCGCGACCTTCGTCTATTACACGCCCACCTTCCTGCCAACGAATACGCGCACCCCCATCCCCGCGCCGACGAAAACATTTACGCCCACGCCAACGCGCACCCCCACGCTCAACACCATCCACGACACAAGCTATGGCATCGCCTACAATTCATGGATTGGCCTGCCCGATAGTCACGCCTTTGGCCGCGGCTTGCGCTGTTCGGCGCGCAAAGAAGAAATATTGGCATTCGATGTTCCACAGAACACATTGAAATTATCCATCCTGTTTTATCGCGGCCCCAATCAGGGCAAGGCCAGGATCATTCTCGATGGCGCAGCAGTGGATACGCTCGACTTATTTAGAAATAACGAACAATATCAATTTGTATACGATGTCCCGCTCGGCGTCCCAAAGCAGACCCATGAAGTAAAGATCGTGGTATTGCACGAAAAACGGAACGCTTCATTGGGATATCAAGTCTGCTTCGACGGATTCCGCGTAAACAACAAACCCGTGGACGATGATTACTTTGGCGTGCGCTATGACTCGTGGGCTGGAATTGCAAACGGCCACGCGGCGGCGGATGCCTATCGCCTGGCATCCATCGCCAACTCGGTCGTTACCTTCGACATCGGCAGCAGCGAATTCGATTGGATCACCGCCCGCGGTCCCAACTTTGG